>Ga0105249_10006554_pt1 | contig 10129 bp, 9 predicted proteins | sample KBSS44metaG_FD_81522 | JGI IMG/M metagenome (GOLD analysis project Ga0105249, IMG submission 81522) | Switchgrass rhizosphere microbial communities from Kellogg Biological Station, Michigan, USA - KBS S4-4 metaG | ecosystem: Host-associated > Plants > Roots > Rhizosphere > Soil | place...
ACCGACGGTGGCCGAACCTGGACCCAGGCAGAATTCCTAGACCCTGTACGACGACATGCATGGCGACGTTGGAAACTTGATTGGCTGACGCCGCAAGAGCCGGGACAGTACACGCTGCTGGCCCGCGCCAGGGACGCGGCCGGCGTCGTCCAACCTGACAAGCACGACCGGAGCTACGGCACCTATGTGATCAATCACCCTCTCCCAATTGAGGTGTTCATAGACGAGTCCTGAGGTTCGCAGTCGTGACGTTCGAGATGCGTCTACCCGAACGTCCTGCACCTTCGGTGTGAACCCGGGCCGGGATCGGCCCGACGCATGTCGAAGCCGTTCGCGGGCCGGGGTTCGACCAATTAGAGTCGCGCGAGATGCATAAGGTGACGAGTGGGAATGTCGGCGATTTCGCGCTGGCGCCGTGGATATCTCGTCAGGCAGCTAGTTCGAGGATCCTCGTTCCAGTGGAAATAGGCCCCAGTGCGAACAGCTGATCCATTTATCATCGCTCATATCGTCGGCTACGTTGTTCATGGTTGTCTCCTTTGTTGCGGACAATGGTCAGTTAGGCGACAACCTCACCCTCACCACTAAAATTTGCTTTAAGCAGCATAGAAACGCCAAGCTGAGCAGCGGATCGAGTCCGTTCGACGACAGCCCGCCCCTTAAGCAGGCCGGACGAATTGCGCCGGGCTCGTTTGGCCGGCGCTCGACTCCTGCCCGGCTCGACTTCGCGGGACGAATCGCCGCGCGCCATCCTGGTCCAGCACGAATTTTGGGATGGACCCAATCATGTCCGTATCACGCACCAGCGCGAGGCGGACGTTGTCCAGGATCAGCCACTGCTCGTCCACGCGCGCTGCTACGGCCGCATGATCTTCCTTCTGAAGGACGTTTCGCAGGATGACGATCCGAACATCTTCATGGGCAGGCCTGCCTGCAGCAGCGCAACGTACTTCACGATCGCATAGTCCTCGCAATCGCCGCGATGGCTTTGCAGCGTCTCGAAGGGAGGGCTCCAATGGTCCGCCACGCCCCATTGCACCTCATCGCGGGTGGGCGTGATGGCCAGATCAACCGCCCGGTTAATCAGGCCGACACGGGCGCGGCCCGAGCGGCCGGCACCTTCGGCAACGATATCCAGCAGCTCTTGTGCGACGGCGGGACAGGCTTCCTGCGCACGGCAACGCGCCAGCACCCGTTGTTCATGATCGATATCGGCTTTGACGTCGCGCCATTTCGTTGCCACCCCTCCGGCGACAGGCTCGGTTTCCATACCGAATAGCGGTGCTCGGCTATCGCTCTCCGCAGCGTCCTGGCGCATCGCCCGCCACGAATCGTCGATGAACACGGCTGCTTCGCGAGAGCCGGCGTCGAAGGAGCGGACGTCGTCCGATTGTGGCAACGCCGGAAGCACTTTCGCTGAAACGGCGACGATACTCACGCCGATGACGATGATTGCGCCGAGGCGCATGATTTGTCCGGGACGCAGCTTCGACAAGACAGCCCGCATGACTAGGCGAGACGTTCTCGCTTCGGACTTTTGAACGCAGCAACGACGGCGCGGGCCGGCTCTCGCGAAAACGGCGTCACGTTGCCCGGTGATGAGACGACTTCCGAATCCGGACTTGGTCCAGCCTGGATCAACCCATCCGGGCGCATGGAGATCTCTGAAAACGGAGCGGCGGCCGCACGCTCAAGTAAGTCCCGGAGTTTCGGATGTAGGCCCTCGTTGCGCGATGCCGCGAGAATATTGAATTGATGGAAAGAGGTCATAAAGGTCCTGTGTCATTGCCGTAGTCGTAGACGCCCAATCGTTCCAACATCTGAGCGATGGGGAAGAGATAGCGCTGCGGCCGACTCTGACGATTAAATTCGGTTTCATTCTACGGCCTGATTGCCGGGGTCCGGGTTGCGCAGAATGTCATCCCCGGTGGAGCCAACGCGAAGCTGAGCAGCGATCACATGCACATGATTGAAGCAAGGCCGGCACAATCGCAGCAATCAGAACCAAAGCTATTGCCAAGCAGATGGCTACATTTTTGCCAAACCCGAGTTCTCGCAAAGGCACGCCAACAGATGACGCTGGAACAGACGACGTTTCGAGACGGCCGAACAGGCAGGCTCGAGGACGGCATGCGCGATCTAACACAACAGAGGAACTGAGCATGGCTACGGAGAAGCGGTTTACGAACGCAACCGGCGCGCCGGTCGCAGACAACACCAACATCATGACGGCCGGTCGACGCGGCCCGGCGTTGCTGCAGGATATTTGGCTGATCGAGAAGTTGGCGCATTTCGACCGGGAGGTGATCCCGGAGCGGCGCATGCACGCCAAGGGCTGGGGTGCCTACGGCACCTTCACGGTGACCCACGACATCACCCGCTATACCAAGGCCAAAATCTTCTCAAAAATCGGCAAGCAGACGCCCATGTTCGCGCGCATTTCGACCGTCGCTGGCGAGCGCGGCGCGGCCGATGCGGAACGCGACATCCGCGGCACCGCCCTCAAATTCTATACCGAGGAGGGCAACTGGGACATCGTCGGCAACAACACGCCGGTCTTCTTCTTCCGCGACCCGTTGCGGTTCTCGGACCTCAGTCATGCCATCAAGCGCGACCCGCGCACCGGGCTGCGCAGCGCGGACAATAACTGGGATTTCTGGTCGCTGCTCCCCGAGGCGCTGCATCAAGTCACCATCGTCATGTCCGATCGCGGCATCCCGAAGAGCTTCCGCAACATGCACCTTTTCGGCAGTCATACCTTCTCGATGATCAATGCCGCCAATGAACGTGTCTGGGTCAAGTTCCACTTTCGCACCCAGCAGGGAATCGCGAACCTCACCGACACGGAGGCTGAGGCCCTCGTCGCCAAGGATCGCGAAAGCCACGGCCGCGACCTGCTGAACGCGATCGAGGCGGGCGATTTTCCGCGCTGGAAGCTTTTCATTCAGGTGATGACCGAGGCTGAGGCCAAGACGCATCGGCACAATCCCTTCGACGTGACCAAGGTCTGGCCGAAAGCGGAGCATCCACTAATCGAGGTCGGTGTGATGGAGCTAAATCGTTACCCGGACAATTATTTTGCGGAGGTGGAACAGGCGGCCTTCTCGCCCGCCAATATCGTGCCCGGCATCGGCTTTTCTCCGGACAAGATGCTCCAGGGAAGACTATTTTCCTATGGCGACGCCCAACGCTACCGGCTCGGCATCAACTTCAACCACATCCCAGTCAACGCACCCCAATGCCCGTTCCAAAGCTACCACCGCGACGGCAAGATGCGCACGGACGGCAATCTGGGCGGAACGCTCACTTACAATCCCAACAGTGCAGGACTTTGGGACAACCAGCCCGATTTTGCTGAGCCACCGATGCCGATCGAGGGCGATGCGGCGCACTTCGATCATCGCGTCGCTGACGATCACTGGGAGCAGCCGGGCAACCTGTTCCGGAAGATGACGCCTCAACAGCAGCAGGTGCTGTTCGAGAACACGGCGCGGGCGATGGGAGACGCCAAGCTGCAGATCAAGCAGCGGCACGCCGACAACTGCACGCGCGCCGATCCGGCCTACGGGGCCGGTGTAGCAAAGGCGCTGGGCCTCGATGTTAAACCGCGAACGATCGCCGCGGAATAGGTTCGATGGCTGGCGGCAACTTACCTGCGCCACCAGCCATCCCTAGCCAGCGAATCGTTCTTCGAAACCCGACCGCGCCGAGCCGTCAATCTCATGTCTGGAGCCAACGATGTCTAACCGGTTTGCAGCCAAACTCCTCGCGGAGTTCATTGGCACCTTCGCGCTGATATTCATCGGCGCCGGCGCCGCTGCCGTGGTCGGCGGCGGTGCCGGCCTGCCTGGTGTCGCCGCGGTTGCCTTCGCCCACGGTTTGACCGTCATGGCCTTCGCTTTCGCCTACGGAACCGTATCAGGGGGCCACTTCAATCCCTCCGTCACCGTTGCCGTGCTCGCCGCCGGCGCCATGCGCGTCGGCGAGGCGGCCGGATACGTCGTCAGCCAGCTCGCCGGCGGCACCCTTGGCGCGCTTTTGTTGCGGGCCGTGCTGGGCGGTGCGGGGACCAGCCTCGGCACGCCTGACCTTGCGCACAACCTCGGATTGGGCGCGACGACCCTCACGGTCACCCCGTGGGCCGGCTATGTAATTGAGGCGGTGCTAGGCTTTTTCCTGTCCACTGTCGTACTCAGCACGGCGGTTGCAGGCCGCGCCGGCAATCTCGCGCCTCTGGCGATCGGCGTGACCCTGGTCTTCAACATCGTCATGGGCGGGCCCCTCACCGGCGCCGCCTTCAATCCGGCGCGCGCGCTTGGCCCTATGGTGGCGACCGGCAATTTCAGCGATGCCTGGCTGTACCTGTCAGCCCCGATCGTTGGCGCAATCGTCGCAGCCATTCTGCACACGGGCCTAGCCCGGCTCGCCCAAGAGCGAATTGCAACAAACAACCACCGCGCGGCCGCCGGCACCCCCGCCGAGTGAGATCGGTAACAGACAGACCGCCACGTCATTCGGCCATATCATCCGGGAGCCGAGCCGCGAACGCAGACGGCTCTCGACCGACCCTTTATCGCGTTTCAATCTTCTGTCGCGGCGCGCCATCTGCACCAAAGGCGACATCTGCGACCTCCCATCCTCCCCCGAGCGCGCGATAAAGATTGACAAGATACGTCGCGATCTGCGTGTCACTATCGGCAAGATCATTTTCGCTCTGCAGTAACTGAGCTTGTGCCGTGATGACATTCAGGAAGTCGATTGCACCCTCCGAGTAACGTTGCCTGGCGGCTTGCAGCGCGGCCTGATTTTCAGTGACGGACCGGGCAACGTGGCCGCGGCGGAGTTGCGCTTCGCGATAGGCCGTGATGGCGTCGTCGACCTCCTTCCAGGCCCGCAGGACGGTTTTCTGAAAGACGATGGCTGCCTCCCGCTCTCGCGATTCGCGCAGCGTCAGGGTACCCCGCAACCGTCCCCCTTCGAAGATCGGAATGGAAACGGACGGCCCCAGAGCAAATGCGGTCGACATCGGGGAGAACAGATTGGCCAGGTGCAAGCTTTCCACGCCGACGGCACCGTTCAATGTCACGTCAGGATAAAAGCTCGCCACCGCGACGCCGGTCTGCGCCGTAGCTTCATGCAGTCGCGCCTCCGCCTCGCGCACATCCGGCCGGCGACGCACCAGCGTTCCAGGCAGGCCCACCGGAACCTTGCGCGGCACGCGCGGCAATATTTGAGGGCGGCGCAACTCGACCTCGAGCGCGCGTGGAGCATAGCCCAGCAACAGTCCGATGACGTTAATAAACTCCGCCTCCTGGGTACGCAGTGGCGGCAGGGTTGCGGCGATGGTGGCCTGTTGAGCTCGGGCTTGCGCAAGGTCGAGCGTCGTCGCAACCCCGTCGCCGAAACGCTTGTTCACCAGTTCCACATTCTCTTCGGAAAGGCGAAGGTTGCGTTTCGCGATCCCAAGACGGTTCTGGGTGCCGCGCAATTGCATGTAGCCTTGCGCCAGCTCGGCGACCGCCGCCAGCGCGACGCCGTGCCGGTTCTCCACGGCCGCCAGGGTGGCGGCATCGGCGGCTTCCACCGCCCGCCGAACGCGACCGAACAGGTCCAGCTGCCAGGATAACGTCAAGCCATCCCGGAACAGGGGATATTCCAAGGGCGCGCCGGGCCTAGGGACGAGCAAGGAGAGCGTGCCGTTCGGGCTCTGGCGACTATAGGTACTTGATGATTGTCCGTCGATCTGCGGCAGTCCCTGAGAGGCGGCGACCCGGCGCTGCGCCATGCTCTGGATCACGCGTTCCGCCGCCGTCTCGAGATCCAGGTTTTGCGCCACCAGTCTTTCGACCAGCGAGGACAGTTGAATATCCCGGAAGCTTTTCCACCAGGCTATATCGACCGCGCTCTCGACTGTGCGGCTCGGCACGTTTCTGCCATCTAACGCGGATCTTCTGGGTGCTTCTCTTATCTCGGGGCTCTGGAAGTCCGGCCCAACGGTACAGCCGGTCAGACCGATGCCTAACATCGGGCCGGAGAGGTACGCCGCAAGACGTAAGGCACGCACCAGTTAACGCCCGTTCACGCGATCGGTTGATCTGCGCTGTTCGTACACGACGTCCTCCAGTCCTGTATGAATGGTGGTCTCGACCGATAGGCCCACGCGCAGGAGCTTAGCCAAAGGTTGCCCGGGCGTCACGACGATCTTGACCGGCAGCCGTTGCACGATCTTGGTAAAATTACCGGTGGCATTGTTGGGCGCAATCGGAGCAAAGGCGGCGCCGGAAGCGGGCGGCACGCTATCCACCGTCCCATCGAGGTCGATGTCGTAGGCGTCCAGATGGATGGTTACCGGCTGGCCGCTCCGGACGTGCAGCAGATCCACTTCAAGATAGTTCGCTTCGATATAGACCTGGTCGAGCGGCACAACGGTCATCAGCGTCGTGCCCGGGCCGACATAGTTGCCGACCTGTACGGACCGTTCCCCCACCATGCCGTCGATCGGTGCCCTGATCTGCGTATAGGAGAGATTAAGTCTGGCCTGCTCAAGTTGTGCCTCATCAGCCTTGACCACCGCCTCTGCCGCAGACCTCTGGGCCTTGAGCACGTCCAGTTGCCGGCGGGCCGCATCGAGCGAAGCCTCGGCGCTATCCAACGAGGCTTGACCCTGCTGAAGCATGCTGTCGGCCTCCTGGTGCTCCCGCACGGTGCCGGCTCCCGTTGTGGCGAGATTGCCGTAGCGGTGCGCGTCCGCCTGCGCGAAAGCGAGCCTCGCGCGTGCCGATACAACGGTGGCTTGTTGCTCTTCTATGATCGACGGCTGGCGCGATACGGTTGCGGATATCTCATCCAATTTCGATCTGTCGCGGGCCACCGCCGCCTCTGCGGAAGCCAGGGCAGTCTCATTGTCGCGCCGATCGAGAGTCGCAAGCATTTGTCCGGTCTTGACGACATCGTTGTCGTCAACCGCCACCGAGGCGATCTGTCCGGAGATGCGCGGCGCGATCGTGGCGTAATGGACCATCACGTAAGCATCGGCGGTCCGTACGTCCGGGCGTGGCCGGAAAATGATGTACAGGACCACCGCGACGAAGATCGCCACGACGAGTCCGACCAGAACGAATGGCCAGCGCGGCAGAGGCGCGGGAAGCTTATCTGCTTCCTGCTCCTTGAGGTCCGTCGATTGACCATCCTTCGGCGGGGATGGATCGTCGCTGCTGCGCGCCAGGTCCGGCTTTTTGTTGCGCTCCGGCGCGGCGGGTCGCGTCTCGGGTTCGGCTAAATCCTCGGCCATGCGGATTCCCTAATGCTTTGCAAACAGGATGCGTGGCGGAATGGTGCGGACCGGCAACGTCACCACCACGACCATCAAGAACACAGTCAGGGCTCCGAGGATCAGAAAGGTGTCGCTCGTCGATAGAATCGCCGCCTGCTGCTCCACGGCGTGGCGGAAGGCTTCCAGGCTGTTCGGCACCCGAGGCTGACCGTCCGGCGTCAACGGCGGCGGATACTGGGGCAGCACGCCGTTGCTCTGGAGCACCCGCCAGCGATCCTGGCCCGCCTGATCGATGATGCGGTCGGAATGTAGCGCGTTGCGCCAGCGATCGATCAACGCCACGAACCAGGCGCTCGCTGCCTCGGCGACGGCGCGCGAGGTGTTGACCAGCGCAGCCGCGAAAGGACCTTCTGCCGGGCCGGCAACGCTATTGGTGGTCATCATGAGCAACGGCATGATCACCATCGGCTGCCCGACTGCCTGGAGCAGCTGCCATAAATAGAATTGATCCCGGTTCCAATAAACCGTGAGAAAGGACGAACCGATGCAGGATGCGAGGATCAGTCCCAGCCCGACCATGCTGACTACGCGCGAATCGACCCGCTTGTAATCCAGCAGCAGCGCCATCGCTGGCAACATCAACAGTTGTGACGCCGCGATCTCCAGCGTGATCAGGTTGGATTGTAGCGGTCTGTAACCCTGGATTTCCTGCAGGTATCGCAACGGCACGGTCGACCCGGATTGACTGATCAGCAGAAAGGTGAACAAGCCAAGGGCACCGTAGGCGATGTTGCGACGACCGAGCATCTGCAGCTTGAGAAACGGCAAAGGGTGGAACCACTCGTTGGCCAGGAATAGCGGGATGGCGACGGCGCTCACCAGTGCCAGCACACAGATCAGGCTTGAGTTGAACCAGTCGAGCCGGTCACCCTGATACAGCATGGTGCTCAGGGCGCCGGTCCCGATCACCAGAAGCAGCGCGCCGCGCCAGTCCAGCATTCGAAACCGTTCATATTTCGGCTGATCCTGGTGCAGGCAGTACCAGACGAGGACGCCTGCCAACGAACAGAGTGGGATGGTCTGGAGGAATACGAAACGCCAGTCCACGATATCGGTCCAGAGCGCGGCCACCGTGGAGGCCAGCGCGGGCGTGAAGGTCGCGGTCAAGGCGTAGACGGCCAGGCCGTAGAGCCGGATGTCCGGCGTGAGAACGCGAAACGCCGTGGTCATCAGCAGAGGAATGATCATGCCACCCGCGAGCCCCTGCAGCACCCGCAGAGTGTAGACCGCCGCGATGTTCGGGCTGAACGGGATCAGCACGCTCGAGGCTCCGCAGAGCGCGATCGCAAAAAGCGTCCAGCGCCTTAACGTGAAGGTCACCAGCAGCCACGGCGAAGTCGCCATGCCGATGATCTCGGCTGACACATACAGGCTTTCGATCCAAGTTCCGGCATCGTGGCTGATCCCGAGTGCGCCGCGGACGTCGCTCAACGCGATAGATGTAACCTGGTCGTTAAATTCGGACGTTATCGCAGCGATGAGAACGCCACAAAGGCCAAATAGCGGCTTGAAATCCATGGGCTGAGACAACTCTTTTTCAATCAGTCGTGATTGCAAGCATCTTGCCGTCCATTCGGCCCGTCGAAGGTATTGATGATCAGCAGCGCGATAGTGACGGTTGAACCGTACGTCGCCGATCATGCGGATCAACAATAGCGATGACGAGAATGTAAGAACATTAAATCCCTTTTTAATCGATCCTTCCGGCGCGGCGTATCATGCTCTTTGTGGAAGGGCATCGAGGGCTTGCATAATGGGAGAAATGAAATGACGCTGGCGGCCGAGAAGACATTCGCAGTCGAAGGAATCGGCGTTCCCGACAGTAGCCTCGCCCGGAAGATCACAGAACTTGTCCGTGATACCGAGTCCGCATTGCTGTTTCACCATTCGAGCCGCGTCTACTACTGGGGTGCGCTTGCCGGAAAGCGTCGCTCGCTGAAGTTCGATCGCGAACTTCTCTATGCGGGTGCCATGTTCCACGACATGGGCTTGACGCCTGCGCACTGCAGCGCCCATGAACGCTTCGAAGTCGACGGCGCAAACGCCGCCCGCGATTTCCTCCGCAGCCACGGGGTTGCGCCGCGCGACATCGATACAGTCTGGACCGCGATCGCTCTGCACACGACGCCGGGCATCCCGCAGCACATGCACCCCGTCGTCGCCCTGGTGACGGCCGGAGTCGAGATGGATGTGCTGGGGCTGGCCTATGCCGACTACAGCGACGCTGAACGTGAAGCGGTCGTCCACGCGCATCCGCGCAGCCAACACTTCAAGGAAGACATCATTCAAGCGTTCTACGACGGCATCGAACACAAACCCGAAACGACATTCGGTAACGTCAAGGCGGACGTGCTCGCGGACAAGGATCCCGCTTTCAGGCGCGGCAATTTCTGCAGTGTGATTCGCGGATCAGCCTGGAGCGCCTGACGGTCCGCAAATTCGGCTCGACAGTCCAGAGTGAAACCCAAAGGAGATTGAGATGGCCTCCAATTCCAACCGCGGCGTGGTTTACCTCAAACCCGGCCACGTCGAAGTTCAGAAGATCGACTTTCCAACCTTCCGCAATCCAGCGGGAAAGACCATCGATCACGGCGTCATTCTCAAGGTCGTCACCACGAATATCTGCGGTTCCGACCAGCACATGGTCCGGGGCCGCACGACTGCGCCGGCCGGCATGGTGCTCGGACATGAGATTACCGGCGAAGTGATCGAGAAAGGTCGGGACGTCGAGTATCTTGAGATCGGCGATCTCGTGTCGGTCCCTTTCAACGTCGCATGCGGCCGCTGCCGAACTTG
>Ga0105249_10006560_pt1 | contig 10127 bp, 8 predicted proteins | sample KBSS44metaG_FD_81522 | JGI IMG/M metagenome (GOLD analysis project Ga0105249, IMG submission 81522) | Switchgrass rhizosphere microbial communities from Kellogg Biological Station, Michigan, USA - KBS S4-4 metaG | ecosystem: Host-associated > Plants > Roots > Rhizosphere > Soil | place...
ACGGCCAGGAGGTCGATGGCCTCTTGAGCCATGGCGCCCCAGATCGGCGGAAGAAGGCCGAGGGCGGCAGCTCCCATCCCGAGAATGCTGAGGAACATACCGCCGAGCGCGCTTTGCAGGGCGATCGTCCGCATCCTCCGGCCGATATGCAGCAGTTGATCGACGCGCTCGAGGGAAGCGTCCAGCACGACGGCGCCCGCGGCTTCAGCGGTGATGTCGCTGTTTCGTCCGAACGCTACACCTACGGTTGCCGCCAGCATGGCCGGCGCGTCGTTGACGCCATCGCCCACAAAGAGGGTAGGAGCCAGCTTAGTTTCTGCCGACACGATCGCGAGCTTTTCTTCGGGGGACAGGCTGGAGCGAATGTTTGTGATCCCGAAGTTTTCGGCCAGACTTCGCACCGCCGTTTCGCGATCGCCGGACAAAATCGCCAGCCGCTGAATGCGATGTTTCGGTCTGAGGTGGTCCATAAACGACCTGCCCTCTTTGCGGGGCTTGTCGTCGAAGCGCAGCAAGCCCGCAAGCCGACCATCTACCAGCAGGACACATTCCATGGCGGAGCTGGAAGGCGGCAGCGCTTTGGCGATCTCCGGCGATAATTTCTTCCTGCCTGTGATCGTCACCGAGTGCTTGCCTACCTGGCCCTGTAGACCTTCTCCAGGCTTTTCGCTGATGGCATCTGCCGGAGCGGGAGCGATTTGTCGCGCTTCGGCTGCGGAGAGAACCGCTGTGCTAAGGGGATGCCTGGAATACTGCTCCAGGCTCGCGGCCAGGCCCAACACCTCTACTTGCTCAAATGAGGAAAAGGTTTGAAGCTCCGAAAGCGCTGGTTGGCCATGCGTTAAAGTGCCGGTCTTGTCAAACAGCATCGTGCGGACATTGCCTACTTGTTCGAGGATGACCGGCTTCTTGATGACGATGCTGTGTTTTGCAGCTAGGGAAACGGCGCCCACGATCGCAATCGGAATTGCCAGCAGCAACGGGCATGGGGTGGCGATGACGAGGACGGCTAGAAATCTCTGCGGGTCACCCGTCACCAGCCATGCGCTCACGGCAACAAGAACGGCTACAGGTGTGTAGATGGCTCCAATCTGATCTCCCAACCGGCGCATGGGCGGAGGGCTCTTCTCCGCCTTTTCGATCACTTGCACAATCTGCGCGTAGCGAGAGTTCTCCGGTAGCTTGTCCGCGACGATGGTGACGGCATTGTCGCCGTTCAACGCGCCAGAGATGACCTGGGAGCCGACGGTCTTCTGAATGCGGAATGGTTCGCCCGTCAGGAAAGATTCGTCCATCGTGCAGCTGCCGTGGGTTACCGTTCCATCCACGGGGCAGATCTCATGGGGAAATATGGTGAGCGCGTCACCGATAGCGATGTCGGCGACTGCGATATCGCGTATGACACCTTGCTGCAGGCGATGCGCGACCGCAGGGGTCCGCTTGGCCAGCTGATCGAGCACCTTCGAGGCGCTATGGGTCGCATACTCTTCGAGTATCTGGCCGCCGGCAAGCATCACAACGATGATCGATGCGACGATCAACTGCCCCATGATGGTTGCGGTAATCACCGAGACGGCAGCAAGCAGATCTGCCCCGAACTCTCTGCGAAATACCTTGCGTGTCAGCTCGATCAGAAATGGCGTCCCGCCCACAAGGACACCGAACCACAAGGGAAGAGCGGCTGCTCCGCGTGGAACATCTGGGAGAAGTAACAGGCCAAAATGAATGAAAAGTCCCGCCAGAGCTGCTACTAAGCCCAGTTTCTTGTATCGCGCGGCCATAAGGATAGCGTCAGGCAGCCGGCGGCCCGGTGACTGTGATGCCGATCACAGCCCGGGGTGACCGAGTCTTATGACTCCGGCAGTCGTTTGGCACGGAAAAGCACGAACGGTACCAACTGCAGCAGCGAAGCAATCGCGGTCATGGTCAGCAACCGGATGAGTTGAATATCGGTCCAGTAGTGTCCAGTGGCCAGCAAAACTCCGCAGCCTAGTTCCAGTGCGCCGCACACATAGAGGGCTGTGGCCTGGCGAGGATGATGGGCGAACCCCGGCGCCATCCTCAACTCCGCCACCCCAAACAACAGAGCATACGGGGCGAGAATTACGGCGATTGTGGGCAGAGACGAGACTGCGTTGAACAAAAGAAAGAATCCTGCGATCACCGAGAATTCGCCAAGCAGTAAATACGCTGTGAACTCTTTGCGGTGGGGCGGCCCGAATGTCGCCGCTGCCAGAATCTCCCCCATGCCAACGTAAACGAACGCGGCTGCCACCAGATTGGTCAGCAGCAGAATGCCTTCCGCTTCCACCTTGATTTCACTGCGATGCGCACCCAGGGCATAGAGGACGTACAGAAAGATCGCAATCCACGCCGTAATAAAGATAAGAACCAGTCTATGTACGCCAATCTCTTCTCGCATGGGATTCTCCATCGAGAGCCTAAGAGGAGCGATCGACCCAGCTCCTCAGCTCCCGGCTATTCGCCTACTCTATTTGTGATCGACCTCAAGCTTATGCTCAAGATCCTCCGCACGCGACTTGGCCTTGCCGTACTCTACAAAGTCGCGGACGACCGAGGCCGTTCTACTCACCAGATCGTAGGTTGCGCTGGCGTAGTCGCGATAGGGCTGCATGTGAATGTGGCTTGGATCGTCGCAGTAAGCGTGTCGGCCATCTCCTGCAGCAGGGGATCGATCCGGTCAATGGCCTGCTGCTGCCAGGGTGATGCCTCTCCACGCGCATTCTTCAGATCATTAATGGTTCGGCCGAAATCATTGACGTGGCCCCGAATCTTTTCAAGCTGCGCGCTATGCGATTGCAGTGAAAGTCCCGACCGCGTACAGGACTTGAGCAGTTCTGCGTCCTGTTCTGCGCTGGTGGCGTGGGTCTTCGCGTCCGCCAGCAGCTTTGTCACCCGAGCCGAATCTGCCGGTTGCGCCAGTAGCCCGGTTGTTCCAAAAAGCAGAGCGAGGAAATAGGTGAATCCGATCCGTTTGATGTATCGCATACATATTCTCCTTGTGGCAACGCGAAGTTCGTTGTCATGGTTGAAGAGTGCGTCACCAGATGATCGCAACGCGGTGATGTCCATCACCAGCCGCTGTGAGCCGTGAAACGGACGGCAGCCGCGCTCTCTTCTAGAGTTCCATCAGGCTTCGCGGGAGACGATATGACACCCATCCAGCAAATGGAACAAAAGACTGTGCACAGAAGTGATCTGCATCTGACGAGCATCCTTCTCGCCACCGATTTCAAACCGGAGTCAAAGGGCGCCACAGCATTTGCCATGGAGCTTGCAACCTACTTTTCTGCCAAGCTGGCCGTCGTCTATGTGGTGGATCTTTCGGTGGCGACACGCGCAGAAGCGGCCGTTATCACCCCTCAGCCGGAAGAGAGCAGGCGCACCAGTGCGGAGGCGATGGAAAGCCTCTTGCAGCAACTGGGCCAAGCCGGCATCGTGTCTCATGGGCAAATTCTGGAGGCCCACAATAGCGGGGCGGCAATCGTCGGCCTGGCGCAGCAGCTGCATGCGGATGCCATTGTGATGGGCACCGAAGCTCGCCATGGTCTCAAGCGGTTCGTGCTGGGTTCTCGCGCGGAAGACGTGATTCGCCATGCAATGTGTCCGGTGTTTACCGTTGGCCCCAAGGTTGTAAAGACTGCGATTGGGCCGCTTGGCGTCAAGAACATCGTCTTCGCCACTGACCTGAAGCATGATGTGCTGGAAAAGGCGGCGGCCGCGCTTGGCTTCGCAAAGAGCAACAGCGCCAAGATTCACCTGTTCCACGTGCTGGGGCACGAAGGCAACAGTTTCGAAGGCACCATGGAGATGCAGTTGAAAGCGGAAGAGGCGCTGCGCAAACTGATCCCTGAACCCGCTTTCAGGTGGGGCTGCCCCAGATGTGTCGTCGAGTTTGGCGACGCCGGCCACCAGATCCTTGAACTCGCCAAAAACGTCGACGCCGATCTGATCGTGCTCGGGGCCCAGCGAAGCACCACCTGGTTTCCCCACATGGTGCAAGGTGTGGTGGACCATGTGCTCGCTGAGTCCCCGTGCCCGGTGATGACGGTCTGCGTTAGCTAAATGGTCGGTTCATGCTTTCCAAGGGCCGATCCGACCCTCTCGTCTGTTCAGTTCAGAAGTCGCACCGATTTCACACGCAATGGTGCCGAACGCACAGCACAGGGCAGTGCGCCTGGCGAATGATCTGTGCCAGGGTTGACCCAAGCGTATGGTCTGCCAGCGCGGCCTTTTCCGAAACGCCGCACACAATCAGACTGGCGCAGTTCTCACGCGCGATGAAGGCAACCGTCTCCGCCGGCTTTCCATAAACGGCCTTGACTTCGCTCTCTGAGTAAAGCTGCAGGTCCGGCGGTAAAAGACGCATCAGTGCCTGTTTCGTGCGCTCTTCGATCAGTTCGGGCTCTACGCCATCCAGATCTTTCGTGCTCTCGATGACGTGCAATGCGGTGAACTTGCCGTGGAACTTCTCGGCAATCCCGGAAGCGTATTGTGCGGCACGCAATTCAGACAGTTGCAGCTTGGATGCCAGTAGAACGGAGCGAAATGGGCAGGCAGAGCTTGTGGCATGCGGCCCAACTACAAGCACCGGGCAGTTGACGTGGCGCAGGATTGCCTCTGCCACGGAACCCAACGCAAGCCGCTCCAGACCGCGAGCGCCATGCGAGCCGGCGATCACCAGGTCTATCTTTTCGCCGCGGACTGAGCTTTCTACCAGTTCCAACGCCGAAGCATACTCGACGATCTGGCGATGTTTGATCTGTTGGAGCGCCGGCTCGCTGGCGATAAGGTCTGCCATCCTGGCCTGTTCAACCTCCAGATTGATGGCATATCCCTCGGCGGGAACAAACTCGGCCCCAGTGTTATAGGGAACAGGCCATGCAGCGTGGACAAACAGTATCTCGGCGTTGAAGCATTCGGCCACGGTGACTGCGGCTTTCAATACATGCTGTGTCTGCGCGGAAAAGTCGATGGCGACCAGCAGCTTGCGAAAGATGATCTCTGTGGTGGACAGGTGCGGATTTGCTTCCGTTGGGGATATGGCGCTCATGATGTCTCCTTCCATCGCTACTGCGGATACCAGGGCAACTTATTGAAGCTCGATTTTTTGTGCGAAGAGCACGCTTCGATCGGCATAGAGCATGCGCGCAGCTGTCGTACACTGCGCGATCCCAAATGCGACGAGATAACCGTAAACAAGCCAGGAGATATGGTCTGGGTTCAGTCTGGACGCGTACCCAAGCATCAGAACGAAGTACGCCGCAGACGCCGCAAGAGCAACCACTCCAGCTGCATTGCTCCAGCGGCTGAGCGTGCGGCTTCCTGCATGTCTCGCCACCACCAGCTCTCCAATTCCCGCGTAGGCTGCCTGCAATGCGGCCAACGACAGGAACCACTCAAGCCTCACCTTCTCAAAGACCACGAACAGCAGAAGCATGCCGATGACGACCCCAAACAGGCCCTGGGCCAGCAGCACGGAGCGCGTTACGCGAGACTCCGTCATAAAACTGGAGATCAGGATCAGAACACTGTCCAGAACGCCGTAAGTGGCCAGTCCAAGAATTGCGATGGCCATGGCAAGTGGCAGCAGCAAAAGCGTATGTGCCATGTCTGGTATCACCATGACCATGCTGCCCACCACCAGCGCGAGAAGTCCCCGAACCACCATGACCATCCAGAAATGAGCGTCCTTGCGCATCGTCGGCCTCCCATTAGGCCAACGATCTCGCAAGTGGGTGGTCTCGGCTGTGACTTGTGTCACGAATCGCTGTGACGAGACATCGGGCCATCCCGACCAATGTGACTGGCATCACATTGCCTCTCGATTCAAATCACTGCCTGTGGGTCCCACCTGGTCCAATCTCACATCAGCGTTTTGCGCGGCTTTGATTGGAAGAATGGAATCGACTTGAGGGAAACATGACACCAGCAGCGAAATCAGAGCCTTTCCTTACCGAGGCTGAACTTCAGAAGACCCACGCATACTGGAGCGCCTGCAATTATCTGGCGGCAGGCATGATCTATCTCCGTGCGAACCCTCTGCTGCGTGAGCCGCTGAAGCCGGAGCACATCAAACGTCGCCTGCTTGGCCACTGGGGTTCGGACCCAGGTCAATCGCTGATCTGGGTCCATCTGAACCGCCTGATTAAGAAGTACGACCTGAATGTGTTGTACGTGTCCGGTCCGGGTCACGGAGCTCCGGCAACCCTGGCCAACAGTTATCTGGAGGGCTACTACTCCGAGATCTATCCGGACAAGGGCCAGAACGAACAGGGCTTGCTGAAGTTCATGCGCGAGTTCTCCTTCCCCGGAGGCATTGGAAGCCACTGCACACCGGAGACCCCCGGGTCCATCCACGAGGGCGGGGAGCTTGGCTATTCGCTCTCTCATGCGTTTGGGGCCGCGTTTGACAATCCTGACCTGATCGTTGCGGTTGCCGTCGGCGACGGTGAGGCAGAGACCGGACCCGCCGCGACAGCATGGCACTCCAACAAGTTCCTGAACCCTGCCCGTGATGGAGCCGTGCTTCCGATCCTTCACCTGAACGGCTACAAGATCGCAAACCCCTCGATTCTGGCCCGCATCTCCAACGCGGAGTTGCATTCACTCTTCCATGGCTATGGTTATATGCCCTACTTCGTCGAAGGCGACGATCCCATGGAGATGCACGAAGCGATGGCCCGCACCCTGGAACACTGCGTCCATGAGATTCGGTGCATTCATCACAAGGCTCGGCGCGATGGAAATACCGAGCGCCCTCTATGGCCGATGATCATTCTTCGTTCCCCCAAGGGGTGGACTGGTCCCAAGCAGGTCGACGGGCATAAGGTTGAAGATTTCTGGCGGTCGCATCAGGTTCCAATCTCCGATCCAGTTACCAATCCGTCCCATCTGAAACAACTGGAGGAGTGGCTGCGCAGCTATCACCCTGAGACTCTCTTTGACGCGACGGGGCGATTGGTTCCCGAGTTACAGGCGCTTGCTCCGCAGGGGCCGCGCCGTATCAGCGCCAATCCGCACGCAAACGGTGGGCAGTTCCGTATCCCGCTCGATCTTCCGCCCTATTGCGACTACGCGGTGGCTGTGCCGGAGTCCGGCAAGAGCTATACCTGCCCTACAGAGGCCCTCGGCACTTTTCTCCGTGATGTGATGCGCCGTAACATGACGAGCTTTCGCGTCTTCGGTCCCGATGAGACAGCGTCCAATCGCCTCACCGCCATCTATCAGGCGTCACCCAAAACATGGCTGGGAGAGATCAAGCCCGAGGATGCAGACGGCACCGAGATCGCCCACGACGGGCGTGTGATGGAGATGTTGAGCGAGCACACGCTTGAAGGGTGGTATGAGGGCTATGTGCTTACGGGCAGGCACGGCTTCTTCTCTACCTACGAGGCCTTCGTGCATGTAATCGACTCCATGTTCAACCAGCATGCCAAATGGCTGGCGAAGGCGAAGAACGAAATCGCATGGCGTGCACCCGTGCCTTCCATCAATCTTCTGATCACATCACTGGTATGGAGACAGGATCACAACGGCTTCACCCATCAGGACCCCGGCTTTCTCGACGTCGTCGCGAACAAGAGCCCCGATGTAGTCCGCATCTACCTTCCACCCGATGCCAACTGTCTGCTAAGCGTTGCAGACCATTGTCTTCGCAGCAAGGACTACATCAACGTGATCGTCGCTGACAAACAGCCGCACCTGCAGTATCTGGACATGCCGGCGGCCATCGAACATTGCGCCAAGGGAATCGGCATCTGGGACTGGGCCAGCACCGACAATGGGACCGAACCGGATGTGGTGATGGCGTGCGCGGGCGACGTCGCGACGATGGAAAGCCTCGCTGCCGTGGCGATTTTGAAGCAGAACTTTCCTGACCTGAAGATTCGCTTCGTCAACGTCGTCGATCTGTTCCGTCTTATGCCGGAGACGGAGCACCCGCATGGGCTGTCGGATCGCGACTTCGATTCGCTTTTTACCAAAGATAAACCGGTGATCTTCAACTTCCACAGCTATGCGTCGCTGGTACACAAGCTAAGCTATCGACGAACAAATCACGACAACATTCATGTCCGTGGATACAAGGAAAAGGGCAACATCAATACGCCGCTCGAGTTGGCCATCCTGAACCAGGTAGACCGCTATAACCTGAGCATCGATGTAATCGACCGCGTTCCCGGATTGCAGGCCAAGGGCAGCCATGTGAAGGAACATCTCCGCAACGAAATCATCGAAAGCATCCGCTACGCTCACGCAGAGGGCATTGATCGCGACGAGATTCGCAACTGGGTCTGGCCGGGTTAATGATGAAGTCCGCGCACCAGTTGGTCCTGGCTATTAATAGCGGCTCTTCGTCGCTGAAGGTCGGTGTGTTTGACCGAGAGACGGTCGTATGGAATGGCCTGGTAGACGGGATCGGCAAGACCAGCGGCATGTTGCGCCTTACCGATGGCGAAGGGCGTGTGATTGCTGAAAAGCAGGAATCCGCTGAATCGCAAAGCCATGCATTGAGTCGGTTGCTCGAGGTTGGCTTCGACCGTATTCAGCATTGTCCCGTCGCGATTGGTCATCGCATCGTGCACGGCGGTCCTGAGCTTCTCGAACACCAACCGATCACCCCTGACGTTCTTGCCAAAATGAAAGCGGCGGAACACTTCGCTCCGCTGCATATGCCGCAGGCACTCAGTCTGATTCGCCAGACGCAACAAATGTTCCCGGATGCTCTACAGATCGCCTGTTTCGACACGGCCTTCCACCGGAACATGCCGGAGATCGCCCGGCGCTTCGCTTTGCCGATTGCATTACACCGCCGTGGAGTTCACCGGTATGGCTTTCACGGTCTCTCCTATGAATCGCTGGTACGCCGTCTGGGGGACCGTTTGCCGCAGAGGGCCGTGTTCGCACATCTCGGAAGCGGGTCGAGCCTGTGCGCTCTCCACAACGGAATCTCTGTCGATACGACGATGGGAATGACGCCTACTGGCGGCATCATGATGGCAACGCGCAGCGGCGACCTCGATCCGGGAGTTCTTCTGTTTCTGCTGCGGTCGGAGAAGCTGTCCGTCGATGATGTGGATAACCTACTCAACCATGAAGCAGGATTGGCCGCTCTGTCCGGCGGAGAGACCGATATGCAACGCCTGTTGGCGATGCAAAAGGCAGGCGATCCGCGGGCCGATCTAGCCGTTCGTGCTTACTGCACCTCAGTACGCAAGGCCGTGGGAGCATATGCGGCGTTGCTGGGCGGCATCGATCTCCTCGCATTTACCGGAGGAATCGGGGCACACAGCGCCGAGATTCGATCCATGGTTTGCAAGGACCTGGAGTTCCTAGATCTCTTTGTCGGAAGCGATCAAGTGCTTGCTCTTCCGGCCGAAGAAGAGCTGCAGATCGCCCGCACATGCCTGTCCTTCATCTAACAAGTCTCACCGACAGCGGCGCTTCGTGATGCCGGTCACCATAATCGGTGACTGCGGCGACAGATCGAATGCCCCATCTCTTCTATCGTCACTGCAGTGGGAACACATGGGAGGTTGTGATGCCAGTCATTGAGAACCCAATCGGCCTTGAGCTGGACAATATCGTTCTTGCCACAGACTTCACGCCAGAGTCCCGGGTCGCCGAGCAGTATGCGCACGCGCTGGCCGGGCGCTTTTATTCAAAGGTCACTGTCGCGAATGTCGTCGATCTCACAGTCACCACGCCTGTGGGCAGCCCCGTAGTCGGCACAGCGCCTGAGCGCCTGAGACAGAGAAGCGCGGAAGAGATCACAAAAGTCGTGGCCTCACTGCGCGACGCAGGGATTCGTGTGGAAGGCACTACGCTGGAGGCGCATACGCCAGGCTCTGCCATCGTAGGACTTGCGCGGAAGGTGCACGCCAACTTGATTGTGATGGGAACAGGGGCTACACGCGGGCTGGGCAAATGGATTCTGGGCTCGTGTGCCGAGGGTGTCATCCACCATGCCCGCTGTCCGGTAGTGACAGTTGGCCCGCGGGTAAAAAAATTGAAGACTCCGGCACTCGTGATGCAGAACATCGTCTTCGCTACCGACTTGAAGCATGACGTATCGGTAAAGGCCGCCGTTGCTCTCACCTTCGCCA
>Ga0105249_10006570_pt1 | contig 10118 bp, 8 predicted proteins | sample KBSS44metaG_FD_81522 | JGI IMG/M metagenome (GOLD analysis project Ga0105249, IMG submission 81522) | Switchgrass rhizosphere microbial communities from Kellogg Biological Station, Michigan, USA - KBS S4-4 metaG | ecosystem: Host-associated > Plants > Roots > Rhizosphere > Soil | place...
AACTGCCCGCCGTAGCATGAACGCATGCAGGCGGGCAGAGCTTTTTTCGCCGGGGCGTTCCTCCTGCTGTCCGGCGCGGCGGGAGCGGTCGCCCACGAGCTCGGCACGATCCGGACGTTCGCGACCTTCCACGGGGACGGCACGTTCGCGGTCGAGCTGATCCTGGACCGGGAGCACCTGCCGCCGGGCTTCGGCACGGGGGGCCCCGGAAAGGCCGCATCCGTCCGGATCGAGGGCCTGACCCCGGCGCTCGACCCGAAGGTCGGCGCCCTTCTGCGGCCGGCGGTGGCCGGCGCCCGGCCGGCCTTTGACGGGCGCGCGGTTCCCGTCCGCGTCGAGCTCGTCCGAAACCCGGGCGCCGGGGACGACGCCGTCGCCGCCGCGGCGGAGCTCCGGCTCCGGATGACGGGTCGGATCCCGGCAGGCGCGAAAGCCTTCACGTGGTCGAACGCGGTGCGGCTGGGAACGTACATGCTGACTCTCGAGAGCGAGGGGGACCAGAACGTCGAGCGGCAGTGGCTCGAGAACGGCGCCGAGAGTCAGCCGTTCGCGCTCGCGGCGACGATCGTTCCGCCGACTCGGGCGCAGGTCGTGGTGACTTACCTCGGGCTCGGGTTCACGCACATCCTCCCGAAGGGGACGGACCACATCCTGTTCGTGCTCGGGATCTTCCTTCTCTCGACGCGCCTCAAACCCGTGCTGCTGCAGGTCACGGCGTTCACGGTCGCGCACACGATCACCCTCGCGTTGACGATCTACGGCGTCGTCTCACTCGCCCGCTCGGTCGTGGAGCCATTGATCGCGCTCTCGATCGTCTACGTGGCCGTCGAGAACGTCACGACCTCCGAGCTGAAGCCCTGGCGCGTCGCGCTCGTCTTCGCGTTCGGGCTGCTCCACGGCATGGGCTTCGCGGGCGTCCTGAGCGAGCTCGGGTTGCCGCGATCCGAGTTCGTTCCGGCGCTCCTCTCGTTCAACCTCGGGGTCGAAGGCGGGCAGCTCACCGTGATCGGGATCGCGCTCCTGCTCTGCGGGCTGCCGTTCCGGGAAAAGGCTTGGTACCGGGCGCGGGTCGTGGTGCCCGCCTCGATCGCGATCGCCGCCGTCGGCTTCTACTGGGCGGTGGAGCGGATCGTGGGGCGCGTCTAGCCCGGCTCGATCACCGTCTCGTAGTGCTGCGACCGCGCGTCGAAGCGGGCGAGCAGCCGCCGCGCCTTTTCGGGCACGACCGCCGTTTCGTAGTCCTCGCCGGCGAACTCGCGCACCGCGTCGATCGACTCGAACCAGAGAATAGTCACGAACTCGACTCCCTCCGGGACGTCGCGCTTCAACAGGTGCTCGCCCGTGAGACCCCGGATGCCCCGCCGCGCGATGCCCGGCAGGATCTCGGACCTCAGGAGGTCCTCGTACGCCGCCGCGTTGCCGCGGGTCGTCCAGCCGTGCCAGACCCGGGCGATCATCGCAGCGCGGTCCTCAGACTCCGGAGCGCCCACACGAACGCCGCCGCCGTGCCCGCGGCGTACGCGCCGGCTTCGAGCGCGAGACGGCGCACGTGCATCCCGCCGAAGGCGATCCCGCGAAGGATGTCCACCGACCACGTCAGCGGGTTGGCGTAGGCGACGGCCCGGAACCACGACGGCATCCGGTCGATCGGATAGAACACCGGCGAGATCAAGAGCGCTCCGAGAAAGACGATGTTCTGAAACGTGGCGTACGCGTCCATCCGGCGGATCCGGATCGCCGCGGCAAAGAGAAAAAAGAACCACAGCGGGATCGCGGCGAGCGCCGCCACAAAGAGGCCCGCGAGCCGTCCGGGCCCGACCGGGACGCGGAGCACGAAGATCGCCGCAGCGATCAGCACCAGCGACTGGAGCGCGCCCATCCCGAGGTTGAAGAGGAGCCGGCCGCCGAGAAAGTTCGCCCGCGTGAGCGGGTAGGTGAGGTGCTCGAAGAAGATCCCGTTGTCGCGATCCGTGAAGAGAGCCCAGGACGAGTTCACCGCGAGCGTCTGTCCCGCCATGACGAGAATCCCGGGGAGCAGGAACGACGAGTAGCTCCCTCCCGCGATGTCGGCCACGAGAAGGTGCGACAGGCCGGCGCCGAGCGCGAGGAGGTACCCGGCGGGATAGCAGAGGTCCCAGAAGAGCCATCCGAAGTTGGAGAACCGAAAGCGGGTCTCCCTTTCGGCGACCGCGGCCACCCGCCGCCACGGCGGGAACGCGGCTGCGCTCACTTCCCGTCCCCTTCCCCGATCGCCTCGAGGAACGCGTCTTCGAGAGACGCGGAGGAGACTTCGAAGTCGGCGACCCGGTAGCGCGCCGAGAGGGCGGCCAGGAAATTTGCGGCGTCCCGGCGCGAGCCGGAAAGGCGGATCGTCAGCCGCCGGTCCGCGAACGTCTGCGACGCGGGGTGGTAGTCGGCGAGGAACTCGGGCAACCCCTGCGGGTCCTCATCGAAGACGATGCGCAACTCGAGCGTCGGTGCGTGAAGTCGCTTGACCGAGTCGACGTCGCCCCGCGCGACGGCGCGGCCGTGCGCGACGATCAGGATTTCGTCGCAGAGGCGTTCCGCCTCGTCCATGTTCTGGGTGGTCAGCACGACGGTCCGGCCCTCCCGGGCGATCTCGCGGATCCGCTCCAGGACTTCGCGTTTCGCGAGAGGGTCCATTCCGGTCGTCGCCTCGTCCAGGAAGAGGATCGGAGAGTCCAGGAGGAAGATCTTGGCGACCTGAACGCGGCGCCGCATGCCGATCGAGAGGTCCGCCGCCTTTTCCGAGAGAACCTCGCCGAGACCGAAGCGCTCGACGACCGCGGGCAGGCGCCGGTCGGTGTCTTCCGACGGCTGCCCGTGGAGTCGGGCGTACACGCGGAAGTTGTCCTTGACCGAGAGAAACTGCTCGGACGCGTTGTCCTGGAGCACCGCGGCGATCGACCTCCGGACGGCGAAGCCTTCCCGGACCGGATCGAATCCCGCGACTCGAACGAAGCCCGACGTCGGCGCCAGCAGCGTCGTCAGGATCCGGAGGGACGTCGTCTTGCCCGCGCCGTTCGGACCGAGGAGACCGAACAGGGATCCGCGCGGCACCTCGAAAGAGAGCCCGTCGACGGCGCGGATCTCGCCGGTCTTTCCGCGAAAGACCCGGACGAGGTCCCGGACGACGACCGGCGGCGTGTCACTCACGATCCGGCAATCTAGCAGCCCGGGCGAACGCGAGGTTCACCTGTCGCTTCGCGGCATGAGGAGTCTTCGAGTCGCAGCGTGAGGAGTCTCCCGACGGGAGGAGCCTCACGCTGCGGGAGCGGAAGCGAGCGAGCGATCAGGCGTTCGGTCGAGGCCGTCCTGCCGAGCCCAACGCCGGTGGCGATGCCAGATCGCGAGCGAGCGAGAGCGACGCTTATCGGGCCTTGGCCCGGCGGCGTGGAGCGGGTGCTTCCGCAGCCACCGCTGCCTTCCGTGGCTTCCGCGCCTTCGGCTTCGGCTTCTCTTCGGCTTTCTCGGCTGTCTCGAGGAAGACCTCCTGCATCGGCGGGATGTTCTCGGGCGGAGCCTCGAACCCGCACCCGGCGCGGTCGCAGGCGAGAATCGAGCCGGCCTTGCGCTCGCGCAGCAGGAGGTACGGGTTGCCGCACTTCGGACAGGCGCGCGGGATCGGCCGCGCGTTCAGCGAGAAGTCGCACGCCGGATAGTTGACGCAGCCATAGAACGGCCGGAACCGGCCGCGGCGTTCGACGATCCTGCCCCCGTCCTTCGGGCACAGGACCCCCGTGTCCAGAACGGGCTTGGGCGGCTTGTACTTGCACGCCGGGTAGTTCGAGCAGGACACGTACGCTCCGAACCGTCCGTGACGCCGCACGAGCGCGTTTCCGCACCGCGGGCACGTCTCCCCCGTGGGCTCGTCCGGCCGCGCCTCCGCCTTGCCCCGTTCCACCGCGACGTTGACCACGTTGCGGCAACGCGGGTAGGCCGTGCAGCCCAGGAACGAATTCCCGGATCGGCTCTGGCGAAGCTTCATCGGAGAGCCGCACTCCTCGCACATCGTGGCTTCGAGCTCCACCGCGTCGATCGCGTCCTCGTCCGGATCCGGGATGTGGACCGTGAACGTGCACGCGGGATAGCCGCTGCACGCGATGAAGAGGCCGTTCTTCCCCATCCGGAGCTTGAGCTTCTTTCCGCACTGAGGACACTTCTCGGAGAGGTCCGCGGCGATCGGCAGGAAGTGGAGCAGCTCCCGGGCCTGGAGGAGCGGGATTCCCGCCTTGCCCGAGACCATCTTGTCGAGCGCGCGGTCCCGATCCTTGGTGAACTTCTCGTCGAACTCGGAGAGCGCCTTGCGCCAGGAGAGCTTCCCCTCCTCCACGTCGTCCAGCGCCTCCTCCATCCGCGCGGTGTAGCCCGTCTCGAAGAAGTCGTCGAAGTACGGGATCAGGAGCTCGAGCACGGTCCGGCCGAGCGCGGTCGGGATGAAGCGGCGGTCCTTCTTGCGGACGTACTCCCGGTCCTCGAGCTTGCGCAGGATCTCGGCGTACGTGGAGGGACGGCCGATTCCGTTCTCCTCCAGGAACTTCACGAGCGACGCCTCGTTGAAGCGCGGCGGGGGCTGCGTCTCCTTCCGCTCGGGCTTCACCGCCACGAGCTTCAGCGTCTCTCCGGCCGTGAGCGGCGGGAGCTTCGTCCCATCCTTGTCGGACTCCTCGTCCTCCTCCACCGCCACTCCGTACGCCGCGAGATAGCCGGGCGTCTTCAGGGTCGAGCCGGACGCGCGGTAGAGAGCGCGCCCCGCCTCGATCTCGGCGCTCACGGTGTCGTAGACCGCGGGCGACATCTGCGACGCGACGAATCGCTCCCAGATGAGCCGGTAGAGCTTCGCCTCGTCGGCCGCGAGGTAGCGCCCGACCTCGTCCGGGGGGAGCGAGAGATCGGTCGGGCGGATCGCCTCGTGCGCGTCCTGCACGTCGCGCTTCCCTTTGAAGAAGCGCGGCGCGTCCGGTAGCACGTCCAGACCCGGGCCGTACTTCGCGGAGATGTGCTCCCGCACCGCGGCGAGCGCTTCGTCCGCGACGCGCGGCGAGTCCGTCCGCATGTAGGTGATGAGGCCGACCGTGCCGCGGCCCGGGATTTCCCGCCCCTCGTAGAGCCGCTGCGCGATCTGCATCGTTCGCCGCACCGCGAACCCGAGCCGGCGGGCCGCTCCCTGCTGGAGCTGCGACGTGATGAACGGCGGCGCGGGGTTCTTCCGCCGCTCGGACGTGTCGACCTTCGCGATACGCCAGTCCGCCTTCTCCGCCTCAGCGCGGACTTCCGCGGCCGCCGACTCCGATTCCAGGCGCGGGTCGGTTCCGTCGAACTTGAGCTTCTTCCCGTCGAACGAGACCAGCTTCGCAGTGAACGGCGGCGGCGCCGAGGCCTCGAGGTCCGCGTCCACCGTCCAGTACTGGACGGGAACGAACGCTTCGATTTCGTTTTCCCGCTCGCAGATGATCCGGAGGGCGACCGTCTGCACGCGGCCGGCGGAGAGTCCCCGCCAGATCTTTTTCCAGAGGAGGTCCGAGACCTCGTAGCCGACGAGCCGGTCGATGATGCGGCGCGCCTGCTGCGCGTCCACGAGCCGCGAGTCGATGTCGCCCGCCGCCTGCATCGCGGCGAGGACTGCCTTCTTCGTGATCTCGTTGAAGCGCACCCGGCGGAACGGCTTCCCCTTCGCGGAGGCGGCGAGCGTCTGCTGGAGGTGCCACGAGATCGCCTCGCCCTCCCGGTCCGGATCCGCCGCGAGGTAGACCACGTCGGCCTTCGTGGCCGCGCGCTTCAGCTCCTGGAGCGTCTTCTCCTTGCCGTGGAGGACCTCGTACGTGGGCTCGTAGGAGTGGCCGCGGTCGACGCCCAGCCCCTTCTTCGGGAGGTCCCGGACGTGGCCGTAGGAGGCCAGGACGCGGAAATCCTTCCCGAGGAATTTCTCGAGCGTACGGGCCTTCGCAGGCGACTCGACGATGACGAGGTTGCTCATGACGGGGCGTGGGACGCTGCCATATCAGCGTGGAAAGCGCAATGCGGAGCGTCCTGCACCGTTGAGAACAAACGCCTATTCCCGATGCCGGTCCGACCCCGGGCGGCGCCGGATCACCGCCTCGCGGCCCCGTATCGTCCGGAGTCGCAGACCGCCAGGCCCGCGGCCTCGAGCTCGAAGAGCGCGGCGAGAACCGTCGCCGCCGGGAGCTCGAGACTCTGCGCGAGCTCCTCCGCCGAAAGCGACTCCTCGCGGCGCAGGGTCTCGTACAGGCGCGCGGCCTCGCCGGACATGGCTCCCGGAAACTTCGGATCCGCGGAGCGCACGACCGGGACGCCCACCGACGGGAACAGCTCCGCGAGAACGTCCTGCGAGTCGCGGCAGAGGATCGCGCCATCGCGCAGGAGCTCGTGCGTGCCCGCAGACGTCTCCGAAAACACGCTGCCGGGCACGGCGAAGACGTCACGGCCGGAGTCGGTCGCGAGCCGGGCCGTGATCAACGAACCGCTCCGGCGCGACGCCTCGACGACGACGACGCCGACCGCGAGCCCCGCGATGATCCGATTCCGGATCGGGAAGTTCTGCGGGCGCGGCTCCGCCCCCGGCGGAAACTCCGAGAGGAGGAGGTCCGTCGCGGACATTGCTTCCTTCAGGCGCGCGTGCTCGCGCGGGTAGTCGACGTCGAGTCCGCACCCGAGCACGGCAACGGTTCCGCCCGGACCCTCGCGCGCCGCTTCGTGGGCGGCGGCGTCGACTCCCCGCGCGAAGCCGGACACGACCGTCACGCCGGCGTGCGAAAGGTCGCGCGAGAGACGCGCCGCCACGTCCCTTCCGTAACGGGTGGCGTTGCGCGACCCGACGACCGCGACCGCCGGCAGGCGCAGCTTCTCCAGGCGCCCGACGGCAAAGAGAAGAAACGGCGGGTCCGGGATCTCCGAAAGCAGCTTCGGGTAATCCCCGTCGAAAGCGGTCACGATCCGCATCCCGGACGCCTCGACCGCCGCGGCCCACCGCTCCGCCGAGGCGTCTTCGGGCCCGCGCAGAAGCGCCCGGGCGCGCTCCGCCGAGCCGAGCCTCTCCGCCAGCTCCCCCGCCGGAGTCGAAAGGACCGCGTCTAAGTCGTGGAGCTCCCGAAGCAGCGGCCAGACCCTCTGGGGCGTCAGTACCCCGGATCGGGCCCAGGAGATCGCGGTCCTGCGAGCGAGGTGCATCCGAAACATATTTTCCCCGACCCGGACGGATCGGGAAGCCGGCCCGCACGGTCTTCTCCAACCCGCCGGACGTCCGGCACGTTTTCATGGATTCTTCAGGAACGAGGAGGGAAGGACGCGATTCGGCCGCGGGATGAGCGAAATTCCGCGAGCGCGCGGCGCCTTTCCTATAATAGCCGCCCCACCGGGGGAACGGGGATGCGTAGCCGGATGTTCAAGAAGCTCGCGCTGGTGGCCGGAGTCGTCGCGATGGCGGCCGGCTGCTCGTCGTACTCCCGGACGGACAAGGCGCAGACCCAGATCTCCTTCGGAAGCTCGGTTGCGCGCAAAGGCCTCTGGCGCGAGGCCGCGTTCCGGTTCGAGCGCGCGGTGCAGCAGGAGCCGAACAACGCACGGGCGCACAACAACCTCGCGGTCGCACTGGAAGCCGAAGGCGAGTTCGCGCGGGCGCTCGCCGAGTACAAGCGCGCTCTGGAGCTCGATTCCGGCGACTCCTACATCCGGCGGAACTACGCGCGGTTCGCCGAGTTCTACACGTCGTACACGCGGACGACCGGAAAGGCGAGCGGTGGCCCTTAGGTCTGCCTCCAGGCGCGCCGGCGCCCTCGTCCTCCTGGCGCTCCTCGCCGCGCTGCCGGTTTCGGCGGGCGTGGCGCAGGTCAAGCTCAAGCTGCCGTTGAAGCCGCGGCTGCCCCTGCGCGGCAACGAGAAGATCGCGCTCGCTCCCTTCGTGATCGCGACCGAAGCCGAGAAGGCGCGCGACAAGCGGCTGCAGAACGTCGACCTCCAGGCCGAGTTCCAGCGGTTCCTGAAGAAGCAGATCGAGAAAAAGACCAAGCTCGAGATCGTCGAGCTCCCGACGGACCTGAAGCTGCCGACCCAGAATCTCTCGGAACTCGGACGCTCCACCGAGTTCTGGCGGGCGCTCGGCACGCAGACGGGCGCCGAGATCGTGGTCTCGGGCAGCCTGGAGTTCCGCGTCGAGGACCGGTCCGGTTACAAGACCGAGGAGTACGTCTCCCCCATCGACGGCCGGACCTACTACCGCCAGGTGTACGTCGAGCAGACCGGGTTCCTGTTCGACATCGTGTTCCTCGTCTTCGACGGACGGTCCGGCGAGAAAATCCTGCAGGATGAGTTCAAGGACTTCCGCCAGACCGGCGGCCGGCGGGCCGACGAGCTCCAGGGACTCTTCGAGAACCTGTTCTCCCTCGAGAACCAGATCCTGAACCTCTTCGTGGCGCGCGATCGCGACGCCGAGCGGTACATCTTCACCGACTGAGTCGCCGGCCGAGGTACCCACCATTCGATCCCGCCGCACTCGCCAACCAGGATTCTCTTCCCGTCCCTCCGAACGCCGGAGGCGCACGGGATTTCTCGATTCGCCGAGGAGGACTTTGAGGAGGCTTGCGTCATGAAGAAGTTCGCCATCGCTCTCGTCCTCGTCATCGCCGCGGCAGCTCCCGCCGCCGCGCAGTTCGGGAAGAACAAGATCGCCTACGACCGGTTCGACTGGAAGGTCTACCGTTCGACCCACTTCACGATCTACTTCTACGACTCGGAGAAAGCGGCCCTTCCGAAAGTCGCCTCCTACGCGGAGAGCGCGTACGACGACATCTCGCGGGCCCTGAACTTCCAGATCCCGAAGTCGATCAACTTGATCTACTACGCGACGCACGCCGACTTCGAGCAGACCAACACGATCCTGAACTTCCTCCCGGAGGGGATCGGCGCGTTCGCGCTCCCCTCCCGCAACCGGATGGTCCTGCCGATCGACATACCCGACGAGAAGCTCGCGCAGCTGATCGCACACGAGCTCACGCACGTCTTCCAGTTCGAGATCCTCTTCGGCGGAAACTACATCCGCGCCCAGACGACCAACGCCCCGCAGTGGTTCACGGAGGGCATGGCGTCGTACTTCGGAAACGACGAAGACAACAAGGACCGGATGGTCCTGCGCGACGCGGTTCTCGCGGACCAGGTGCCCGAAATCGCGGAGACCGGCAACATCCAGGGCTTCTTCGCGTACCGGTTCGGGCACTCCGTCTTCGACTTCATCGAGGCGGAGTGGGGCAAGGACGCGGTCCGTGACTTCGTCTTCGAGTTCCGCAACCAGATCGGCGGGAACGTCGAGCGGGTCATCAAGCGGGCCTTCAACATTTCCGCCGAGGACTTCGACGTGAAGTTCCGGCGGTACCTGCGGCAGCGGTACCTGAAGATCCTGACCGAGCGCGGTGAGCCGATCGACTTCGGCGAGCGCTTCAAGCTCGTGGACGAGCCCAGCGCCGAAATCTCTCCCCGCGCGTACCCCTCGGGCGACTTCATCGCGGCGATCTCGACGTTGAAGAACGACGCGGACGTCGTCGTCCTCTCGACCACGGACCGCAAGCTCTATCGGAACCTCACGAAGGGCTCCACGACGCGCTACGAGTACCTCGTCAGCCAGTGGCTGACGACCGGGCCACTCGGCGGCGCGGACCTCGGCGTCTCTCCCGACGGAAACACCGTCGCCGTGTTCGCGCGGCGCGAGCGTGGCCGCGAGATGCTGCTCTTGAACGCCCTGAACGGCGGGATCCGGGAGCGGATCGAGATGCCGGGCCTCGACCAGCAGCTGAACCCGGCTTTCTCGCCGGACTCGCGCACGGTGGTGTTCCGGGCGCTCAAGGACGGCCGCCCCGACATCTGGTCGTATTCGATCGACGACAAGACCCTCACGAACCTGACCGACGACGATGCGTTCGACTTCGGGCCGGCGTGGTCGCCCGACGGGAAGTGGGTCTACTACTCCTCAGTGCGGGGGACGAAGGCGAAGATCTTCCGCTTCGACCCGGCGAATCCGGGTTCCCGCGAGCAGGTCACGTACGGCGAGTGGAACGACGAAGACGTTTCCGTCACGCCCGACAGCAAGC
>Ga0105249_10006571_pt1 | contig 10118 bp, 9 predicted proteins | sample KBSS44metaG_FD_81522 | JGI IMG/M metagenome (GOLD analysis project Ga0105249, IMG submission 81522) | Switchgrass rhizosphere microbial communities from Kellogg Biological Station, Michigan, USA - KBS S4-4 metaG | ecosystem: Host-associated > Plants > Roots > Rhizosphere > Soil | place...
CCGGCCCCTGGACCTGGCCCATGCCGGGCCACGCCGGGTGCCGTCCGCAGCCTGCTCAGGGACCCCGGTGCGGGCCCAGGCCGGGCCACGCTGGGTGCCGTCCGCCGCGGTCGCGGCCCACATGCCCCCTGGCCTGCCTAGGCCGGAGTGGTCGGGTCGGGTCCCGGCCCGGGAAGGGTCAGGGTGGTCGGCGGCAGCGACTGGCCGGGCTGGGTGGGCGACGGCTGGGTCGGAGGCGGCTGCGGCCCGGGCTGGGTCGGCTGGGGGACGGTGGTCGGCGGGGCCGTCGTGGTCGAGTTCAGCACCACCCCGCCGAGGTCGGCCGGGGGCACGAACGGCGCGTTGGGCCGGTCGCGGGTGGCCAGGTCCATGTAGTCGTGCCAGATCTGGGCCGGCAGCGACCCGCCGGACACCCCGGCCAGGCCGCGGACGCCGACCAGCTTGTGCCTCGGGTTGTCGAAGCCGAGCCAGACCGAGGTGACCAGGTCGGAGGTGTAGCCGACGAACCGGGCGTCGGTGTAGTCGCTGGTGGTCCCGGTCTTGCCGGCCACCTCGCGGCCGAAGAGCCGGGCGGAGTGGCCGGTGCCGTTCTCGACCGCGCCCCGCAGCACCATGTTCATGGTGTCGGCGTGCACCTGGGCGATCACCTGGGTGCCCTGGGGGTTGCCGGGGTGCTGCTCGAGCACCCGGCCCTTGGCGTCGACCACCCTCTCGACCAGGTGCGGTGCCTGGTGGATGCCACGGTTGGCCCAGGTCCCGAAGGCCGAGGCGAGCTGGAGGGTGGTCACGTCCCCGGAGCCAAGCGACAGGGCCAGCACCGGCTTGAGCACTGGCGGGTCCTCGAGCGGCCGCGGGTCCCGTGCTGGCTCGGCCGGGCCGGCGAGCTCGGCCGCCAGGCCGTGGGCCTTGGCGAACTTGGCCACCCGGTCGGGCTTGACCTGCTGCATGAGCTGCACGTAGATGGTGTTGACGGACAGCCGGGTGGCGTCCCGCAGGGTCATCTGGCCGTAGTTGGTGTCGCCGTAATTCTTGAAGTCCTCGCCGTTGACGATCAGCTGCGCCGGGCCCGGGTACACCGAGTTGACCGAGAGGCCGTCGTTCAGCGCCTGGGCGAGCACGAACGGCTTCATGGTCGAGCCGGCCTGGCGGATGGCGTTGGTGGCGTAGTTGAACTGGCGGGTCTTGAAGTTCCAGCCGCCGTACATGGCCCGTACCGCCCCGTTCCGGGGGTCGATGGAGACCAGCGCCGCCTTGGGGTCCGTCTTCGGGTTGTCCAGGATCCGCTTGACCGTCTGGTCGGCCTCGGCCTGCATCTTCATGTCCAGGGTGGTGCGGACCCGCAGGCCGCCCAGGTTGACCGCCTCGGCGCCGTAGCGGGCGACCAGGTACTGGCGGACCTTCTCCAGGAAGAACGGTGCCTTGGAGTTGGCGATCCCCTGGGGCCTGGCCTTCCACACGACGCCAAGCTTCGACGCCATGGCCGCGCGCCCCTTCTTGGCCGTCAGCCAGCCCCGGTCGACCATGGCCTGGAGGATGTAGTCGCGCCGCACCTTGAGCGAGACCGCGTGGTCCTGCTTGCTGTAGTACTCGGGGCTGCGGATCACGCCGGCGAGCAGGGCCGACTGGGCCGGTTCGAGGGACTCGGCCTTCGTCTTGAAGTAGGTGCGGGCGGCGGCGTCGATCCCGTAGGCCCCGCGGCCGAAGTACACCGTGTTCATGTAGAACTCGAGGATCTGGTCCTTGGAGAACTTGCGCTCCAGCTTGACCGCGAGCACGGCCTCCTTGAGCTTCCGGAACAGGGTCCGGTCGCGGCCCACACCCGGGAAGGCGTTCTTCACGTACTGCTGGGTGATGGTCGAGCCGCCCTCGGAGATCCGGTGGCGCAGCAGGTTGGCCGCGCTCGCCCTGGCCAGCCCGCGCCAGGAGATGGCCCCGTGCTCGTAGAAGTCACGGTCCTCGGCGGCCAGCATCGCCCGGCGGGCGGACTCGGGGATCTTGTCCAGGCGGACGACCCGGCGGTTCTCCTGGGCCGAGAGGGTGCCGATCTCGTGCCTGCCGGTCTCGTCGAGGAACACGATCGTCTGGGCGGTCGGGACCTCGGACGGCACGGGGACGCGGGCGAAGGCGTAGATCAGCCCGACGACCGTGCCCATGGCGATGGCCACGGCCGGCACGGCCAGCCATAGCGTCCAGCGCAGGACCCGCCGGAGGCGGGAGCGGCTGGGGGGCGCCTGCTTGCGCTCCTTGACCTGCGGTCTTCCCTGCTGTTGGTGCCTGGCGGCCCGGGTGGGGGTGATCGGGGGTGCTGCCATAGCGCAAGGATGGTACTGCACCCTTGGCCAGAAACCGATTCCTGCGGCGGGTACGACCGGTCAGCCGACGTGGCGGCGGCCCAGCAGGTAGCGCTGGGCGAGGTGGTTCCAGTAGCAGGCGGTGCAGACCTCGACCACGTAGCAGGCCACCTCGTCCATGGAGCGGTGCAGGTCGGCCAGGCCGGTGCGGGGCCAGACGCGGCCGTTGGCCTGGCGCAGGGCGTCGCCGAACACGTAGGTGACGTGGACCAGCGGCTCGGCCTCGCAGACCGGGCAGGGGGTCGGGGTCCGCTCGCCGACGTTGCGGGCGGCCCGGAGCAGCTCCGGGTGGGCGTCGCAGACGTCGTCGCGCGACAGGCGACCACCACGGAGCTCGGTGAGCTTCGCCCGCTTGGCCAGGGTGTAGTCGACCAGCCGCATCTCGGCGCCAGTGTACCCGGCCCCTAAGGGCGGCACCCGGGAGGTAACGGCTTGACAACGCGAGTTGACATACTCGCGTTGGCGTACCTATCGTGGCGATACATCGAGCCGATACATCGTTCGATCTGCAGTAGTGAACCACAGGCAAGAGGGGACGTGCTTCGTGCTCGAGCTGGCCGTGCTTGGGCTGCTCAAGGAGACACCGATGTCTGGCTACGAGCTGAAGAAACAGCTCTCGGTCAAGCTCGGGGCCTTCTGGCGAGTCAGCTATGGCTCTCTGTACCCGTGTCTCAAGCGGCTGGCCGCCGACGGGACCCTGGACGTCGAGGTCTCGCCGTTCACCTCACGAAAGAAGCACGTCTACCGGTTGACCGACAAGGGCAACCGGCTGTTCCACCAGCTCCTCGAGACGGCCGACGGCCATGAGCTGGAGCAGGACCGGTTCTCCATGCGACTGGCCTTCTTCCGCTACCTGCGGCCGGAGGCCCGCCTCTACCAGCTCGAGCGGCGGCGCGGCTACCTCCAGGAGCGGCTGGCCGACCTGCGCGCCTCGGTGCGGACAGCCCGCGAGCGCATGGATGCCTACACCATCGAGCTGATGGACCACGGGCTGGACGAGCGCGAGCGCGAGATCGCATGGCTCGACCGTCTGATCGCCCGCGAGCGGCGCTCCACCGAGACGCAGCACGAGCAGGACCCAGCTGAGCCGTCGCCGCCGGCCCAGCTTCCCCAGTCCCCGCGCGACCCCCGCCTTCCCGCTCAGACCGGGTAGGCCGCGCCGTCCAGGAGGAGACCAGAAGCCGATGGGAAAGCTACGCGTCGCGATTGTCGGCGTGGGCAACTGCGCGTCGTCGCTGGTGCAGGGCGTCCACTTCTACGCCGACGCCGAGCCTGGTGACCACGTCCCCGGTCTGATGCACGTCGAGCTCGGCGGCTACCACGTCCGCGACATCGAGTTCGTGGCCGCCTTCGACGTCGACGCCAAGAAGGTCGGGCGCGACCTCTCCGAGGCCATCCGCTCCGGCGAGAACAACACCATCCAGTTCGCCGACGTGCCCCCGCTCGGGGTCGAGGTGCAGCGCGCGCCGACCCTCGACGGGCTGGGCCACTACTACGCCGAGACCATCCAGGAGTCCGACACCGCCCCCGTCGACGTGGCCGTCGCCCTGGCCGCCTCCGGCGCCGACGTGCTCGTCTGCTACCTGCCGGTGGGCTCCGAGGAGGCCGCCCGCTACTACGCCGAGCAGGCCCTCAAGGCCGGCGTGGCCTTTGTGAACTGCCTGCCGGTGTTCATCGCCGGCCGCCCCGAGTGGGCCGAGCGCTTCACCCGGGCCGGGGTGCCGATCATCGGCGACGACATCAAGTCCCAGGTCGGCGCCACCATCGTCCACCGCGTGCTGAGCCGGCTGATGGAGGACCGCGGCATCCACATCGACCGCACCTACCAGCTGAACTTCGGCGGCAACATGGACTTCATGAACATGCTGGAGCGCAGCCGGCTGGAGTCCAAGAAGATCTCCAAGACCCAGGCCGTCACCTCCCAGGTCGACCACGACCTGGGCAAGCGCAATGTCCACGTCGGCCCGAGCGACTACGTGCCCTGGCTGGACGACCGCAAGTGGTGCTACATCCGGGTCGAGGGTCGCGCCTTCGGCGACGTGCCGATCAACCTGGAGCTGAAGCTAGAGGTCTGGGACTCCCCGAACTCGGCCGGCGTGGTCATCGACGCCGTCCGCTGCGCCAAGCTCGCCCTCGACCGCGGCATCGGCGGGCCGCTGCTCGGCCCCGCCGCCTATTTCATGAAGTCGCCGCCGGTGCAGTACACCGACGACGAGGCCCGCCGCCTGGTCGAGGAGTTCGCCGCCGGCACCGACAGCTGAGGGAGGCCGCCACTTGGGCAGCACCAACTGGTGGCGGCACGGGGTCATCTACCAGATCTACCCGCGCAGCTTTGCCGACGCGAACGGCGACGGCGTGGGCGACCTGGCCGGGATCACGTCCAGGCTCGGCCACCTGAACGATGGCACCCCCGGGTCGCTGGGGGTGGACGCCATCTGGCTGTCGCCGTTCTACCCGTCGCCGATGGCCGACTTCGGCTACGACGTCGCCGACTACACCGACGTCGACCCCGTCTTCGGCACCATCGACGACTTCGACCGGCTGGTCGAGGCGGCGCACGCCCGCGGCATCCGGGTGGTGGTCGACCTGGTCCCCAATCACACCTCCGACCAGCACCCCTGGTTCCTGGAGTCGCGCTCCTCCAGAGACAACCCCAAGCGGGACTGGTACGTCTGGGCCAACTCGCGCCCGGACGGGGGACCGCCCAACAACTGGATGAGCGCGTTCCCGCGGGCGGGCAGGGCCTGGACCTTCGACGAGGCCACCGGCCAGTGGTATCTGCACTCGTTTACCCCCGAGCAGCCCGACCTCAACTGGTGGAATCCCGAGGTCCGCCAGGCCATGGACGAGGTCATGCGGTTCTGGCTGGACCGAGGCGTCGACGGCTTCCGGGTCGACGTGGCCCACAAGATGGCCCGCGACCCCGAGCTGCTCGACAACCCCCTGGTCGAGCTGGACGAGGAAGACCTCCAGACGACCCAGGAGGCCAGGGACCGGCGGCTGGCCAAGCTGAAGTCGATCCCGCGCCGCGACGAGGACTGGCCCGAGGTCCACGAGATCCTGCGCCGCTTCCGACGCACCCTGGACGCCTACGACGACCGCATGGCCGTGGGCGAGGTCTACCTGCTCGACCTGGAGCGGCTGGCCCGCTACTACGGCTCCGGCGAGGACGAATTCCACCTGGCCCACAACTTCGTCTTCCTGACCCAGCCCTGGAAAGCCGAGGCCCTCCGCTCGGTCGTCGACGAGTTCAACGGGCTGCTGCCGCCCGACGCCTGGCCGGCCTGGATGCTCGGCGACCACGACATCTCCCGCATCGCCAGCCGCTACGACGAGGGCGGCAACGGCCAGGCCAGGGCCCGGGTTGCGGCCATGCTGCTGCTCACCCTGCGCGGCACCCCGTTCCTGTACATGGGCGACGAGATCGGCCAGGCCGACGGCGAGATCCCGCCCGACCGGGTGGTCGACATCGACGGCCGCGACCCCGAGCGCACCCCGGTCCAGTGGGACGCCACCCCCGGCGCCGGCTTCACCGCCGGCGACCCGTGGCTGCCGGCCGGCCCCGAGACGGCCAGGGTGAACGTCGCCGCCCAGCGCGACGACCCGGCGTCGATGCTGTCGCTGTACCGGCGCCTCATCTGGTACCGCAAGGGCTCCACCGCCCTCCACGGCGGCGGGTACCGCTCCCTGCCTGACGTCCCCGGCGGCTGCTATGCCTACGCCCGTACCGCCGGGGACGAGCGCCTGCTGGTGGCGCTCAACTTCACCGGCGAGTCGCTGGCGTATCAGGTCGGCGAGGCCGACCGGGGCCGCCTGGAGCTCTCCACCGACCCGTCCCGCCCCACCGGCGAGGAACTGTCCCTGCGCCCCCTGCGCCTCGGCCCCGACGAGGGCGTGGTCGTTCGCCTACCCTGACGCCAGGCCCTCCTCCCGGGCCCAGGCCCGCAGCTCCTCGACGGCCTCCTCCTCGGCCATGGGGCCGCGGTCGAGGCGGAGCTCCAGCAGGTGGGCAAGGGCCTTGCCGACCAGGGGGCCGGGCTTGATCCCGAGCAGGTCCATGACCTGGCGGCCGTCCAGGGGCGGCCGGATGCTGGCCAGCTCCTCCTCGGCCTCCAGCCGGGCGATCCGCTCCTCCAGCTCGTCGGAGTAGCCGGCCAGCTGCCTGGCCTTGAACACGTTGCGGGTCGTGCAGTCGGAGCGGACCAGGAAGTTCAGCCGGTCCAGCAGCGGCCCGGCGTCGCGCACGTACCGCCGCACCGCCGAGTCGCTCCAGCCCAGCCGGTAGGTGTGGAACCGCAGGTGGAGCAGGACCAGCTGGCGCACGTCGGCGATGAAGTCCGACGGGTAGCGCAGCTCGGTCAGCCGCTTCTCGGCCATCTTGGCCCCCACCACCTCGTGGAGGTGGAAGCTGACCCCCTCGTCGTCGACCTTGCGGGTGCGGGGCTTGCCGATGTCGTGGAGCAGGGCGGCCATGCGCAGGGTGAGGTCGGGGTTGTCGGCGTCGAAGGCGGTCGCCCGCTCGACCACCGCGACGGTATGTCGCAGCACGTCCTTGTGGCGGTGGACCGGGTCCTGCTCCAGGGCCAGGGCCGGCAGCTCGGGCAGGAACTCGTCGGCCAGGCCGGTGTTGACGACCAGCCACAGGCCCCTGGCCGGCTCCCGGCCCAGCAGGAGCTTGCTCAGCTCGTCGCGGATCCGCTCGCGGGAGACGATCTGGAGCCGCTGGTGGCGCTCGGTGACAGCGGTCAGGGTCTCGGGGGTGGGCACCAGCCCGAGCTGGGAGGCGAAGCGGGCCGCCCGGAGCATCCGCAGCGGGTCGTCCTCGAACGACACCTCCGGGCTGGAGGGGGTGCGCAGCCGCTTGGCCGCCAGGTCGCCGAGACCGCCGTGGGGGTCGACGAACGGGCCGTCGGGCAGCTTCATGGCCATCGCGTTGACGGTGAAGTCGCGCCTGGCCAGGTCCTCTTCGATCGAGCGCCCGAAGGTGACCTCGGGCTTGCGCGAGTCCTCGCGGTAGGTGTCGGAGCGGAAGGTGGTGATCTCCAGCCGGAACTCGCCCTTGCGGACGCCGACGGTGCCGTAGCGCACCCCCTGGAGCCACACCCCGTCGCTCCAGCGCCCGGCCCTGACGACGGCCAGGATCTGGTCGGGGGTGGCGTCGGTGGTCAGGTCGACATCGGGCGGGGCCCGGTCGAGCAGGGCGTCGCGAACCGTCCCCCCGACCAGGTACAGCTCGTGGCCGCGCTCGGCGAAGCGGCGTCCGAGGTCACGGACGACGCCTGCGAAGGGGGCCGCGTTGAGCAGCGCGCCAAGTGCCTCGCGCTGGGCTGGGGAGAGCTCCGGCATGCCCCGAAGCATACGCGCCCCGGAGGGCTCTACCCGTTCAAGTGGTTTAGGCAAGGACAACCAGGGCAACCGGTCCGGGGAGGAGGTGGTCGGATGCCGGACACCACGAAGATGAGCAGGGCCGAGGCCGGCCGCAAGGGTGGCCAGACCACCAAGAAGCGCTACGGCGACGACTTCTTTGGGAAGATCGGCCGGATGGGCGGGAAGAAGGGCGGCGAGACGACCAAGCAGCGCTACGGGATCGAGTTCTACCAGAAGATCGGCCGCAAGGGCGGGTCGCGCTGACTGGCCCCACGTCGTTGGGGTATTCCACTCTGAGGCCGGGGCAATCTTTGCTCCGGCCTCCCGCTATACTCGGGTGCGCTCGACCGCCGCGCTCGCATTTCTGGAGATCCCGTGCGATCAAGCATCGACGTCCACAACCGCCTGCTCGACGACGACGTTGTGCATGAGCTCTCCCAGCTCCCGGGACCGCTCCGCGACCTCTCGACCGCGCCTGGTGTCCTCGGCCTGCCGCCACGGGCCGTCGGCCGGCCGACCCTGCTGGCCGACGACGACGGCTGCGTGGTCGTGCTCGCCCCGGCCGACGCCGAGGTCGACACCTCCAGCGTCGCCGAGCTGCTGGGACGGCTCGACCTCGACCCGGTCCCGCCCGACCGGGCCCCCGGCCTGACCGGCTACCTGCTGGCCTTCGTGCCGCCGGTGGCCCTGGAGTGCCGGTCCACCCTGGTCGTCGACGAGCAGGTGGCCGACCAGGACGTCGTCTACGCGGCCGCCGGTGAGCCGGGCGTGATCCTCAAGGTCCGCGGGGCCGACCTCATCAAGGCGACCAGCGCGGTCGTGGCCAGCATCACCAGGCAGGCGAACTGACCGTGCGGACGGCCCGTGCCGTCTCGGCCGGCGGGGTGGTGCTGGCCGAGACGCGGCCCGACGCCCCGGTGGCCCTGGTCGCCCACCGCTCGGCCAGGGGCAGCCTCCAGTGGACCCTGCCCAAGGGCGCCAGGGAGGAGGGCGAGACGGTCGCCGAGACGGCCCTGCGTGAGGTCCGCGAGGAGACGGGCCTCGAGGCCGAGCTGATCGGCCCTCTCGACACGATCGACTACTGGTTCGTGTGGGCGCCAGAGCGGACCAGGTACCACAAGTTCGTCCACTACTTCCTGATGCGCTTCGCCGGTGGGGACTTCTCCCAGCGCGACCACGAGATGGAGGACGCCGCCTGGTTCGAGCCGGACGAGGCCAGGCGGCGGATGGCGTTCGCGAACGAGCGCAGGCTGCTCGACCTCATCCCCGACGTGCTCGCCACCCAGGACGCGGGCGGGTCGTGACCGGCGCGCGGGGCGCGACCCGGGCGCTGGCCGCGCTGGCGGTCGCCGTCGCCCTGACCGCCCTTGCGGCCATCGCCGGGCCGGCCTCCGGCGTGCCGGCCGCGGCCACCGCGTCGGCGGCCCAGCAGGCCCCCCCAGCCCTCGAAGTGGTCCTGACCAGCGTCTCGACCGTGGTGAGCCCCAAGATCCCGCTCGACTACCGGGTGACGGTCCGCAACCTCGGCCGGGTGCCGGTCGGCGGCCTGGTGGTCAGGGCGCGCCTGGGCGAGCCGGTGGAGACCCGCTCGGAGCTGGCCGGCCTGCTGGCCACCCCCAGCGCGGCCGCCGGCACCCAGCCGCTGGACGAGTTCCGGCCGGCGGTGGCCGCGATCGCCCCCGGCGCCTCCGAGCGCCTGGAGCGCCGGCGGGTCGCCCTGCCGCAGGGACTGGCCGACCAGCGCGCCGGCGTCGTCGTGCCCCTGACGGTCGTGGCCGAGGCGGCCGGCGCGGCCGGGCCGGTCAGCGCCAGCCTCACCACCTTCGTGGTCGACCTGCCGGCCCGGGCCATCCAGCCCCTGCGGGCGGCCCTGCTGGTGCCGGTGCGCGAGCCCACCCACCGCGACCCGGCCGGCGACTTCGTCGACGACAAGCTGGCCGAGCTGCTCGCCCCCACCGGGTCCCTGGGGGCGGTCGCGACCGAGCTGGCCAGGCCGGGCGCCCCCGAGGCGACCATGGTGGTCGACGCCATGCTGGTCGAGGACGCCACCGCCATGGTCGGCGGCTGGCGCCTGCATGAGCGAGGCAAGCGCGCCACCCCGATCCCACCGGGCGACCCGCGCTCGGCCCAGGCCGACCAGTTCATCCAGTCGCTCAAGAAGGCGGCCAGCGGCCACCCGCCGGCCGCCTTCGCCTACGGCAACGCCGACCTCCCGGCCCTGGTCAGAGCGGGGACCGGCGGCCGGGCCGAGGACGCCGTCCGGGTCGGGCGCGACCTGCTCCGCGACGGCCTCGGGACGGCCCCTGACGAGTCGCTGGCCTGGCCGGTCGACGGTGCGGTCGACGGCGCCCTGCTCCAGACGCTGGAGCAGACCCGGAGCGACGTGGTCGTGCTCGGCCA
>Ga0105249_10006573_pt1 | contig 10118 bp, 7 predicted proteins | sample KBSS44metaG_FD_81522 | JGI IMG/M metagenome (GOLD analysis project Ga0105249, IMG submission 81522) | Switchgrass rhizosphere microbial communities from Kellogg Biological Station, Michigan, USA - KBS S4-4 metaG | ecosystem: Host-associated > Plants > Roots > Rhizosphere > Soil | place...
ATATTTATGCGCTTTAAAATTTCTAAAATATATTAAAATCTGGAATTAAACTAAGGTATATTTAATAAGACTTTACCAAAACCCTAATCCAATTCCTAAACCGATCCAGGGCTGATTGCAAAAATTCCATATTTTTCCTGTAGCCGTTAGTGGTTTATCTATTCCTGTAGCGACAAAAAAGCCGAATTTATTAAGCTGATATCCAACTGCCAATCCATAACTAAAATTAGTTACATTTGTTTTAACATTTCCGATAGAAGGTGTTGTATTAAACTTATCCAACTCTACTTTTGAAATTCCAAGAATAATATTTGCAGACCAGCTTTTAGTAGATATCCTGTCATCTTTTGTTCCTGGTGCATTATAATATCTTTTAATTCCCCACTTTTTACCAAACATTACATTGATATTTGTATCCAAAACAACATTATTTTTAATAGAATCTGAACGGGATTTAAAATAAACTTTAAGGGGTAGTGTCAGCATTCCAAAATGCCAGCTACTATAATGCACATCTACAGAAGATCTTTCAGGAATATGAAAAAAGAAAATATTGTCCTTAATAAATTGATCATAAGATTGATCTTCTTTTTTCTCGAGCTGAGGATAGAAAAATAATTTATCACCCTCCATTAGTATATCACCATAAAGTTTAGAGGACTTGAAATTAAAATCAGAAGTATTAATAACTCTGGACTTTTTATAATCTACAACAGAATCTGTCTGATAAAAATAGTTTTTCATATCATTCTGATCCCATTTATACGTCCTGGTATTTACCTGAATTTTTTCATTTTTCCCAATATAACGGAGCATTTGTCCTTCTTCATAAGACATATAATGATTCTGTACTTCTTTAAGGTGTATTTTTTCCTTAAAGGAAAAGGTTTTTTGAGCCATACATAAAGAGCTTAGAAGAACCGTAAAAAAAAGAGAATAGATCTTCATAAAACATTTATAAAAAAGAAGCTGATCATTTTCATAACCAGCCTCTTTTATTGATTAACAATTTATATTCCGATAAATGTAAAAGGCTTAGCCGCGACAAACTGCTGTGATGTCTCTCCGGCATAAGATTCATTTTTACTGACACTTAGCTTCTTTACCTGAGCGTTCTTACTAAAATCCAATTTTTTAAGATCTACCCAGAATGTATTAGGTGTTTTCACTGTTTCAAAATAGTATATCAGGTTTTTATGATCTGCAACAGATCTCCATCTTGTAGAAGAAATATTAGGTTCAGTCTCTGAAGAAATACCAAAAGGCACTGAACAGTTTCTGATTACGCTAAATACGCTGGCAACAGAAGTACGCACATCTGCAGTTTGAGGAATAGCATTGATATAATAAGAAGCTCTCACAAAACGATCTGCAGCACGGTTGGTTCCCGGCAGCATAACAGTTCCGGGGATTCCCTGCCAGTACTGATTAATTGCTAATTGTTTATCAAACTCTGGCGAATTAGTCATTACCGTGTAAGAAGGGCTATGATGAATCACTAATTTACCATTGATATACTCAAAAATAGCATTATCCCCTGTAGCATCAGAAATCGATAAATGTAAAGTCGTGAATTTCTGTGTTCCCGGAATAAAATCAGAAACAATAACAAACTTCTCTTTATTCAGCTCATTTACAGCTTCTTTTACCGTTGCAAAGTTATCCAGTACATATTGTGCCCATGCAGCAATAGTTACACCTTTGGATTTTCCTTTTGGGTTAAACTTAGGATACTGGCTTTCTACCAGCCATAATACATTTGCAACAAGCCCTTTTTCATTAATACCATCAGTAGTCGCTATATCCCAGGCACTTGTAATAACACTGCCATATTTTGAAGTCCACTTTATGGAGTTAGTACCAACATTTCCGTCCCGCTGCATGCCACGAGGAAAAGCCCATAAATTAGCATCTATTTCATCTTTCCAGTCCATTGATCTGGCAGTGATTACATTATTTTCAGGTCCTTTGTATACTACTCTCGTACATGCGTCCAGAAAGCTTCCAAGTGGAGCTACTGCAAAGGCTAAAACAAATAATAATTTTTGCTTAAGTGAATAATTTTTTCTCATATGATTATGGATTTAATAATTATCTTAAAAATAGAAAAAAATTCTCGAAACACCACATTAATTCAGCAAAAACCATACTAAAAATTAATAATAAATAGAATCAAAATCATTAAAATAGAGTTCAAAACTATTCAATACAGCTCACAATTTAATTATATTCATTTTACATTTATAAATAATAATGCTTTTACAAATAGTTAATCGCAATTATTAAATAAAAACACATCAGTACTGCATATATATTACAAAAGCCCACAATATTGTGGGCTTTTGTAATAATGAATTTAAACTCATTTATCTAATAACTTCCAGTTCCTTTTTTCCTTTTGGAATATGGAAATATAATGTGAAAGTCTTTAGTTTTCTTGAATTATTCTCGTTCATATACCAGCCCGCCAGTACAGGATCTCCAATATGATCTGCTCTTTGAAGGGTTACAAGCTTCCCATCACCATAAAATTTAATTTTATAATTTTCGATAGGATACATCGTTAATCCTTTCTGCCCCCAGCCTTTCATAAAACTGTTGACCATGTTATCATTGTCTTTTTTATCAAAAAAAAGAGATTGTGCATATTCTTTCTTCTCGGCTAAAGTAGCATTTGCAATATCATTAAGATCCTTATTCTGAATCCATTGATGGAATTTCTGATATTCTTTTAATAACTGCTTTTGAAGAACAGTACTATCAACTTTTGTTAGATCTTCACTTTTCTCCCATCCTGTTAAAGAATATGGAGTCTCTGTATTAAATGTTCCGGAATATTCTACATAGGGTTTATCTGCATCTGCAAAAATATTCTTGCCTGTCTTATCATCTTTTTTTGTTGGAGCCTTAAAAGCTACAACTTGACCAAAGCTTTTTTCCACACTTCCATTCTCTTTAAAGCGAACTCCCTCAATCTTAATTTCAACTCTTGCTCCATCCTGAATAACAGGTCTCGCAATCATGGCTGTACCTCCATTCACTTCTTTATTATCATGAACAGGGTAAACACGAATCTTCCACGTTTGCTCTCCCTTATGTAAAATAGCAGTATTGATTGGGATACTTGTATTCATAGCTCCATCTCCAGCGCCGAAATGAGAATCTACTGGAAAATCATTTATAAGGACTTCATAATTACACCCTCCAATGAAAATATCAGCATGATAATTAATACGCTGATCATAATATTTTACATCTTTGTATAAGCTTCCAAGAATTTCTATTGCGTTATCATTCATAGTTTTAGTGTTTTGCCCACAACTCTGCAGGCTCATTAAACTGATAATTAAAATTAAATATTTATACATTTTCATATGATTGCTATTCTTTTTTAGATGGGAAATAGAATTTCCCCCATTGTTTTGGCTCTTTCCAAGCATCTATTGCCTGCCATTTAATTTCATTCGTACTTTTTGCAGATCCCCAGGTATCATCTTTGTCACCTATCTGACCTTCAACATTAGCATATCCTTTTACTTCAAGCCCCTCAAATGTCATTTCCGGAGCAATATACCAACCATAATCATCTGCATCTATAGGTGCTCTTCCTGTCCATTTAGCTGTAGCTTCAGCACCAAGCTCTCCTGTTAAAGTTACTTTTACAAAGAGTTTTTTCTTTTCCAATTTTATTTTAATTGAGATTTCCAATTTAAACTCAAGATCACACTTAAGCTCAGCAACTTGTTTATCCTTCGTATTACGATCTGCTTTATTGAAACTATTTTCTTTGGTCTTAGTATTTAAAAAGCCCTGAACTTTTCCTCCAAAAGTTCCTGCTGCAGTTAAATTACAAGTAATCTGGCTTCCGTCTCCAATAAGAGCCATTGTAATATCAGCGGCTGCAATAAGTGCTAAAGCTACAGGATGAGCACGCTGTGCCAATGCTAAAAAGTCGAGTGTAGCGGTAAGCCCTATTAAAGGGGTAAGTTCTAAAGCTCCTTGTAAAATAACTCCTGTCTGATTGTAATAAGGTCCGTGAGTTTTGATATTCTCGAGACTCCATTCAAACTGTGCATCTAGTTGAGGCCATTGTACTTCTATTTTTACAATTGAACGAGTCAATTTTAAGTTATAAGCTTTAGATTGGCTATCGACTCTACGTTGAAGATTATCAAAATCTTTTTGTGCTTTTTTCTTTTCTTTATCTGTTACTGCACTATCACGTCTGGCACGAGCATCATTTAGGTACCTTCTGGTTTTCTCTAATTCTCTTTTTTCTTTATCGGCCACACTATCTAAAGCAGCCTGTTGCTCAGCTGTAGGCTCCTGATAGCCTTCCTGTTTTTTATTTTCTCCACCTAAAAAAACAGAATTAACAAACTTGCCTATAACACCAAGGCTATCCAGAAGTTTTTGAACCTGTTTGGTGATATCAGCTGTAGCGTCATACTCATTACTCTTATCCCATTTTGCGCCTAAAGAAATCCCTATACTTTTACCATCTCCTGCAGGCATCCACTTTTGAGGCTCTCTCTTAAACCTTGCTTTATCAGTATTTGCATATCTTTGATTCCCCCATAATTCTTTCTCAACTGTAGAATTTTTATAAGATAACTTTAAACTCCATGCAATATCAGGATAGGTTTTTATGCTTAGGTTTTGCTGATATCTGCATGTATGAGTCTTTACTAGATAGGTATTTGTTGGAACTCCATTTCCTAACCAAAAATATCTAAAAATAGGATCTACCTGAATTCCTGCCAAAGTAAAAGGTCTAAGATCATATATAAACCTAGACTTAAATTTCAGCTCTTTATCAGTTTTAGTATAAATCTCTAATTTGCCTTCAAAGCCTAACTCTTCTTTAACAGCAACATGATTCTTTTTATCTCCTATCTGTGCTTTTACCTTACTGCTGCCTGATATACTGCTTTTTTCTTTTTCTTTTGCATTTTCCTCAGTCTTCTTTTCGGGGTATTCTGAAATTTCAATTACATGACCTTCATGATCATCAGGACTTCCATCATAGGAACATTCCGTTGTCTCCGCATCGAGCTTAATTGTAATATCACGAGTATTATTGGAGGTACCTGCTACCAATTCAAAAATATCAATAGGTGAAGTAGATTTATCTTCCAGTAAATCTATTTCTCTGTCACCGTCACTTATTTTAAAAAAGTTATAACCGCATGGATGGAAGGCCTGCATAGAAGTTTCTATATTATCTACAAAAACCGCTTTATTTCCAGGAACAGGCATTTCAATGTTAGGTTTCAAACTGCAATTCACTTCCAAAGGAATTTCTAATGCTTTGGTTTTACCACTAAAATGAAACGTTGGTTTGATAATTATTTTTTTTTCTCCAAGCCCACACCAAGCAGGGTCAATATAAAGATTCAGCACCGCCTTTTGTACATTAGGAACCCAAGATACACTATTATCCAAACCTCCAGTTAAATGTCCTGTCATAGCACCAGCTGGGGGCTGAATACTCGAGGGGGTCGAATAATCATAAATATCCGCCTCGGTATAAAACATGTCTTTAGAATCCTCTATTTTTATTTTAGCTTCCGGATCTTTTGTCTTTTCTCCTTTCTTATTTGCATATACCGTAAGTCCCAGCATATATTCATTAGCTTTAAGAGTCTTACCATTAGCTTTTAATTCTACGCGAAAATCTACACCATACAAACTTTTAGTATAAATATGAAGTTGCACCTGAGTCATTGGAGCTACAGGCTGAGTTATTTTTACAGGAATCTGTGAAGGGTTTTTCCCATACCATTCCGCAGTGATAATATCCGGTACTCCACCTTCCGTATGAGCATAAATACCATTTTTGGCACTTCCTGTTGGCCTGGTATTTTCATGAAAAGGCTCTATCCATACAAAACCACCACCATGTAGATGCCTGCTTAATTTTAGCCTCATCCTTTTTTGCCCCTTCAATATTGATTCATTTGCACCAGTAGGCACATGACTTCTCTTTTGTGCCAACTCCCATACCCAAAGGATATCATCATATTTCTTTTCGAGATCTTTAAGCTCATCCTGAACCTTTTTGAGTTCTTTATCCTTTTTGGCCTTTAGCGCTTCTGCTTTTTTTTCTGAAGCTTTAAGGTTCTCATTATAGGTTACCTCGGCATGAGATACTTTCTTGCCTTGGTAGGTTTCAGCCTTTGTCCATTCACCTCCCTGATCAAAGCGATCAGTAGCCTGTTTATATAATTTTTCTCTCTCTATTTTCGAATCGAGTTCTATTGTATCCTTATCTTTTTGGACTGCTTTTAATTTATCTTCAATTTTCTTTCTCTCCTCTTCATATTCCTTTATACCAATAACAAAGCTTTGATCTTCCCCGATAGATAATGTCCGATAATATTCATTAAAATACGACTTCGCAGGCTCTAATATTATTGCTGTTAGCTTATTAATTTCCATCTGTCAAGTTTCTTAATATTATGCTTCTAACCTATCTGTTTTTCGAATATCCTGACCAATGTTTGCAAAAGGTACCAATGACATCACAACTTCTTTATCCGCATTTTCAACATTCTGGGTACTTACTTCAGCAGTCTGTCCGTGATTTATAATTGTTATACAATCTTTACTCCCGATAGGACATGTCGCTTTACTATCTTCAAGCAAGGCTTTACCTTTATTATCTTCCAAGGTTATTTTATCATAAAAACCACTCCATTCTGTAACGCTAACCTGACATGGGTTATTGTTCAGTTTGCTGCAACTGCCAAACATATTTTTTTCAAATGTTTTACCAATATCCATATGGGTAGCCATAAGCTTACTTGCTCCATCTTTATCATTAATATAGCGTTTGCTCTGAGTTTTCACTTTAAGCTTATCTGGCGCAGTACCAAAATTGCACATACACAGCGCTCCTTGACAGACTAAATGTTTTTCACTCATATTTTGGTGTTTTTAGTGTTCTTTAAAATTTATTAAGAATTCAGTTCATAGAGCTGGAATTCAATTTTTTGCTCAATATCATGATCAAAAGCCGATACTACTCCAGTAATGGAAAATAAAGTTTTTGTTTCTTTATGCAACTTATAAGACAAGTCTATGCATCCTTTTTGAGCGTTAAGATTGAGCATACTCTCCTCTTCATTACCTTTTATTTCCAATACAATTTTATTTCCTCTTGTATAATTCTTTCCTAATTTATATTCAACTTCATAAGAAACTTCACCAGGTATTCCCGGAAAATAGATATGAAGTATATCTTTTTTAAAAAAGTCAGGATAACTCTGATATACCGGCAAACAAAACAATCTATAAAATATATTTTTTGTTAGCATATTCCTTTTTGCATCAACATCTTTAAGTGCTTTATCCAGCTCATCTATAATCTCCTCAGCAGATTCAGAAACATAATATTCCCTGAGCATAGGCAGATATTTCGAGGTCCACCTTTCCGCAATTTGTTCAGAATTATCAATTTTTAATAAATCTCCATTGTGATCCGTAATAATTTTCAACGGGTAAAGAGCTTGTTCTGCCTTTTCAAAGATTTGCTCAACAACCTTAGTTATTTCCTGATTGTTTATATAAGTTTTTTCTTTTACTAATTCTATTATATTTTGTGTTCTCTTTACATTTATCTTATAATGAAGTTGTAATTCTTTTGGAAAAAACTTCACTATAACACCATATACTTTTGTACTCTCGGTATTTGGTAAATCCAGCTTTGTACTTTTAAGCTGATTACTTTCTTGTTTTTTAAAAGCTCTTTCAGGAATATATAAATGCTCAATATATTTAGGCAATGTTAATGTCAAAAGTTCGTGAAGCGCACAGTGCTTATTATGAAATTCCATAAGTTCCTTACTTGTCATTTCATAGCTTCTGGAAATTTCCTCCAGATTAAGAATTCCGTCAATTCTTATTTTCACATATTCTTTATCCGTACTAACCATTAAAAAAAATCGGCTTATTTATAATTATTTATAAGATTCTTTAAATGTAAAATTACTGTTGTATACTCTTAGACTATCTGCCTTAAAAGACTCTCCGTTTAAGAGAATTTCATAATTATTATTATCGGGCGCAATTTTAAGCTCCAGTTTTAAACTATTACCAGCTTTTTTAAAAGCTTCATTTGTCTTTTGCCAATCAAAAAATGCACGCCCTTCAAAAGATTCTCCCTTTGCAGTTTCCCAAAAGAAAGTGACCTCCTTAGGAATAGCTCTATCTTTTATCGGTATATTCTCTACCCATGGACGAAGCATTGTTTCTCTTTCTGCATTATAATAATCAACATTTACATTAAACAATCGGAAACCTTTATTCTCAGAACTTATTCTTGGTGACCATTTATAAAGCGTCCTGTAATCCTCCCATTGTTTTGAAGAAGCTCCTTCTATAAACATATCTTTCTTAATCTCTTCTCTTGTCTGAGAAATCTTTGAAAACAGTTTATCAGCATATATTTTATCATCCTTAATACGCTCAGCAGTATATTTTCCAAGTTCAATTTGTGTGGGGCCAAAGCCCCACCATACTACCACCATACCATTGGGAGCAAATCCAAAAATAAGGTCACTGAATTTATCATAGGACTTTCCTAAACCATTATAAGTTTTGTCATAGTCAGGCTCCTGAGTTGTATTGATATATTCTTTTAAAGGTTTAGTTGAAGATTTAGATTCTGCATTGGCATAGGCTCTTTGCACCAGATCCTGTACTTTATCTTTTGGAAAATCAACTTTAAGGCGATAAAAAGCATCTTCATATCTGGAAAAATAAACGATATTAACACCTATAGGTGTCCCTTGCTGTTCAGTAAATCCTTTTCCGGAATTCCCCCAGGTTCCTGAAGAACTGCCATAAGGTAAATGAGCAAATGTTCCTTCCAACGTTATAATATTATCCTCTACCGGAGTTATAAGATAGTTATTCCCCGGGTGCGAAATCTGCACATTATAAGATGGCATGGGCTTTTCGTTTTTCATTTTCTGACAGTTAATAAGTGGGAGAATTCCCAATAAAAATATAATGATTTTAAATTTATCCATCTATGATATACCTTTTGCGTTGTGAGTTAGTCAAGGCTCCTGATTCACGAGGTCCCATTCCGAAAGTAGCCATATTGGACGACCAATGCAGATACTCTCGCCTTAGTTTTTTAAGATCCTCCATATTAATAAATGAGTCCAAATATGAGTATTCTTTTGCGGTCTTCACATATTGCTGATCAGATGGATTAGCCCCCTCATTGTATAGGTTTACATATTTATTTCGAAGTTCGTTACACTTTTGAATGTAACCCAGAAGCTGACTGCTGATTTTTAGAATAAAATTATCTGTAATACTATTATCCTTTTCAATACTAGGATTATACTTTACATTAAATTGTTTCGAAAACTCAAACATATGGAATAGTGATACTTTATCGTAATGATTAGATAACGTTCTTTCTCCCCAAAGCTTGTATTGAGGACTTACATTACTCGGATGAATAGCATCCTGTTCTATCCATATTTCATTGTTAGAGTCTTTGAACCAGCCCTCCTCTATTAAGATTTTCCGGAATTTATCACATACAGTACTGCCTCCTCTTTCAACATAAAGCAATACTTTATTTTTCTCTTTATCTCCATATCCGCCACCAATATCAGAGTGTACACCGGGAAGCGTAATCTGCAACCCTTTTATTCCTGCACTCTCTATATTGGTAAGACTAAAATTATCTCGATATTCATCCGCAGAAGCTATTTGAAATACAAACGATCCGTTTTTAACAGCATTAAGGCCTAATTGCTCAGCATCACTATCAATAATACTCATACCAAAAAGACTAAAACCCTTATGGTTAATACCAAAAGACGCTACCGTATCATATAGTCCCACAAAATTGAATTTCACCTGGTTAACAACAAGTTCGTTTTTTAGCAAACAAGCGCCGAAATATCCATAATTCATAAGGTGAGAATCTGTTTTTTCTAAAACAAAAAACTGTTCCGAACGCTCCTCTTTATCAGATTTTTCAAATACCTCAGGAGGGTATATTTGTAATTTATTTTTACTAAGCTTTTGTGTTGTTGGTGCATTTGTAGCTACATGCATAAAGTGTCTTGCTGCTGCTGCACCACGACTAA
>Ga0105249_10006577_pt1 | contig 10114 bp, 10 predicted proteins | sample KBSS44metaG_FD_81522 | JGI IMG/M metagenome (GOLD analysis project Ga0105249, IMG submission 81522) | Switchgrass rhizosphere microbial communities from Kellogg Biological Station, Michigan, USA - KBS S4-4 metaG | ecosystem: Host-associated > Plants > Roots > Rhizosphere > Soil | place...
TCGAAGGTCGGCGAGGAGCAGCTCTTCTACCTCATGTCCCACGGGCTGGGCGAGGAGGAGGCCTCCAAGCTGATCGTCAACGGCTTCATCGAGCCGATCGTCAAGGAGCTCCCGATGGAGTACGCGGTCGAGATGAACCGGCTGATCGAGCTGCAGATGGAGGGCTCCATTGGCTAGCGCCACGACCGCCCCCGAGTGGCTCGTCGCCCGCCGCGCGCGGGCAGCGACCGCCGTCGACGCCATCGAGCCGCCCACGTTCCGCGGCACCGCGGGGTGGGAGTTCACCCCGATCGACAAGCTCGACCTCGCGGCATACCCGCCCGCGCCGGGCGGCGAGGCGACGTCGCTCTTCGACGTCGACGGCGCCGTCACGGTGAGCGGCGAGGAGCCGACGGTCGAGGGGCCGATCGTCATGCCGCTCGCACTGGCCGCCGAGCGCTACCCCGATCTCGTCGAGGCCCACCTCGGCAGCGTCGTGACGAAGCAGACGCCGTTCACGGCGCGCAACGACGCGTACTGGACGGACGGCGCGTTCGTGTACGTCCCGCGCGGAGTGGAGGTCGACGCGCCGATCGTCCTGTCGACGCTGCACGAGCAGGCGGGCACGACGCTGCACTGGCGTGCGCTCGTCGTCCTCGAGGAGAGCGCGTCGGCCGAGGTGTGGCACGAGTCGCGCTCGGCCGAGGACGACCTCGACGGGGTCCTCAACGGCGTGGTGGAACTCGTCGTCGGCCAGAACGCCCGTCTGCGGTTCGTCGATTCCCAGGACGTCTCGGAGAAGTCGTGGATCTTCGGCGCCCAGCGCGCGACGGTCGCCCGCGATGCCTCGCTCGACTGGATCACGCTCGGGTTCGGCTCGGCGAACGGCAAGGTCTTCCAGGAGACGCAGCTCGCGGGCCCGGGCGCCCACGGCACCGTGACGGGCGCGTACGCGTCTCGCGGTCGCCAGCACCTGGACTTCGACACGCTGCAGGAGCACGCTGCGCCGGACACGACGAGCGATCTCGCCTTCCGCGGCATCCTGGCCGACCGCTCGAGCGCGGTATGGCGCGGGATGATCAAGGTCGACCCGGGCGCCCAGCGGACGGACGCCTTCCAGGAGTCGCGCAACCTGCTGCTGTCCAAGCGCGCGCACGCCGACGCGATCCCGGGCCTCGAGATCCTCGCCAACGACGTGCGCTGCACACACGCGGCGGCGATCGCGCAGATCGACCGTGAGCAGCTGTTCTACCTCCGCTCACACGGGCTGCCCGAGCCCGACGCGAACCGCCTCGTGATCGAGGGCTTCCTCCAGGCGCTCGTTGAGCGCTTCGAGGAGGGGCCGGTGCGCGAGCGGGTCGCGGGCGCGATCGAGCGCCGGCTGGAGGCGGTCCTCGGCCGCTGAGGTCGTTCCCGCCCGGCCGCTGAGCGCGTCTCCGGCGGCCGGCGCTCTGGCGACGGCTGGCTGCTACGCCGCGCTGAGGCCGTCCTCGCCGTCCTCCTGGTGCGGCTCGTCGCTGTCGTCGTCCGTCGCGGGCGCGTACCGGATGTCGCCCCATGCGTCCTCCGCGGGCGCGACCAGGCCGGCGTCGACGAGAGCGAGGAGGTCGGCGATGAGCTGCTCGGCGGCCGCGGTGTCGTCCATCGCCGCCGACGTGTGGGGCTCGGGCAGGGTCGTGTAGAGCGGCAGCGGGCGGGCCGCGCGGCGGCGACGCGGCGTGCCGTTGACAGGGGTGAGGTGGCGGTTCATCTGGGCTCCAGTTCGCTACGCAAGCTCGCGTAGGAACGGATCGTGGAGGGTGCGTCGGACGGAACCGCGACGCTGGGAGCGGTGACGGGGCGGCCCACGGCTGGCGCGATCGGCCAGTGCACGGCGTTTTCCCCGCTCGCTCGGCGAAATTCTCGCCGTAGTCCACAGAGCTGTGCACAGCCACGTGGCGTGTGGTCGCCACGTAGCGACGCGTATGAACATCCTGTGCACAGGGCACGCTGACGGGCGGTCCGCTCCGCGCGATACAACCGCTGCAGCCGATGGTCCCGCCCGCCCCGACACCCTCCGCCCGCCTCGTTCGCGCCGCCGCCGCCGAGCGGGCCGAGCTCGGGCGGCACCGCGAGCGCCTGCTGTCGGCCCGCGAGTCCCTGCGCGCGGAGCTCCAGGGGATCGAGGCGTCGCTGCGCGAGCTCGACGAGCGCGACGCGCTGCTGGACCGCCTCGCCGGGCCGCCGGTGCGGTCGGCGGCGGCGGGCGAGCGGCCGCGCGGTGCGTCGGCGGAGCGCGCGCCGCTGCGCGGTCCGGCGATCCGGCGCGCCGCGGTCGAGGTCCTGCTCGCGCGGCCCGAGGCGCCGCAGGCGCTGCATTACCGCGCGTGGTTCGACGTGCTCGTGGCTGCCGGGTACGAGGTGGCCGGCAAGGACCCGCTCGCGGTGTTCCTCACCCAGCTGAGCCGCTCCCCGGTCGTCCGCCGGGGAACGCAGAGCGGGGTCTACGAGCTCGACCCTGGGGCGCCGCGGCGGCTCCGCGACGGGCTCGACGCGCTTCACGCCGAGCTGCGCGGGATCGCCGGGACGCCGAGCGCGACCGCCGACCTGACCGCGATCCGCGGTCGGCGCGCCGCGCTCACGACGCAGATCTCGCAGGTCGAGAAGGCGCTCGAGGAGGCCGAGGCGCTGCTCGGACCCCCCGCGGCGGCGGGGCCGGCCGGGCCCGCGCCGGTCGCGGCCGCGGGCTGAAGCGGGCCGTCGCCGGGGCGCCGTGCCCTAGGCTGGCGGCAGGATGCGCCACGACCACCACTACACGCTCGACGAGGCCCGGGACCTGCGCGACTGGGTCGGCGAGCGCGTCGACGCCGCGCGCGGCGCACTCGAGACGCTGTCGCGGCCGGACGTCCGCGCCGCGCTGAAGGCGATCGACGTCGAGCGCGGCGGCGGATGGCCCGGGCGCGACGCGGCCGGCGCGACGATCGCGCTCCAACGCGTGATCGCGGAGCTGCAGGCCGCCGACATCGTCGTCCGCGATCTCGTGCGCGGCCTCGTCGACTTCCCCGCCGTGCGCGAAGGCGAGGAGATCTACCTCTGCTGGCTCGTCGACGAGCCCCAGATCGAGCACTGGCACGCGCTCGACGCCGGGTTCGCGGGGCGGCGCCGGCTGATGTACTGAGCGGAGCGCGCGCGCGTCGCAAGCTGCGCGCGCCCCCGGTCCACCGTGGTCGTTCGGTGCGGCATGGACGCACCTCGTGACCGCGGTGCGGGGTGTCAGTAGCCGAGGCGGTCCAGCATGTCGTCGCCGCCGGTGCGCTTGGGCGGCTCGTCCTTGTCCTTCTTGTTGCGGCGCTTGTCGCGCTCGCCCGCGACGACGAAGCGGATCTGCGCCCCGACGCGGCCGTCCTGCGCCTTCTCGAGATCGGCGCGCGAGACGCGGTCGGAGCGGTTGTCGCGCTCGGCCTGCCGCTCTGCGCGACGGTCGTCGCGGCGCCTGGCGTTGCGCACGCGGGCGGCGCGCTCGGCGGCCTCCTCCTTGGAGAGCGTGAGGTTCCAGAGGTCCTCGATGTTCGCCATCGCGACCTGCTGCGCGGCGATCGCCTTCCCGAGCCGGCCGGCGCCGAGCGAGCCCGCGGCGATGTTCCGCGCGCGGACGCGCCAGTCGCCGTCCTCGGACACGAGCCGCGACAGATCCTGGCGCTCCTTCTCCGCGAGAAGCGAGAACGCGTCCCGGAGGACCTGGCGCTGCCCGAGCACGTCGCGAATCGACTCCGCGGCCGCCCGCAGCTCGGGGAACGGAAGCGGCCCCTTCTCGCGCTGCGGCCGCCCCCGCTCGCGGCGGCCCTGACCCTGCCCCTCGCGCGGCGGCCGGTCCCGCCGCGGTCGTTTCTGCTGCCCCTTGCCGCGCTGCTGGTCGCGACCGCCGCCCCGCTGCCGTCCCTGCTGGTCGGCCGCAGGCGCCGGCGTCTGCTGCGCGGCGGGCTGATCGGTCGAAGGCGCCCCCTCCGCGGGGGGCTGGTCGGTGGAGGGCGGCTGCTCCGCGGCATGCGGCTGCGCTGCCGGGGCGGGCTGCTCCGCAGGGGCCGGCTGGTCCGCGGCGGCCGGCTGCTCCGGGGCGGCCGGCTGCTCCGCGACTGCCGGTTGCTCCGAGACTGCCGGTTGCTCGGTGGCGGGAGGCTGCTCCGGCGGGGCGGGCTGCTCTGCGGTGGGCGGCTGCTCGACCGGAGCGGGCGCGTCCGCGGACGGCGCCGGCCCCGCCGCGGGTGGTGGCGCCTGCTCGTGGAGCGGCTGGCCCGGGTCGGCCTGCCCGGCCGGGGCGGGCTCCGGCGCGAGCGCGTCAGGTGCCGGCGGCGTCTCGGCGACGGGCGGCGCTGTCCCGAGCTCCTCGACCGGCGGCGGCTCCGCGGCGACCGGTTCCGCGGGCGGCTCTGCGGTGGGCGGCGGCTCGGCTGCCGCGGGTTCGACCGCGGGTGGCTCGGCGGCGGGCGCCGGCTCGGCCGTGAGGGGCTCTTCGGGCGTGGCCGGTTCCACGGGCGGGGGCGACTCGGCCGCGACGGGCTCCGCGGGCGTGGCCGGCTCGGCGGCCGCGGGCGGCTCGGCCGCGACGGGCTCTGCGGGCGTGGCCGGCTCGGCGGCCGCGGGCGGCTCGGCCGCGACAGGCTCTGCCGCCACCGGCTCCCCACCCTCCACCTCGGCGGGCGTGGGCGGCTCCGGCAGCGTCGGCGACTTCTCCGCCGGCGCGTCGCCCGGCGGCGCCTCGGACGACGGCGCCTCGCTCGAACCCTCCTCCGCAGCAGGCAGCGTCGGCGACTTCTCCACCGACGGCTCGACCGCCGCCGGATCGGCGCTCGCCGGCGGCTCGCCTGACCCGCCCGCTTCCGACGGCGCCGCGTCGCCCACGGGCGTCGTCGCGTCGGTGACGGTCGCCTCTTCGGGCGGCGCCTCGTTGGCGGCCGCATCGGCGGCCTCGGACTCGGGCTTCGTGCGTTCGTCGGCCATGCCTCGTCACGTTGTACACCCACCGGGCCCGGGATGGCGTGCTCGTTACCCTCGCGCAACGTGACCGGCGTCCGTCCCCCCGCGACCACCGACGAGGAACTGCTCGGCGCCCAGTCGGCCGTCGTCGCCACCGAGCAGACCGAGGACCAGCGCCTCGCGCGCATCCACGACGAGCTCGCCAAGGGCTTCAAGGCGCTTGCCGACATCACCCGCGGCGTCTCGATCTTCGGCTCCGCGCGGGTCCGCGCGGACGACCCCCGCTACGCGCTCGCGCGCGACATCGGGCGTCGCCTCGGCGAGCGTGGGTTCGCGGTGATCACCGGCGGCGGCCCCGGGATCATGGAGGCCGCGAACCGCGGCGCGCGCGACGCCGGCGCCTGCTCCGTCGGGCTCAACATCGAGCTCCCGTTCGAGCAGGGGCCGAACCCGTACCAGGACATCGCGCTGATGTTCCACTTCTTCTTCGCGCGCAAGGTCATGTTCGTCCGCTACGCCACGGCGTTCGTCGTGTTCCCCGGCGGCTTCGGGACGCTCGACGAGCTCTTCGAGGCGCTCGTCCTCATCCAGACGAGGAAGATCCGCGAGTTCCCGGTCGTGATGGTCGACACCGAATACTGGGGCGGTCTGCTCGCCTGGACGCGCGAGCGGCTGGCGGGCGAGGGGATGGTCGCGCCGCAGGACCTCGACCTCATGCGCTGCACGGACGACCCCCACGAGGTCGTCGCGATCGTGGAGGCCGGCGCGCGACGCCAGGGCCGATAGGAGAAGCCGCACATGAACGACTGGATCGAGAAGCACGCCGACGCCATCGCCGCCCGCGCGCCGCGCGAGCTCGAGGCACTCGTCGCGGTCTCCTCGCCGAGCGGCGACGTCCACGGCGCCGAGGAGGCGGCGGCGGTCGCGGCGGCGCTCGCGCCGGACGAGGCGGAGGTCGAGCGGGTCCCGTGCTCGTCCGCCGACCACGCGCCCGACCTGCTCGTCCGCCTCATGGGCACCGGCGCCAAGCGCCTCCTGCTCCTCGGCCACGTCGACACCGTGATCTCGCACGCCGACCACCGACCCCTGCGCCGCGAGGAGGACCGGCTCGTCGGCTCCGGCACGGTCGACATGAAGGCCGGCGACGTCCTCGCCCTCGGGGCGTTGCGCGCGCTGGTCGACCGCCGTGCGGACTTCGCCGAGGTGGCGCTGCTGCTCGTGTGCGACGAGGAGTGGCGGATCGGGCCGTTCCAGCACGTCGAGCGGTTCGCCGGCTTCGACGCCTGCCTGTGCTTCGAGGGCGGCCAGCGCGCCAAGGACGGCGACGAGCAGGTGATCGTCAAGCGCAAGGCCGCCGGGACCGTGATGGTGGACGCGACCGGCCGGTCGGCGCACTCGGGCTCCGCGCCGCATCGCGGGATCAATGCGCTTCTGGCCCTCGCGGGTGCAGCCCAGGCGCTCGCGGCATGCCACGACCCCGACGGGCCCGAGCACCTCACCGTCGTACCGACCGTGATCCGTTCGGGCGACGCGTTCAACGTCGTGCCCGACAGCGGCGAACTCGTCGCGGACGTCCGGGCCGACTCGCTGGACGCGCTGCGGGCGGTCGTCGCCGCCGTCCCTGACGAGATCGGCGGCGCGCGCCTCGACGCGCGGTTGATGCGCGAGTGGCCGGGCATGGACTCGCGCGCCGCGACCGGCGCGCTGCTGGAGCGCGCGAGCGCGGCCGTCGGTCGCCCGATCGTCCCGGCCGCCCGTGGAGGAGCGAGCGACGCGAGCCATTTCGCGACGACCGTGCCCCTCACCGTCGACGGCCTCGGCCCGCTCGGAGGGGGCGCCCACGCGCCGCACGAGTTCGTGCTCGCGTCAGGCCTGCGACCGCGCGCCGAGGTCGCGCTGGCGATCGTCGACGCAGTCCTCGCCGATTGACGCTGGAAACGCCGATCGGAGCACCCGTTTCCGGTGCTCGGGAAATTCGCTCTCAGCGGATTTTCGTGGGCATGGACAAGGGTCGTACGGGGCAGAAGGCATAACCGCCGACAACTTCTGTATGTTGCTGCGGTCGTTGTGACCAGCCGAACTCCTTCCGGCCCCACCGGAAGGAGGCGGGGGACCCAGAGACCACCACGGTGGTCAGGGGCGAATCGCCGTCTTCTGACGGTGTAGCGCGGCCCTTTTCGCGCGAGCCCGACAGCTAACCCCGCAGGCGCCCGAAAAAGGGGGTTCCAGCCGTCGTGCCGCCGTCATTCCGTCGTTTTGTCATATCGGTAGTCGCCGCGGCAGCGTGCTGCGGCGTCGTCAGCGCACCGGCCGCGGTGGCCAAGCGACCGACAGGGACGCATCTGGGCGACCGGGCCCTTCGGGCCGGCGCCAACGGAACGGACGTCCGCGAGCTCCAGCGCGCGCTCCGCAAGGCCGGCTTCAGCGTCAGGGTCGACGGGCAGTTCGGGCCCTCCACCGTCAGCGCCGTCAAGCGCTTCCAGAAGGCCGCCCAGCTCACCCCCAGCGGCACGGTCGGCCGCAAGACCGTCGCAGCGTTGAAGGCCGCAGCCTCGGGCGCCAGCGCCGACGTCAGCAACGGCGGAACCACCGCGAGGGCACGGACGCGCGGGCGCGGCAGCCGCGCCCAGAGCCTCGGCGATCGCGTCCCGGTCAGCAAGGGCATGCACGGTCACGACATCCGCGTGCTCCAGGACCTTCTCGGCAACGCCGGCTACGACGTCACCGTCGACGGCGAGTTCGGCGGCGTCACATTCAAGGCGGTCGAGGCCTTCGAAGGCGAGCACGGCCGCCCGGTCGACGGCGCGATGGACGCCGACGACATCACGACGCTCCGCGCCGCCGCGGCCGCCGGCCCGGCGCCGGTCGCCGCCACGGCCGTGAATAGCGGCCCGACGGCCACGGTCGGCTCTGACGGCCTCGCCGTCGCGCCTGCCGGAGCGCCGCCGCAGGTGCAGCAGATCATCGCGGCCGGCAACCAGATCGCGAGCAAGCCGTACAAGTACGGCGGCGGCCACGGCAAGTGGACCGACAGCGGCTACGACTGCTCCGGCTCGGTTTCCTTCGCGCTGCACGGCGCGGGCCTCCTCGACGAGGCGTTGCCGTCCGGCAGCTTCATGAACTGGGGCGATCCCGGCCCCGGCCAATGGGTGACGCTCTACGCCAACGGCGGTCACATCTACATGGTGGTCGCCGGGCTGCGCTTCGACACGAGCGGCCGCAGCAACCACAACACGCGCTGGCAGACCGAGCAGCGGTCGGGGGCGGGCTACACGGTCCGCCACCCCCCCGGTCTCTGAGAACTGCACCGTCGCCCGCCTTCGTCCGCGCTGCGGGCGGGCGGGCGTCCAGTGGCAGGGTCGTGACAGGACGGTGGCCGCATGCCCCCCGCGGTCACCGTCCTTCACCGCCGCCTTGTCGTGACCCCGGGGGCGACCGGGGAACCGCCGCGCGGCCGACGGTGTAGACAGGGCGGTGGTGAGCCGGCCACCCCCCACCGAGGCGGCCCTCGTGGCGCGAGCGCGCCGCGGCGACGCTGTCGCCTACGAGGCGCTCGTGCGTGCACACCAGGACATCGCGTTCCGCACCGCCTGCCTGTTCGCGGGATCGGCCGCCGACGCGGAGGAGGCCGCGCAGGAGGCGTTCGTCAAGGCGTGGCGCGCGCTGCCGCGCTTCCGGCCCGACGCGCCGTTCCGGCCGTGGCTGCTCGCGATCGTGGCGAACGAGGCCCGCGACCGCCGCCGCGCCGCGGGCCGGCGCGCGGGCCTCGTGCTCCGCGCGGCGCAGGAACGGGTCTCGGGGGACGCGGCTCCGTCCCCCGAGGCCGCGCTGCTCGCCGGCGGCGAACGCCGGGAGCTGCTCGCGGCGCTCGGAGCGCTCGACGAGCGCGATCGCGCCGTGATCGCCTGCCGCCACCTGCTCGACCTCTCCGAGCGCGAGACGGCCGAGGTGCTCGGCTGCCGCCCGGGCACGGTGAAGTCGCGGCTGTCGCGCGCGCTCGGCCGGATGCGGGCGGAGCTCGAGAGCACCGGAGCGGGGGAGGTGGTCGCGCCGTGACCGACCTCGAGCAGCAGCTCGCCCTGCTCCGCGACGAGATCGCCTGGCCGCCCACGCCCGACCTCGCCGGCGCCGTCGGGGCACGGATCGCGACAGAGCCGGACCGCGCCGGCCGCGACAAGCCACGCCCGTGGACCTCGGTTGCACCGCGCGTCCGCGACCGGCTCGGCGGCCCGCGGGCCCGCGCCGCGGCGATCGCCGCGCTGGTCGTCGTCGCGGTGCTCGCCGCGACGCTCGCCGCCGCCCCCGGCGTCCGGGCGCGGATCGCCGACTGGCTCGGCATCGGCGCCGTCCGCATCGAGCGCGTCGACCGTCTTCCGGACGCGAGCCCGTCCGCCGGCCTCGGCCTCGGAACCCGGACGACCCTCCCGGCCGCCCGCCGGACGGCCGGCGTCCCCGTCCCGACGATCACGGCGCTCGGTCCGCCCGACGCGGTCTACGTCGACCGGCGGGTGCCGGGCGGCGCCGGCGCGTCGCTCGTCTACCTCGCGCGGCCCGGGCTTCCGTCGGCGACGCGAGGCGTCGGTGCGCTGCTGACGATGCTCCCGGGCGGCGACCCGCTGATCGTCAAGAAGCTGCTCGGCGCCGGCACGTCGGTGCAAAGCGTGGACGTCGACGGCGGGTTCGGCGTCTTCGTGGCCGGCGACGCCCACCTCGTGGTCCCGCCGAACCGGCTCGCGGGGAACACGCTGCTCTGGGTCCGCGGGGAGACCACGTACCGGCTCGAGACGGCGCTCGGCCGGGACGGTGCGCTGCGCCTCGCGCGGAGCGTCCGGTAGGGCTCCTAGTCCTCCGTCGCCGGCCGGCGACGGTCGCGCTTGCGCTGCGCCTGGCGGCGCTTGCTGTGCTCGCGGCGGACCCGGCTCGCCTTCGTCGGGCGCGTCGGGCGGCGCGTCCGAGCGACGTGGAGGGCGCGCGCGAGCCGCTCGCGCAGGCGCTCGAGCGCGAGCTCGCGGTTGCGCGCCTGGCTGCGCGCGTCCTGCGCGACCGCGCGCACGACCGGGCCGCACTTCGCCATCACCCGCTCGCGCTGGGCGTCCGTGAGCGACGGCGACTCGGACGCGTCGAAGCTGACCTCCACCCGTGAGGCGGTCACGTTCGCGTGCTGGCCGCCGGGGCCGGACGA
>Ga0105249_10006578_pt1 | contig 10114 bp, 6 predicted proteins | sample KBSS44metaG_FD_81522 | JGI IMG/M metagenome (GOLD analysis project Ga0105249, IMG submission 81522) | Switchgrass rhizosphere microbial communities from Kellogg Biological Station, Michigan, USA - KBS S4-4 metaG | ecosystem: Host-associated > Plants > Roots > Rhizosphere > Soil | place...
ATCCGCCGCCAGTTTCGGCGATGTGCACAGCGTGCTGGGCAACCGCACCAGTGCGGCTCCCGCCGCAATGAATCCGGCCGCGCTGGCCAGGGCGCAGCAACGCTTCGCCCAAGTGCAACAGATCGCAAATCAATTCGCCGGACAGTACCAGGCCGGCGCCGAAGGCACACTCGATCCGAAGCAGGTCCAATTGGTCAACAGCCTGATGCGCGGTGACGCGAAGGGCTTGGCCGAAGCCGCCAGCGCGTCGTCGCTCGACGCCGCGCTGGTTGCCGCGAACGCGGCGGTCGTGCGTCGTGCGAATACGACGACGACGGCCAACGGTCACGAGACGAGTGCGGACTCGGTGCAGCCCAACTCCTTGGGCGGCGGCGGAATCGACTTGGTCTATACGGCGATCACACCGTGCCGCATCCTCGATACGCGTCTCATCGGTGTCGGCGGAAGTCCGTTCGGCGCGGCGGAACAGCGGACCTACAGCGCGGCCGGTGGATCGGCCCAGGGCGGCGGCAACCAGGGCGCGGGCGACTGCGCCGGATTCCCCGGCGCGACGCCCCCCGAGGCGATGGTACTCAACGTGACTGTCGAGCCGCCGGTGAATACTGCCACCTCGACGTCGGCGTACGGATTCCTCGGTGTGTACCCCGAGGGCGGTGTCGTGGGCAGCACGAGCTGGCTGAACTATTTCACCGGCCAGACCGTGGCGAACGAAGGCGTTGCCACAATCAATGCCACGACCGGCAACATCACCATTTTTGCGCAGAACCCGACCAGCGTGATCATCGATGCGTACGGCTATTTCAGTCCGGCGTCGGGAGCGACGGGAGCGGGTGCGACCGGTGCCACGGGCGCTACCGGTGCAACGGGCGCCACGGGTGCAACCGGCAACGATGGCGCTACGGGCGCCACGGGTGCAACCGGCAACGATGGCGCTCCCGGTGCCACAGGTGCGACCGGTAACGATGGTGCCCCGGGTGCGACCGGTGCCACGGGCGCGACCGGCGCGACTGGTGCGACGGGTCCGGGATTCTCCGGCGGGGCGAACCTGGTTGGCGTAACCGGCGCTGGGACGATTGCGGCGAGCACGAGTGGTTCGAATGTCACTGTGACCTGCCCGGCAGACCATCCGAATGCTCTGAGCGGCAGCTACACGATCACAGGAACAGGTAATGCTAATTCGTGGGACGCATTTGCCTACGTCTATTCGGTCGCCACGGTCAACACAACCAACGACAGTTGGAAGTTCACGTTCCGCAGAACAGGCGGCACGTCAGCCATTAACATACCATTGACGGTACTGTGCTCGAATTGATGGGTTGATCGGCTCCGCGGTGGAAAGTGCCGCGGAGCCCTTTCACGATTTGAGACGAACTCTTTGCGCCGGACGAGTTGGAGTTCCCAGCTTGTCCGGCTTTTTGTTGTACGTTCCAGTCGATTGATCAAAACAAGGCGGCATGTGGCCAACCGGTAGTTGAGAGCGCGACCCAACTTTTTTTCTTCAAAGGCGCTGCGGCGTCTTTTTTATTGCCTGAAGGTTCTCGCGCGACTCTGCCTTTTAGCCTGACAACGAACATTGAGCCGCCCGACTACGGTGCCTGTAGCCCAAAATTTGCTTATCTGAAGCAGATCACACTTTTTTGATGTGAATGAAGAGAAATGTGATTAGTATCACAAAAATATGGAAAATTTTTCAATGTAATGTGACCTAGTTAACAGGGGCGCATCCATTGGATGCGAAGGGAAAATTCGGATCGGAACGGTAATTTGCATCTCTTGCGGCACAGAAGGGATGCACTGACGGCGTATCAGCGCCGTCGTCGTACGGAGTGTCCCAGGACGCTCCGGTAGAAACCAACCGCCGGCAACCTTGAATCCGCTCGACAATCTCGCTTACGCGCAACGCAGGCGCCCGATGCTTTGTCTTTGCGCGCAATGGGTTTGATGAACCAATCCGAGAAAGCCGGATTTCATCACTTAGCCACAGGGGGCTAATCCATGCAACGCGTAAATCACAGAACCGTCGCGGTTACTGCTTTGGCTTTTGCCATCACGCAGGCACTGACCGCATCCGCCGCCAGTTTCAGCGACGTCAACAGCACACTTGGCAACCGCGGTAGCCCCGCTCGTGCCGCATTGAATCCGGCTGCTCTGGCCAGGGCGCAGCAACGCTTCGCCCAGGTGCAACAGATCGCGAACCAGTTCGCCGGGGAGTACAAGGCCGGTGCCGAGAGCACGCTCGACCCGAAGCAGGTCGAGTTGGTCAACAACCTGATGCGCGGTGACGCGAAGGGCCTGGTCGAAGCAGCCGGCGCGTCGTCGCTTGATGCGGCGTTGGTTGCCGCGAATGCCGCGGTCGTGCGCCGTGCGAACACGACGATGACGGCCAACGGCAGTGAAACGAGTGCGGACTCGGCGCAGCCGAATAACCTGGGCGGCGGGGCGGATGGGATTTTCTACAATGCCATCACCCCTTGCCGCATTCTCGACACGCGCCTCATCGGCGTCGGCGGCAGCCCGTTCGGCGCGGCGGAGACGCGAACCTACAGCGCGGCAGGCGGAGCGGCACAGGGCGGCGGTTTCCAGGGTGCGGGCGACTGTTCGGGCTTCCCCGCGGGGGCGCCTCCGGTGGCGATGGTGCTGAACGTGACCGTTGAGCCGCCGGGCGCCATCGGCGCCACTACGACGCAATATGGATTCCTCGGTTTGTATCCGGAAGGCGGCGTCGTCGGCAGCACGAGTTGGCTGAACTATTTCATGGGCCAAACGGTGGCGAACGAAGGCGTTGCCACCATCAATGCCACGACCGGCAACATCACCATCTTTGCGCAGAATCCGACCAGCGTGATTATTGACGCCTACGGCTATTTCACCGCATCGGCGGGCGCGACGGGAGCGGGTGCGACTGGCGCAACCGGTGCGACCGGCGCAACGGGTGCGACCGGCGCAGCAGGCCCGACTGGCGCTACGGGTGATGCCGGTGCAACCGGCGCAACGGGTGCCGGAGCTACCGGAGTGACTGGTCCGGTTGGTGCAACGGGTCCAGTGGGTGAAACGGGTGCCGCAGGCCCTGCGGGTACAACCGGTGCGGCAGGTCCTGCGGGTGCAACGGGAGCGGCAGGTCCGGCGGGTGCAACAGGCGCGGCGGGTCCTGCGGGTGCAACGGGAGCGGCAGGTCCGGCCGGTGCAACAGGCGCGGCGGGTCCTGCGGGTGCAACGGGTGCGGCCGGTCCGGCCGGTGCAACCGGCGCAGCGGGTCCTGCGGGTGCAACGGGTGCGGCAGGTTCGGCCGGTGCAACAGGCGCGGCGGGTCCTGCGGGTGTAACCGGCCCAACGGGTCTTGCTGGCGCAACGGGTCCGGCAGGTCCAACCGGAGCGACAGGCGCTACCGGAGATACTGGTCCTACTGGCGCCACGGGGCTCGATGCAAGCGGCTTCGCGCTCACATCTTCGACCAGCGTCACTTGTGGTCCTGTTCCCTCTGACCCCAGCAACGGCAACGTCTGTCAGGCCAAACTGACTTGTCCGAACAGTCAATTCGTTATTTCCGGCGGCGTGAGCTACAGCACGTCGGGTCAGAAGTTCAACACCATGGTCGCCAGTTATCCGGATACCAAGTTCTCGTGGACGATCGTTCTGGGCAATCAGACCGGCAGCCCTCCGGGTACGGTGAGCATGTATATCCTCTGCTCGTTATAGCGGAGTCTGAGCGACCGGAATCAGCGCGACCAGAGCGCACAAGATCGCCCCCGGCAACTGCCGGGGGTTTTTTTGGCTGGTGAAAAGAATTGCTCTCGGGTACGATATCGGTGCTTATTTCCGAGGTGGCGCGCGGGAAACTGCGGGCCGAGTGTGCGACATGTCCACGCGAACTTTTACCAACTGACCTCTGATCGCCAGGCCACCTGACCAGGGGCGCTCGGCGCCCTTTTTGTTGCCTGATTTCTGTCGCGCAGCTTGCCGCGCTTGAAGTCCGAGATACTTTTGCCATGATCAATATCACGCTACCCGACGGCAGCCAGCGTCAGTTCGACGCGCCCGTCACGATTGCCGATGTCGCCGCTTCGATCGGTGCCGGCCTCGCCAAGGCCGCGCTGGCCGGCAAGATCGACGGCCGTCTCGTCGATACGAGCTACAAGATCGAGTATGACGCGAATCTCGCGATCATCACCGACAAGAGTCCGGAGGCGCTCGATATCCTGCGCCACTCGACCGCGCACCTGCTTGCGCAGGCGACGCAGCGGCTGTTCCCGGACACCCAGGTCACGATCGGTCCGGTAATCGACAACGGCTTCTACTACGACTTCGCGCGCAAGACGCCGTTCACGCCGGAAGACCTCGACAAGATCGAGGTCGAGATGAAGAAGATCGTCGCCGAGAATCTACCGGTGTCGCGTTCGGTGATGTCGCGCGACGAGGCGGTGAAGTTTTTCCGCGGCAAGAACGAGGAATACAAGGCCCAGATCATCGAGTCGATTCCGGCGAACGAGGAACTGTCGCTGTATTCGCAAGGTGAGTTCATCGATCTCTGCCGTGGCCCGCACGTGCCGAACACGAACAAGCTGCGCGCGTTCAAGCTGATGAAGGTGGCCGGCGCATACTGGCGCGGCGATTCGAACAACGAGATGCTCCAGCGCGTCTACGGCACGGCCTGGCTCAACGACAAGGACCTGAAGGGCTATCTGACCCAGCTCGAAGAAGCCGAGAAGCGCGACCATCGCAAGCTCGGCAAGCAGCTCGACCTGTTCCACGTGCAGGAGGAGGGCCCGGGCCTGGTCTTCTGGCATCCAAAGGGCTGGTCGATCTGGCAGGTGGTCGAGCAGTACATGCGCCGCGTCTACCGCGAATCGGGTTACCAGGAAGTGCGCTGCCCGCAGGTGCTCGACGTGTCGCTGTGGCAGAAGTCCGGTCACTGGGACAACTACAAGGAGAACATGTTCTTCACCGAATCGGAGAAGCGCACGTATGCCTTGAAGCCGATGAATTGTCCGGGCCACGTGCAGATCTTCAACCACGGCCTGCACAGCTACCGCGACCTGCCGATCCGCTACGGCGAGTTCGGCGCCTGTCATCGCAACGAGCCGTCCGGGGCCTTGCACGGCATCCTGCGCGTGCGCGGCTTCACCCAGGACGACGGCCATATCTTCTGTACGGAAGATCAGATCGAAACCGAGGTGACGGCGTTTCACCGCCAGGCACTGAAGGTGTACGCGGATTTCGGTTTCACCGACATCCAGATCAAAATCGCGCTGCGTCCCGAGCCGCGCCTCGGCGACGACGCGACCTGGGACAAGGCCGAGAATGCGCTGCGTTCCGCGTTGAAAGCTTGCGGCGTCGAATGGCAGGAGTTGCCGGGCGAGGGCGCGTTCTACGGACCGAAGATCGAATATCACCTGCGCGACGCGATCGGCCGTACCTGGCAGCTCGGCACGATGCAGGTCGACTTCATGATGCCGGGACGTCTCGGTGCGGAATATGTGGACGAACACAGCCAGCGCCGCCAGCCGGTGATGCTGCATCGGGCCATCGTCGGTTCGATGGAGCGCTTCATCGGCATCCTGATCGAGCACCATGCCGGCCAATTCCCGGCGTGGCTGGCACCGGTGCAGGCCATGATCATGAATATTACCGACGCACAGGCCGAATTTGCCTCGGAAATGACGCAAACCCTTGTCCGGCAAGGTTTCCGTGTCGAGGCCGATTTGCGCAATGAGAAAATCGGCTATAAAATACGCGAACACACGTTGCAGAAGATTCCGTACCTTCTCGTGGTCGGCGATCGCGAAAAGGAACTCGGGCTCGTCGCCGTGCGTGCGCGGTCGGGTGAAGACCTGGGCTCGATGAAGGTTTCCGAGTTCGCTGACAAGCTGCGAAACGAATTCAAGAATGCATAGCAATCTCTTGAATTTACTGGAATAAATTACTGGAGAGTTACTTATAGCCACTGAAAAAGCTAACCGCAAGAACACGGAGATTCGTGTTCCGCGGGTGCGCGTCATCGGCGCCGAAGGAGAACAGGTGGGCATACTGTCGCGCGACGAAGCGCTGACGATGGCCTCCGATCTGGGCCTGGATCTGGTCGAAATTCAACCGACCGCCGATCCGCCCGTTTGCCGCATCATGGACTACGGCAAGTTCAAGTTCGAGCAGCAGAAGAAGGCGCACGCGGCCAAGCGCAAGACCAAGCAGGTCGAGATCAAGGAACTGAAGTTCCGCCCCTCGACCGAAGACGGCGACTACAACGTGAAGCTGCGCAACATGAAGCGCTTCCTCGAAGAGGGCGACAAGGTCAAGATCGTCGTCCGCTTCAAGGGCCGCGAAATGGCGCACACGGAGTTGGGCGAGCAGATGGTCAGGCGCATCCAGGCGGACGTTGCCGAGGAAGCAGTAGTCGAAAGCTTCCCGCGCTTCGAAGGTCGGCAGATGGTGATGATGGTGGCTCCGAAAAAGAAGCAGTGATCGAGGCGATTTCGCTTGGATCATGCGGGCGGCGGAAGGACAACAGTCTTTTCGCCGCTGACGGTTTGCTTCTCCTCCGTTTGTGCGGAAGAGAGGTGGAACCAGGAACCCGTCCGCTTCGTGCGGACTTAAACAAGCTAAGCCAGAGCAGGACGGAAAGCGCAGCGAAGCTGCCGCTCGGGCGAGTATACAAATCAACATAAGGAGTTGGGCCATGCCCAAGATCAAAACCAATCGGGCCGCCGCGAAGCGGTTCCGCAAGACGGCATCCGGCAAATACAAAGCCGGTCATGCCTTCAAGAGCCACATCCTGACCAAGAAGTCGACCAAGCGTAAGCGCGGCCTGCGTGGTCCCAACATCGTGCGCAAAGAAGACTCCGGTCGCATCGCGCGCATGCTTCCCTACGTGTAAGGAGACGAAACCATGGCACGAGTAAAACGTGGTGTCGTCGCCCGCCGTCGACACAAGAAGATCATTTCCCGTGCGAAGGGCTATTACAACGCCCGCCGCAAGGTTTTCCGCGCTGCCAAGCAGGCGGTCATCAAGGCCGGCCAGTACGCTTATATCGGCCGCAAGCAGAAGAAGCGCCAGTTCCGCGGGCTGTGGATCGTGCGCATCAACGCGGCCTCGCGCCAGTTCGGCCTGTCTTACAGCCGCCTGATGAACGGCCTGAAGAAGGCCAACATCACGGTCGACCGCAAGGTGCTCGCCGACATCGCCGTGCACGACATCGCCGCGTTTGGCGCCCTCGCCGAAAAGGCCAAGGGCGCGCTCGCAGCGTAAGAGAATCACATCGCGTCCATGCCCGCATTGAAACGTGCGGTCATGGCAGAGCGCTTTTTGATTCTCGCCATCATGGATGATGGCTGAAATAGACGCGAGGGAGCCGGGCCTTGGCCTAGCTCCCTCTTTTTTTGCTCGTCATTTCTACAAGCCATGGCGGAGTGACGGCATGAGAAACTATGGACTGATATGAGCGATCGTCTGGAAAAGAAAATCGATGCCCTGATGGACTCGCTGCGCGAGCGCTTTCGCGACAACGATGGCTTCCAGCAGAAGCTCGACGGCATCGTCGCGAAAGTCGCCGAGATCAAGGGCAAGCTCGATCCGAAGAGGTTGCAGGCGAAGCTCGAAGACTTGCGTGTCGAGTTGATCGGCAAGGCCGGCCTGATCACGGGCGAGCTGAAGACGCTCGGCAAGCTTCCACCCGAGCAGCGCAAGAGTTTCGGCGATCGCGTCAACCGCGCAAAGGAAGAAGTCGAGGCGACGATCGCCGAGAGTCGTGCCGAGGTCGAGGCCGCGCTGCTCGAGCAGCGCCTGTCCTCGGAGACGATCGACGTCACCTTGCCTGGGCGCAACGGCGCGCGCGGCAGCCTGCATCCGATCACGCGTGCGCTCGAGCGCATGATCGACGTCTTCGCGCGGCTCGGCTACGAGGTCGCCGACGGCCCCGAGATCGAGGACGACTGGCACAACTTCGAGGCGCTGAACTTCCCGCCGCATCATCCGGCGCGCGCGATGCACGACACGTTCTATTTCCCCGACGGACGCCTGCTGCGCACGCATACTTCGCCGGTGCAGATCCGCGCAATGAGCGGACGCACGCCGCCGCTGCGCGTGATTGCGCCGGGCAAGGTTTACCGCTCCGATTCCGACCAGACCCACAGCCCGATGTTCCACCAGCTCGAGGGTCTGCTCGTAGACGAGACTTCGACCTTCGCCGACCTCAAGGGCACGCTTGCCGAATTCGTGCGCGCGTTCTTCGAGCGCGATTTCGAAATGCGCTTCCGCCCGAGCTACTTCCCGTTCGTCGAACCGGGCGCGGAAGTCGACATCCGCTGGGACCGCGAGGATGGATCAACCGCTTGGCTCGAGGTGCTTGGCTGCGGCATGGTTCATCCGAACGTGCTGCGTGCCTGCAACATCGATCCCGAGCGCTACACGGGCTTCGCTTTCGGCATGGGCGTCGAACGCTTCGCGATGCTGCGTTACGGCGTCGGCGACCTGCGCGCATTCTTCGAGAACGATGTGCGTTTCCTCAAGCAGTTTGCATAACACACTGCCGTCACCCGGCTTCCGTCGGAATGACGGCCAAGAGAACACGGCGACCCTGCAATGAAATTTTCAGAAAACTGGCTGCGCGAACTCGTTCCGCTCAACGCGACTCGCGATGAGCTGTGCCACAAGTTGACGATGGCCGGCCTCGAGGTCGAGGGCGTTGAGGCGATCGGAGGTCCGCTCGACGGCATCGTCGTCGCGGAAATCGTCGAATGCTCTCCGCATCCGAACGCGGACAAGCTGCGCGTGTGTCAGGTAGCGACGGGTACGGGCGAGACCGTGCAGATTGTCTGCGGTGCGCCGAACGCGCGTGCCGGCCTGAAGGCGCCGCTGGCAACGGTCGGTGCGACGATGCCGAATGGCATGCAGATCAAGAAAGCCGCGCTGCGTGGCATCGATTCGTTCGGCATGCTCTGTTCGGCCAAGGAACTTGGCATCGATGCGGACGCATCCGGCCTGCTTGAACTGCCGAGCGATGCGCCGGTCGGCACTCCGCTCGCAAACTATTTGCATTTGCCCGATGCAGCGATCGAAATAAAACTCACCCCGAACCGCCCCGATTGCCTGTCCGTACAGGGCGTCGCGCGCGACGTGGCCGCGATCTTCGGCGTGCCCGCGGCAGTTCCCGCGATCGCGACTATCGCCGCGACGACGATGCACGAGCGCAAGGTCGAATTGCGCGCTGGTGCCGATTGTCCGCGCTACTGCGGCCGCCTGATCGAAGGCATCGATGCAAGCGCACAGACACCGTTCTGGATGGCCGAACGCCTGCGCCGTTCGGGGTTGCGCCCGATCAGCCTGCTCGTCGACGTGACCAATTACGTGCTGCTCGAAATGGGCCAGCCGCTGCACGCGTTCGACAACACGACGCTGACCGGCACGATCGGCGTACGCCGCGCGCGTGCCGGCGAGAACCTCAAGCTGCTCGACGAATCGGAGGTCAAGCTCGATTCCGAGTTCCTGGTCATCACCGATGTCGACAAACCGGTGGCGCTCGCCGGCATCATGGGCGGTTACGAGACGCGCGTGACCGACGCGACGCGCGATGTGTTCCTCGAAGCCGCGCATTTCGCGCCGACCGCGATCAGCGGCCGTGCGCGCAAGCTCAGCATGCACACGGATGCTTCGCATCGCTTCGAGCGCGGCGTCGATCCCGAACTGCCGCGGCTCGCACTCGAACGTGCGACGCAACTGATCGTCGAGTTCGGCGGTGGCAAAGCCGGCCCGATCACGGAGGCGACGTTGCCGGAATTCCTCGCGCAACCGGCTGCCGTGTCGCTGCGCCGCGCGCGCCTGAAACGCGTGCTCGGCATCGACGTTGCCGATGCCGACGTCGCGCGCATCCTCGCCGCGCTCGGCATGCAGGTCGAGACGATGGCGGATGGTTGGCGTGCGATACCGCCGACACGGCGCTTCGACATCGCGATCGAGGAGGACCTGATCGAAGAGGTCGCGCGCATCCACGGCTACGAAAAAATTCCGACGACGATGCCGGCCGGCGAGATTCGCGTGGCCGAGCCGTCGGAGACGCGCGTCGACGAAGCCGCGCTGCGTCGCCAGCTTGCCGCACGCGATTATCGCGAGGCTGTCACCTACGCA
>Ga0105249_10006583_pt1 | contig 10108 bp, 9 predicted proteins | sample KBSS44metaG_FD_81522 | JGI IMG/M metagenome (GOLD analysis project Ga0105249, IMG submission 81522) | Switchgrass rhizosphere microbial communities from Kellogg Biological Station, Michigan, USA - KBS S4-4 metaG | ecosystem: Host-associated > Plants > Roots > Rhizosphere > Soil | place...
TCAACGATAAACTGACTGGCTGCGCCTTCCCCGAGACAGACGATTGGCGCACACCTTCCGCCAGTTTCTCTTCACCCGGACCGTAAGTAACAAGCGACGAGATCCCGTAATTGGACCACAGCAGATCGGCCAGTTTCCCAAAACGATCGACACTCCAAAGCTTCGTCGGCCAGCCGCCGCCCGGATTCAAAATCGCGTACTTGCCGCCCGTAGTCTCGGCTGCCTCTTGAGCCTCAGCCTCGTCCGTTGCCGTTGTATTGATCGGAAAGGAAAGTTCCTCGGGCTCGGGAACACCGAGAGCGCCCTGAAGCAGCAGCAGGGACTTGCGGATCACATGAGTTTGTTTTGGGACTGCAATCGTCTTTGACAGGAGAAGCGCACTGGCTGGTTCCCGCAATCCGGCGCGGGAGTACCCAAAAACACGACGCGCGCCCGACAGGCGCGCGATTGAAGCGGACTTAAGAAGTCCCTGGAAGTCTAAAGCTACATCGAAGGCCGAGGCGCGTAACCGACGTAACTGCTGGCGCGGTGCCCGCAGCGTCTCCCCAGACATCAGCCCGCGCCTCAGCGCCTTCGTGTCGACTTCGATGAGGCGATCCAGAAGCGGGTTGTCTCTCAAAATTTCTGCTGATCGCCGTTCGACCACCCAGGAAATTTCGGCCTGCGGCATCGCGACGCGCAGTGCGGCGAGGGCGGGCAAAGTGTGAACTATGTCGCCAATACTGCCGAGCTTTACGATCAGAATCCTCATGTACCGCCGAAATAGACAAACTTCAGATTCGCTTGAGCGACTTTCTTACCGTCGCGAAACCTTGAGAGCGTGCCTTCAAGAACCGGAGTCTCGTCGTCCAAAATTCCAGAAGCGTAAACTCCGCCTTTTAAAAATTTTCCGGCAAAACTGTAAGAGACTCCGCGAATGCTCATCGTTGTAAAGGTGAAGTTGTCGCGTTTGACGCTGAGAGTTTTGAAGCGATAAGTGGCGCCGTTGTTTAGTTGTAGGCCGGGTGAAGGGAGTCGGCGCAGACGCTTGGCGTTCAAATTAATGCCGCCGAAGTCCGAGAATTCGGTTGGTAGTGGTGTGCTCTCGTGGACCCAGAACGACCCGTCGGGATCGAACCGCGCACGTTGGCTGATTGCGGTGACGGTTAGCGAGAGCAAAAGAAAGATACTCCCGCAAAGACGCAAAGACGCAAAGGGGATTTCGCGGTGTAGATTTCTTCTTTGCGTCTTTGCGCCGTTGCGGGAGAAATTCTTATTTATCAACTGTCACACACCTCCGAGTCTTGCAATGATTTCCGTTGTTGAATGATCTTTCGGATCTCCGACGATTGCGACCTGCCCGCCGTAGGATCGTACCACGTCACGTTCGGGTACGCTTTCGGTCGTGTAATCGGTGCCTTTGGCGTGAACGTCCGGCTTGAGAGTGAGGAGGAGCTGTTCGACGGTCGGCTCGTCGAAGATCGTGACGTACGTTACAGACTCGAGTGCAGCTACAATTTCTGCCCGTTCCGCCGCGGGGAGCACTGGCCGGCCCGGGCCTTTTTGAATCGCGACCTGTTCGTCTGAGTTGATGCCGACGATAAGGATGTCGCCGAGCTCGCGCGCGCCGGCGAGATAGCGTACGTGTCCGACGTGAAGCACGTCGAAGCAACCGTTCGCGAGGATGATACGGGCGCCGGATTCTCTGGCTTCGGCGATGCGGTCTTTCAATTCTTCTCGGTTAAGGATTGGTGACATAAGTGAAGACAGGATTTACAAGATTTGAACAGGACGAACAAGATCCTGTTTATCTTGTCGAATCTTGTTAATCCTGTCTAATTGCGTGTTCGAGCTCAGCCGCGGTCACGGTGGCTGTGCCTCGCTTCATCACCACGAGACCGCCGGCGTAGTTTGCGAGCCGCGCTGCGTCCAGGAACGATGCGCCGGAGGCGAGTGCGAGTGCAAACGTCGCGATCACTGTATCGCCTGCGCCGGTGACGTCGACTGCTTGTTGAGCGCCGACTGCGCGAATGTGAACTGGTGCGGCGTCGCCTTCCACTAACGTCATGCCCTGGCTGCCGCGCGTGACGAGCAGCGCGTGATGACCGAGACTCTTTTTTAGTTCCTGCGCCGCTGTTTCCAAATCTTCTGTGCCGACTAGGTTCTCGACTTCTTCCTGATTCGGGGTCGCTGCGGTAAAGCCAGTGAACTCCAAAAGCCGGAACCGCGAATCGACCAGAACGGGCACGCTAGCGATCTTACGAATCAGCTCAGCGGCGCGCGCATCAACAACGCCGTAGTTGTAATCAGAAATCACGCACGCATTCGCGCCTTTGAGTGCATGTTCCATTCGATCGAGGATCGCACTTCGAACTTCCTCATCGCTGAGCGGCGCACCTTCGTAGTCAATTCTGATCACCTGTTGCTTGCTGGAGTGCGACTGGCCCGCGAGGATTCGCACCTTCGTTGTCGTTTGGACTTTGTCAGAAACAATGATTCCTGCGACATCGACTCCAGCGCCTTGGAGCTTCGCCCGCAACTCACTCCCAGACTCATCACGCCCCGTCACCGATATCAACGAAACGCGAGCGCCGAGCGCGACGAGATTCATCGCACAATTTGCCGCCCCACCCGGCAATGTTTCCGTCTGCTGGTGTCGCAGAATAAAGACCGGGGCTTCTCGCGAGACGCGGCTGATCGATCCGTGCAGAAACTTATCCGCAATCGCGTCGCCAAGAATCACGATCCGCTGTTCCGCGAACCGCTCGATAATGTTGATCAGTTTATCCTGCAAATCCTGTAATCCTGTTCACGGCTTCCAACAGATTCTCACAAACAATATCGGGCTGGTGCTTCCACGCGTTACGTTGATACTCCCACTCACCACGTCCATACCCGCTCAAAACAAAGGCCGAATGCAAACCAGCATTGCGCGCGAGCTCCACATCACTGTAACGATCACCAACCATCCAACTCGCTTCCAGATCGATCTCAAAATCTCTTGCCGCACAATCGATCAACCCGGTCTTCGGCTTACGACAATCACAATCAAACCGGTACGGCGGTTCACCGACTGACGGGTGGTGCGCGCAATAGTAGATTGCGTCGAGCTGCGCGTTCGCGAGGTCAGTCTTGAGCCGATCGTGAACACTCGCGATCATCTCCTCGGGAAAGTATCCACGCGCGACGCCCGCCTGGTTCGTGATCACGATCGCCAGCCAGCCATTGTCATTCAGGAGCCGGATCGCTTCCGCCGAATACGGAAACACACGAAACCGCGAAGGATGATTGACGTAACCAACCTCCTCGGAAATCGTGCCATCACGATCGATGAAAACTGCCGGACGCTTCATCTGCATGTTCACGCGACTGAGTCGCACAAACTCCTTACCGTTTTGGCGAAACTGCCGCGCTTCAATAACGCATGCGACTGCTCGAACACTTCATCAACAGTGATCGCCGTCATACAACGATGGTCGATCGGACAATCACGCAGCATGCACGGCGCGCAATCAGGCGGATGTCTCAGAACCTCTGCGTCCGGAGCGAACGGGCGCGTCGTTAGAGGATTTGTCGGACCAAAGATCACGATTGTTGGGCGTCCGAGCGCCGCGCCGATGTGCGCCGGTCCGGTATCGTTGGTCACGATCAGATCCGCCCGATCGAGCACTGCTGTGATCTGATCGAGACTTGTCTTTCCAGTCAGCACCACCGGTTGGTTTTGCATTCGCCGCACAACATCTTCAGAGACGTCGAGCTCGTCCTTCGATCCGATTAACAACACTTTCCGGCGCGACTCGATCAAGCGATCCGCGAGCGCGGCAAACCGTTCTGCAGGCCAACGCTTCGCGCGACTATTGATCGATCCCGGACAGATTGCGACAACGGATTCCGCTTCGCTCACACCATACGCACGAAGCAACTCCGCCGCTTCTGCCTTTCTGCTATCCGAGATCTGTATGCTCGCATCCGGCTCACTTTCGCAGACGTCACTCCGGCCAAACAACATCTGCTCGAGCGCAGTTACTAAATACAAGTAATAGAAGACCTCGTGCTTTGCAGAGCGCCATTCAGGCAATGGCAGCGGATGCGTCAGCAACGCTTGTCGCGATTCAGTCGCATAACCAAGTCGCAGCGGCACGCCCGCGAGAAAGGGAATCAACGCCGCCTCGAACGCGTTTTGAAACAAGACCGCGAGGTCAAACTGTCTGCGCTTCCACTCGCGCACCTGCCCCAGCACAGACAACGGCCCCTTACGATCGTAAACGAGCACGTCGTCAATGAAGTCGGCCTCGGAAAAAATCCCTTTCGCGCCGGGACGAATGACGAGCGTGATATGCGCATGAGGCAATACACGCCGCAGCGCGCGCAGCGCAGGCACAGTCATTACCGAGTCGCCGACCCAATTCGTCCCGCGCACGACGACTCGCTTGATACTTTCCGCCTGCACGTTCATCTACAGAATTTCTCGTAACCCGGCATCAATTCCCATCCACGGACGCCAGCCCAAATCATCGACGGCCCGCGAGATGTCAGACACATAACGCAAAGGCGCTGGGGCCGGCATGGACGGATCCTCCTGGATCACAGGCTCAATCTCAATAATCGCACCAATGCGTTCGAGAATGTCGCGCAAGCTAATCGCGTTCATACTACCGCCGCCGAGGTTGTACAAACCGAACTCACGTTTGGAACCGATAAACGCCTGGCACGCTCTTGAAAAGTCGTCGACATACATGATGTCGCGAACCGGATCGACTCCGACGGGTAGTCTGACCGGCTGGCGATTCTTCACCGATTCCACGTAGTGAGTGACGAAACCCGGCGCGTTGTCTTCCGACGGCCGCGCGTAGACAGTCGAGAGCCGGAAGATACAGGCACGAACATTCTTCGCGCGGGCGTAATACTCGACGTAGCGTTCGCCGATGAGCTTGGACCACTCGAACGCTGTTTGCCCGCGGTAATCTGTGCCCGTGTTCTCGTTAACCGTGTCAATCTCGCCTGCGTTACTGCCGTAAACATCCTTCGTCGAAGCGTAAATAAACGCAGACCCTGGCTTCATGTTGCGAATCACATTCGCCGTGCCTTCTGCGTTCGTGCGAAAACACTCGAATGCCCCATCAGGACTTTTATCGAAGTGTGCGGCGAGATGAATCACAGCATCGTAGTCTGCAACTCTCTCGACAGCCTGGTAATCGAGAATATCGAAACCCGCACGGCGGGAAAAATCGTCGGCGGAAAAAAACTTGCGGACGTGCGTGCCCAGATAACCACTGCCACCGGTAACCAGAACCTTCATTTCGTCTTTGCCTCGATTGCTCGTTGTTGTGTCGCGCGACCTCGCGCGAGAGCGTTTAGTCGCGCCAGCGATTCCTCGTTGCCGATAGCGATAAGCATGTCTCCACCTTCGATTTTGGTTTCGCCGCCGGGATTGAAGATGATCTCGCCGTTGTTGCGACGAATACTGACGATGACGATGTTCAGCTCCGAACGAATCACTGTCTCACTCAGCTTTCGATTCACGAGTGTAGAGACTGGATCGACTTCAAGCTGCTCGAAGCCAAGCTCAAGATCATTCGCCGTAACGGAGTCGAGAAAGTCGCCGACGGCGGGTTTCGTCAACGCCATCGCCATGCGGTGTCCGCCGATAATAGTTGGCGCCACAACACGATTGGCGCCCGCTCTGATCAACTTCGATTCGGCCTGTTCTTCCGCGGCGCGAGCGACGATGTGAATATTGGGATTCAAGTCACGCGCAGTTAAAACTACGTAGACGTTATCGGCGTCATCGGGAAGGCAAGAGGCAAGCCCGCGTGCGTGTTCGACGCCAGCTTCAATCAAACTCTCTTCGAGCGTCGCATCGCGAATGAGCACGGGAATATTCATATCCATCAGCGCCTCACACTTGCGCTGGTCGCTCTCGATTACTAGAAAGACGCCATCGACGGCTCGCAGGCTTCTGATCAGATGCGATCCGACGCGGCCCGCGCCGCAGATGATAAAATGGTCTCGCAGTTTGCTCATTTTTCTCGAATGGCCATACCTGGCAACCAGCTCTGAATGCACAATCGACTGCATCGTGCTGGTCAAAGCATAAAGCACAATGCCGACGCCGACTATCATGAACACAGTCGCGAAGGCGCGGCCCAGCGCGGTGTGCGGAGTTATATCCCCGAACCCGACTGTGGTGACCGTCTGCGCGGTAACATAAAGACTGTCAAGTATAGACCAGCCTTCGAGTAGGTGAAATACAACAGTTCCGACCGCAAGCGCAGCCAGAACCGCCATCAAGACGATACGGACGCGAGCGCGGCTAGGGAGAAGGAAACGCGGCAGGGGTGTTAGACTCATACAGGCCGAGTGGCATCAAAGTCACCAGCGAGGGCAGCCACGTTAACGAATGCTGCTAGCCCTGTCAAACTTAATGTCGACAGAACCGCTGGAGGGATGTTACGTATAGTTCAGAGTTCAAGCTTTAGCTTGCCGGCGGCAGTCAGCAGCAGTCTAAAGGCTGAACTCTAAGCGTTAAACTTATGCCAGTGCGCTATCCACCAGATAATCAACATCCCCGCACAACCAATCGTGATCTCAAAAAGCCCCGCGTCGTGTCTTACGTGGAATCGCGTCCGAGTTTTGTGCGGCGAGTGCTGCGGCGGTTGTTGAGCGCGTCGGTATTGATCCCGCTGGTGTTCGTCACTGCTATCGTACTCGGAATTCTAATCTACTACTGGACGGTCTTCTCACATCGGATCGATAACCTGCTCGCCGGCGAAGTCTTCACACGCACCGCCGGCATCTACGCCGCTCCTAAGCAACTTCACGTCAACGAGACGATCTCGCAGGCCGACGTGATTACGTTCTTGAAGCGCGCGGGCTATGTCGAGAAGACGCAACAGGCAGACGAATCGCGTGGTCGTTATTCAATCAACGGAGCATCGCTCGAGATCGAGCCGAGCAGCGCTTCGAGTGTTGATGGTGTTAAGCAGTTTCAGAACGTGCGCGTTCAGTTTGGCGGTTCCGGGAAGTCGATCAGCTCGCTGACTGATCTCGACAATCGCGGATCGTTGCAACGCGTGTGGCTCGAGCCCGAGCTGATCAGCTCAGTCACGGGCACCGAGCGCGCGAAGAGAAAAGTCATCGGTTTCAGCGATCTGCCGCCGCATCTCGTGAAAGCGATCACCGTCACAGAAGATCGCTCGTTCTTCGAGCACTATGGCGTCAACGTTCGCGGCATCATTCGCGCTCTCATTCGTCGATACGATTCGGATCCGAGCTCGCCGATTGCTCGCCAGGGCGGTTCGAGTATCACGCAGCAGCTCGTCAAGAACCTTTTGCTCTCTCCGGAACAGACGTGGCAACGCAAGATCAGCGAAGCGTACATGTCGATCATTCTCGAGACGCGGCTGAGTAAGGAAAAGATCTTCGAGCTTTACTGCAACCAGGTTTACATGGGCCAGCAGGCGGGATTCTCGATCAACGGCTTTGGTGAAGCTTCGAGTGCTTACTTCAACAAGGACGTCACGAACCTCACTCTTCCGGAATCGGCTTTTCTCGCGGCCTTGATTCGCAGCCCGAATCGCTACAACCCGTACACAAAGATCGAGACTGCGACCGCGCGCCGCAATCAAGTGCTCGACTCAATGGCGGAAGCCGGCGCGATCACGCAGCAAGACGCACAGACTGCTAAGGCGACACCGCTTCAGGTTGTTCCCGCGCGTGGTCGCATCGACGTTTCTGACGCGCCGTACTTCGCTGATTACGTTCAGAACCAACTCGGCGACATGATCGCGGGTAACGGTGGCGCCGAGCATCTGCGCATTTACACAACGATCGACATGGATCTACAGCGCGCCGCATATGCCGCGTTAACGAAGCAGATGAACGCGCTCGATAAGATCCAGTCAAAACGTTTCGCGCCGGGCACGCTGCAGGCGGCGCTCGTCGCGATGAATGCGAAGACGGGCGAGATCGTCGCGATGGTCGGCGGTCGTGATTATTCGAAGAGCCAGTTGAATCGGGCCACTGATGCTTACCGACAGCCGGGCTCAGTCTTCAAACCATTCGTCTACGCGACAGCGTTGAATACGGCTTTTGACCCGGTGCCGCGCGTGATCACGCCGGCTACGACTTACATGGACGAGCCGAAGACGTTCACGTTCGATAACCAGGAGTATTCGCCGGGAAACTTTGGCGAGACTTACACGCACGAGCCCGTCACGTTGCGCGATGGATTGGTTCACAGTCTCAACGTCGTCACGGTTGAAGTGGCGATGGAGGTGACGATTGGACGCGTTATGAATCTCGCGGCTAAGGCCGGATTGCCGAAACCGCCGCGCGCGTATCCCGCGATGGCGCTCGGCACGAGTGAAGCAACGCCGCTTCAGATCGCTTCCGCCTACACGGCTTTCGCTAACCTCGGCTCGCGAACGACTCCGATCGCAATCAATCGCGTAACAACCGGAGAAGGCGCCACGATTGCAGCGCCGACGACGCAAAGGAGCGACGTTCTTCGTCCGGAAGTCGCTTTCGTGATGACCTCGTTTATGAAAGACGTGGTCAACCGTGGCACCGCCTCGAAAGTGCGTGGGCGCGGTTTGAAACAGGTGCTCGCCGGGAAGACTGGAACGTCGCGCGACGGATGGTTTGCGGGTTACACGCCGAACCTTGTTTGCGCGGTGTGGGTTGGTTTCGACGATGGCTCGCAACTCGGTTTGACCGGCGCGAATTCCGCACTGCCGATCTGGGCCGACTTCATGCAGGTCGCGCTCGCTGAACATCCGGAGTGGGAAGGTGACTGGGACAAGCCGGCGGGTGTCGAGCAGGTCGACATCAATCCGAGGACTGGCGCGTCGACTGCGGCAGGCGATACGGAAAAGCGAGTCGAGTATTTCATCAACGGCACTGGTCCAAACGACACCGCCGAGCCGGACGAGGAAGCGACACCGGTTGAACTGCCTTCGCCATCACCATTCGAGCAGACTTACCCGGAAGCGCCGATACCCGTAGTCTCTCCGTCACCATCGCCGCGTCGTGCGCCCGCTTTGCCGGACAGTGGATTGGAAGGAACGATCACGTTGGATATCGACCCGCAGACTGGCTTGATAGCGGTTGAGAGTTGTCCGGTGATTCGCACAAGGACATTTGTGCTCGGGACGGAGCCGAAGAAGTACTGCGGGCCTCAATATCACCAGCGCAACATCATCGAACCGGCGCCCGCAGCCAGGCCGCGCGTCGTCGGCACGCCACAACATCGTTAGCGATCTCGTAGAGCGGAGTTGAGTGTTTCCACTGCGAGTGCGGCAGCGTGATGTTTGCGCGAAGGTAGACCGCCGATCGCGTCCAAAAGATCGGCACGCGTTAACTGCTTTGCTTCTTCAGTAGTCTTTCCGCTGATTAGTTCTGTCAAAACCGATCCACAAACAAGAGTCGGCGGACAGCCGTAGGCCAGATATCTCACTGCTTCGATCCGGTTATCCTTAACAATCAACGACAGCCGCAACCGATCCCCACAAATCGGATTCGTCTCGTCTGCGACAGCATTCGCATCCGATAACTCACCCGCGTTACGCGGATGCGCCAGATGATCTTTGAACTTTGCGGAGTAGGCCACTGATCCGTGCTTTTTATCCGTGTAATCCGTGGCTAACTAACGTCAACGGAGAAAGAGCTCTCAATCTCTCCACGGCCCTGACGAGCACCTCAACCGTATACTCAATCTCATCCTCAGCATTATCTTTCCCGAAACTGAACCTTATCGATCCGCGCGCGAGCTCGTCATCAACACCAAGCGCGCGAATCACCGGCGACGGCTCCAACGTTCCTGACGAGCAAGCCGAGCCAGTCGAAACCGCTACACCTTCGAGATCGAGATTGATCAGCAGTCCTTCGCCTTCGATAAAGCGAAACGAGATATTCGAAAGATGGCTCAGCCGCCGCTCGCGATCTCCATTCAAGACGATATCAGGAATTCGCCGGACCACTTCCGCCTCAAACCTGTCGCGCAATGCTCGATCGTGAGCCTTCCGCCCGTCGAATTCTTCGCGCGCGAGTTTCGCGGCCTCACCAAACGCGACGATGCCCGGAACGTTCTCAGTACCCGCGCGTCGCTCACGCTCCTGATGTCCACCAA
>Ga0105249_10006586_pt1 | contig 10107 bp, 9 predicted proteins | sample KBSS44metaG_FD_81522 | JGI IMG/M metagenome (GOLD analysis project Ga0105249, IMG submission 81522) | Switchgrass rhizosphere microbial communities from Kellogg Biological Station, Michigan, USA - KBS S4-4 metaG | ecosystem: Host-associated > Plants > Roots > Rhizosphere > Soil | place...
GGGTGACGCAGATCGGCTGGGACGGCGAAGATTACCGGCCGTTGGGCCACTGCGTCGACGAAAAGGCGATCGTCAACGCCGCGATCGGCCTGCTCGCGACCGGTGGCTCCACCAATCATGCGATCCATCTGCCCGCCATCGCGCGGGCGGCGGGGATCGTGATCGACTGGACCGACCTGTCCGAGCTGTCGTCGGTCGTGCCGCTGATCGCGCGGGTCTATCCCAATGGCTCGGGCGATGTGAATGACTTCCACGCAGCGGGCGGCGTCGGCTGGGTGATCGGCGAATTGCTCGAGGCGGGCCTGTTGCACCGGGATATCCCGACCGTGGCGAGCGACGATCTGTCGGCCTATGCGGCCGAGCCGGCATGGGAGGCCGAGCAGCTGGTATGGGCCGCCCCGCCCCGAACCCCGCGCGAAGAGACGATGCTGCGCCCGGCCGCCAGCCCGTTCAGCGCCGATGGCGGCATGCGCCTGCTGCAAGGCAATCTCGGCCGCGCGATCATGAAGACGAGCGCGGTCGATCCTGGCCGCTGGACCATCGAGGCGCCCGCCGCCCTGTTCAGCGACCAGAATGACGTGCTGGCCGCGTTCAAGGCCGGGCAACTCGACCGCGATGTCGTGGTCGTCGTGCGCTTCCAGGGCCCGCGCGCCAACGGCATGCCCGAACTGCACAAGCTGACCCCGGCGCTCGGCGTACTGCAGGATCGCGGGCACAGGGTCGCGCTGCTGACCGACGGGCGCATGTCCGGGGCGAGCGGCAAGGTGCCCGCCGCAATCCACCTCTCGCCCGAGGCGCTGGGCGGCGGTCCCCTCGCCAAACTCCGCGACGGCGATGTGGTGCGGGTCTGCGCGGCGACGGGCATGCTGGAGGCGCTGGTCGAGCCCGGCCTATGGGCCGCGCGCGAGAATGCTGTGGCGCCCGCCCCACCCTATGACACGGGCCGCGAGCTTTTCGCCCTCATGCGCCACCATTGCAACAATGCCGAACAGGGCGCCTCGGCCATGCTGGCGGCGATGGACGGCGAGATCGCGCCGGGGTGAGGGACATCCCCAAAGATAACCGTTCGGGCTGGGCGAAGTCGAAGCCTTGAAGCGAGGCACGTGACTCGCTTCAACTGAGCGGAGCGAAGGTCTCACCTAGGGCATGAAATGATTTCAAACTGACCCAACCCCGTTCGTGTGCAACCTAAAGTCATCATACTCCTGGGCTCGACCGACCCCTTCGATTTCGCTCAGGGCGAACGGGTAATGTTGTGCGCCTCTACCCCTCCCGCTTCCCCGCCACGGGCGTGCTCATCAGGAAGGGGAGATCGGCCGTGATCGCGGATTTGCGCCCATTGCAGTGAATGACGGTCACCCGGCCGAGGGCGGGCGAGATCACCACGCCCGTCATGCCGTCGATCCACTTGTGGAGCGCCGCGCGGGCATTCTCCAGGGCGGCTCTCTCGACGGTGGCATATGGGGTTTCCCTCAGCCAGGTCGGCAGCATTTATTAATAGATTCAATGCATAAGGGCCCAAGGTCGATAAAAAAAGCAAGTCGTGTGAATCAGCCAGTCATTAGCCTGCCGGACGGAACATATGTCGAACTGGTCAGGAGTCTCTTTCAGACGCTCCTGCCGGCGACAATCATGACATTTTCGTTCCTGGCGGTGGGAACGCTGCTCTGTTCGGAGACAGGGGACCCAATGCTCGCGGTCCTCACCGGCGCCGGAACCATCGCGGCGACGGCGCGCCTCACCGTGATCCTGACCCATCGCAAACGCGCGGCGGAAGAGGCACTGGATGTCGCGACCGCCAGGATTTTCGAGCGCCGCTTTGCGCTGGTCTATTTCAGCTTCGCGGCGCTGTTGGGGATGTTCGGGGCGCGGGCCTTTGTCGTCATCCCGCCCGACCTGCTCATGGTCGTCGTCGGACTGCTGTCCGGCTACGGCGCGGGCGTCGCGGCGGGACTATCGCTTCGGCCATGGATCAGCGTGCCCAGCATCCTGATCGCAATCATTCCTGCGGTCGTCGTCGCGTGGCTTTCTCCGAATCTCATATACCAGGCGACCGGGACGCTGTTTGCCGTTTTCGTCGGCGGCGGCATTGAAAGCATGTTGTCGCGCTACCGATCCGAGGCGAGGAAGATCACCATGGGCCGGCAGTTCGCCACACTCGCGCGTCATGATCACCTGACGGGCCTGCTCAATCGCCTATCGCTGCGCGAGCAATTCGAAGGCCTTGCCGTGCCAGGCAGCGATATGGGGACATTGGCCGTGCATTGCCTCGACCTCGACCGGTTCAAGCCCGTCAACGATCGCTATGGGCATCCTGCAGGGGACATGTTGCTGAAAGCGGTTTCGGCGCGACTGGCCGGAATGTTGCGGCGAAGCGACTTTGCGGCCCGCCTGGGGGGCGATGAGTTCGTCATCGTCCAGACGGGCGTCAGTCAGCCTGGAGAGGCGGATTTGCTGGCACGCCGGCTCGCCCGGGCGCTGGCACGGCCCTATGTGGTCGAGGGCCAGCAAATAACGATCGGAGCCAGCGTGGGCTACGCGCTCTCCTCGGAATATGGAAACGACCTCGAGCGCCTGTTGCGGGGCGGGGATGAGGCCCTTTGCCAGGTCAAGCGGGAGGGCGGAGGCATTGCCAAATATGAGGGGCCACTGCCAAATATCCAGTTCAGCCTGACGGCGTGAAGCGCCCGGCCCCTACCTCGTCGCGCCCCACAGATGTTCCGCCTCGATATAGCCGCGCTGCCCGTTCACATCAAAGGCGCACCAGCCCTTGTCGCAGTCCGACACGCGGCCGACGACGCCGGGTTCGGCACGGTAGCGCGCGGGCGCAGCATCGGATGGCTCCTTGCGCATCGCCGCGGTCTCGCCGACCACGATCGCGGTCTTGTCGTCCTTGAGCAGGCGGACATGCATCCAGCCCTGGGTGCCGTCCGGGTCCTCGATCTTGCGCCAGTTGGGATAGGTTTCGATGACCTTCACCGGCAGGTTGCGGCGGCGATAGATCCAGTTCGCGGGATAATCCATGCTCGGCCCCACCCGCATGCGCGCCTCGTCCTTGGCGATGGAGGCCCAATAGGGCACCGCCTTGCCGGTATCGGCAGCAGCGGGCGCGCCAAGGGCCAGGGCAAGCCCCAGAGCCCCTAGAGCCCCAAGAGCCTTTGTCCGACGTTTCAATCCGGTCACTCCCTGCCTGTCACGTCGCGTCATCGTGACCGTCCCATTGCCACGAGCGGTGCCCGCCTTCAACCGGTGAGCTTCACGCAATATCATCCGATGGGGCTTGACCTTTGGCGGGGCTTGAACGAATCCCGATCCATGGCCAGACGTGAGCGCCCCGCCAATCCTCGCATCATCGTGACCCGGCGCCTGCCGGGCGCGGTGGAACATCGCATGGCAGCGCTGTTCGACGTGGATTTCAACGTGACCGACACACCGTTCGATCGCGCGCGCATGCTGGAGGCGATGCGCGATTGCGATGTCCTGGTGCCGACGATTACCGATGAGATCGATGCCGAACTGATCGCCGAGGCCGGCGACCGGCTGCAACTGATCGCCAATTTCGGCAATGGCGTCGACCATATCGACCTCCACGCGGCGCGCGCGCACGACATCCTGGTCACCAACACGCCCGGTGTACTGACCGAAGACACCGCCGACATGACGATGGCGCTGATCCTGTCCGTGCCGCGCCGCCTGGCCGAGGGCGAGAAGCTGGTGCGGTCCGGCGCCTGGCCGGGTTGGAGCCCATCGGCCATGCTTGGCCACCGCATCGGCGGAAAACAGCTCGGCATTGTCGGCATGGGCCGCATCGGGCAGGCGGTCGCGCGCCGCGCTGTCCCCTTTGGCCTCAAGATCGCCTACCACAACCGCCATCGCCTGCCCGCCACCGTGGAGGCCGAAACCGGCGCGACCTGGTATCCCGAACTCGATGCGCTGCTCGCCGAATCGGACATCGTCACCGTCCACTGCCCGCATACCGAACAGACCGAAGACCTGATCAACGCGCGGCGGATCGCCCTCATGAAATCGAGCGCCTATCTGATCAACACCTCCCGCGCGGACGTGACCAATGAAAACGCGCTGATCGGTGCGCTGGAGCAGGGCCGAATCGCCGGTGCCGGCCTCGATGTCTATGCGCACGAGCCGGCCGTGGACCCCCGCCTCCTCGCCCTCGCCAATGTCGTCCTGCTGCCGCACATGGGATCGGCGACCTTCGAGGGGCGCGACGATACGGGCGCGCGCGTCATCACCAATATCCGGCTCTGGGTGGGCGGCGATCGTCCCCCCGATCAGGTGCTGGAAGGCTGGACTTAACCTATTCGCGGCAAAGACCCTGCTAATGGGCATGTCCGCCGAGAGGACGCGGCAATTGGGGGCAAGGTGACGATTATCGGCAAGCGGTGGATGCGCGGGGCGGCGCACATCATCGGCGCGTTCATGGCGGCGATGGCGGCGGCGCCCGCACAGGCACAGGTGATCGTGCCTGACAGCGGGGACACGGCCTGGCTGCTCTGTGCGTCGGCGCTGGTCCTGCTCATGACCCTGCCCGGTCTCGCGCTGTTCTATGGCGGGCTGGTGCGCGCGCGAAACCTGCTGTCGGTGATGATGCACTGTTTTTCGATGGCGGCGATCGCATCGCTGCTCTGGGGCCTTGCCGGCTATTCGATCGCCTTTGCGCCCGGTACCGGCTGGACCGGCGGCGCGCTCAACCTCGGCCTCGCCAATCTCGCCCTGCTGCGGGACGGCATGACGGTACCCGAATCGGCATTCGTCCTGTTCCAGATGATGTTCGCCGTAATCACCCCGGCGCTGATGATCGGCAGCTTTGTGGAGCGGGTGCGCTTTTCCTGGCTGCTGGGCTTTGGCGCGCTCTGGTCGCTGCTGGTCTATGCGCCGGTCGCGCATTGGGTCTGGGGCGGTGGCTGGCTGGCGGAGCTTGGCACCCTCGATTATGCGGGCGGCATCGTCGTCCACACCACGGCCGGGGTTTCCTCGCTGGTGATCGCACTGCTGATCGGCCGCCGCAACGGTTTTCCCCACAGCCTCATCCTGCCACACAGCCCCGCCCTGACGATGATCGGCGCGGGCATGCTGTGGGTCGGCTGGTTTGGTTTCAACGGCGGCTCGGCCATGGGCGCGGGCGATGGCGCGGCGAGCGCGATCCTCAACACGCATTTCGCGGCCTGCGCGGCCGCCCTCGCCTGGATCGCGGCGGAACGCATCAAGCTCGGCAAGTCGACCACGGTCGGCATCGCGACCGGCGCGGTCGCCGGCCTTGCCACGATCACGCCCGCGGCCGGCATGGTCGGTCCGCTGGGGGCGATGGCGATTGGCGGGATCGGCGGCCTCGTCTGCTTCGGCGCGGTGATCCTGATCCGCCAGCGGCTCAAGATCGACGATTCGCTCGACGTGTTCGCGATTCACGGAGTCGGCGGCATCATCGGTTCGCTCTTGCTCGCGCCCTTTGCCAGCGAGGCTCTGGGCGGCGCGGGCTATGATGCGGGGATCACGCCCGGCGTCCAGTTCGTCGCCCAGCTTGTCGGCGTCGGCGCGGTCGCCTTATGGTCGGCGATCGCCACCCTGGTGCTGGCGTTGATCGTGTCGGTGGTCACGCCGATGCGGGTTTCGATCGAGAGCGAACGCGAAGGGCTCGACATTTCGAGCCATGGCGAACGGGCCTGGGAGTTCGATTAGGCTTGAGCTTGGCTCGCCAGCGCCTGGGTCGCCTCGGCGGGGCCGCGATAGGCTTCCTGTCGTTCCGCGCTCCAGTAGAGGAGTTCGCCGAGCGGGATCAAGGCGCCGCTGACCGCGCACAGCACGAACCGGCCGGGCCGCACGATTTCATAGTCGGCGGCGCGGTAGCGGAGCACCGCAATATCCGGCTGGTCGGGCGCGCGCATGGCCGTCAGTCGCCCGTCAGGATGCGATCGACGAGCTGGCCTACCGTGGGCACGAAGCCGTTCGAATAGAATGGATCCGTCTTGAACCGATAGGCGCCGTGGCCTGCGAAGATCAGGTTATTTTCCATGTCGCCGCCATGCACCGCGTCCTGCAGGGTCTTTTGAATGCAGAAGCTGCGCGGATCGGCGAGCCGGCCGGTGCTGAAGTCGTCATGGTCCTTCCATGCCGAAAAGCCGCAATGGGACAGGCAGCCCATGCAATCCGCCTGGTCCTTCCGGATCACCGCCTTCTCCTCGTCGGTGACGAAGACCAGCGTGTTGTCGGGGGTTTTGAGCGCGCTGGTGTAGCCGTGCCCGACCCATTCACGCGCGCGCAGCAAGTCGCCGCGCGTCACCCAGTAATTGCGCCCGCGAACACCGACGTCGAGTTGATATTGATGATCCCCGGCATGCTCGAGCGAAAAGGCGATCTGGCGCTCGGACCGCGCTTCGAGGCTGCGCAGAAAGGCATTGCGGATCGCCGAGGAGTAAAAGCCGGTCGGCGAGAATTTGTGGAGCAGGATGTCGCCCTCATCGAGCGTGGTCAGAAGGTCCTTCCACGCCTGCGGAATCGGGCTTTCCTTGGTCAGCAGCGGACGGGTGCCGAACTGGAAGGCGATCGAGCCAAGCTCCGGATTGTCGATCCAGTCGTTCCAGTCGCGCAGATACCAGACGCCGCCCGCCATCACGATCGGGATATGGTCCGGGATGCCGCCTTCGCGCATGGTGTCGCGCAGCGCCTTGACGCGGGCATAGGGCGCCTCCGGCTTGGTCGGATCCTCGGCGTTGGACAGGCCATTATGTCCGCCCGCCAGCCACGGATCCTCATAGACGACCGCCGCCAGCCATTCCGACGCCTTTGCATAGGCACGCTTCCACAGCGCGCGGAAGGCACGGCCCGAACTGACGATCGGCAGATAGTTGACGTTATGGGCCGCCGCGATTTCGCTCAGCTTATAGGGCATGCCCGCGCCGCAGGTGACACCGGCGATCATCCCCTTGGTCCGCTCGAGAACGCCCTGGAGCACGCGCTGCGCGCCGCCCATTTCCCAGAGGACGTTGATGTTGATCGCGCCCTGCCCGCCAGCGAGTTCGAACGCGCGCTTCACCTGCTCGACGGCGCCGTTGACCGCATATTCGATCAATTCCTCGTGGCGCAGCGGACGGGTGCGGCCAGAGTAGATTTGCGGGACGAGATTGCCATCGGCGTCATAGCTGTCGGCATTGACGGCCGAGACCGTGCCGATACCGCCAGCCGCCGCCCAGGCGCCGGAGCTCATATGGTTCGAAACCGCAACGCCCTTGCCGCCCTCGATGAGCGGCCAGACCTCGCGGCCTCCATAAATGATCGGCTTCAAACCCTTGAACAAACGAATATCCCCTGCCGAGCGGACGTCACCCCCACCGGGCCGTCCACTGCAAAGCCTTGCATAGCAAGAAATGCCCGCGATGCGATAATTGTTCAGGCGCCGCTTAGACTCTGCCGCCAGCCTGTCAAGTTCGCGCTTCCCGCTGCTGTACCATATAAGTGCGCATAGCGGGAAATCATACCCCTTTCGTCAAAGGCTTCCTCCGCCCGGTGGCGGTTCGTCGCACCCAGCCGTTCCCGCAAGGTGCGATCCGCCACAAGCTCCGCCAACCCGCGCCGCAGCCCGTCCTCGTCGCCCAGCGCGAAAATATAGGGCCGGTTGCAGGACGACAGCATCGCGCGGACATCGCCGACATCGGTCGCCACCACCGGCAGGCCCGCCGCCATCGCCTCGACCAGCGCAATCGGAAACTGCTCACTGTCGGATGTCAGCGCAAACACGTCGAAGAGGCCGATAAACTCTTGAGGGCGTGGCAGGAAGCCGGGCATCAGGAGCGAGTCGCAGGCCAGCCGCCGCGCTTGCGCCTCGATCACCGGCCGATCCGGTCCTTCGCCAATGATGACGAGCTGTATCTCGTCGCCCAGCGGCGCGGCGATCCGAACGAGGCGCGACAGGTTCTTGACGGGCCGGAGCCCTGCCAGCGTCCCGACCACTATCCGCCCGCCCGATATATCCAGGCCGGGAATGGCATCGGGGCGCGGCGGCACGGCATAGGCGCGGACATCAATGCCGTTGGGGATGTTATGGACCTTTTCCGGCGCCTGCCCCCAGGCCTGGATCGCGATGTGCTCGAGCCGGTTCGACGGCACGACCAGCGCATAGGCGCTGGCGAGAGCGAGGCGGCGATAATTGTTCCGCCACGGATTAAGGCCCGCCGCCTCCTCCGCATTGAACCCGTCTTCATGATGGATGAGGGGCGGCAGGTGCATCGCACGGGCAAACAGCCTGTGCGCCATAACCGCGTCCATCGCCCCCCAATTGTAGCTCAGCACAAGATCAAAGCTCCGCATGTAGCGCGCGATCGCCAGCATCCGCACGGGCGACGGCCGGCCGGCAATGGACGGCGCGTCATCCGGGAAACGGACGTCGACATTTTTGTCGATCGCGGCGCGGGCGCTGTTCATGCCGGGATTGCCGATCAGCATCGTGTGGCGGGCATGCAGGCCCCAGCGGTTCATCAGTCGGGCGATCCGCGCTTCCTTGCCGCCCAGGTCGAAGCTGCCCTGAACATGCAGGATGTTCAGCGGCGCACTCATGGCGCGGCGCTCTGACCGACTCGAGCCAGCAGCCGGTCGATCGCAGCGATGGCCGGCGGCTCCGTCAGCGTTGGAGCATGACCGACCTGCGGCACCGTCACCAGTTCGACATTGGGAAGGCGCGCCTGCATCTCCCGAGCAGTGGTTTCGGACAGGATATCGGAGAGTTCGCCGCGCAGGATCGTGACAGGCGCATCGCCCAGCGCGTCAAAGGCCGGCCAGAGGTCGACCCCGGCCTCTCCCCCCGGCACGCGGAACGGCTCGGCGATCCGCTGGTCATAGTCGAGGACGATCCGGCCGTGCCTGTTCAGCCGATAGAGCCGTTTGACGAGAACCAGCCAGTCCTCCAGCTTGAACTGGGGATATGCCGGACCACTGATCTCGGCGAGCGCGCGCGCCGCATGAACCCAGGTCGGATGGGCGCCGCCATTGCCGACCTGTTGCCGGATGCGGGCAAGCCCCGCCTCATCAATGCTGGGACCGATATCGTTCAGCAACGCGCCGGCAATCCGCCCGCGCCCGGTCGACGCGAGCAGCATCAGCATGATCCCGCCAAGCGACGTCCCAAAGCCGATGAAGCGGGTGATCCCGAGTTCCTCGATCAGCCGCTCGAGATCCTGAAGATAGGTCAGCGGTACATAGGTCATCGGGTCCTTGGCATAGGCGCTTTCCGCCCGGCCGCGCAGATCCACGCAGATGAGACGCCATTGCCCGGCCAGCCGCTCGGCAACCGGCTCGAAATCGCGCGCGTTGCGGGTCAGTCCGGGTATGCACAGGATCGGCGGACGATCGTCCGGCCCGCCATAATCGCGAAAATGCAGGCGCAGATTGTCGCGTGACCACCAGTATCTGTCTTCATAGACCGCCACGCTTGATCCTTTCAGCCCCGTAGCTCCCATATCGCTTCATGAACGGTCCATCGCAAGCCCAGCAGCTTGCGCCCATAAAACACGTCCCATGCATGGACTTTCAATCGGCTTCGTATTCGCAAAATTAACCAAATCCGGGCATATCGGTAGCATGGCAGAATTCAATTCCCATGAGCCGGCTACCGGCGCCCTCCTCTGGGAGGGCGAGGCGAGCGACGTTGACGCCGAGATCGCGTGCATTGCCGCCGCCTGGCCGAAATGGGCCGCGCGCGCTTTCTCCTATCGCATCGAAACCATGCGCCGGTTCGCCAACATCGTGCGCGCACGCGAAACCGAACTCGCCGACTTGGTCGCGCGTGAGACCGGGCGGCCGCTCTGGGATGCCCGCACCGAGGTGACCGGCATCATGGAGGCGGTCGAGCAAGCCGTCTCCGCCTATTCCCAGCGGACCGGCCAGAAGCGGCTGGAAGGCGCCCTGGGCGCCCGGCAGGCGCTGCGCCACAAGCCGCATGGCGTGCTGGCGGTGATCACGCCCTATAATTCCCCCGCGCTGGTTCCGGCCAGCCACATCATTCCGGCCCTGATCGCCGGCAATGGCGTGGCCTTCAAGCCGTCGGAAAAGACGCCCGCGGTTGGACTGCTCCTGGTCAAGATGCTGCACGAGGCGGGCATA
>Ga0105249_10006592_pt1 | contig 10103 bp, 10 predicted proteins | sample KBSS44metaG_FD_81522 | JGI IMG/M metagenome (GOLD analysis project Ga0105249, IMG submission 81522) | Switchgrass rhizosphere microbial communities from Kellogg Biological Station, Michigan, USA - KBS S4-4 metaG | ecosystem: Host-associated > Plants > Roots > Rhizosphere > Soil | place...
CAGAATGTGCAGATAATTTCGTATTTACTTACTAAGGGGGAAAAGATATGAAAATCAGTCTTTTAGCAGTTTTCGCCGCAGCCCTTCTGCTTTGCGTCGCGACAGATTCGTATGCGCAAGGCCGCGGAAACGGGGGCGGTGGTGGACGTCCTGCTACGGCGGGCCCGCCATCCGGAGCAGGAGGCGGTGGAATAAATCACGGACTCGGAACGGCATCGACCAACTCGAACGGACGCTCAGACACAGGGCTGGGTACCGCTTCGACACGATCGAACGGACGTTCCACCACAGGCCTTGACCGGGCAAGGTTAGCGAGCGCGAATGCGAACCGGATGAGCGATAACGAATTGAACCGATATCGCGGACTCTCTCGCAAACTTGGAACGACTCCGGAAGAAATGCGTGCAAGATATCAGGCCGCGTTACTCGCGAATCCGGATCTTAACTACGGAAACTTTGTCGCGGCGAATGTGATCGCAGATAATCTCAACGGCCGATTTCCGAATGTGACATCAAACAATATTCTTGCCGGACTCGCGAATGGACATAGCATCGGTGAGACGCTTCGCAATCTCAGGTTGACGAAGGAACAGGCGAAGATCGCACAGCGTGATGCTGAGGATAAGATCAACGCTGCAAAGCGAAACAATAAGTAGCTGAATCACTCGAACGATAAGATAGTTTTCCAGAAAGAAAGCCCGGCTGCTAATGAGCCGGGCTTTTTTAGATTCTTACTGTTGTCCGGAAGTCGGCTGCATCTGGATCCTGAAGTAGGGTTCCCGCCTTCAACTAATATTTTTCTATTTCCGCAACGTAAGCATCGAAATTCCTTTTCATCTCTTCGATCGAGTCGCCGCCGAACTTCTCACGCATCGCATTCGCGAGAACGATCGCGAGCATCGATTCGCCGATCACTCCAGCCGCGGGAACGACCGTCACATCCGAACGTTCGTAGGCCGCATCGCTCGATTCTTTTGAGTTTATATCGACCGACCGAAGCGGTTTTTTCAAAGTCGAGATAGGTTTGAGATAGCCGCGAACACGTAATTCTTCGCCGTTGGTTATTCCGCCTTCCAGTCCGCCAGCCCTGTTTGTCTTTCGGAGAAATGCAGACGAGTTTCGTATTCCGCGTTCGGCATTAACGAAGATCTCGTCGTGAACTTCCGAACCTGGCCGTGCAGCATTCGCGACTCCGTCTCCGATCTCAACCCCTTTGACTGCGTGGATCGACATGAACGCTTGCGCGATCCGGCCGTCGAGCTTCTCGCTCCACGAGAATGCCGAACCGAGACCGACGGGCAATCCTCTCACGATGACTTCGAAGACGCCGCCGAGGGTGTCGCCGTCTTCCTTTGCCTTATCTATCACGGCGATCATCTGCGCTTGCACGGCGTCGTCCGCGCAGCTCAACGGCGAGTCGTACGCAATTGCAGCGACTTCTTCCCACGACTTCTCAAGCGGAGATTCAGGAACGCTTCCAAGCTTCACGACGTGACTTCGGATCTCGATGCCAAACTCGCCAAGCAACTGTTTCGCGATCGCTCCTGCCGCGACTCGGGCGGTAGTTTCGCGAGCGGAAGCGCGTTCCAGGATATTTCGCAGATCTCGCGCTCCATACTTCATTCCGCCGGGAAGATCCGCGTGGCCGGGTCGCGGTCGGGTGACGAGGCGAGGATTCTTGGGTTCGACCTCGAGCTCCGTACTCGACATGACATCTTCCCAATGGACGAAGTCGCGGTTCTCGATCATCAATGCGACCGGCGAGCCAAGTGCCTTACCGTGTCGAACACCGGACAAGATCTGCACTTCGTCCTTCTCGATCTTCATCCGGCCGCCGCGTCCGTAACCCTGCTGACGGCGCCAAAGCTCGTGATCTATTTTTGCGACATCGATCGGAAGCGACGCCGGCAAGCCTTCGACGATTGCGACGAGCGCCCGCCCGTGCGATTCACCCGCTGTTGTGAATTTGAAGAACATCAGTTTCGTCAGTAGTCAGAATCTGGCCAACGCGCGATCTCCGCCGTATCACGATCAATGCGATGCCCGCGATTATCAAAATCCCGCCCAGCAAAGTTTGGGGCGGGAGACGCTCGTCGAGAAAAATCGCACCCATCACGACCGCGATGAGTGGAGTGACGAGCGAGATCACCATCGCCTTGGTCGATTCGATTCTACTTAAAAGCCAATAGTAAAGCCAAAATGCCGCAATCGTGCCGAACACCGTCAGGTACAGGACGCAGCCGATCGCGGTCCACGTCCAATTGAGAGCGAGCGGGTTACCTTCAACTATTAATGCGTAGACGATCAGTGCCGGCAAGCCGGCCAACATCTGCGCACAAACAAGACTGGCGGGATGGATCGCGCCCGCCCGCAGCTTTATGAGGATCGATGCCTGCGCGGCGCAATACGCTCCGACGACGATCGCGACGGAACCGAGAAACGCCATCCAGTTCTCGATGCGAAGCTGGTCGATAAATATTATTGCGACGCCGATGACTCCGAGAAGTACGGCGACGATCTTAAGCCACGTGATCCGCTCGGCCGGAAGAAATATCCACGCCAGAAGAAGTCCGAACACCGGGATCATCGACTGCAGTACTGCGGCGAGACCCGAGGTGATATGTTGTTCGGCCCAGAACACGCTGCTGTAGTTAAGTGAAAATTGCAGAAACCCGGTGAGTGCGATCAGCTTCCATTCTGCAGACGAGCTTGGCCATGGAAATCGTCTGATCCGAATGAGCGGCAGGAGAATCAATATCGCGAGAATGAATCGCACCGCAGCGAACGTGATCGGCGGGAGATCGGTGAGTCCGATCTTTATGAAGATCCACGTCGTTCCCCAGAGCAGACACAGAATTACCCAAACGAGAATGTTCATGTTTCACAGCTCGCGGAGTCGACGAGTTGCGGGGAGCCGAATATCTTTTCTTGCGTACCGTTTTTAGCCCGTATATCTCGCACTGTTCCGTGGTTTTCGGTGTATTCCGTGTTATCCGTGTATTCCGTGGTCCTTCTTCAGGTATAACCACGGAATACACAGAAAACACGAAAAAAGAAAGAATCAGAAGGAGCCTCCCAAACTAGCTTCGCTCATAAAAACTGAGACACGTATCTCCCTGTGTCAGGAGCCGCCAGCGGCGAATGTTTCCGGAAGCGTCGGGGAGAATATTTTTTGAATGATGCTCCGCGATGAGCACACCATCATCTCTAAGTAGAGCTGAATCCTCGGCGCCGAAATCGAACAACACGAGCGAATAGTCGTTGTCGTACGGCGGATCGTAAAACGCGATGTCCCATCCTACCGCGTGTTTTCGTCCGGTAAAATTCTCCGCCGGCAGCGCGACAACTTCGGTCTTCGATTCGTCGATGCCGAGCAGATCCAGATTCTCCTCGATCAATGCGCACGCACGACGCGATTTATCGACGAACGTGACGAACTCGGCTCCTCGCGAGAGAGCTTCGATCCCTATCGCACCCGTCCCGGCGCACAGATCGAGAAGTCGGGTGTCATCACCGATACGCGGAGCAAGAATATTGAAGAGTGTTTCGCGAAGTCTGTCCGAAGTCGGGCGAGTTCTGTGGTCGGCGGGACTTTTTAGAACTCGGCCCCGAAATTCACCGGCGATAATGCGCATACAACAAATGCGGAGTTCGGAATGGCGAACGGGGAATCGGATCCAGCATAAGCGCCGCAATCAAGGCGAGTACGTTTCGAATTCCGCGTTTTGAAGCTCCGACTAGATTCTCTCATAAATGCTGAGAATCTTTTCGCCGTGATCGATCGTGCGCCAAGGTCTCAACTGTTTGAGATTATCGGGATTTGTAAAATCCGGTTCGTGTTCGACGATCAGGAGTCCGCGGGATTTTAATCCGCATCCACTTGTCAGGTCGTCGAGAATAGTGGTGTGTTCGTCCCCAACGGGAAGATCGAAATAGACGAGATCCCAAACCCTTTTTCGACGAGCGGCTTTCTTGAGGAAAGAGTTGATTTCTTCTTCGGCAACTTCACCGTGTCCGTCTTTGATCCCCATCGCAGCAAGATTCTTTCTCAGGATCGTGCACATTCGTGCGGAACGCTCGACGAAAGTCGCGAGCATCGCACCGCGGGAGATCGCTTCAATGCCGATGGTGCCGCAGCCCGAGCCGAGATCGAGGATTCGACCGCCTTTTACGCGCCGCGAAATGACCTTGAAAACCACTTCACGCAGTTTGCGGTTTGTATGGATGGTTTTCGGAGAGACGGAATTGATCAGCGTCAGGCCACGAAATTTACCGTCCGTGATCTGCGCGTCCGATGTGATCTTTATGAGGTTCTGTTCAGGTTCTTTGGCCTTAACTCCGCGAGCTGGGCCGCGTCTCGCATCAGGACGACGTTTATTGTAACCGCCAGGAGCGAACCCGTCCTTTCGTGCGAATCGCCCATCGGAGCGACCGTCGCGCCACCGCGTGTCATTCGAACGCGTCTTCTGTCCTCCGGCTCGATTATCGGGAGATCTGCCGTCGCCGCCGCGTCCGGCCGATTTATCACCCGGCGGTCGGCCGTTGCCCGTACGATCGTTGGACCTGTTTGGCGGCGCACCTCGACTCTGCCCGAAATAAGACTTTCGGTCGTTTGAGTTGGATCGGGGAGGGCGTCGATTTTCCATCTCAAGTCCGTTGTGATGAGCGTCGGCGAGTGCAACGCGTCAACGTTTTGTGCGTGACTGAAGCCTTCAGAATGCTTCAGATTCTGAAATTCTGTTCGAACCAATAGGGTAAACTGCAGGGTAAATATAACTAAATCAATAGCAGAAAGCCAGAAAAAAGATTTTTAGCCGACGTTTGCGAGGCCGAACCGCGGATTCTCTGTGACACGCGCGATCAAAAGCTTTGTTTCCTTACTGTTTCTCTTCGCTCCGAGGTAAGTTTCAGCGGAACGCCGTGCTTCGTCGAGGAGCTCGATATCTCGGATGATGTTCGCGATCTTGAAGGATTGGATGCCCGACTGCCGCGTTCCGAGGATCTCGCCCGGGCCGCGAATCTCGAGGTCTTTCTCGGCGATACGGAACCCGTCATTCGTTTCCTCCATGATGCCGAGTCGTTCTTTGGCAACCGCCGTCTTCTTGTCGCCGGTCAGCAGAACGCAGAAGCTTTGCTCGGCACCGCGACCGACACGACCACGAAGCTGATGAAGTTGAGATAACCCGAAGCGCTCGGCATGTTCGATGACCATCAACGACGCGTTCGGCACATCGACTCCGACCTCGATCACTGTAGTCGAGACGAGAATATTCAAATCACCCGAGACGAAACGGCTCATCATCTCTTCTTTCTCCGCCGTCTTCATTTTCCCGTGGAGCAAGCCGACTTTGTATTTTGGAAAGATCTTATCGCGGAGCTCTTCAAACATTTTCGTAGCCGCTTTGAGATCGATCTTTTCCGACTCTTCGATGAGCGGATAGACGACGTAGACCTGCCGCCCGCGTTCGATCTCGCGGACCATTCCCTTGTACACGCCGTCGCGCTGGTCTTCGCCGAGGACAACGGTCTTTATGGGGGTGCGTCCGGGGGGGAGCTCGTCGATGACGGAGACATCGAGATCGCCGTAGACAGTCATCGCGAGCGATCGCGGAATCGGCGTGGCCGTCATGACGAGAATGTCCGGGTTGTAACCGAGCGAGCGCAGCGTCGAACGTTGGAGCACTCCGAATCGATGCTGCTCATCGATGACGGCGAGCCCGAGATTCTCAAACTTTACCGCGTCCTGGATGATCGCGTGTGTACCGATGACCATCTGGACTTCGCCCGATGATATCGACTCGTGAACTTTTCGTTTTTCCGCGACGCGCATACTGCCTTTGAGCAGCCCGACTTTGTATGGAGTGTTTGCGAAAAGACGCTCGGCGTTTCGCGCATGCTGCTCAGCGAGAATCTCGGTTGGTGCCATGAGCGCGGCCTGATAGCCATTCTCGATAGCGGCGAACATCGCCATGAATGCGACGATCGTTTTTCCGCTGCCGACATCACCTTGAAGCAGGCGATTCATGGGTGCGTCGGATGTCATATCGCCGATGATGCGTTCGATGACGCGCTCCTGCGCGGATGTAAGTTGGAACGGGGCGATCTTGTTCATTCGATCGCGAATCGGACGCGGCATCTCGATCACCGTTCCCTTCGGTTCCTTTTGACGCTCGCCGCGTATCAAAGTGAGTGCGAATACGAGCCAGAAGAATTCTTCGAAGATGAGACGGCGATGCGCCCGGCTGCGAAACGATTCGTATTCGAGGATCGTCGAGTCTTCGGGAGGGAAGTGGATCTCCGACAAAGCTTGCGCTCGGCCGATCAAGCCATGCTCCTTCAGCATCGCCGAGGGAAGATTCTCTTCGACAGAAGAACGATCAAGTTTTTGTATTACGCCGAACACGATCTCGCGAAGGCGTTTTGTCATGAACGGTCCGAGCTTTCGATAGACGGGGACACGCCTCGCCGTGTGGATCGTCGCGAACTCGGGATCGGATGTCTCGTCAACCGCGTCAGGATCATCACCGACATCCGTCGCCGGCACGAGAGGATCGTCAAACAACCCGTCGTCGGGTGACGGCAAGACTTCCAGCTCATCCGGTCGTTTCATGTTGAGCGCAAATGTATTCCGCCGGCTGTCCCATTCCCATCGACCGTACGCGACGAAACGCGTTCCGCGCTCAAACTTCTCTTTATAAAAATTTATGATGTTCTGCGCCGCCCGCCCAGATATAAACCACCACACTACGACCGGCTTCTTCGTGCGATCCACATCGCTCGCCGAGATCTCAAAGATGTACAGCGGCGGAGCTTTCGGACTTCGATTCTTACCAACCTGAAATCCGCCTGAGACGCGCGTGTAAAGTTCGACAGACGCCTCGATGCCGTCGTAGAGCTGATCGATCTGTAAGAGATTTGAGCGGTCTTCGTACCGCATTGGAAAGTAGTTGAGGAGGTCTTCGACGTTCGCTTCGGTGAGGTCGCTCTTTGCAGATTCGCCGGCGATCGCCATCGCGAGTTTGCGCGACATGGCAGCGGAGAGTTTCGAAACGCCAAACTTGTGCAGTTCGATAATGGGAGTATCGAGCGTGAGCATCATTCGCGGAAATTTTAGCACACCGTCGCTCGAATCATGGGCTCACAGCGGCAGGACTGAAAGCTTCTTCAGACCTCGAGCGAGAACGGGTTGAAATCGGTATCGCGATCGTAGAAATCTTCGTGCTCGGCGCGCTTCAGAAAATTGACGATCCAATATGTGAACGGCGTGGCGACGACTTCCCAGAGAACCTTCAGGAAATAGTTTCCGATCATCACGCTGACGACCTGCTCGTTCGACCACGTGCCGAGAAACGCGATCGGGTAAAAAATGATGCTATCGACGAACTCGCCGGCGAACGTAGATCCGATAGTCCTGACCCAGAGAAACTTTCCTTCGGTGAGAATCTTCACCTTTGCCAGGACGAATGAATTGACGAACTCACCGGCCCAGAACGCAACGAGGGAAGCGAGCGTGATTCGAGCCGTCTGTCCAAAAATAAAATTTACCGCGTTTTGTTGTTCGGCGGGCATCGTCGGAGCGGCGGGTAGTGTCGTTACGACATACGACATCAACGATGCGAACGCGAGTGCGGCAAATCCCATCCACACGGCACGGCGCGACCGGGCGAATCCGTAGACCTCGGTCATGATGTCGTTGAACAAATAACTAATCGGGAAGAAGAGAACTCCGGCCCCGTAGATGTATTCGCCGTAGAAGGGAAGATGGATCGACGAGACCTTATGGACGCCGATCAGGTTCGAGCACAAAAGCACGGCCACGAATGCGGCCATTATCAGATCGAAGTATTTGTAACGACGAGCGGTTTGATTCACGCGGCGAATTGTAGCACGCGGTTATGACGGTGAGACCGGCGTGCAAAAACAAAAAGCGGAAGCAGCCGTTCGCGGCTACTTCCGAATTAAAGGAGAAAATTATGAGTCGTGAGGCTAACTCGCCCTATGCTTGCTCGGAAACGTGTTTCGTCAACCGTGACTTATATCTTGCAGCCGTATTCTTGTGGATCAGACCCTTGTTCACCGCTTTATCGATGAGCGAGACGGTCGGGTTGAGCAGCTCGGTGCTGCGATCCTTATCGTGCGCGGCCAGTGCAGAGCGGAGGCTCTTGATCTGGGTGCGCAGCTTGCTGCGATTACTTCTATTGATCTCGTTGCGCTTTATATTCTGTCTAACGCGTTTTTCTGCCGATTTATGATTTGCCATTAAATTCCTGTCCTAAACTATTGTTAAAACGAAAGTAGAGATTATAAATGCCAGATATTATAAGGTCAAGCACTCGCTGAGTGTTCCGCACGGGACACGATCGAGTGGATGAGATCGACCAGAAGCACGAAGATCGGCGGATAACAGAGGAATTCGGGGTTTGAGAACCAGAACAGCGGCGGGCGCTGTATCGCGCCGAAGTCCGCATAATTACCTATCATTAGTCCGAGGACGAAGCTCAGGACCACACCAACAACCAGGAAAGTACCGGCGAGAAATCGGGAATAGTGCTTCACGGCCCCATTCTCATCTTTCATTATCGAGTCGTGGATCTCGTCCGAACGATACGCGTAACGCTCGAGAGCCTCGCGAATCCGGCCGATCAAGTGGATCAACCCGACGACGAAGAGCGTTCCGAGTATGATCACGCCGGGGATTCCCAGCTTCACGAATTCCTGCGGTTTGAAGATGCCGACGAGCAGCGTCGAGATAAACAAGGCCACCGTTGGAAAAATGATCCGCTGCAACGCCATCGATTCGCGTCGCTCCTCGGCGATCATTCGATCGATGATCTCGTTGTACCGGTGCTCGTATACCATCTGCCGCCATCGGCGAGCGTGAGTGTTGGACGACGCGAACACTGAATCCCCATTCGTCGAACCGTTGTACTGAGCCTGCAGGATCCGCTTGTCATAAGCGGCCCGCTCGCGGGCGTTACTTAAAACCTCGTACGCTTCGGCGATCGCGGCAAAGGCTCGTGCGGTCTCTTCGGAGCCGTTATTTTTATCCGGATGGAGTTGACGAGCGAGCCGCCGGTACGCCGATTTGATCTCGGTCTTCGAGGCCTTCTGGGAGACTTTTAGCGTTTCGTAGTAATTAACCATTGACGCTTGAGGCGGAGAGTAGGGGTTGGTGCTGGAGCGGACGCTTCGACACGGCTAAATTATAACATAGGTATTTTTTCCAGTTCCAGAGCTATTCCAAGTCGTCGATCTGGAGGCTTATCGGACTTGCCCCCGCCATTTTTGCTGCGTCCACGACCTTCGCAACACTTCCGTAATCGAGTCGCCGAGGGGCTTTGATAAAGACGGTCCGTTCGATGTGAGGCGGTGATCCGTCCGGTTCGGCGAACGCCATGTTTTGTGTCCGCTGGTCGAATACGGAGCGGAGCCGTTCGATGAGCTTTTGCGGGTCGTTCACACTGCCGGTGTTGTCTTCCTTGTTGAGTCGAAGACTTGCATCCGCGCGAACATCTACCACCAACGTCAATGGATTGACCTCCGCTGGCAATTCGGGTTTCGGTTCCGCCGGAATCTTAGCTTGAAAGGCGCTCGGCTTCATCGGAGTAACGACCATGAAGATTATGAGCAGAACAAGAAGTACGTCGATGAGCGGTGTGACATTGATCTGAGGTTTGGTCATGTGCATCCTCCTTTCTTCGGACTGCACATTGGACACCCGAGAGCGGCGAAAGTTCCTCGAAATAATTCGGAGCTATTCGAGCTCAGCATTCAGAGCGCTCAGAAGCGCCTGAGCCTTGAGCAACGACTCTTCGTATTCTTTTTCAGGCTCGCTGTCGATGACGACGCCACCGCCGACGTTGAAGGTCGCTTCACCGTCCCGTACTACGATCGTTCGGATCGCGACGCTCAAGTCGAAAACGGTCTCGAGCGCGATATCTCCGAAGTTCCAATCCGGCGGCAAGTAAATTCCAATCGCACCCATCGAGAGTCCGCGAGGAAGGTTCTCAATGTCGTCGATGATCTGCATCGTCCGGATCTTCGGAGCTCCGGTGATCGATCCGCATGGGAAAGTCGCGCGAAGGACGTCGGTGAAATTAGCG
>Ga0105249_10006595_pt1 | contig 10100 bp, 6 predicted proteins | sample KBSS44metaG_FD_81522 | JGI IMG/M metagenome (GOLD analysis project Ga0105249, IMG submission 81522) | Switchgrass rhizosphere microbial communities from Kellogg Biological Station, Michigan, USA - KBS S4-4 metaG | ecosystem: Host-associated > Plants > Roots > Rhizosphere > Soil | place...
CGTCGCCGAGCGGCCGTCGGTCAGGCGAAGCTCGCCGTGGGCGGTCTGCAGGCCGTTCCAGCGGCTCGCCGGATCGGACTCGAACGTGAGGCCGGCCTCGCCGAACCGTGCCGCCCAGCGGTCGACGGCGATACCGCGGCCGTGCAGGGAGACGATCGCGCCCGCCGGAACCGGCGGCGGCTCGAACGCCGGCGGCGGGCTCGCCGCCGCGGCCGGATAAGCGAAGAAGCCGCGCCCGGACTTGCGCCCGAGCAGACCGCCGTCGACCATTTCGCGCTGCACCAGCGACGGCGCGAAGCGCTTGTCGAAGAAGTTGGCGGCGAACACCGATTCGGTCACCGCGAAGTTGGTGTCGTGGCCGATCAGGTCCATCAGCTCGCACGGCCCCATGCGAAAGCCGCCGCCGCGCAGGCACGCGTCAATCACCGCCGGCCCGGCGGCGCGCTCGAGCAGCAGCGCCAGGGTCTCGGCGTAGTACGGGCGGGCGATCCGGTTGACGATGAAGCCCGGCGTCGAGCGGGCGTGCACCGGCGTCTTGCCCCAGCGCTGGCTGAGCTCGAAGATCGCCTGCGCCACCGCCGGCTCGGTCTCCAGGCCCGACACGACTTCCACCAGCTTCATCAGCGGCACCGGGTTGAAGAAGTGCATGCCGACGAAGCGGCCCGGCGCCTTCAGGCCGTTGGCGAGCGCGGTGACCGAGATCGACGAGGTGTTGGAGGCGAGGACGCAGCGCACATCGACCTTGGCCTCGAGCTCGCGGAACAGGGCCCGCTTGGCCTCGGCGTTCTCGATGATCGCCTCGACCACCAGGCCGGCGCCGGCGGCGTCGTCGAGCCGGTCGACGGCGCGGATGCGGGCGGCGGTCGCCTTCGCCTGCTCGGCGTCGAGCTTGCCCTTGGCGACCAGGCCTTCGAGCGCCTGCTCGAGCTTGGCGCAGGCCGCGGCGGCAGCGCCTTCGCGGGCGTCGAACAGCCGCACCGTGTGCCCGGCCTGCGCCGCCACCTGGGCGATGCCCGCGCCCATGATGCCCGCGCCGACGACCAGCACCGGCGTCCCCGCTCCGAGATCGACGTTCATGCGTCCAGTTTAGGACGAGGAGCCCGCACCTTCCTGCAAGCCGGTGCGCTTGTCACTACATTGCCGTGTCAGCAATCTCGGGAACTACAGACATGCGCTATCTGGTCGTGGGAGCGGGTGCCCTCGGCGGCTACTTCGGCGGCCGGCTGCTCGAGGCCGGCCGCGACGTCACCTTCCTGCTCCGCCCCGGCCGGGCCCAGGCGCTGGCCCGCACCGGGCTGGTGATCAAGAGCCGCTTCGGCGACGCCACCCTGGCGGCGCCGCCGTTCGTGCTGAAGGAGAACCTGAAGACGCCGTTCGACGTCGTCGTCGTTGCCTGCAAGGCCTACGACCTGGCCGAGACGATGGCGTCGTTCGCGCCCGCGGTCGGCCCGCAGACGGCGATCCTGCCGCTCTTGAACGGCCTCGGCCACTTCGACGCCCTGCAGCAGCGCTTCGGTGCCGAGCGGGTGCTCGGCGGCCTCTGCATGATCTCGGCCGCGCTCGACGCCGCCGGCACGGTGCAGCACTTCAACGACTTCCACGTCCTCGTCTTCGGCGAGCTCGACGGCACGGCCTCGGCGCGGGTCGCGGAGATCCTCGGCGACTGCGCCGGCGCGAAGTTCGAGGCGCGGGCCTCGTCGCAGATGCTGCTCGAGCTCTGGGAGAAATGGGTCTTCATCGCCGCGGCGGCGGCGATCACGTGCCTGATGCGCGCCAGCATCGGCGACATCGTCGCCGCCGGCGCGGCCGACCTGAGCGAGCAGCTGCTCGAGGAATGCCGCGCCATCGCCGCGGCCAACGGCTTCGCGCCGCGGCCGGCGGCGATCGAGCGCTACCGCGCGATCCTGACCGCGGCCGGCTCGGCGATCTCGGCGTCGATGCTGAAGGACATCGAGCGCGGCGCGCCGGTCGAGGCGGACCATGTGATCGGCGACCTGCTGCGTCGCGCCCCCGCCGCGACCGAGCCGGGGCCGCCCTCGCTGCTGCGCGTCGCCTACGCCCATCTCAAGGCCTACGAGGCGCGACGGGCGTCCTCCGTCTGAGCCGAGGCGAGCAGCGCCGCCCGGGCGACGTCACCGACGACGATGATCGACGGGCTGCCGAGGCCGGTGTTCGCCACCGTCTCGGCCAGGGTGGCCAGGGTGCAGAACGCCTGGCGCTGCGTCGGCAGGCTGACGCCCTGCACGACGGCGACCGGCGTGCCGGGCGGGAGCGCGCCGCGGAGTCCGGCCTGCAGCGCCTCGATCGTGGCGATGCCCATGTAGATCACGAGCGTCAGGCCTTGCGCAGCGGCGGCGGCGAGCGTCGGCCAGTCGATCACCCTGCCGGCGGCGTCGTGCCGGGCATGGCCGGTGACGAAGACGACGCCGTGCGCATGGTCGCGGTGGGTGAGCGGCACGCCGATCGACGTGGCCGCGGCGAGGCCGGCGGTGATGCCGTTCACCACCTCGACGTCGAGGCCGGCGGCGACGAGGCCTGCCGCTTCCTCGCCACCGCGGCCGAAGACGAACGGATCGCCGCCCTTCAGGCGGACGACGCGCTCGCCGCGCCGCGCCTCGGCCACCATCAGCCGCTCGATGAACGCCTGCGGCGTGCTGGCGCAGCCGCCGCGCTTGCCGACGTGGACGATGCGCGCCGAGCGGCGGGCGTAGCGCAGCACGCCCTCGCCCACCAGGTCGTCGACGAGCAGCACCGTCGCCTGGCGGATCGCGCGCACGGCCTTCAGGGTGAGGAGCTCCGGATCGCCGGGGCCGGCGCCGACCAGTTGGACCCGGGGGATCGCGACGGCGCTCACGACGGCTCCCCGACGGCCTGAGCTTCGCGAGCCGCCGGCATGGCAGCGACGATGCGGCGCAGCTCGGGCAGGCAGGAGCCGCAGTTGGTGCCGCACTTCAGCTCCGCCTGCAGGCCCTTCAGCATCGCCTCGGCCGGCGCGCTCAGCCCGTGCAGGCAGGCGGCGATCTCGCGCTCGCCGACGTTGAAGCAGCTGCAGATCTGCCGGCCGCGCGCCGCCACCGGCAGCGGCGGCTTCGCGCCGCCCGCCAGGAGCGAGCGGCCGTAGGCCTCGGCCGGCAGTTCCTCCTGCAGCAGCGGCCGGATCCAGGCCTCGGCGGCGATGTCGCCGGCGAGCAGGAAGCCCTCGAGCCGGGTCGTCGCCCCGGCGCCGGAAAGCCGCATCGTCCGGCGCTGGCCGCGACGCAGGTCGGCGTAGTGCAGGCGCGGACCGGCTCGGGGCGAGCGGTCGTCATCCAGGCCGAGCTGGGTCTCGATCGCCTCCAGGATCGACGCTGCGGGCGCCTCGGCGGCGGCGGCGCGGAACAGCACGCCGCTCCGCTCCCGGCCGAACGGCACGCATTGCGCGAAGGCGAAGTCGCGCAGCAGCGGATGCAAGGCCTCGCGGACCGCGAGCACCCGGTCTTCCGGCAGCCAGGCGAGCGCCAGCAGCCGCCATGGCAGCGCCGCCTTCTCGACCTTGACCGCGGCCTGCTTCAGCTCCGGCTGCTTCGATTGCGGACAGAAGGCCGACTGCGTCAGAGCGTTGACGCCGGCGAGGCGTTCGCCATCGCCCGCGTCGCCTGTACCCGCGGTTCCCGCCGCCCTGCCCGACAGCAGTTCCTCGCCCCAGTGCATGGCGATGAACACCTGCGCCGGCGCCTGGGCGGCGCTCTGCTGCGCCGGCAGCACGATCCGGCCACGGCGCGAGGCGACGGCGACCAGGTCGCCATCGGCCAGGCCGAGCCGCGCCATGTCGGCGGCATTCATCTCCAGGGCCGGCTCGGGCGCGTGGCCGAACAGCCGGCCGATCGAGCCGGTGCGGCTGGTGCCGTGCCACTGGTCGCGCAACCGCCCGGTGTTGAGGGCGAACGGAAAGCGCGCGTCGCGCAGCTCGGCCGGCGGCGTGTACGGCGCGTCGACGAAGCGGGCACGACCATCGTCGGTGGCGAAGACGCCGTCTTCGTAGAGGCGCTTCGTGCCTTCGGCGGCACCTTCGGGGAACGGCCAGAGCGCCGGCGCGGCGTCGAGTGCCGTGTAGCTCAGGCCGGTGATGTCGAGATCGCGGCCGCGGGTCGATTCGCGATGCTCGTTCCAGACCGAACGCGGGTCCGGGTAGTCGAACAGCGAGCTCCCGTCATCCTGCGGGCGCGGGCCCAACCGAGCCTCCAGGCGGCGCGCGAAGTCGCAGGCGATGGCCCAGTCGTCGCGGGCTTCGCCGGGCGCGGCGACGGCCGGGCGGACGCGACTGATGCGCCGTTCGCTGTTGGTGACGGTGCCGTCCTTCTCGCCCCAGGTCGTGGCTGGCAGCAGCAGGTCGGCGTAGGCGCAGGTGGCGGTGGTGGCGAAGGCTTCCTGCACCACCACGAACTCGCAGCGCTCGAGCGCCCGGCGCACCATCGCCTGATCGGGCATCGACTGCGCCGGGTTCGTGCAGGCGATCCAGAGCGCCTTGATCTCGCCCGCGGCGGCCGCCTCGAACATCTCGACCGCGGTCTTGCCCGGCCGCGCCGGCACGTCGGCCACGCCCCAGTGGCGCGCGACCTCGGCGCGATGCGCCGCATTGCCGAGGTCGCGGTGCGCCGAAAGCAGGTTGGCCATGCCGCCGACCTCGCGCCCGCCCATCGCGTTCGGCTGGCCGGTGAGCGAGAACGGCCCGGCGCCCGGCTTGCCGATCTGGCCGGTGGCCAGGTGCAGGTTGATCAGGGCGGCGTTCTTCATTGTCCCGCTCGTGCTCTGGTTCAGCCCCTGGCAATAGAGCGAGAGCGTCGGCCGCCGGTGACCGTCGTCCACGACGTTGGCGAACCAGCGTGCCGCCTGCACCAGATCCTGCTCGGCAATGCCGCAGAGCTTGCTGACGTCCTTGGGCGCGAAGTCGCGCACCCGCTGCTTCAGGGCATCGAAGCCGCGGGTGTGCGCGGCCACGTAGGCGGCATCGATCCAGCCTTCCCACAGCATCACGTGCAGCAGGCCGTGGAACAGGGCGACGTCGGTGCCGGGCTGGATCTGCAGGTGCAGGTCGGCGGCCTCGGCGGTCTCGGTGCGCCGCGGGTCGACGACGACGATGCGCAGCCCCCGGTTCATGGCCCGTGCGTCCTCGATCCGTCGAAACAGCACCGGATGGGCGAACGCGGTGTTCGAGCCGGCGATGAACAGCGTCGACGCCCGTGCCAGGTCCTCGTAGCAGCACGGCGGCGCGTCGGCGCCGAGCGTCGCCTTGTACCCGGCGACCGCGCTGCTCATGCACAGGCGCGAGTTGGTGTCGACGTTGTTGGTGCCGACCAGGCCCTTCGCCAGCTTGTTGAAGACGTAGTAGTCCTCGGTCAGGAGCTGGCCGGAAATGTAGAAGCCGACGGCGTCGGGGCCGTGGCGCGCGATCGTCTCCGCGAAGCGGTCGGCGGCGAGATCGAGCGCCGCCTCCCAGGCGATCGGCTGCGGCGCGCCGCCCCGCTCGAGGCGCTGCTGCGGCCGAAGCAGACGCGTCTGCAGCGTCACCGCGCGGGTGGCAGTGAGGTGCAGGGTGCTGCCCTTGCTGCAGAGACGGCCGAAATTGGCCGGATGGTCCGGATCGCCGCGCACGCCGGTGATCGCCCCGGCCTCGGTCTCGATGATCACGCCGCAGCCGACACCGCAGTACGGGCAGGTGGAACGGGTGTCCTTTCGCCCGGTCGCGGCGTGGCCCCCCTCCCGGAGGGGGGCTGGGAGGTGCATCATGTCACCGCATGGCGGATCGCCGAAGGCGAGTCCGCCAGCTCGGCCAGGTCGAGCGCGACCGCGCCGTCCTCGACCCGCACCGAGAAGCGCTGGGCGCAGCCGACATCGGGCGCGGCGGCGCAGCCGTCGGCCAGGCCGATGGTCCAGTTGTGCAGCGGGCAGGCGACGCTCTCGCCGAAGACGATGCCCTGCGACAGCGGCCCGCCCTTGTGCGGGCACTTGTCGAGCAGGGCGAACACCTTGTCCTCGGCAGTGCGGAAGACGGCGATGTCGCCGCCGCTTTGGCGCGTGACCTTGCGCGCGCCGAGGCGCGGGATGTCGTCGACGCGACAGATGACCTTCCATTCGTGCATGGCCGGCTCCTCGTCCTCAGACCGCGATCGGCGCGAACTGGCGCACGTCGACATGCGCCTTGTCGTGCTCGAACCACGGGTCGGGCAGGCCATCGAGCGAGAAGCGGAGGCGCTCGGCGAGGCGCTTCTGGTTCTCGCGGTCCTCGAGCACCTTCGCCTTGACATGGTCGAGGCCGACCCGGCCGACGTAGTGCACCGTCCGCTCGAGGTACCAGCCCTCTTCGCGATAGAGCTGGAGGAACGCCGCCGAGACCTCGAGCACCTCCTCGTGGGTCGCGACCTTGCAGAGGAACTGGGCGACGTCGGTCTTGATGCCGCCGTTGCCGGCGACGTAGATCTCCCAGCCCGATTCGACGCCGATCACGCCCACGTCCTTGATGCCGCTCTCGGCGCAGTTGCGCGGGCAGCCGCTGACCGCGAGCTTGACCTTGTGCGGCGCGTACATCCGCCAGAGCGCCTTTTCCAGCTCCTTCCCCATGCGGGTCGAGTCCTGGGTGCCGAAGCGGCACCATTCGCTGCCGACGCAGGTCTTCACCGTGCGCAGCGTCTTGCCGTAGGCATGGCCGGAAGGCATGCCCAGGTCCTTCCAGACCGCAGTCAGGTCCTCCTTCTTCACCCCGAGCAGATCGATGCGCTGGCCGCCGGTGACCTTGACCGTCGGAATCCGGTACTTGTCGACGACGTCGGCGATCCGCCGCAGCTCCGAGGAATTGGTCTCGCCCGCCCACATCCGCGGCACGACGGAGAAGGTGCCGTTCTTCTGGATGTTGGCGTGGGCCCGCTCGTTGATGAAGCGCGACTGCGGATCGTCCAGCGCCTCGTGCGGCCAGGTGCTGATGAGGTAGTAGTTGATCGCCGGTCGACAGCTGGCGCAGCCGTTCGGCGTGCGCCAGTTGAGGTGCTCGTGGACGGCGGCGATCGTCAGGAGATGCTGCTCCCGGATCGCGTCGCGCACCTGCTGGTGGTTGGCGTCGGTGCAGCCGCACACCGGTTTCAGCTTCGGCGCCGCGGTGTAGCCGGCGCCGGCGGTCATCATCAGGATCTGCTCCACCAGGCCGGTGCAGGAGCCGCAGGAGCCGCTCGCCTTGGTGCACTTCCTGACCTCGTCGACGGTGAACAGGCCCTGCTCGCGGATCGCCTTGACGATCGTTCCCTTCTTCACCCCGTTGCAGCCGCAGACCTCGGCCGTGTCGGCCATCGCCGCGGCGCGGCTGTTGCCGGCGTGGCCGGTGTCGCCGAGGTGCTGCTGGCCGAACATCAGCTGGTCGCGGATGTCGGCGATGTTGCGGCCTTCGCGCACCAGGTCGAAGTACCACGAGCCGTCGGCGGTGTCGCCGTAGAGGCAGGCGCCGATCAGCTTGTCGCCCTTGACGACGAGCTTCTTGTAGACGCTGTTGTAGGGGTCGCTGAGGACGATCTCCTCGGTCTCGCCGCCGCCCATGAACTCGCCGGCCGAGAACAGGTCGATGCCGGTGACCTTGAGCTTGGTCGAGGTCTGCGAGCCGAGGTAGCGGCCGATGCCGAACTCGCCGAGGTGGGTGGCGCAGACCTTGGCCTGCTCGAACAGGGGCGCCACCAGGCCGTAGGCGATGCCGCGGTGCGCCGCGCACTCGCCGACGGCGTAGATGCGGCCGTCGGTGATGGTCTGCATCGTGTCGTTGACGACGATGCCGCGGTTGCAGTGCAGGCCGATCCTCTCGGCCAGGGCGGTATTGGGGCGGATGCCGGCAGCCATGACGACCAGGTCGGCGGGCTCTTCGCTGCCGTCCTTGAAGCGCACCGCCTTGACCCGGCCGGTGTCGTCGCCGACCAGCGCCGCGGTCTCGGCGCCGATCAGGAAGCGCAGGCCCCGCGCCTCGAGCGACTTCTGCAGCATCCTGCCGGCCGTCTCGTCGAGCTGGCGCTCCATCAGCCAGGGCGCGATATGCACCACCGTGACCGCCATGCCGCGGCGCATCAGGCCGTTGGCCGCCTCCAGGCCGAGCAGGCCGCCGCCGATGACGACCGCGTGGCGGTGCGTCTTCGCCGTCTCGATCATCGTCTCGGTGTCGGCGATGTCGCGGTAGGCGATCACGCCCGCCAGCTCCTTGCCGGGCAGCGGCGGCACGAACGGATTCGAGCCGGTGGCGAGCAGCAGGCGGTCGTAGTCGGCCTCGGTGCCATCCGCAGCGGTGACGATGCGACGGCGACGGTGGACGTCGACCACCTTCTTGCCGAGGTGCAAGGTGATCCCGTGCCCGGCGTACCAGTCGAGCGGGTTGAGGATGATCTCGTCGATCGTCTGCTCGCCGGCCAGCACCGGCGAGAGCAGGATGCGGTTGTAGTTCGGATGCGGCTCGGCGCCGAACACCGTGATGTCGTACAGGTCGGGGGCGATCCGCAGCAGTTCCTCGAGGGTGCGCACCCCGGCCATGCCGTTGCCGACCATCACCAGCTTCATCTTCCTCATCGGTGGTTCGCTCCTTGCAGTGAGAGGCGCATGACCTTTCGGGCCCGTCGGCCGGCACCGGGGCCCTCGTGACGAGCGCGCTCGTCGTCGAGGGCACCGCGCCCGGCCCTGTCGACCTCGCCGCCGACCTGCGCGCGGCCGGGATTCACGTGCTTGGTGCAGTGCCACGCGACAGCTTGGTGCGCGAGGCGGCGCGGCTCGCCCCCGACCTCGTCGTCTGCGCCGAGGCCGCACCCGACGACGCCCTGTTCGACGCCTTCAAGCGGCTCGCCGTCGGCGAGTCGCGGCCGGTGATCGTCTTCACCCAGGACCCGGACGCGGCGAAGATCGAGCGCGCCATCGGCTCGGGCATCCATGCCTACGTCGTCAACGGCTACGCGCCGCAGCGGCTGCGCTCCGTGATCCAGGTGGCGAACGCCCGCTTCGCGGCCGAGTCGCGGCTGCGCGACGACTTCGCCGACCTGAGCCGCCGCTACGACGAGCGCAAGCTCGTCGACCGGGCGAAGGGCATCCTGATGCGCGCCCGAGAGGTGACCGAGGCCGAGGCCTTTGCGGTGCTGCGCACCGCCTCCATGCACAGCAACCAGCGCGTCGGCCAGGTGTCCCGCCAGGTGATCGCCGCCGCCCACTACGCCGATGCCGTGAACCGCGCCGGCAAGCTCCGCATGCTGTCGCAGCGCCTGGTCAAGCTGTACGCGCTCCGCCTGCTCGAGCCCGGCGCGCCGCGCCACACCGAGCAACTCGTGGATGCGGCGGCGCGAATCGAGGCGGCGATCGCCGACCTCGACCGGAGCCTCTCCCGGCCGACCTTCGGCGACCTGCTGCAGGCGGTGAGCGACGCCTGGGGGTGGCTGCGCGACGAGGCGGCGGCGCCGCCCGCGACCAGCCGTTTGGCCGAGCTCGATGCCCGGGCCGAAGGCCTGCTCCAGCAGGCCGACCGGCTCACCGGCCAGCTCGAGACCGCCGGCCTCGTCACCACCCTGCACGTGATCAACCTCTCCGGCCGGCAGCGGATGCTGTCGCAGCGCCATGCCAAGAACGCGCTGCTCGGCCTGCTCCTGCCGGCCGAGGCGGCGGAGGCGGCCGAGGCGGAGCGAATGAAATCCGCCGCCGAGCTCGAGCAGGCGACGGCGGCGCTGAAGGCGCTGCCGCTCAGCACGCCCGAGATCCGCAGCCTGCTCGAGGAGGCCGAGGGCCACTGGAGCGAGGCGGTGCGCGCCGCCCGGCCTTGTCGCCAAGGCGGTGGCGTGCGCGGCCTCGACGCGGCGAGCGAGGCGCTGCTCGAAACCTTCGAGCAGCTCACCGACCGCTACGAGCGCAGCATGCAGGTGCTGATGGGCTGAGGCGGTCGCGGCGCGCATCGTCGAGGCTCCGTCGTCCGCTCAGAAGTACCAGGCGAAGGTGGCGACCAGCCGGCCCTGCTGGATCACCGGCACCGCGAGCAGCGACTCGAGTCCCAGCTCGGCCGCCACCGCGCCATAGCCGCCCGGCTCGGAGCCGGCGTTGTCGCTGACCGCGGGCACGCCGGTGAG
>Ga0105249_10006600_pt1 | contig 10096 bp, 10 predicted proteins | sample KBSS44metaG_FD_81522 | JGI IMG/M metagenome (GOLD analysis project Ga0105249, IMG submission 81522) | Switchgrass rhizosphere microbial communities from Kellogg Biological Station, Michigan, USA - KBS S4-4 metaG | ecosystem: Host-associated > Plants > Roots > Rhizosphere > Soil | place...
AATGGATCTTATTGTCCAGGATAGTACAAGAGTTGGGGTGGCTTATTTTTTAATGAGCGAAGACAATGTAAAAAAACAAGTTTCCTTACCATGGGTCAGCTTTGGCAGCGATGAAGGCTCTTATACCCCCGAAGGCGTTTTTCTGAAATCCAATGCACATCCAAGGGCCTATGGAAATTTTGCAAGAGTATTGGGTGTCTATACAAAAGATGAAAAGCTGATGACCTTACAGGAGGCGATCCGTAAACTTGCAAACCTGCCTTCAAAACATTTGAAGTTGCAAAAGCGGGGCGAGTTGAAAGTTGGTAATTATGCTGACATTGTCATCTTTGATCCTGTTAAAGTGAAGGACAATGCTACATTTGAAAAACCACATCAATATGCTGAGGGAATGATTCATGTGTTTGTAAATGGCGTACAGGTGTTGAAAAATGGTGAACATACCGGCGCTACCCCGGGAAGATTTGTAAAAGGTCCAGGTTACCCCCAAACCCCCTAAAGGGGGCTTTAGAAGATTCTTTATAATCAAATTATGAGTATAACAGTCAGAAGAGCAATCAAAGAAGATTGTCCCCGCTTGTTAGAGTTAGTGCAGGAGTTAGCCACTTATGAAAAAGCTCCAAATGAAGTAACGGTTACTGCCGAACATTTTGCTGAAAGTGGTTTTGGAAAACAACCGGTGTGGTGGGCATTTGTTGCCGAAGAGAATGGGATCATTCTTGGTTTTGCATTGTATTATATACGTTATTCAACATGGAAAGGACAGGCAATGTATTTGGAAGATATCCTGGTTACAGAATCAGCAAGAGGAAAAGGCGTTGGCAAATTATTATTTGACAGGTTGATTGATGAATCAAAAGAAAAAGGATTCAGACGTATTGTCTGGCAGGTACTTGAATGGAATGATCCTGCGATCAATTTCTATAAAAAATACAACGCGAAGTTTGACCCGGAATGGGTGAACTGCAGTTTGGATATATAAAGATGCCCGCGATGCGGGAATCCAACTCTTTAATGGTGAACAACAAATTTCGCCGTTTTCTTTTCTGCTCCGGTGCTTAACTGCAAAATATAAATACCATCTCCAAGTTTACTTACATTTATGGCTTTACTGCTATTGCCTTCCGCAACCAGTAATCGTTGTTTCATTACCAGTGACCCGGTTTGATTGTAGATATTCAACTCAGCATTTTCTTTAACAGCGCTGTTGGTTATTAACGTGAGTTCACCAGGTGTGATAGTGGGATATAAAAAAAGATTACTACTTCCAATAATTCTTGAAGAATTAGTAATAGCATTGGCGCCGTTTGTATTAGAAGTGTTGCTGGTTATTGTGTTACACGCAGAATTAATGATACTGTTTAGCTGGAGGTCAGTATCTATAAAGAAATCTGCTCTTGATACCTGTCCATCACTAAAGAAGTACATACACCTGTCATCCGTATAATCCATATAATCCATCCACATTTCCAGAGGTGTTCCGGTGCATGTGCTTAAATGTCCTTCACCAGGGCATCCGAAGTTTGGATCATTGTGCAATGGCGTATCATCTACCAGGTCGCTGCCACAATGGGCATCACCCCAAATATGTACCAGCCCAAAGCAATGACCGATCTCATGTGTTACTGTTCGACCCAGGTTATATTCCGGAAATAAATTATACTGTGATCCTTTTCCAAAAGCATTGGTATGACACACCACACCAAATTTTTCAGGGCTGATGCCGGGATAATAGGCGAATCCCAAAACACCGCCACTTAAATTACATACCCAGATATTCAATACGTGCATCGGATCGATCGCATCAGAACCTCCACGTTGGTCATACTTCATATTATCCGTGACGGCAAAAGATTTAAGTTTTGTTTGTTTATGAATGATCTGCACCAGGCAATATTTGATATCCATGTCGCCTTTTACCGACCCATAGCCTGCATCATAATTATTATAATCCCTATTTGATGCAGTAAAATCTTCATTTAACACATCAATCTGTGACTGAACCTGCGCATCGGAAATATTTTGATCGGCCGAATTATACAATACATGCACGGCAACAGGGATCATAATTGAAGCAGGACTACCCTTTTTGTTCTTCGATTGATAAGCCCCTTTATTTTTTAAACCTTCCTGTACTTTTTTTGCATAAGCAGGATCGATCGACATTTGTTGCCTGATCGCTTCATTTGAAGCACACCGATTCTTACTTTGACCATTTACAATAGAATAAAAGGAAGCCAACATCACTAAAAGTAAAATCTTTCTCATACCGGTAATTTTAAGGTTTATAATATGGTACGTAAAATAAAAAAGCCGTAACCATCAATGGTTCGGCTTGTCCTTTAAAGATATGCTATTTTAGCTCAGACCATTCACCTCCATCCCCTTATTTATTTTTAATACCAAGCCCTGCAAAACCTTGCCTGGCCCGGCCTCCGTAAATTTAGAAGCTCCATCTGCGATCATGGCCTGCACCGATTGCGTCCATTTAACCGCACCTGTCAGTTGCTCTATCAGGTTTTGTTTTATTTCTTCTTTATCCATTACTGCTTTTGCTGCTACATTTTGATAAACAGCACAGGTTGGATTGTGAAATTTTGTTGATTCGATAGCCGTTTGCAATTCTTCTTTTGCAGGTAACATAAGCGGCGAATGAAATGCGCCACCAACCGGTAAAACCAATGCCCGCTTAGCTCCCGCAGCTTTCATTCTTTCACAAGCCAGGTCGATCCCGATCTTTGTTCCACTAATTACTAATTGACCCGGACAATTATAGTTAGCCGGCACGACAATTTCTCCTGTCTCACTTTGAATTTCCTTACATATTGTTTCCACCTTATCATCAGCAAGGTTTAATATTGCTGCCATGGTAGAAGGATTAATCTCACATGCTTTTTGCATCGCTCTTGCTCTCACCGATACTAATTGCAATGCATCTTCAAAACTCAATGTACCGTTTACTACCAATGCAGAGAACTCGCCAAGTGAATGTCCGGCTACCATTTCCGGTTTTGCATTTTCAATGCTTTTGTAAGCTATAATGGAGTGAAGAAAAACGGCGGGTTGCGTAACTTTTGTTTGCTTCAGATCATCTTCTGTTCCTGTGAACATGATATCAGAAATCCGAAAACCCAGTATTTCGTTTGCCTGTTCAAATAATTTCTTTGCAAATACACTATTCTCATAATGTTCTTTCGCCATTCCCGGAAATTGAGAACCCTGCCCCGGAAAAATATAAGCATGTTTCATAAAAAAAATTTAACGCCTCCGGCCTGTCATCCTGCAAATGGTGGTAAACAAAAAAGGTCTGATAAATAATCAAACCTGTATCGGTACAAATATAAAAGGATTAATCTAAACTGGCGCTTATCAATTTGAGGAACTCACTGCGTGTAGGACTTTTATGAAACTCTCCATCAAAAGCAGATGTGGTAGTCACAGAATTTTGTTTTTGCACACCCCGCATCATCATACAAAGATGTTTAGCTTCAATAACAACGGCTACGCCCAATGGATTCAGGGTATTCTTTATCGCATCACGGATCTGCACCGTTAATCTTTCCTGTACCTGTAACCTGCGTGCATATACATCTACCACTCTTGCAATTTTGCTTAATCCGGTTATCCAACCATTCGGTATATAAGCTATATGTGCTTTGCCAATAAAAGGCAGCATATGGTGTTCACACATGCTATAGATCTCAATATCTTTTACTACGATCATTTCACTAACGGGTTCATGAAATTTCGCCGCATTGATTATTGCAGCTGCATCCATCTGATAACCCTGAGTTAAATATTGCATTGCCTTTGCAAGACGCTCAGGTGTTTTTAATAATCCTTCCCTGTTTGAATCTTCACCTAACAGGTCAATAATCTCTTTGTAGTTGCGTGCAATACCTGAATTTATTTTTTCGTCATACTGTTCAGTCTTCTTATATGCCATAATGTATATTTAAATTCCAAATATCAAATTCCAATATTATACTCCATTCATTTATTATTTTCTAAGTCCCCCGTGGAGGATTTAGGGGGCTGGGTATTCAACATAATTCCTTGGTGTTTCATAGAGCCGTATCATCAGGTCTTTTTCTTTATCGATGTGAGGCCGCAATAATTTATAGATCACAACAGCAATATTTTCTGCAGTTGGATTGAGCTTTTTAAACTCTTTGGTATCCAGGTTCAGATTTTTATGGTCAAATCGTCCGTGCACTTCACTTTTTATAAGGTCACTTAGTTTTTTCAGATCCATCACATAGCCTGTTTTCTTATCGGGCTTGCCGGTTATTTTTACCTCCAGCTCATAATTATGTCCATGATAGTTAGGCAATGCACATTTACCAAATACTTTTTCATTCGTCGCATCATCCCAATCAGGATTATACAGGCGGTGGGCAGCATTGAATTGTTCTTTTCGTATAACGGCTACTTTCTTACTCATCATTGAATGCTTTCGGACAAATTACAAAATTATTTCAGGACGATACTGCCTGCTGTCATACAAATGACGATTGTATAACAGCAGGAAACAGGAACTATTTATTTTCCGCCATAATATTCCACATAGATCTTTGAAGTCTCGATCAACTTAAGACAATGCAATGTAACAGGCTGCGGCAAATGTAGTTCAAGTTGTTTCCATATTTCCACGACCAGGTTTTCAATAGAGCACATTTTACCTTTCATAAAATCAACATCCACATTCAAATTCCGGTGATCGAGTTTCTCCAATATTTTTTCATTAACAAGAGCTCCCAGTTTTTTAGCATCATAAATAAAGCCAGTATCCGGATCAGGCTCCCCTTTAATTGTAACATATAATTCAAAGTTGTGACCATGCCAATTCTCATTAGCGCATTTGCCAAAAACTTCATCATTTTTTTCTTTGCTCCAGTTAGGATTGTACAACTTGTGTGCAGCGTTGAAATGTTCGATACGTGTTAAGTAAACCATGCTTTACTTTTAATTTCCCCACAGCAATTGGGCGGGGGAAAGTGAGGCGTCTGCCGATTACAAACGCAATATACTTCGGACTGTAATAATTACAGGGTGGCAAAGGTAAGCCAATTCACTCTCCGGATAGCTTTTAAATAACCTCTATTTTTGTCTGCATGAACTTATTAATAGCAGCCGCAACTTCCATCGAGATCAGGCCTTTCCTCCGGTTTATCAAAGCAAAAAAACGATTACCCGATATTGATATATTGATTACCGGGATTGGATTAACAGCTTCCACTTATTCATTAACTAAACAATTTGCTTTAAAAAAACCCGGGCTGGTAATACAGGCGGGTGTGGCCGGTTGTTTTGATCTGTCCGTTCAATTGGGTGAAGTAGTAATGGTCAAACAGGAAACGATTGCCGATCAGAGTGTGGTTGAATTGCAAAAATTAAAAACACTTTTTGATCTGAAGCTGGTGCCGCAGGATCAATATCCTTATAAAAAAGGATGGTTAATTAATCCGCATTCTACTCTTTTAAAACAAAGTAAATTAAAAAAGGTCAAGGGCATTTCTGTAAATCAGATCAGCACTTCGAAACAGATGATACAATTTTATAAGGATTCATTCAATCCCGTAACCGAATCAATGGAAGGCGCAGCATTGCATTACATATGCCTTATGGAAAATATTCCTTTCATTCAATTAAGAAGCATTTCAAATTATATCGGCGAACGGAATAAAAAGAAATGGAACATGCAGGATTCGATCATCAATTTGAATAATGAATTAATTACGCTAATTGAAAAGATCAGCTGATCATTTTTAATAAAGCAACCGCAACTACTCCTGCGGTTTCTGTTCTTAATCTTGTTTCGCCCAAACTAACCGGGATAAAATTGTTTTTAAGAGCAAGTTCGACCTCTTCTTTGGTAAAGTCTCCCTCAGGGCCAATAAGAATAATTGCTGATGGTTTGATTGTTTGATCGTTTAATTGCTGTTTGTCGCTATCAATACAATGGGCGATGAATTTTTGCTGATGGTTAAATTGTTGAATTGTTTGATTGCTGAATTGCATTGGTTCATTGAGTGCCGGCAACCAGGTCTGTTGTGATTGCAACATTGCACTCACGCAAATGCTTTTCATTCGATCAAAACGGAATTTCTGTTTTTCGGTTCTTTCACAGACCAGGGGAATGATTTCGTATACTCCTATTTCGGTTGCTTTTTCCAGGAACCATTCAAAGCGGCTGGTGTTTTTTAGCAGAGAAATAGCAATTGTTACTTTCCTGGTTGCTGATTGCTGGTTGCTGGTTGTTATAATCTCAACCGTGCAATGTTTTTTGTGTGCAGCTCCAATTGCTGCTTCTATTAAGCTCCCTTGCCCGTCTGTAAGATTTAACTTCTCTCCTTCTTTCATGCGCAATACCTGCACTACATGCCGCGAGACATCTTCATCCAATACAATTGTTTTGGATGATGGGTCAAATGACTCAATATAAAAAAAAGGCAGTTGCATTTTTATAAAAATAAAAAAAGCTCCGTGAAATCCAGGAGCTATTATCTTTTTACTTACCCGTGATCATCTAAAACGGGTTCTCGTCATCATCCTTAATATCATTCATCCGGCTGCCGGTTTGTATAAATAGTTTCGCGCCATCCGTATCATCTTTCACCGGCGTCCAGTTACCCGGAGGTAAACCCATTCCGCTGAAATCGCCACCTTCATCTTCTGTGAATTTTTGGATATGCAGTAATGCACGAAGCTTGATCGTCTCCAAAGAGCCATTACGGTGTTTAGCGATCCGCACATGCGTCTCACCCCGGTTGCTTTCGCCCATTTCATTTGTGGTGATATCATAATATTCAGGGCGGTAGAGGAACATAACAAGATCGGCATCCTGCTCGATCGCACCTGATTCACGCAGATCACTTAACTGAGGCATTTTATTTCCTTCTTTTCTTTTTTCTACTTCCCGGCTTAATTGCGATAATGCAATAATGGGAACGCTTAACTCTTTTGAAAGCGCCTTGAGGTTTCTTGAAATATTACTGATCTCCTGTTCCCGGTTGCTATTCCTGTTTTCACCGGTTCCGCTCATCAACTGTAAATAGTCGATAATAATAAGACCGATATTATGTTTGTTTTTTAAACGACGGCACTTGGCTCTTAGTTCAAAAATGTTCAAAGCAGGAGTATCATCAATAAAGATAGGAGCTTCGGATAAGCGTTGTATACCCCGGGCATACAGTTGTTTCATTTCATGCTCTTCCAATTTCCCTCTTGCAATTTTCTCCAGCCATATTTCACTCTCAGCAGCCAGGATACGTTGCACCAACTGGCCGGCGCTCATTTCCAAACTGAAAAAAGCAACAGGTGTCTTTTTACTTACACTCATTGCCGCATTGCGGGCAAGATTCAAGGCAAATGCTGTTTTACCCACCGCAGGTCTTGCTGCAAGAATGATCAGGTCAGTTTGCTGCCAACCATAGGTAACCCTGTCCAATGTAGCATATCCACTCGGCACACCCGTAATATCTTCGTTACGGTGACGCATATCCTCGATACGCTGGATCGTTTTAACCAACACGGAGTCGATGGAATCAAAGTTTTTACGAAGGTGATTGCTGGTTATCTCGAATAGTTTACTTTCTGCATCATCCAGCAGATCGAAAACATCTGTTGAATCTTCATAGGCATCCCCGATTATTTCACCGCTAATGCGAATAAGCTCACGTTGAATGAATTTTTGCAGGACAATCCTTGAGTGAGAAACAATATGCGCAGAAGATACTACCATATTGGTGAGCCGTGTCACATAATAAGGTCCGCCTACCATTTCCAGTTCCTCGCGGCTGCGCAATTCCTCCACTACGGTTAAAATGTCGATGGGCTGGCTTTTATTAGCCAGGCTTTGCATGGCTTTAAAAATACGTTGATGAGCTTCTACATAAAAGCATTCTGGCTTCAGTATTTCAGCGACGCTGTCAAAGGCATCTTTTTCCAGCATAATAGCACCAAGTACTGCTTCTTCAAGATCTTTTGCCTGTGGTGGTACTTTTCCGTATACCATTGTTCCAAGATCAACTGCCGATTTTTTTCTTTGTAGCCTGTCTTTATTAATGTTCGGTATGGCCATGTTCAGTTACAGCGATAAAGAGTTATTCATTGATGTATTACCAATGACTATCGGGTTTACAACGCATACTTGAATCGGTATTGTTTTGGTTCGGTTCGGATGGTCACCCAAAGTCAGACGGCGAATATAGGATATATAGAATTCAATAACCCACATGAAAAAGATTTTTCTTTGTTCACAAATTTTGCAAAATAAAATTCCGGTTATCCACAAGCTTTTTCTTATCCTCTTTTTATGTAAATTAAAAAAAGCTATCGGGGTTTCACAAAAAAGATGCGCACCCTTGTGATTAAAATCAATGTGATTTTACTCACCTGCTAAATACATCTTTTTACAAACGGCTTATTATCAATCCGGGTTTTTTCATCGTCATTTTTACTGGCACAATATTTACAGCTTTGAGGAGTTATAAAAATGAAAGCTCTTTATTCCGGCTAACTACCGCATGTATTTTTTATTTAAAAACCTATCAATATGGAAACTTTAAAACATGCAAGCCACACCCGACCGTTGCTCACCCAAACGAAAAACAACACCACACTTTGGATCGGTCATTTGAAAACTGATCCTACAGACCATTTTGCAGGCCAGACTTTTCAATGTACAACCGATGGTCTTCTAAGTAACATTCAGATATTTGCTGATGCAGTACAAACTCCCGGTGAAGTGAAATTAAATCTCCACGGTTTTGATCCGAAGACAAAAAAGTGGGGCGACGTATTAGGCAGCTCAAAAGTTAACATTCAAAGAAGTGATGATGCAAGATGGATCCGTTTTGATTTTCCAGCGATTTCTTTAATAAGCGGGAATAGCTATGGATTCCGGCTCGAAACTTCCGATGCTATGGTAGCAATTGGTGAAGCCGCCAGCTTTGCTAAACAGCCATTTGTATTTGGACAGGAATGGAAAGCTGATTCAAAAGACAGAACCGGCCATTTCTATTCTTATTTCAGCCTGGCATTTAAGGTTGAGCTTTGCGCATAAGCTCATATCTATCCTGTTTGCTTTTTGCCTTTCCTTATCTTCGCTGCTTTAACGAAGAAGCAAACACATGACGATCTCTTATAAATGGCTAAGTGAATATCTCCCTGTAGAAGTGGAGCCGGAAAAATTGTCCAGAATTCTTACATCTGTCGGCCTGGAAGTAGAAAATTTTGAAAAATATGAGGAGATAAAAGGCGGGCTGAAGGGTCTTGTAATTGGTGAAGTATTGACCACTGAAAAACATCCCAATGCCGATAAACTTACTCTAACTACTGTAAGCACCGGAAATGGTGAGCCTTTACAGATCGTTTGCGGCGCACCAAATGTTGCCGCAGGTCAAAAAGTAATTGTTGCAAAGGTTGGAACTACTATTTATCCTACTTCCGGCGATCCCCTGACAATGAAAGTTGCAAAGATCCGCGGTGTCGAAAGCCAGGGCATGATCTGCGCAGAAGATGAGATTGGTTTGGGCCTCTCACATGCAGGTATAATTGTTTTACCTAAAGATGTAAAGGTTGGAATTGCTGCATCCGAATATTTCAGTCCCTATGCTGATTATGTATATGAAATCGGGCTGACACCAAATCGAATGGATGCAATGAGCCATTGGGGTGTGGCAAGAGATGTTTGCGCTTATCTTTCTCATCATGAAAAAAAGAATTACAAACCCAAACTTCCTAATGCCAATGCTTTTAAAGTTGACAATACCAATCTAAAGATCGATGTCGCAGTTGAAAATACGATTGGTTGTCCGCGTTATTCAGGTGTAAGTATCTCAAATATTACTATTAAAGAATCCCCACTCTGGCTACAACAAAAATTAAAAGCAATTGGTCAGCGGCCCATTAATAATATCGTTGATATTACGAATTTTATTCAGCATGAAACGGGACAGCCTTTGCATGCTTTTGATGCGGATGAAATAAAAGGTAGAAAGATCATTGTCAAAAACTTGCCGGAAGGTTCGAAGTTTGTGACATTGGATGAAAAAGAAAGGAAACTCAGTGCAGAAGACCTGATGATATGTGA
>Ga0105249_10006602_pt1 | contig 10094 bp, 13 predicted proteins | sample KBSS44metaG_FD_81522 | JGI IMG/M metagenome (GOLD analysis project Ga0105249, IMG submission 81522) | Switchgrass rhizosphere microbial communities from Kellogg Biological Station, Michigan, USA - KBS S4-4 metaG | ecosystem: Host-associated > Plants > Roots > Rhizosphere > Soil | place...
ATCCGGTTATGTGCCCCCCTTCCAGCTCACCAAGGGACAACCCCCACCGGTTGCCGCGCATGGCGGAATTTCCTACATGGCGTTCGATCGCGACGGCGATGCGGGTACGACGCAGGCCACCGTCGATGCGCTGCGTCAGATCGCGACTGGCACCGGCCAGGACGTGATCGACATGATCGAGAATGCGCCGCCCGGCCCCATCAAAACCGAGTGGGGCCTGGGTTTTCGCAGTAACGCCGAGTGCCTCGAGTACATTCGCGCCAATGGCATCGTGGCGCCCGAAGGCGGTGTGGCACTGCCGTTGCGCTATACGGTGCACAACGAGCCTTCGTACTCGATCGTTTCGTCCAACGCGCTCTGGCGCGATCCGTCGCGCGAAGCCGACCAGAAGGTGTTGCGCAAAGAGGAGCGCGAGATCGGACGTCGCGCGCTCTACTTCCCGAAGGTGTTGCGCGATGCGCGACGCATCGGCGAGTACTACCCCGGGCTGTCGCCCAGTAGCGCCGAGTGTATGGACAGGCTCGGCGTCGCGCTCGCGCACTGCGAGTCGAAATGCACGAATTTCTACGACGCCGCCGAAGTGGAGCGCGTGTTCTATCCGGAGATGGAGAAGCTGCTGCTCGCGTTTTTCCCGGGCGCCACCGACGCGCTCGTGTACAACCACGACGTGTTCGACAAGGATTACAAAGGCGATCGCACCGAAGACCAGGCGAACAAGAATCCTGGCGTGAACGCCAACTATGCCTACCTCGTACACAACGATTTGAACGACAACAGCGGCCGCGTGCGCTGCCGCGAGCTGCTCACGAAAAACCTGCGCAACTTCGGGCGCGAGCAGCACTACACGGACGCAGACGCAGACGCGAAGATGTCGCGCCGCTTCATGTCGATCAACCTCGCAAAGCCGATGGAGACCGTGCGTCAGAATCCGTTCGTGCTCTGCGCGTGGCCGTCGTTCGCCGATCAGCCCTACATCACCAACTATCGCGTCTACGATGACCGGGTCGGCGAAACAACGCGCTTCACGCATCGGGCGAACCACGAGTGGTACTGGTTCCCGCAGCAGACGCGCAACGAGGTGTCGATGCTCAAGTGTTACGACTCGATCACCGATGGTTCGGTCTCGCGCTGGTCGTTCCACTCCGCGTGCATCGATCCGACCGCGCCCGAGGACGCGCCGTGTCGCAAGAACGTGGTCGTCAGGTCGTTTGTGTTCTTCTGATGCGGATAGCGCATGTCCGGGCTATTCAGAAAGGTCGATTGTCACAGCGTCCCGGTCGCGGATCTCGATGCGGCGCTCGCCTTTTATCGTGATGGGCTCGGCCACGAGTTGATTTGGCGAGACGAAACGGCGGTGGGGCTGAGGCTGCCGGACTCAGAAGCAGAACTCGTGCTGCACACGGAACCGCGGCCCATAGAGACAGATCTTTTGGTTGCCTCGGTTCCGGCCGCGGTGAGCAGATTCGTAGAAGCGGGTGGAAAGGTAGTTGCAGGGCCATTCGAAATACGAATCGGCTTGTGTGCCGTGATCGAGGATCCCTGGCAAAACCGCCTGGTCATTCTCGACGCGTCGAAAGGGCCGCTGCGTACCGATGCCGAGGGGAACGTGATCGGGAACGGCGCGGCGTAGACAGGTTGTTGGGGAACGTTGGACCGGAAAAGTCGTTACCGTTACGCGGCGTCGAACCGCACCGCTGAAGTCTTCACCACGCCCGCGGTGCGCCCCGGTGCCGCCTGCCCCTTCCAATACATGTTGGTATGGGCAATCACCCTGTCCGCGCTGGGTAAGCCATACGCCGATAGATCGTCGGTGGTGTGCGCATCGCTCACCAGCACGGTGTCGTAGCCACGCGTGAACGCGCCGTGGATCGTCGAGCGAATGCAGGCGTCGGTTTGCGCGCCGGTAACGATCAATCGGCCCACGCGCAAGCGTTCGAGTTCGTTTTCCAGCGTGGTGTCCTCGAAGGAATCGCCGTAGTGCTTGTGTACCAGCACTTCGGGCTCCTCACGTTGCAGCTCCGGCACGTAGCGCCATCCGTCGCTGTTCATCGCGAGCTCGTCGTCCGAGTGCTGCACCCAGATCACCGGCACGCCTTCGGCGCGCGCTTTCGCGACCAGCTCGCGAATGTTCGCCACGACTTCGTCGCGCCGGTGCGCTCTCGCCACCACGTTGTTTTGCACATCGATTACGAGCAAGGCTGTGTTGGATCGTTCGCTCAGGTTGGTCATCGAGGTCCCCTGAAGTCCGTCTGGTTTTCGTCACGGAAGCGGAGCATATCAATCGAGCGGGGTAGGCAGCAGTGGCAGCGCATGGTCGGATTGAGCAGGATACGCAGGCCGGTGTCGGGGAGGTCGTGATCATGCGATGTGCGTTGATGACATTGCTGTTGTACGCAACTCAGGCGGCGTTCGCGCAGAGCCCGCAAGCGGAAGCGTCCATCCGCGCGATCGTTGCGGAACAGGCCGCGGCGTGGAATGCAGGCGACGGAACCGCGTACTCGAAAAACGTGGCTGACGACATATCGTTCACGAATCTCTTCGGCACGGTGATGTATGGCGCCCCTGCTTTCGCCGAGCGGCACCGCCTGGTTCTCAGCACGTTCTACAAGGGCACGACCAAGCAGTTGGACATTCGTCGCATCCGCTTCGTCACGCCGGACGTCGCCATCGTCGACATCGACAACGAGATCCATGGTGTGAAGAAGCTACCTGGCGGCATTCCGGTGCCGGCCGATGGAATCCTGAAAACACAGTTGATGGAAGTGTTTGTGCGACAGGGTGACCAGTGGTGGGTGGAGGCTTACCACAACGTCGATATCAAGCCGGACAATTGATCGGCTTCAAGGGACGAAACGAATGAATCGAAGGCCGCACATCCAGTTGTTCGAACTCGGTCCCACGCGATCGGCCCGCTGTCGTTGGACGCTGCTCGAGGCGGGTCTCGAATACGAGTCGATTGGTAACCGCACCGACATCATCGGCAGCGAAGAGCTGCGCCGGGTTCATCCGCTGGGCAAGCTGCCCGCGGCGATCATCGACGGCAAGCCGCTGTTCGAATCCGCCGCCATCGCCACGGCCATCGCGGATCTGGCGCCCGAAAAGAATCTGGTCGCGCGGCCAGGCACGTGGGCGCGCTCGCTGCACGACCAGTGGGTATGCTTCGCGTTGGCGGAGATGGAGTGCTGGGTCTGGAGCACCGAAATCAATTCGATGGATTTCGTGTTCCCGAAAGATCGGCACGTTCCGGCCATCATCGAACAGAACGCGACGATGTTCAGACGCAGTGCCGCGGCCCTCGATACGGTGTTGAGCAAGTCGAGCTATCTCGTCGAAGATCGCTTCACGGTCACCGACATCATCATGGGCTACACGGTCAACTTCGGTCACGAGCAGGGACTGGTGCGCGAATTTCCGAATCTGATGGCGTATCTGCAGCGGCTGTATCGGCGCGAACACTGCACCCTGGTGCGATTCGGATAGGGTCGAGCGTCATGACAAAACGTCCAACCACGCCTTCACCGACGCGAACGACGTGCACGAAAACGCCGGCGCTCGACGTCGGCCGGCGCACGGCCGCGTTGAAGGCGATCCTGGAGGCAAAGCCCGGCGCCGAGGCGAAACCGATGGGAGCACCGCGCGCAACCACGCCGAGCGTGTTGATCTTCAAGGTGATGGGCAAGATGTTCGCGATCCTGTCGATCCGCGGCGTCGAGAACGTGATTCTGAAATGCGATCCGAACCTGGCGCAGTCGCTGCGCGAACAGTACGAAGGCGTCGGACATCGCTCGCACCTCGATCGGCGCTTTTGGATCAGCGTGAATCTCGACGCCGACGTGCCGAAGGAAGAGATCGAACGATTGGCGGGGCACTCCTATGCACTGGTGTGCGAAGGGCTGACCCGTAAGCAAAAGGCTGAGCTTGCGGCGCTATCGTGAGAAGATGCGCCGCGTTTTTGATGCACCCGGACGGGTCGCGCTTCAACATCAAGTGAGGAGATCGAAGTGTCGGTGAAACCATTCGTCGTAACGCCGCAGGACTATGCGGCGCGCCTCAACATCGTCGGTGAGCACATCACCGTGCTCGCTTCCGGAGACGCTACTCAGAGCTACGAAGTGTTCCTTCAGCAGGGTCCCGAAGGCAGCGGCCCACCGCCGCACAGCCATCCGTGGGACGAATCGTTCTACGTCGTCAAAGGCAACATCGACTTCGGCATCGACGAGCGATCGATGACGGCGTCACCCGGAACGCTGGTGCATCTGCCTGCCGGTACCACGCATTGGTTCCGCTTCGGCGCCGGCGGCGGCGAGATGGTGTCGATGACGTCGCGGCTCGGCGCTTCGAAGATGTTCACCGACATGGCGCGCGAAGTGGCACCGGTGAATCCCGATCTCGCGAAGCTCTCCGAAGTGGGTGCGCGCCACGGGTTGAAGCTCGGATGAACACGCGTTCGAACGGTATGCACGTAGGCATCGTCGGCGCCACCGGGCTGGTCGGTGAATTCATGCGCGCGTCGCTCATCGATCGGAAGTTCCCGGTGAGTTCGCTGCGCCTGTTTGCGTCGGCGCGCTCGGCGGGTAAAGCGATCCTGTGGAAGAGCCATCAGGTCATCGTGGAGAACGCAGCGACGGCCGACTACCGCGGCCTCGACATCGTATTCTTTTCGGCGGGTGCGGATACGTCGCGCGAGCTTGCACCGCGGTTCGCGGCGGCAGGCGCGGTGGTCATCGACAACTCGTCCGCGTGGCGCATGGACGCTGAAGTGCCTTTGGTGGTCGCTGAGGTCAACCCGTCGGCACTGCGTTCGATTCCGAAAGGGATCGTTGCGAATCCGAATTGCACGACCATGGCCGCAATGCCGGTGCTGAAGCCGTTGCACGATGCGGCCGGCCTGCAGCGGCTCGTGGTGAGCACCTATCAGGCCGTTTCCGGCGGCGGCGTCGCCGGCGTGCAGGAACTGGACGAGCAAGTGCAGAAAGTGGGCGGCGAAGCGACCCGTCTGGTGAACGACGGCCGCGCCATCGAGTTTCCGCCTACCCAGAAGTGGCCCGTTCCGATCGCGTTCAACGTGGTTCCGTTCAACTACAAAGTGGTCGAGGACGGTTACACCGACGAGGAGATCAAGCTGCGCAACGAAAGCCGCAAGATCCTCGACATCCCTGGGTTGCGGGTGTCGGGCACGTGCGTTCGTGTGCCGGTGTTCACCGGCCATTCGCTGTCGATCAACGCAGCATTCGAGCGGCAAATTTCGGTCGACGCGGCGATGCAGATCCTGCGCGCCGCGCCGGGAGTGGTGGTGACCGACGTACCGAATCCGTTGGCGGCGACGGGTTGCGATCCGGTGCTGGTGGGGCGGGTTCGGGCCGATCCGACCGTCGAGCACGGTCTGGCGCTGTTCGTGAGCGGCGACAATCTCCGCAAGGGCGCGGCGTTGAACGCGGTGCAGATCGCTGAAGTGCTGGGTTCGATGGAAGCGGCGGCTCAGCGCCGTCGTTAGCATGAAAGGGGTCGTTTTCGATCTGGACGAGACGCTCGTCGATCGACGCGGCTCGCTCGACGTGTACGCGCGACGGTTGAATGCCGCGTTCTCTGATTCGGCCGTCGCGTCCGGCGATTCATTCGTGGCGGAGTTCCATCGGCTCGACGGCCACGGTCGCGTTCCGCGCGACGAATTTTTCGAACACCTCTCGGCTGTTCTGTTCAGAAATGTCGCCGCGACGCAGATCAAGGAGCATTTCGAAACGACGGCGTGGACGCATCCGATTCTGTTCGAGGGCGTGCCTGATCTGTTGCGTTCCATTCGAGACCGCGACTGGCGTATCGGCATCGTGACCAACGGCGGCACCGTGGCGCAGTCGGCGAAGATCGGGAATTCGGGACTGGTCGATTTGATCGACGGGTCGGTGATTTCCGCGTCATTCGGCATGAAGAAGCCGGCCCCGGAGATCTTCCGGCACATGATCGAACGGCTGAACGTGGACCCGGAACGATCCTGGTTCGTCGGCGATGATCCTCGCGCGGACATCTGGGGTGCCAGGCAAGTGGGTTTCAGAACGTGCTGGGTCGAGCGCTACTCGTCGTGGCCGCCGAACCTGCCGCGCTGCTACGATGCGCGCGTCGGCGCCACGGTCGATTGTCTCGGGATCATTGCGCCGGACGGCTAGCCTTCCCAACGAACATCGGAGGTTGTCATGCGGATATCGATGGCCACGATCTGGGTTGAAAACCCGCGCTCCCTGAGGGACTGGTACACCGATCACCTCGGCATGCGTGTGATACAGGAAACACCGCGATTCGTTCAGCTCGGTTGGGATGAGCGCGATTGTCTGCTGGCGTTCCATGTCGGAACGCCGCTCGAAAACCCGGAGCGGGTGCAGTTGCACATTCGGGTCGACGACGTCGACGCGACGTACCGGGCGCTTTCCGCAAAAGGACTCGAGTTCGACGAGCCGCCGACGAACAAGCCGTGGGGCTTGCGTACGGCGACCCTGAAAGACCCCGCCGGTCATGGGCTCGAGTTCGAAGTGCCGCTTGGTAAGCGGTGATCACGTATGTCGCTTAGCCATGCGATTGCCGCGGTCTTGCTGCTGATGGTCGCCGCGTCCAGTGTTCGCGCCGACGATTTCCGTTGGCTCGAAGGCGAATGGATTTCGGACTCCGGCGCAACGATGGCGATCAACGATCAGCGTTCGATATTGAAGATGTACGAAACAGGCGACGCTTCGTCGTCCGAGGTCACCCGAACGGCGAACGGGTTCTGCATCGCGCCGTTGCCGGACCCGCCGCGCGGTGCCCGCTTCATCGAGTGTTTCAACGCCTATCACCCGGCAGCCGGTTCCGCGCGGTGACGGCCCCGGCGTCGTTCGCCTCCATCACGCTACGCAGCGACCGGCTACTGCTGCGCCCGTTGCGCGAAGCAGACGCGGACGATCTGTTCGCGATCTTCTCGGACTCCCGCGTCAGCCGTTATCTGAGCCACCCTGCGTGGACCGATATCGGTAGCGCACACGAACTCATCGCGCGGAACGTCGCCGCGGTTGAAGCGGATAAGTACGTGTACCTCGGCATGGAACGCGTGAGCGACGGCAGACTGATCGGCGAGTGCTCGTTGTTCAATCTGATGCCGCAGTGCCGTCGCGCAGAGGTCGGTTACACGTTGGCGCATGAGGCGTGGGGCAATGGATACATCGGTGAAGCGCTGACGGCGTTGCTGGAGTTCGGATTCATGCAGCTCGCGTTGAACCGGGTGGAAGCCGACGTCGATCCGAGAAACGTCGCATCCGCGAAAACGCTCGAGCGTCTCGGCTTCCAGAAGGAAGGCCTGCTGCGCCAGCGCTGGATCGTTGGAGACGAAGTATCCGATTCCGCGCTGTATGGATTGCTAGCGCACGAATGGAAGGTGAAGCGTGGCTGATCGGGGATGCTCGAGCCATCGGGTCTGCCGATGACGCAGTGCGTCGCGTTGATTCGAGGTATCAACGTGGGCCGCGCCAAGCGGGTCGCTATGTCGGATCTGCGTGCCCTGGTCGAAGAACTCGGCTGCCAGGAAGTCCGCACGCTGCTCAACAGCGGCAACGTGGTATTCAAAAAGACACGCCCCCGCATGACTGTGTTGGCGCAACAGATCGAGGCGGGGCTGCTGCGCGCGTGCGGCGTGTCTGCGCGTGCCATCGTCTTCGAGGCCACGGTTCTCAATGACATCATCCGCGAGAATCCGTTGCGATCGGTCGCCAACGATCCGGCGCGGCACATGGTGGCGTTCGTTGCACGCCCGAGCGTGCTCGCCGAGGCCAGACCGCTACTCCGGCAATCGTGGGCGCCCGAGGCGTTTACCGTTGGCACGCGAGCCGCATACCTGTGGTGCGCGAACGGCGTACTCGATTCCAAGCTTGCCAAAGCATTCGGCCGAATCACCGGCGACGCGGTTACGGCGCGGAACTGGGCCACCGTCCTGAAGCTGCAGAGCGTCGGCGAGAATGCAGACTGACGTTGCGGACATGTGAGCAGGAGGTGAGATGACGCGAATTGCCGAATGCTCGTGCGGTGCCTTGCGCGTGACCGCCGAGGGGGAACCGCAGGCCATCGTGGCCTGTCATTGCTTCGACTGTCAGCGGCGCACCGGCTCGGTGTTCGGCGTCGGCGCGTACTATCCGATCGAACAGCTCAGCATGTCCGGGTTATCACGGTCATTTTCGCGTCCGACCGACGCGGGGCACCAGTTCACCACGCACTTCTGCCCAAGCTGCGGAACGTCGGTGCATTGGGTGTCGGGCAAAAACCCGGGGCTGGTCGGTGTTGCGGTGGGCGCGTTCGCCGATCCGTCGTTTCCGCCGCCGGTTCGATCTGTGTGGGAGCGATCGAAACATCACTGGGTCGACATCGAAGCGGCGCCCCAACATTTCGACAAAGGGCGCGTCTAGTTCAACGCTTGCCGAGAATCTCGCGCATCACCCATTCGCTGTCGCCGCCAAGGCTCGGAATCTTGCCGACGCGCGGTTGCATGTCGGAAAAGCGGAAGCCGACGCTTTCGACATAGACGTCGCCCAGTTGCTCGTGCGTCGTGCGCACGAAGTGCTCGCGCAGCGCCAGGTGTGCGTCGTCCTTCACGATCGCTGCGTTTGCCACCGAGTGTGCCGGAATGCCGATGCGTTGCAGCCGTGCCTCCAGTTCCAGCGCGCTCTGAGGCGCGGTCCAGCGGGAAACCTGTTCGTCGATGACGGCCGCGGCCGCGCGGCGCTGCTCGACTCCGGCCGCGCCTAGTGCGGTCAGTTCCGGCGTGCCCACTTCGGCGACGAACCTGCGCCAGTCCGCGTCGTCGCGAATGGCGATGGCGATCCATTGGTCGTCGCCGGCGCATCGGAATGCGTCGTGCGGGAACATTGCGCGATCGGTATTGGCGAGCCGATCGGGGAAGTCACCGGACTGTGAAGCCTCGGCGACCGCGACCGAAAGGTAGTGCATGGCGCTTTCCGCCTGCGATTGGTCGATGTGCTGGCCTTCGCCGAACCGGTCGCGATGATGCAGCGCGGCGAGCAGGGCGACCACCGAGAAACGCGGAGCCACATAGTCGGTGTACGGACCGAACGGACCGCACGGTGCGCGGCCGGGTTCGCCCGTTGGCAGTGCCAGGCCGCCGAGCGCCGCGCCCATGGTGCCGTAGCCGGCCATCATGGCGTACGGTCCGGTTTGCCCGAACAGACAGGTGCTCAACATGATGAGGTCTGGTTTGCGCGCCGAGAGCGACGCGTAGTCGAGGCCCCATTTCTTCATCGCCTTGGGCGAGAACGACTCCATCACGATGTCGGCCCAGTCGACGAGTTCGAGAATCGTCGCTTTCCCCTCCGGCGTGCCCGGATCGACCGCAAGGCTGTGCTTGCCGGCATTGATGCTGGCGAACGACGCCGACGTCTCGGCAGAGAACTTGTCGTCGTAGAACGGCCCGAGGATGCGCACGAGGTCCAGCCGCGTTCGCGATTCCACTTTGACGACCGTCGCACCATAGTCCGCGAGCACTCGCGACGACCACGGTCCGGCCATCACCCACGTGAAGTCGAGCACCTTGATGCCTTCGAGCGGCAGCGGCCGGCGCGCCACCGAGGCGTCGGGCGCTGCCGGCAGCGGTCGAGAGCGCAGCCGGGCGTTCTGGTTCAGAGCAGGCGCCGCGTGCGTCAGCCGCAACGGTTGCGCACTGAACTTCGCGAACGCGCCGGGCAACTTCACGCCGTTCGACTCCCACCAGAAGCCGCGGTCCGCAAGCTGCCGATCGCCCAGCAGGTCCTGAACGGTGGACACCGGAACGACCAATGCGCCGTACTGCAACGCGCCGGTGAGCAGTTCCTGCTTGGTCCGCGCACCGAGGAATCGGCCGATGCTCTCCACGAGCTGTTGCATCGGCATCGGGTCGCCACCGGTGCGCAACGTGCCGACGTAGGTGGCCCAGTCGAGGGTCGCCAACGCATCTGTAATGGCGCCGCACTCGTGCATCCACTTCAGCAGATTGTGTGCGAAGCCGATCATCGGCCCGGCAAAGCCGAGCGTCAGCGAGACGTAGCCGTCCTTCGACGGCCAGATCAGCGGCAGGCCGCCGAAGCCGAGGG
>Ga0105249_10006607_pt1 | contig 10089 bp, 15 predicted proteins | sample KBSS44metaG_FD_81522 | JGI IMG/M metagenome (GOLD analysis project Ga0105249, IMG submission 81522) | Switchgrass rhizosphere microbial communities from Kellogg Biological Station, Michigan, USA - KBS S4-4 metaG | ecosystem: Host-associated > Plants > Roots > Rhizosphere > Soil | place...
CGCGCCTCATCCACTGGCTTATGCTTCACCCGCTTGCTCGCCTGTTCGTTGATTGGCGTACCTATGGTCTCGGAGTACCTCTAAGCCTCTCGGCCTGCAACAACACGCAGCCTTCGTGGCATGGAACTCGCCCCGGCACTCCTGCGATTCCGTCAACATGGCAGATAAAACCTACACCGTGGCCCAGGTTCAGAAGCGCTTGGATAAGGAGCCGAAGAAGCTCGACGACGCTCAGCGCGGCCACCATGGCTTCAACAATATCCATAAGTCGACCGGGGCAACATCCAACTGGGCGGCAACGCCCTATGTTCGCGGATCGAGAATTGCATTCACCGAGTTGCATGCCGTGATCGCGCGGGTTCAAGCGGAGATGCCGACTATCAAATGGTGACGGGCCTACGCTGGGACAGCCCGTCAGTTTAAGGCGTCCTTAAAGCGTACACTTAGCAAGACGTCGCCGGCTGCGTCGCAAATATCGACTGTGCGGTTGAGGTTTATGGTGCCGCATTGAGTGTCGGCTTCCAATATGGCGCGGATTATCGTCACAGCTTCTGTCCGAGCGGCAGCGAGATTGGGGAGGTAGACAGCGTCTTCCACCGTCCACAAGTATGCCTTTTGCAGAAAATCACAAGTCAGCCTTTGATTTCAACCACATCCTTGTACTCTACGATGAAAGCTGTCTCTCTTACTTCATCGACCACCTCGATACGGTGTTGCAGGTTGATTCGACCGTGATCTAGGATGCTGGCGGCAGCCATTTCGCGGGCATATTTTCGGGCTAGCATCATTGCCGCTTCCTGGTCCGGAAGAACCTGCCCCTCTTCATCGTTGACGGACAGGTCGTTGCGCAGATGGAAATAGAACCGGGGCATCGCGCCCAAAATGCGCTCGTGGCAAATTGGTTTCCGCCTTTGATTAAGTTAGGCGTTCGATCATCGCCCTACGCCGGGACAGGACTGATGTTCGCACCCCCGGCTCCCGCACACAGAGCGCCGTCGAAGATCAAATGAGCCAAGCCGATCCACCTACCGGTGGCATTCAGAAGCCCAGGCGGCACCGTAAGGCGCAGTTGGCGCGAGCCGTTACAAAAGCGGGGCTTGGTTCTATTCCCTACGTCGGCACCGCGCTTTCGGAAGCGGCCGAAGTCGTTCTTCCCGACCCTGAAGCGAAAGATCGGGGCCGATGGGAGGGTGAGGTTACCGATGGCATGAACGACCTGACGGATCGGGTCGAAGTGATCGAAGAACGCGGCGGCAAGCGGACAGTGAGATTCACGGGAGGCGCAGCGGCGGCGGCCAAATACATGATCGAAAATTGTCCCGACGGGCTCGGGCATGAGTATGTCACGGTGGAAGATATTCAGCGAGCCGACCCCGACCTTAGGAAGAAAGAGATTGAAGACGGGTTGGGCGACCTAGAAGGGTATCGGCTCGTTGAGTCTCTATCCCTTATTGGACCCGCCGACCGCTACCGGCTTACTCAACTCGGTTACGAGGCTTTCGACCTCCCAATAATGGGTTGGGACACCAAGGCTGACGCTCGGGAAATTGCGCGACGGATAGGGACCCCGAGGGAGGGGGTGAACGTAGCGGAACTGGATGCCGAGCTCGGTTGGCCGCGGCGGCGGTTAAATCCTGCGTTGCAAATGGTCGTCGACTTCGTCGAGCCGGACCGGGTGAGCCAAGAGGTGCAGGCCAAGTACGTCACCAACCATTTTTTCCCTAGTAGGGCCGAGGCGGCGATGTTGAGGCGCTTTGCCGACGGCGAGTAGACTTGGGCAGAGCCGCCAAGTCGGCAATGGGATTTGTCAAGAGCGGTGTATTGACCCCTCCGGAGTTATCCACAGAATTCGAGGCCATTGGAACGTGTCGCGCGAGCGTTGAGCGACGTGCCAGTGTCGGGGCTCCAACGGCTTCGACAGTGAAAGGTCTGCAATGCTCACATATGAGAAACCTCTATCGAGGAGCGAACTTGCCCGCGCCCTCGATATCGATCGTACCACGCTCTGGAACTGGGAGCGCACGGGCAAACTAACGCCTCCAGTCCGTGTGTCCGGCAACCGGTCGGAGTTCGGCATAAGCGCCCAGATGCAGGCGGCCGACCTGGCTCGCGGAGGTCGGCCATGAGTTTGCTTGCCACCCCCGTTGAGAAGGCGGCAGGTGCTTTGGAGGGGGCGGAACGGCGGCTCGCCGACTTCCAGGCTAGGCGGACCACGAAGGTCGCTGAGCTCAACGCTGAGGCAGACTTCGATAAGAATTTTGCGGTCCGCGAAGACCTGGCCGGGATTGATCGCCTCATTGCCGCAGCATCGGACGCGATCGAACATGCGAAGACCAACCTTGCTTCCGCTGAAGCGGCGGAGGCCAAGGCGAAGCTCGATGCCGAAGAGCGGCGCATACAGAAGCTGGCGACCGACCACGCCAAGCTGGTCATCGAGATTCCCGCCGACAGCGAAAAGCTGGCCGCGAAAATCGGTCGCGCGGAAGCTATGCGCAAGCAAATCGACGATTGGAACGCGACGCACGTTGATCGCGCCTTCGTCGCGGATGGCGAGCGGAAGTTGCGGGAAATTCCCGGTCGCGAAGTCCCCGCGATACTTCGCCGTGAATGGGCATGGGTGAACAGTGCTGGCGAACGGCCCACCCAACACACCGAGCGGGACGGAAAGATGGTGCCGCTTCAATCCGGGTTCGGTCCCAGCGGACCATTCGACTATCGCGAAGTCGAGGTGGTCGAATCTGAGGCTCGGTATGAACCGGGACGCATGCCGCCCCGCTTCGCCGATTCTGTGAAGCTCTACGGGCTCAAGGGGGAAGTGCTGTGGCCGCGCTGAATCTGTCGGAGCTCTTTGGTGGCCCGGTGTCGCTCGCCGTTGCTTCGGATGCCGACTTTTTCGCCGGCTCCCGTCGCTACTTCCGCGTGAGGCCGGCTTTTGAGGGCGAAGCCTGGCCAGGGGCGGTGGTATACGTGCGGCGGCGCGGATCAAGGTTCGATCGGATTATCACCGCTTCGCCTCTTTCAGCATGCCAACTTGGCGATGATCAGCGTCTAGCTGAGATCATGTTCAACGCCTTTGCTGAGGTGGAGCGTTTAGAAAAAATGACCCCCGCCAAGGGGGGGGCCGGGCGGGGGTCGGGGGTGTTGGCGGCGACGAAACCGATCGCATCCACCGGATGCGACGGATGACTTCTAGCGCAGCATCCGCAGCCGCCGGAGTCGGGTTTGATAGCCACACATACTATCCCGTGCTCACGGAGTTCGCGAAATCTTGCAGTGCGACCCGGAAGCTTTCCGGCCTTGTCGAGCTGAGCTTCGTAGCGGGCCGCGCTTTTGACGAAGACCTGTATTGGAGGGCCGACACGGAGGCGGCGTTAACGGAAGCGTTTCCGCGCCTCACCGGACATCGGCGCGCAATGATCTTCGCCGCTCTGGAAGATGCCTACAACGCCGGAATCGAACAGTTCGTGATAGATGCGAGCTCCGTCTCCCCGACGGTAACTCGGTTGGCACGGATGCTATCGGCATCGGAGGCTGAGAGCGTAAGCGACCCGGAAAAGATCGACGCGGTTGCGGCAAGGATAGCGTTCCTCATCAGCCGGGATTTGGGTGTGCAGCCAGCGCTCGCCGCTCGCGCCGCTATCGATGTTCTAACGGAGGTGGGGGCTCGCACGTCACTGATGGCCGGCGAGCGCGTCATGGATGCCGCCCGCGCTGGCTGGCGTCGGGCAACTCCCCCGTCGGAGAGGTGGCCGGCCAATGATTGAATCCTTGCCGACTGCATTCGACCTAGCCTCAATTGCGGACGAGTACGCCGCAGCGCGGGCCAAGATGCATGAGTGCGCCACCCTGCTTGGCCTTCCGCTGCCTACGGCCACGCCGCCAGCGCCCGACTATTCGGATGATTCGTCGGATGCGGCCACCCTTCCGGCCTGTGACGTGAACATTCACGACTTAACGAATCCTCCGGGCCTAGTCGGCCGCATCGTGGACTGGATCGAAGCGAGCGCAGAGAGGCCAAACCGCGCGCTCTATCTCGCCGCGTCGCTGGCATTCGTCGGGACGCTGGCGGGCCGCAAGTTTGCAAGCCCCTCCGACCTTCGGACGAACCTGTACTTTGTGACCCTTGCGCCCTCTGGTCATGGAAAAGACCATGCAATTCGCCAAATCAAGCGGCTGTCCGAAGCGGCCAACCTCGATCGTTACATCGGCCCGGCTCGCATTATGTCGGCAAGCGCTCTCCGGAATCTCGCGAAACGCGAGCGGTCGGTCGTCTGCCTAATGGACGAATTCGGCGGCTTCATGCGTCAAATCCACGATCGCCGCGCGGGGATTCATAATCAGCTAATCAAGCTGGACCTGCTTGAGTTCTTCAGCAGCGCGGCAACATCGTTCTCAGGCGCGGAATATGCCTCCGAGCCTGCCACCAAAATCTATGCTCCCAATCTTTCGATCAGCGGGACGTCCACGCCGGCTGACTTTTGGGCGTCGCTAAGTTCGATGAGCACGCTCGACGGCCTCCTTGCCCGGATCATTCTGCTAAATGTCGACGGGCCAAAGCCCGCCAGGCGTGTCCCGCCGCAGGGCCCACGGGATGTTCCGGCTTCGATTGTGGAGGAGTGTCGGGGGCTGGCTGAATTGGGCGGGCGCCGCAACTTGGATTGTGGCCGCGGCGACGCGCCCGATCCCACCGTGGTCGATTTCGACTTTGAGGCGGCCGTCCTCTTCGACCAGTTCACCCAGCGGATAGACACCGCCGAAGAATCTAGCGACGAGACGCCGCTTACCCGTGTCCGTGAACACGCTATCAAGTTGGCGGTGACAGTCGCCGCCGGCGAGAATCCTAACCAGCCCATCATAACGGCCGAAACCTTCCTCTGGGCCAGCCAGCTAGCCCTGTTGTCCGCAACTACTCTGATGGGCGAGGCACGCGACCGCATTGCCGATAATGATCGGGAGGCCGCGTACAATCGGATCATAGAGGTCATCAAAAAGGGCGCGAAGGCCGGGGTCACCGAAGGTCGGATTCGTGACCGGACCCGCGGCATCGATCAAAGGGTGTATCGCGAGATTATCAGTGACCTGCAGTCGAGCGGGCGCGTTCGCCTCCTGCGCAAGGATGTTGGCTCAAAGGGTCGGCCGTCGGAGCGGTGGGTCTTTGTTCGGTGACTATTTTCCTCCAGTCGGTGATGGATTTTATTCCGACGAAATGGACGAAAAGACGGAGTGGCTTCATTTTTGTCGTCATTTCATCCGCGTTTCGTCCATAGCTTCTGGACGAAAATAGTGGCCCCAAACATCGGAAAATAAATGGGAATATTCCATTTATCATTTTCATCCATTTCGTCCGCATTGGCTCACTGTTTTTCATAGAGCCGTCACCCACTTCTTACGGGCACCGCGGACGAAATGGACGAAAATCTCGGTGCCGCTCTCGAATGGGGCGATAGGGCTTTTCAAGGGGCCAACGAGGGGCCAAATCAAGCCGTTAACTGAATGAGAGGTGCGATGACCAAACTCAAGAGTCCCATCGAATTAGAAACCGCATTCAATCAGTACCGCCTCAGCGAGGTCTTGGGCGAGGGTGGAGCGGGCCGGGTTTACGGTGGATTGGATTCGGGCGGCTCTAGCATTGCCGTTAAGGTGCTAGTGGGCACTTCGACCGACAAACGCCGAAGATTTAAGAATGAAATTGCGTTTCTTAGTCGTACTCGGCATTCCAACATCGTTCCCGTGCTCGATCATGGCGTTGCCACCGAGCGATCCGTCTCGGGTCCATTCTATGTGATGCCTAGATTTGAGGGCAGCCTTCGTGACGCGATTGACCGCAAGCCGTCACCCGAAGACGCAATGCAAATGTTTAGTCGGCTCGCGGACGGCGTCGAGGCGGCGCATCTTCAACGCGTTACGCATCGCGACCTGAAGCCGGAGAACGTGCTCATCGGTCAATCAATAGAGAGTTTGGCGGTTGCCGATTTCGGTATTGCCAGTTTCACCGAGGAGCATCTCCTGACCTTGGTCGAGACCCAACCGGCGGCGCGGCTCGCGAATTTCCAATATGCAGCGCCCGAGCAACGTCTCCGCGGAGGCCAAACCGGGATTACGACAGATATCTACTCACTCGGCTTGATGCTGAATGAGTTGTTCACCGGCCAGGTCCCGCACGGCACTGACTATCAACGCGTCGAGGCTGTAGCACCAGAGTTCGGGTTTCTAGACCTAATTGTCGCGACGATGATTAGGCAAAACCCCGCCGATCGCCCGGCCACAATGGCCGAGGTGAAGGGACTTATTCAGCGCTACAAAGCCGAGGCAGTCTCATTGCAGAAATTGAGTGCGCTAACAGATGTCGTGATTCCGCAAGGTGAAGTTGACGACCCGCTCGCGCATGAGCCACCGCGGCTCGTTGCCGCTGAATGGGACGCGGGGACGTTGAGGCTCACGCTTGATCGGCCAGTGCACGCCGGTTGGGTGCAAGCACTCCATAATATGGGCAGTTTTAGCGCTATCATGGGTCTACCCCCGACGGCATTTCAGTTTAATGGTAAGGAAGCCACGGCCGGCGTGGGGGACCACAGTGCCCAAGGAGCGATCGACCACTTTAAGAACTGGCTTCCGATCGCGACCAGAGAGCTCAAGGCTTCTTTGGAACGCAAGGCGCTCGACGAACAGCGTGAAAGGGAACAGCGCCTTAGGCGTGAAAGGGAGGCTGAAGAGCGTCGCTTGGAAATCAATAGAGGCCTTCGGATTTAGCACACGCCCCAACTAGGCCACAGCGCACCCTCCGCCGGGTCGGCGACCAGACAGAAAAGACCAATGGAATCAAAATCTTAGGTTCTTCCGGGGGCGCCACCCATGCGGGTAACGCGCGACCCCGAACCCCAACTAGCTCAAAATTTCAAAAACCTATTTGTTGTTGATGGACGGCCAACCAGCCTCGAATTTTGGCCGAAAACCGTCACTTTTGCGCCTTTGGAGGGATGTAATGATTGTGAACCGCGCTAAACTGGCCAGCATTTTCGCAGTAAGCCTCCCAACCATTGACGCATGGCGCGCTCGCGGGATGCCATTTGCGCAAGAGGGCGGGCTTGGGAAGGAATGGGCGTTTGAGACGATCGACTGTTGCGCGTGGTGGGCCGAAGATCACCTTCGTCGCAATGAGCGGTCGACCGCACCGCCTGGCGAAGAATCCTTCGACGAAGCCGATCGGCGCAAAATGGTCGCCGCCGCTGACATGGCTGAATTGGAGCTCGCCAAAAAGGCGGGCCTCATGGTCGATATCATGAATGTCGCCGCTCACATCGCCGACATTCATGCGCGCGTGCGGAATCGCCTGCTTTCGGCCGGCAATCACGTGCGTACGCGGGCTCGTGCGCTAGTGGATCGGGAATCCGCGGAAGAAATCGTCGGCGTGGTGGAAGCCGCCGTCTTGGAAGCGATGGAGGACATCCGCGAAAGCGCCATCTAAGGCCTTTGCGAACCCACAGAAAAATCAAATAGCGGCGTGTCCGACTACCTCCGATTGAGGATGCTTGCTATCTGCCGGCCGAAAAGATGTCCGACCGAAAGAACCAGCATTTCGTACCGCGCGTTTACCTGAGGGGTTTTGCGCCGTCGGACAACGATAAGGTTGTCGGGCTATATAATATCCGGCGGGGCCTGTTTGTCGATCGCGCGCCATTAAAGGGGCAATGCTCGCGCGACTTCTTCCACGGCCACGACGACCTTGAAACGACATTGGGTGAGATCGAGGGAGGCTATGGGAGTTGGATCAGCCGTGGCGTTCTCGCGGACCCTCCCGTCTTGGTCGAGGCGGTAGATCACTTTTTGCGATTTTACATGATGCTTCAGTACATGCGCACGGAATACGCCGTCATGCGCATGCGCTCGCAATACGAACTCATGGAAAAAATGTCCCACGTCCCAAGCGATGATCCGGGCTCATCTTTCCAGATGACCGACACTGACTTTGTCCGAGATTCTATCCGCGCAACACCGGAGTTCACGCGGTACATCGACGATCTCAAATGTGTCTTTATCCGCAACGAGAGCGGATATCCCTTTGTTACCTGCGATGATCCCGTGGTTTTCACGAACCGGGTAATGATTCAGCGAATGCGTGACGACTCATTCGGGTTTGGCGGGTGTGGCGCGCTCTTCTATATGCCAATGTCACCGCACATGGCCGTTTTGCTCTACGACCGCGACGCATATGCGCCGCCGAAAGATAGCAAAGATTGGCTCACACTGAAGAAACCCGCCGATGCACGCGCCTTTAACGGCCTGATTTTTCTGAAAGCCAAAGAGAATATCTACTTCCAGACTTCGCGCCATTTTGATCGCTCGCATTTCGAAGAGGTCAGCCCGAACCGGATTGATAAGTGGCAAATGGGAACGGTACTCAAAAAGGTTGAGTCCCGAGCGGGCGAAGAGGTTTACGAGCGGGTCGACCTCGACGCCGCGCCGCCCGGCGAAAGCTTGATAGCATTGAGCGTACGGCATCCGAAGCCGAGCGCTTGGCCGTCCGTAGTGCCATTTCGCAGGCCTATCGTTGGATATACAAATGGTTCGGCCGTCGGGCATGTCCGGAAAGCCACCGCGGCAATGGGCGATTACGACGTAAGCAAGGTTCGGCTTTAGGCCAGCCATCAAATCGGTCCTGACCAAATCGCCGACTTCGCCATGATGCGGCATGCCCAAAATCACGCCCATGGCCCATCCTTCGAAAATCACGATCCCCGCTGTCTGCCATCCGATCGCAAGAATTGTGCTTTCGGAGATGGCCCGGCAACGAGCCACCTATGACGAAATGGAACACGTGAGTGGGGTGCTCCGGTCCACCATTAAAATGTGGAGGAAGTGCGCGCGTCCGGGCTTGGCCTCGCTTGAGGCGACGTTGGGCGCGCTCGGCTGGACGATCGAAGCCATACCATTTGCCGAAGCCATCCCGTCGGAGCTTCGGGACGATCTTGAGCGGCTTGTCGACAGGGGCGCTCATTTGCTGCCCTGCCTAGCGTACCTCAAGCCGGCCACGCAACGGCGCCCGCGGAGTACGGCTGGATACGATTCACCGAGCGAAATTAACTCGGCATAGCCATCAAACACGCCCTGTGTTGCGACCCGGATTCCTCCAGGATTTCCGGGTGACAAAGCAAACCAAACCTCGCGGTTCGAAAATAACTCTCCCAAAGCGAGCGCATCCACTTGCGCGTCTGCTGTTCCAGAAAATGGCGGAAAAAGAGGTCACGTACGACGCTTTGGAGGCGGCGTCGGGCATCAAAAAATCGGCTTTCAAGGCTACTCGGACTCACAACGCTCCGGGGGCGGATTCCATTCAGGCAATGATGCGCGTCCTTGGCCTTAACGTCCTGCCCGTACCCACGGCTGGCGTGCTCCCGGCAGCGTTACGCGCAGACCTAGAAGCCGTCGGCAAGCGGCACGGCATTCCTTTCCCAGCGGCCCAATTCATTGCCGTGGCTGCCGCCCGCGAGCTCCCGGCACTCGCCGCATGAATCGGGGGCTGCCTCACATCCCCACCGCTTGGAAGGATCGCTTTCACGCGTGGCGGGATGAGGCGGAAAAGGCATCGGCGACTGCCGCGCGCGCTCGGGGCATCACCACACTCAAGGCCGACAACGAGGCTGCCAAGTTGGCGAGCCGCCCGCCTGGCTCAAATTCGCGCAGCGCGGGAGCCGAGAGGCTGGCCGGTGAGATCATCGCAAGCGCGAAGCTTGCCCGAAGGGAATAGCAAACATGTCTAACGACTTCTCCAACCTGAACGCCGCTGGCGTCTCTGTTGAGGGCACTTATACCCCCGACAAGCTTTTCGACCGTGACACGATCCAGCGCAAGGCAACCATCGCCTCCGGCGCCGGCATCCTGGCGCGCGGCACTTTGCTGGGCCAAATTACCGATGGCGCGCGGACTGCGGTCGGCGCCGCCGGCTCGCCGGCTCCTGCTGGTGCGACGATCACGGCTTCACCGGTTGCCACTTCGGCCGCGGATGTCGGCGTTCACCGCTTCCGGTGTGTCACCCCCGGCGCAACGGGCAAATGGGACCATATCGGCCCCGGCGGCGAAAAGCTGGGCCAG
>Ga0105249_10006608_pt1 | contig 10088 bp, 7 predicted proteins | sample KBSS44metaG_FD_81522 | JGI IMG/M metagenome (GOLD analysis project Ga0105249, IMG submission 81522) | Switchgrass rhizosphere microbial communities from Kellogg Biological Station, Michigan, USA - KBS S4-4 metaG | ecosystem: Host-associated > Plants > Roots > Rhizosphere > Soil | place...
AATTTTAGAAGCTCCGATTATTTCCCCTTGTTCATTACGGATGGGAGAGATAGAAAGTGAAATATCAAGTTCTTTACCTGTTCTTGTAACGCGAATAGTATGGAAATGTTCTATTTTTTCGCCGCGGCGCAATGAAGCAATGATCATCTCTTCTTCCTGCAAACGATCTTTAGGAATTATCAGCGAGATATGTTTTCCGACGGCTTCTTTTTCCGAATGGCCAAACATTGATTCGGCTGCTTTATTCCAGCTTGTAATTGTACCATCAAGATTTTTGCTGATGATTGCATCTTCTGAAGAATCAATGATAGCTGCAAGCATAGCCATTCTTTCCGTTGTTCCTTCGATCATAGACATTTATATTACAAGTTGACAGCTTAATAAAGCAAATTATCAGAAATAGTTCATAAAACAAATCCTGGCTTGTTTACTCATGTTTAAAATATTTGGTGACATATTTGCTGACATTATTTGTAATGATACAAGCAATTTTAATGCTTAAACTTCTTTAATGAAAAAAGTGCTGATAGCAGACGACGACGTGGATCTTTTAGATATGGTAAAAATGCTGTTATCAAGGGCAGGTTTTGCTATTTCAACCATTGCAAATGGCAAATTTTTTTATGAAAGAGTAACTACTGTCAAACCAGATATTATTCTCTTAGATGTTTTTTTAGGAGACACCGATGGAAGATCTCTTTGCCAGCTTGTGAAAACAGATCCTGACTACCAGGACATACCGGTTATTTTATATTCTGCAGGTTATATTTCTACTTCTTCAATTTCCCATTCAAGGGCAAATGCTTTTTTCAGTAAGCCATTTGATATTAAGGAGCTTGTTGAAAAGATAAAGGCGTTGGTGAAATAAATTATTGCATGCTTATGAACTCTTTCCTTTCTTTTGCATTAGGACAAAAAGAAAATAAAGTATTATTTTTTTGTTTGTCCCGATAGCTATCGGGATGATTCACGCCAAAAGAATAAACTTATTCTATCTTTAAAAGACAATTATGCATTTATGAAAGCGAACAAGATAGTTTTGGTTTCATTCATTATCACAGCAATATTCATTTTTGCATCAGCATATGTTCCCACAAAACATAAACCTGCCAGTAATAATGGTGTTGTAAAAAGATATTTATATGTAGCAGTCCCCGGCATTCGTGACTATCTCGGATATGGCGGACATGGTATTCTTGTTTTTGATATTGATAACAATCATCGCTTTGTTAAGCGGATCCCTACAAAAGGCTTTCATCCTGATCATACTCCTTCCAATGTAAAAGGAGTGGCAGTAAGCATTGCGCTCAACAGTATTTTTATCAGCACCGTTGAATCATTGCAGCGGATAGATCTTGCGACAGACAAATTGGTTTGGGAAAAAACTTTTGAAGGTGGTTGCGACCGGATGTCCATTTCTCCTGATGGCAAAACGATGTATCTCCCTTCGTTTGAAAAAGGTTTCTGGAACGTGGTGGATTGCGCCACCGGTGATATCATTAAAAAAATTGATGTTTATAAAAGAGCACATAACACGATCTATGGACCATCGGGCAAAAATGTTTACCTCGATGATATTGCTTCGCCATGGCTTTATATTGCCGATGCAAATAAACATGAGCTGGTGGATAAGGTTGGTCCCTTTGCAAACTTCGTTCGGCCATTTACCATCAACGAAAAGGAAACACTTGCATATGTTACTGTAGACAGTTTATTGGGTTTTGAAGTGGGGGATATTATAACGGGGAAGAAACTGGCGCATGTAGAAGTCAAAGGCTGGAACATGGGTCCTGTAAGAAGACATGGCAATCCAAGTCATGGCATTGCACTTACCAAAAATGAAAAAGAGATCTGGTTAGCCGATGGATATAATATGCGGTTACATGTTTTCATTGCTGCTGCCCCTTACCAGCAATTAACCACTATACCGCTACAGGATATGCCCGGTTGGATCAGCCTTAGTATTGATGGAAATTATGTGTACCCTTCCAGTGGTGAGGTAATTGAAACCAAAACAAGAAAAATAATTACAGTGCTGCAAGATGAGTTTCATAATAATGTTGCAAGCGAAAAAATGTTAGAGATAGATCTTGCAGGCAATAAAGCTGTGAAAGCAGGTGATCAGTTTGGAATTGGAGGATTGAGGTAAGAAAAAAAATTATTGCTAAAACATCTTGTCATTCTGAGCCTGTCAAAAGGTTAAATAGGTCGGAAAATAAAAAAGACCCCGAAGGGTCCTTGCCTGCTTCTAACTCCACTCCGATTCTTAATCGCAATCTGCCGTTTGCTCCCTGCTGTTAACTATTACAGTACCATCTGAAGCAACGATGATATGATATTTATAAGTTATCGTAAAGCTTGTGTTTTGGCCAATGACTCTCATTTGTCTGATCGTAGTTCCGACCCACTGGCCGCTATACCATACTCCCAGCACTGTTCCGTTTGTTCCGCCTGATGCCACGAATGTTTCTCCGCTGGTAAGACCGACCCCTTTTACCTGGTGAACATTATCGTGATAGGCCAAGGTAAATCCGTGATCGGTCCAACTCATCGCGTAAATAAAATTTGTGAACCCTGTCAATGCTACATCTTCGCCTGCACCGCCGTTGGCACAGGGAACAAACAGCGTGGTTTCAAAAGGCACTGCGTGAATGATGTTATCGCTGGAGGAGTTGGAAGATGCATTTGCTGTAGTTGCTTCTTCAACAACTGGTTTGGAAACATCAGCTACATTTTTACTGCATGAAAATAAAAGGGCTACTGCCAATACTAATAGAAAACTGATGATCATCGATCTGATCTTTGAGAGTTGCATTGCGTTTTGCATGATAAGGTTGTTTAATGATTAATTGATCTTGATTTTTTTACAGGGACGAAAGTAAATTGCTCAAGAGACAACGCGAATAGGTAATGATTAGCAGCACCGGTTCCTTGTGCAGAACATGTTATTTATTGAGCATTAAAGTAAAAAGTTGCTACTGGTCACTGAATCGTTCATCTCTTCATCAAATCTTCCGTTCAATCGAAATACACCCGTATGCAATCAAATGCATCAGCGCTGGCTTTATTCTGAACAGATACTTACTCCGACTTTTAGAAACACTCCCTGCGAAGCTGAACGGAGCTGGCTTTTGTAAGTATTGATCATCCATATTTATTTTTTTTAATCTGTGGAATAAACGAACTTTTCATTATCCGGCATGCCAGGAAACAGTATGCCGGTTTGCTATTTAAACCTTTAAACTTATTTTATGAATCAACTAACTGCTGTTTTGCCCAGGCAGTGGCAAAAAATCTTTTTTGCTTTATTCATCATCTTCGTCGTAATCACGATTCAGAGTTGCTATCACTACAGAGTCATCAATACACACAATGAACCGGGAACTGAATACAGAGATACAGTGATGCGTGCATATTTCTGGGGACTTGTAAACAAACCACAGAATTTTCATGTGCCCAATTGCACTGATACATGCGCTGCACTGGATGAAGTAGTATTTTCAAAAAACTTTGGACAAACATTCCTGACAGTTATAACAGTGGGCATTGTCTCATCTGTGAAGGTACAATGGAAATGTCATAAACCCTGCCAACGTGTAATCGGAGGATTGTAATTTTTCATCATTAATATTTATTATATGTCACAGCCGCAAATACGGCCCACCAATGCGACTGAGTGGAGCAACCGCCATAATACTTTTATACAATCCATCGGGAATTTATTTGATCTCATCAACGGCAATACGGGAAATGGCTTCGATGATTATAATGCCATGACTGATGCTATACAGGCATTTCTTGGAAAAGCAATTGCTGAAAATAAAACAGTCAGAGCATTGGGCGGAGGATGGTCGTTCACTAAAGTAGCAGCAGCAGAGTGGATACTAAATACCAAGATGCTGAATATGCTTTTCCCGATCCGGAATACGCAAACTTTATCGTCCCACTATAACAGAACTCCAAACGATCTTTTATTTGCACAGTGCGGCAATTCGATACAGGAGTTGAACAACTGGTTAAAACAAAACAACAGATCACTAAAAACTTCCGGCGCCAGCAACGGGCAAACTATTGCAGGATGTTTTTCAACAGGCACACACGGCTCCGCAATAGATACAGGTTCGGTGCAGGATTTTGTTGTTGGCCTTCACATTATCACCGGACCGGATACACATATATGGTTAGAAAGAGAATCATATCCCGTTGTGTCCGATGCATTCATACAAAAGTTTAAAACCAAATTGGTGGCGGATGATGAGCTTTTTAATGCTGCGCTTGTAAGTTTCGGAAGCTTTGGTTTTATTCATGGCGTGATGATAGAGACTGAAGATATTTACCTGCTGGAATGTTACCGTAAAAAAATACCCATAGATAATTCTTTCAAACACATTATGGAGACATTGGATTTTTCCAATGCGAATTTTATTCCTAATGGAAATGAACGTCCTTTCCATTTCCAGGCAGTCATTGATCAATACAACCTTGCCGGCGGGGCCTATGCAACAATCATGTATAAACGTCCTTACAGGGATAACTATCAGCCGCCAGTTGATGATTTTGGTAAAGCAGGTCCCGGCGATGATATGGCCGCTGTTATTGGTATCATCACCGATATCTTCCCTGCCCTGACACATAAGGTGGTAAGTACGCTGGTAAAAACCTCCTACACACTTTATGAAGGAGATCTTGGAACCTCGGGAGAAATTTTTAGAAATAATAATATCCGTGGTCGGTTGCTGAGTACTGCTATCGGGATTCCGCTTGATCGTGTATTGGAAGTAAATGATATGCTTATTGAACTAAATAAAACTGAGGGTCCATTTACAGGAATATTTTCATACCGGTATGTAAAGAGATCTGCAGCTACACTTGCCTTCACCAGGTTTGATCCTAGCTGCATATTGGAACTGGATGGTGCGGTATCATCAGTTACAGAAAATTTTTATAATGCAGTATGGAAAGAACTGGAAGCAAGAAATATTCCTTACACTTTTCATTGGGGCAAAATACATAACCTCGATGAAGCAAAAACAAGGAAGATGTATGGTGCTGCTGTGGATGAATGGATAGATCAGAGACATAAGATAATGTCGCCTGCAACGATGGAAATATTCAATACCCAATCCCTGAAAGATTGCGGGCTCGATAAGATATTACCGGTAGTATAGCGGCTGTTTTGAAACCAAGTGAGGCAATAGTTATTTATTAGTAATAACGAGATTGGCAAATTCTCCTCCTGAAGTATTACCTACCCACAAACCTATCTTACCTGTTTGGCGGTTATTCAATTTGTCAACGCTGAGGCAAGGCGATGTACTATTATTTACGTACACAGTTAGATGCGGGTAATCCACAACTATGTTAACATGAAACCATTCATTGGGATCAGGTGCAGATGGGATAGCTTTTTCATATTGGGCGTTTTGTGTTTCTCTTAATACATTCCATGGAAAGTCAGGATGAGAAACATATTGTACGGCATGAATGCGGCGAACTGAGTCGGCAGCGTGAAAATTAAAAGGACGGAAATATATTGCATCAAGGGTTTTCTCATCCACGCCATGAAAGGCAACGCCTACAAAACTTTGCTGCAACACATCTTTACCCTTTATATCGAGTTCAATGTTACCATTTGCAAAATTGACGCCATCAAGCCAGGCCACGCCATCACCATTAGCTTCAGAGAACTGAACTGCATTTCCTCTTGAGTCTATAAAGGATGATAAGGTGCGATTGATCACCTGGAGCTTACCTTTTTTATTTAGCTCGGAGAGATCATACTTTTTGGAATTGACCTGCGCTGATGCAGCTATTGAAATGATCAAAGCAATTATAGATGGCAAAAAGTCTTTTAAACGCATACTTAAAGTTACTAAGATTTTTATGCCCTTGTATTCATCACTGCAAGCAAACTCTCGCTCTTGCCAAAGCTTTTTATTTATTAATCGCCAGACAAACCGGGATGGAGTAAGAAGTTATTGCCGGCAGTACTGAAGCTTGCGTACTCGCAAACGGAATAGATCACCGATATAGGTCAGCCACAGTTTTTTTTTAGCGATGCCTGAAGTATATAAAAAATTTGATTGCCTTTTTTAAAGAATACTTGTAAAGGTTAATATATCCATACATACAATAATTCCTTACCAATTATTTGCAGGACATTTAGAGCTATACCTGTTTCCAATTAATACACCAATAATAAATTCATGTGTGCCGCGGCTAACCGTATTAAGATCGGTTATCGTAAGATCATAAGAATAGCCGATATTAAAAGTATTACCAACATTTGCACCAAGCATTGCCGCATATCCATCCTCCACCCTGTAGCTGGCGCCTACCCAAAGAAGATCCCGATACTGAACCTTTACATTTAGATCAAACTGTGCGGGAACAGAAGTTCCAGGTACATATTTAATCATTACAGAAGGAGTGGCATTTATATCTTCGTTTAATAAAAAACGGTAACCAAAAGTTCCGAACAAATGCGGGAGCAATTTAATTCCCGGAGCTGCTGTACTGAACGACACTTGTTGCGGTATAATTTGCTGTGCAGCGAGTCCAACAAAATAATCTGCAGAGTATACCCAAATGCCCGCATTCAAATCAGGCGCTATTTTGTATAAATCTCCTGCCGAACTAAGAGCCGGGTCGTTTGGATCAGCCGGATTTGCCTTTGATCTATCATAACCAACCTTGTTTATTCCCGCTGAAAATCCAGCTGCAATGTTTGTTCGTGGTGATATGCCTAAATGATAGGCATAGGATATATCTGCATTGAAATGACTGTACAAACCTGTTTGGTCCTTAGTCAAAGAGATTCCAATTCCATGATGAGCTTCGGAAGCTTCATAATTTTCCCAATAAGCATCTCCTCTTGGATTTTGTCCAGGTACATTGAAAGATGTAGCACTGGTTTTATAATCTTTTTTGCCAATAGGTCCATGCGCTGAAAAATAAATTGTCTTTGGAGCGCCGTTTAAGCCAACCCACTGGTCTCTTACACTCATTTTTACATCCGTATAATTTTCTATTCCGCTTAATGCAGGATTAAGAATATAATTATTCAAAATATACTGAGTATACTGAGGCTTTTGCTGGGCAAAGCTACCGGATGCAAAAACTAATAATAATAATAAAAAGGGTAAAGATTTTTTCATATTATCTAACGATGTCTACGAAACCAGATAATGGTTTTGCAGCGATTTTTAGGTTAATAATATAGTAATAAGTGGCTGCCGGAAGTGGTTTTCCTTTTAAGGTTCCATCCCACTCATTTGAATATCCAACTGAGCGATAAACTATTTGACCATAACGATTAAATATTTCCACTTCACAATCCGCATAGTCCTTAAGATTTTTGACCTCCCATTTTTCATTAATACCATCACCGTTAGGTGTAAAAACATTTGGTATTTGCAGTGGTTTTAAAACTTTCACAAATACATCAGCTGATGAACTGCATCCGAAATTATCGATCGAAATAATTTTATAGGATACATCCACCTTAGGTGTACAAACAGGATTAGGGAGCGTATCACTATTAAGGTAGATGCCTGGCGTCCACAAGTATTTCAGATTTGATCCACTAATAGCCGGAGTTAAAGTAGTACTGTTATTCTCAAGCACATATTTAACACCGCCGCTGTTTATTACCGGCGCAGCTTTAATAGTTACTAAGACGATATCTGCTGCAGAAGTACATGCAGTATTTCCTGTAGTTTTTAAAATAAGATTCACTCTGCCATTTGATTTATCGCCGGTACTCGGAATATAAGTGGCGTTTAAATCATAAGAGGAAGGAGAAAAAGTTCCGTTTCCTGAGCTACTCCAAATTATTCCTGCAGCGTTATTGTATTGTCCCTTCAAAAAGACATTTGCATTATTTGCACAAACCGTTTGATCACTGCCCGCATTCACAGATGGAGCTGCTGCAAATGTGATCTTAAAGGATGATGAGGAAGCAGGACAAGCACCATTATTTGTTGAAGTCAGGTTCAACATTACACTACCTGCTGATCTATCTGTTGCAGATGGATAATAGTTCGTATTCAAACTTGAATTTCCAGGTGAAAAATTTCCACTGCCACTGCTAGTCCATACAGCACTACCAGTTCCACCAGATAGGCTCCCTGCAAGATTTATAAATTGATTCAAACTACAAACAACCTGATTATTTCCAGCATTAGCTATTGCTGGTTGATCAATCACGATTGTTGTATTCATTGCAGGACTTGTGCATCCATTAACTGTTGCCCTTGCATTATATATACCTGCACTTACCGGAGTTACATTATTAATAACCGGGTTTTGTAATGATGATGTAAATCCATTTGGACCAGACCATGAATAAGAGGCTCCTGCAATAGTTGATGCGGTAAGGTTTACTGTTGAGCCTGCACATAATGGTCCGTTAGATGAAACAGAGGGAGAAGGCGGAATTTGATTAACTGTTATTAATGCAGTACCAGCAGTTCCGGTACAACCAGTCACGGTTGCCGTTACAGAATAAGAACCGGAAGAATTTGTACTTGCATTTGGTATCGTTGGATTTTGCAATGAAGATGTAAAACCATTTGGACCGGTCCATGAATAAGATGCACCCGTCATCGTACCTGCCATAAGATTAATTGAGCTGCCGCTGCATAATGGACTATTCGTTGAAACAATTGGCGCCGAAGGAAGCATGTTAACAACCGCATTCACAGATGCAGGTGTACTGGTACAACCATTTGCGGTCACCGCAACACTATAAATTCCTGCATTGAGCGATCCGGCATTAGTGATAGTTGGGTTTTGATTTGATGAACTAAAATTATTTGGCCCGGTCCAGCTATATGATGCACCGGGAATTAAAGATGCAGTTAAATTCAAATTCATTCCTTCACAAACAGGCAAAGTGGATATAACTGGTGTTGCAGGAATTGAATTAATAACTACAGAAGTTGTAGCTGAAGTGCTGGTACATTGTCCTACCGTAACAGTTACTGCATAAGAACCTGCATTTGCTGCGGTCGCATTATTAATAACCGGGTTTTGCAATAAAGAAGTAAATCCATTTGGACCGGTCCATGAGTAAGATGCACCCGACACCGTACCTGCCATAAGATGAATTGAACTGCCACTGCATAATGGACTATTCGTTGAAACAATTGGCAGTGAAGGAACCGTATTGACGATAGCTGATACAGATGCAGGTGTACTGGTACAACCATTAGCGGTAGTCGTTACACTATAAGTTCCTGCATTTATTAATCCTGCATTAGTTATTGTTGGGTTTTGATTTGATGAACTGAAATTATTAGGGCCGCTCCAGCTGTATGATGCACCAGGAATTAACGAAGCAGTTAAATTCAAATTCATTCCTTCACAAACTGGGAAAGCAGATACAACTGGTGTTACGGGAATTGAATTAATAATTACCGACGTAGTTGCTGAAGCACTGGTACATTGTGATACTGTAACAGTTACTGCATAAGATCCCGCATGCGCTGCAGTCACATTATTAATAACCGGATTTTGCAATGATGATGTAAATCCATTTGGGCCAGACCATGAATAAGAGGCTCCTGCAATAGTTGATGCGGTAAGGTTTAATGTTGAGCCTGCACATAATGGTCCGTTAGATGAAACAGATGGAGAGAGTGGAATTTGATTGACTGTTGTTAATGCAGTACCAGCAGCCCCAGTACAACCATTCACGGTTGCTGTTACAGAATAAGAACCGGAAGCATTTGTACTTGCATTTGTTATCGTTGGATTTTGCAATGAAGAAGTAAAACCATTTGGCCCGGTCCATGAATAAGATGCACCCGTCATTGCACCTGCCATAAGATTAATTGAGCTGCCGCTGCATAATGGGCTATTCGTTGAAACAATTGGCGCCAAAGGAAGCATGTTAACAACCGCATTCACAGATGCAGCGGTACTACTACAACCATTAGCGGTGACCGTAACACTATATGTTCCTGCATTGATCGATCCGGCGTTAGTGATAGTTGGGTTTTGATTTGATGAACTAAAATTATTTGGCCCGGTCCAGCTATATGATGCACCAGGAATTAACGAAGCAGTTAAATTCAAATTCATTC
>Ga0105249_10006610_pt1 | contig 10086 bp, 9 predicted proteins | sample KBSS44metaG_FD_81522 | JGI IMG/M metagenome (GOLD analysis project Ga0105249, IMG submission 81522) | Switchgrass rhizosphere microbial communities from Kellogg Biological Station, Michigan, USA - KBS S4-4 metaG | ecosystem: Host-associated > Plants > Roots > Rhizosphere > Soil | place...
CAGTACGAGGGCGAGGAGCTCAGCCCCAACGTCTTCTACACCGGCGCCGCGCCCAACCAGCAGGCCATCCCCGCGGTGGAGTACCTCATGTCGAAGGAAGGAGGCGGCGCGACCCGCTTCTTCCTGCTCGGCACCGACTACGTCTACCCGCGGACCACCAACAAGATCCTCCGGGCGTTCCTGCACTCGAAGGGAGTGACCGACAAGGACATCCAGGAGACGTACACACCTTTCGGCCACAGCGACTACCAGACCATCGTCGCGCAGATCAAAGCGTTCGGAGCCGGCGGGCACACCGCGGTCGTCTCCACCATCAACGGTGACTCCAACGTTCCCTTCTACAAGGAGCTGGGGAACCAGGGCCTCAAGGCGACCGACATCCCGGTGGTGGCGTTCTCGGTCGGCGAGGAGGAGCTGCGAGGCATCGACACGAAGCCGCTCGTCGGCCACCTGGCGGCGTGGAACTACTTCATGTCGGTGAAGAACCCGGTGAACACCGCCTTCATCAAGCAGTGGAAGGACTACGTGAAGAAGAGCGGCCTTCCCGGCGGCGACGCGCGCGTCACCAACGATCCGATGGAGGCCACCTACGTCGGCATCCACATGTGGGCCCAGGCGGTGAAGAAGGCCGGGACCACGAAGGTGGATCCGGTCCGTGCCGCGATGAGCGGACAGACCTTCTCCGCACCCTCCGGCTTCACCCTGAAGATGGACGAGTCCAACCACCACCTGTGGAAGCCGGTGATGATCGGCGAGGTGCAGGCGAACGGTCAGTTCTCCGTGGTCTGGAAGACCTCCAAGCCTCTCCGCGCCCAGCCCTGGAGCCCGTTCATCCCCGGCAATGAGAAGCGTGCCGAGCGCTGAGCGGCTGCTCCCGCTCCTCTTCCTGCTCGGGGCGACGGTGGCCTCCGCTGGCGAGGCCACCGCGCACGAGCCACGCCCGGACACGACCCTCGATGCCGCCACGCTGGACAGGCTGGTCGATCCCGAGTCGCGCGACGAGACCCTCGCTTCCCTGGTGGAGACGTCCGACCTGCACGCTCTGCCCGTCCTCCGGGCGCTCCTCGAGGGGACCCTCCACCGCGGCCCGGCGGCGATGCTCGTCGACCGGGAGGGCACGCTCCAGGATGCGCTCACCGGTGCTCCGGTCCAGGTCGACCGCGACCAGCTGGAGCCGGTGACCATCAACAACCGCTTCCGGAAGACGCTGGAGCGGGCGGTGGCGGCCCTCTCGCTCTCCGTCGGCTCCGCGCCGGACCGCCTCGCCGCGGCGCGCACGCTCCAGGACAATCCCGGCCCCGAGGTGCTGCCCGCGGTTCAGACCGCCCGGGAGCACGAGAAGGACCCTCAGGTCCAGGAGGTCCTCCGCGCCACCGCTGCCATGCTCCTGCTGGCCAGCCCCGAGGCGGCGCAGCGGCTCGCGGCCGTCGACGAGCTGCGGAGGGCCCACGCCAAGCGGCAGCTCGTGCAGCGGCTGGAGGTGGAGCAGGACCCGACCGTGCTCGGCGCCCTCCACGACGCGATCCGGGACGTGGACCTGGCGCTCCAGCGGGGGGCGATGGTCGGCCTGCTCTTCTCCGGGCTGAGCCTGGGCAGCATCCTGCTCCTCGCCGCGCTCGGGCTGGCGGTGACCTTCGGCCTCATGGGCGTCATCAACATGGCCCACGGCGAGCTGCTGATGGTCGGCGCGTACGCCACCTGGCTGGTGCAGGGGGCCTTCCGCGGCTCGCGACACTTCGACTGGTATCTCGTCGCCGCGCTGCCTGTCTCCTTCCTCGCCGCGGCGCTCGTGGGCGCGTTGCTGGAGATCACCGTGGTTCGCCGGCTCTACGGCAGACCGCTGGAGACGCTCCTCGCCACCTGGGGGGCGAGCCTGCTCCTGATCCAGGCCGTCCGCGTCGCCTTCGGGGCCCAGAACGTCGAGGTGTCGAACCCGAGCTGGATGTCCGGCGGGGTGACTCTCCTTCCGGACCTGGTCTTGCCCTGGAACCGCATCGTCATCCTCGGATTCTCGCTCGCGGTCCTCCTCGGCGCGTGGCTTGTCTTGAAAAGGACCCGCCTCGGGCTGCTGGTGCGCGCCGTCACCCAGGACCGGCAGCGGGCCCGCGGCCTCGGGGTCCGCACGCCGCGGGTGGACCTGCTCGCCTTCGCGGTGGGGTCGGGCATCGCGGGCCTCGGTGGTTGCGCGCTGTCGCAGGTCGGCAACGTGGGGCCGGAGCTCGGTCAGGGCTTCATCGTCGACTCGTTCATGGTGGTGGTGTTGGGCGGCGTCGGGCAGCTCGCGGGCACCACCATCGCCGCGGCCAGCCTGGGCGTGGTGAACAAGCTGCTCGAGCCATGGGCGGGCGCGGTGATGGCGAAGATCGCCGTCCTGGTCTTCGTCATCCTCTTCATCCAGCGACGCCCGCAGGGGCTGTTCGCGCTGCGCGGCCGCGCGCTGGAGGAAGGGTGAGCACCGCCACCGTCACGTTCGCACCGCCGATCGTGGCGCCCTCGCCCGCCGGCCACCGGCTCTATCCGCGCCGGGTGTGGGCGGTCATCCTCGGCGTCTACGGCGTGCTGGTGCTGGCGATCCCCGTGCTCCACCTCGCGGTGCCGGCGAGCTCGCCGCTTTACGTCTCCGACTACACCGTCACGCTGGTGGGCAAGATCCTCTGCTACGCGACGGTGGCCCTCGCGATGGATCTGGTGTGGGGCTACACCGGCATCCTGTCGCTGGGCCACGGCCTGTTCTTCGCCCTCGGCGGCTACGCGATGGGCATGTACCTGATGCGGGCCATCGGCCGGGACGGGGTCTACGGCGATCCCGTGCTGCCGGACTTCATGGTGTTACTGGACTGGAAGCAGCTGCCCTGGTTCTGGCTCGGATCCGACCGCTTCCTCCAGCAGGCGCTGCTCGTCGTGCTCGTCCCCGGGCTGCTGGCCTTCGTCTTCGGCTGGTTCGCCTTCCGCTCGCGGATCCGCGGCGTCTACTTCTCGATCATCACCCAGGCGCTGACCTACGCAGCGATGCTGCTCTTCTTCCGGAACCAGACCGGATTCGGCGGGAACAACGGATTCACCGACTTCAAGCGCATCCTGGGGTTCCCGCTCGCCAGCCCGCGGACCCGGGTGGTGCTGCTGGTGCTCTCGGCGACGCTGCTGCTGGCGGTCCTGGTCCTCTGCCGCGCGCTGGTCCTCTCCAAGCTGGGCCGGGTGCTCACCGCCATCCGCGACGCCGAGGAGCGGGTGCGCTTCTGCGGGTACGACCCGGTGTCGTTCAAGCTCTTCGTGTGGACGCTCTCCGCCGTCCTGTGCGGGATGGCCGGCGCGCTCTACGTGCCGCAGGTCGGCATCATCAACCCGGGCGAGATGTCCCCCGCGAACTCGGTGGAGATCGCCATCGCGGTCGCGCTCGGCGGCCGGGGAACGCTGCTGGGTCCGATCCTCGGGGCATCGCTGCTCCACGGAGCGAAGAGCGTCCTGACCGTCGCCTTCCCCGGGCTGTGGCTCTTCGTGCTCGGCCTCGCCTTCATCGTGGTGACCCGGTGGTTGCCTCGCGGGGTGCTGGGCCTCCTCTGGCGGGAGGAGGGGCGATGAACCTCGACTCGCCGGCCGGACCGGTCCTGTACCTGAGCGGAGTCACCGTCACCTTCGACGGCTTCCGCGCGCTCGACTCGCTGAGCCTCCTGGTCGAGCCCGGCGAGCTCCGCTGCGTCATCGGCCCCAACGGCGCGGGGAAGACGACGCTGATGGACGTCATCACCGGAAGGACCCGTCCGGACGTGGGCGACGTGCACTACGGGGAGGCCAACGACCTCGCCCGGATGTCCGAGGCGGAGATCGTCCACGCCGGCATCGGGCGCAAGTTCCAGAAGCCGACCATCTTCCGGGCCCACACAGTGTTCCAGAACCTCGAGCTGGCCTTGAAGATGGACAAGCGGGTGATGCCCACGCTGCGGGCGCGTCGCACCGCCGAGCAGGAGGCGCGCATCGACGAGGTGCTGGGGCTCGTCGGCCTCCGGGGCAAGGCGCGGACGCTCGCCGACCTCCTGTCCCACGGCGAGAAGCAGTGGCTGGAGATCGGCATGCTGCTGGTCCAGGACCCTGGCCTCCTGCTCCTGGACGAGCCGGTTGCGGGGATGAGCGACGAGGAGACGGAGCGAACCGGCGAGCTGTTTCGCTCGCTGGCCGGCAAGCACTCGCTGGTGGTGGTGGAGCACGACATGCACTTCGTGGACAGCATCGCGAGCAAGGTGACGGTGCTCCACGAGGGGCGGGTCCTGGCGGAGGGCCCGATGGAGACGATCCGGGAGAACCCTCGGGTCATCGACGTCTACCTGGGGCGCTGATGCTGAGCGTGCGCGGACTCGACCAGTATTACGGAGGGAGCCACACCCTCCGCTCCATCGACCTGGAGGTCCCGGCCGGGAGCTGCACGGCGCTCCTGGGGCGGAACGGCGTGGGGAAGACCACCCTCCTCCGCTGTCTGGTGGGTGAGCTCCCGGTGCGGCGCGGAACCGTGGAGCTCGGCGGCGCAGACGTCACCCCGCTCCCCTCGTACGAGCGCGCCCGGCTGGGCATGGGATACGTCCCGCAGGGGCGGGAGATCTTCTCCCGGCTCACCGTGTCCGAGAACCTGAGCGTGGGCGAGACGGCCGCGGGCGGGGGCGCGACGGTGGAACGGGCCGAGCTGGAGGAGCTGTTCCCCATCCTCCGCACGATGCGCAACCGGCGCGGCGGAGACCTCTCGGGCGGCCAGCAGCAGCAGCTGGCCATTGCCCGGGCGCTGATCTCCCGGCCACGGCTCCTCCTCCTCGACGAGCCCACCGAGGGCATCCAGCCCTCCACCATCAAGGAGATCGGCCGGGTGCTCCGGGCCCTGCTGGCGCGGAAGATGACCATCGTGCTGGTGGAGCAGTACCTGGACTTCGCCCTCGAGCTGGCCGAGCACTGCGCGGTCCTGTCCCGCGGGGAGATCGTCCTGCGCGGTCCCATCGGCGAGCTGGATCCGGCGAAGGTCCGCCGACACCTCGCGGTCTAATGGCCGGGACCACCCTGATTGCTCGTTCCTCGCTTGCCCTGGCGACCGAACTCTGCGTCGCGCCTCCGGTCACTTGACCCGAGCCAAGCTCTCCTTCGGCGCTCCTTGATCTCGGCCGCCATTTCGGCGCGATCCTCCGACCTATCAGGGTGGTCCCGGCCATGAGCTGCGCTACAAGGCACGACATGGCTCGGGGCCAGCTCACCTTTCGGCGGTCCGGGACGGGGACGGCGGTGGAGACCGCCTTCGCGGAGAGCCCGCTCCGCTTCCTCACCCCGCGCAACCACGGCACTGCCGCGTGGGCCTACACCAGCACGCTCGGCGGAGGGCTGGTGAACGGGGACCGGCTGGAGCTGGAGCTGTCGGTCGGGCCGGGGGCGCGGGCGTTCGTCTCTTCCCAGGGACCGACCCGGGTGTTCCGGTCCTCTCGCGGAGCGGCGTCGACGACGGTCGCGCGGGTGGAGGAAGGCGGCGCGCTCATGCTCTTTCCCGACCCGACGGCCTGCTTCGGCGGCGCCCGGTACGCGCAGCGGACCGAGGTGTTTCTCGCTCCCGGCAGCTCGCTCGCCCTCTGGGAGGTGCTGTCCGCCGGACGCGAGCGCTGGGGGTTCACCCGCTGCGAGAGCAGCCTTCGTGTTCTTCCCTTCCTCGACGAGCGGTGGCTCCTCGACCCAGAGCACGGTCCGCTCGAGGAGCGGATGGGCCGCTTCGGAGCGATCGGGACGCTGCTCCTCGCCGGCCCGCTGTTCGCCGGCATCGCGCAGGGTGTCCGCGATCGGGTGGATGAGGCGCCCGCCGGAGGAGGCGCGGCACTGCTCGAGTCCGCGAGCCCGCTTCGCGACGGCGCCCTCATCGTCCGTGCCGCCGCGCCCTCGGTGCAGCAGCTGGTGCAGAGGCTGCGCCACCACCTCGCCGCCCTTCCCTCGCTGCTCGGGGACGACCCCTGGAGGCTCGATGCATCTGTCGCCGCGTGACATCGACAAGCTCATCCTTCACGGGGCCGGGTTCCTCGCCCAGAAGCGCCTGGCCCGCGGTCTCCGGCTCAACTACCCGGAGGCGGTGGCGCTGATCGCCGCGCAGATCCTCGAGCTGGTCCGCGACGGCAGGAGTGTCGCCGAGCTGATGGACGTGGGGCGGCGGATGCTCGGCCGGGCGCAGGTGCTCCCCGGCGTTCCCGAGCTCATCGCCGAGGTGCAGGTGGAGGGGACCTTCCCCGACGGCACCAAGCTCGTCACGGTCCATCACCCCATCGCGCTGGAGCAGGGCGACCTCGCGCTCGCGCTGCACGGGAGCTTCCTCCCGGTGCCGAAGTCCTTCCCCCCCGCCGCCGAGGTGCCGGTGCCGGGCGAGGTGATGGCGGCGGCCGGAGACATCGAGCTGAACGCGGGGCGGGAGACGTCGAGCCTCGCGGTGCTCAACACCGGCGACCGTCCCATCCAGGTGGGGAGCCACTACCCGTTCGCCGAGACCAACCGGGCGTTGCAGTTCGACCGCTCGCGCGCCTACGGGATGCGGCTGGACATCCCCGCGGGGACGGCGGTGCGCTTCGAGCCGGGCGAGAGCAAGACCGTACAGCTCGTGGCGATCGCCGGGGCGAAGGTGGTCCGTGGGGGCAACGCGCTCGGCGACGGCCCGGTGAGCGAGGCCGGACGGGCCCGGTTCCTCGCCGCGGTCAAGGATGGCGGGTTCTCGCACCGGGAGCAGCCATGAGCCGCCGCATCGACCGGCGGCACTACGCCGACCTCTACGGGCCGACCACCGGCGACCGGGTGCGCCTGGGCGACACCGCGCTGGTCGCCGAGGTGGAGCGCGACCTGACGACCTACGGCGACGAGTGCAAGTTCGGGGGCGGGAAGGTGCTGCGCGATGGCCAGGGGCAGAAGTCCGGAGCCTCGGACCACGAGGCCCTCGACGTGGTCATCACCAATGCGCTGATCGTCGATCACACCGGCATCTACAAGGCGGACGTGGGCATCAAGGCCGGGCGCATCGCCGGCATCGGCAAGGCAGGGAACCCGGACGTGATGGCCGGGGTGACGCCGGGAATGGTCGTGGGGGTGACCACCGAGGCGATCGCCGGCGAGGGGCACATCCTGACCGCCGGAGGGATCGACAGCCACATCCACTTCATCAGTCCGCAGCAGGCCGACGAGGCGCTGGCCAGCGGCATCACCTCCTGGCTCGGCGGCGGAACGGGTCCGGCCACCGGGACCAACGCGACCACCTGCACGCCCGGCATCTGGAACATCGCGCGGATGCTCGAGGCCGTCGACGACATGCCGCTGAACGTGGGGTTCACCGGAAAGGGCAACAGCTCGCGTCCGGAGGGGCTGGTCGATCAGATCGCGGCCGGGGCCATCGGCCTCAAGCTCCACGAGGACTGGGGAACGACGCCGGCGACCATCGACTGCTGCCTCGACATCGCCGAGGCGGAGGACGTCCAGGTCACTCTCCACACCGACACGCTCAACGAGTCGGGCTTCGTGGACGACTCGATCGCGGCGTTCCGGGAGCGGACCATCCACGCCTACCACTCGGAGGGCGCCGGGGGCGGACACGCGCCGGACATCCTTCGCGTCTGCGGCGTTCCGCACGTCCTCCCCTCCTCCACCAATCCGACCCGGCCGTTCACGGTGAACACGCTCGACGAGCATCTGGACATGCTCATGGTCTGCCACCACCTCGATCGGGAGATCCCCGAGGACGTGGCCTTCGCCGAGAGCCGGATCCGCGCCGAGACCATCGCCGCCGAGGACATCCTCCACGACCTCGGGGCGATCAGCATGATGTCCAGCGACAGCCAGGCGATGGGCCGGGTCGGCGAGGTCATCACCCGCACCTGGCAGACGGCGCACAAGATGCGCGAGCAGCGGGGGCGCCTGCCCGGAGAGCAGGGCCACAACGACAACCTTCGCATCCGCCGCTACGTGGCGAAGTACACGATCAATCCCGCCATCGCGCACGGCTTCTCCCACGAGACCGGCTCGGTGGAGGTGGGGAAGCTCGCGGACCTCGTGCTCTGGAAGCCGGGTTTCTTCGGCGTGAAGCCGGAGCTGGTGATCAAGGGCGGGTTCATCGCCTGGGCTCAGATGGGGGACGCGAACGCCTCCATCCCGACGCCGCAGCCGCTGATCATGCGGCCGATGTTCGGCGCGCGCGCGCCCGGGGCGATCAGCCTCGCGCTGGTGAGCCAGCGGGCGCTGGCCGAAGGGTCCGTCGCGCGGCTGGGGCTCAGGAAACGGCTCTCTGCGGTGCGGGGATGCCGGGGACTCGCGAAGCGGAACATGAAGCTCAACGACGCCCTCCCGAAGCTGGAGGTGGACCCGGAGACCTACGAGGTCCGGGCCGACGGCGTCCTCCTCCAGTGCGAGCCGGCAAGGACGCTTCCCCTCGCGCAGCGGTACTCGCTCTTCTGATCGATGACGACCTGGCGCTACCTGCAGCTGGCGGACTCGGCGTTTCCCACCGGCGGATTCGCGCACTCGGGCGGGCTCGAGGCGGCGGCGCAGGCGGGCGAGGTGAAGGACCTCCTGGCCTTCACCCGGTCGGCGCTGTGGCAGGCAGGGCTCGGGGCCCTTCCCCTCGCGCAGGACGGCTGGCGGGATCCAGGGGCGCTGGCGCGGCTCGATGCCCGGGCCGACGTCTTCCTGGCCAACCACGTCGCGAACCACGCGAGCCGAACGCAGGGCGCCGCGTTCCTTTCCACCTGCGCGCGCGTCTTCCCCGCGGAGGCGCCCCGGGTGCCGGAGGGGCTCTGCCTCCACCTCGCGCCGCTGTGGGGCGTTGCGTTCCGAGGGCTCGGGATGTCACTCGAGGAGACGCGGCACCTGTTCCTCTGGAGCAGCGCCCGGGGAGTGCTCTCCGCAGGCGTGCGGCTGGGCCTCGCGGGAACCTACGAGGCGCAGCGGATGCTCGCCGACCTCGGCACGGCGCTGGACGAGGTCGCCGCGCGGTGCGCATCGCTCGGCGCGGACGACCTGGCCCAGCCGGCGCCGCTCCTCGACCTGCTCCACGCCACCCACGACCGGCTGCACTCGCGCCTGTTCCAGTCCTGAAGGAGCCTGCACCCATGGGCCACGAAGGCGACCACACCCACGCCGACCATCCCGGCCACTTCCAGGAGCGGGAGCGGCCGATGCGGCGCGACACCCGCGAGCGCGCGTTCACCGTCGGGGTCGGCGGTCCGGTGGGGAGCGGGAAGACCGCGCTGGTGCTCGCCCTCTGCAGGCTCCTGAGGGATCGAGTCTCCCTGGGGGTGGTGACCAACGACATCTTCACGAAGGAGGACGCCGAGTTCCTGGTGCGGAACGAGGCGCTCGCGATGGAGCGGATCCGGGCGGTGGAGACCGGCGGCTGTCCGCACGCGGCGATCCGCGAGGACATCAGCCACAACCTCCTCTCGCTCGAGAGGCTGATGAGAGAGGTGAAGCCAGCGCCCGAGCTGCTCTTCGTCGAGAGCGGCGGTGACAACCTGGCCGCGCAGTACAGCCGGGAGCTCGCGGACTTCACCATCTACGTCATCGACGTCGCGGGCGGAGACAAGGTGCCGCGCAAGGGAGGCCCGGGAATCACGCAGTCGGACCTCCTGATCATCAACAAGACCGACCTCGCGCCGCACGTGGGGGCGGACCTGGGGGTGATGGATCGCGACGCGCGGAAGATGCGGGGAGCGGGCCCGACGGTGTTCGCGCAGGTGACGCACGGGGTGGGCGTGGAGAAGATCGCCGGCCATGTCCTCCGCGCGGCAGGGATCTCGGGCCGATCGCTCCCGTCCTGACGCGGCCGTGAGTCAGACCCGCGCCTGTTGGGGCGACGAGGGCACGCGGTTCCTGCCCGAGGGGGACGCGGCAAACGGCCGAGGACGCGTCCCTGGCGAGATCTCCACTGGCCTCCGCGACCCCACGCCCTCCGGGGATCCGCTGATCCGGGAAACACTCGGGCGGGTCCAGGGGGCCCGCAGGCCTCCCGGCCCGGGGACCGCTCCAAGATGACGCTCGAACCGGGAATGGGAAACCGCAGAAAACGCTCTGACGGGTCAGGCCAGCGCGGCTGGGCGGGCGAGC
>Ga0105249_10006611_pt1 | contig 10086 bp, 7 predicted proteins | sample KBSS44metaG_FD_81522 | JGI IMG/M metagenome (GOLD analysis project Ga0105249, IMG submission 81522) | Switchgrass rhizosphere microbial communities from Kellogg Biological Station, Michigan, USA - KBS S4-4 metaG | ecosystem: Host-associated > Plants > Roots > Rhizosphere > Soil | place...
AAGCCAGCTGAGGTCCTTGACGAAGGTGAGCTGAGCATTGGTCGGCAGCGTCGCGTCGATGCCCTCCTTGTCGAGCGCGTCGCTCAATGACGGCCGGTAGCGGCTCTTCAGGAGCACGTCGCTCGCAAGGAACACCTGCATCATCTGCGCGATGCGAGCCGTGCTGCTGCGGCGCTCCTCCTGCGCGAGGGCGCCCGGCAGCTCCTCGGCGACGACGTTGAGGGCGTCGCGCCGAAGCTCCAGGCTCTCGCCGAAGTAGCCGTCTGCGTTTGAGAGCTCGTCCGGGACGTCCAGGTCGTTTGCGCGGTCCACGAGCGTGGCCGAGTCGACGCGCAGCTCGTTTGCCTGGTTCTGGCGGTCCACGGACTGGTCCTGCCCGCTGGGGGTCTTCAGGATGTCGAACAGCCTGCTGCTCTCGGCGTTCGACTGCGCGATCAGGTCGTTCGTGTCGCGGACGTAGTCCTTCATCGCGCGTTCCTTGCGCGCGTCGAGGCAGCCGCGGAACAGCAGAACGATCAGGATAAACGCGATCACCGCGCCGCCGATGGCTATGGTGCGCCGGACCATTAGCGTCTGGCGGTCGGTGGAGGGACCGCGGGGCGGGCGGCGAGGCGGTCTACGTACTGGCTCGTCCGGTTCGTCCAGGAAGGACAGGCGAATCGCTCCTAGCGCAGTGCGCGTCTCGTACGCGCGTCGGTGGGAGTATGAACGGGGGGCAGGACGCGCTCGCCCGAAAACGAACACGAAACTGGCATGAGACGTTCCGAAACTGGCTTCACGGACGAGGCGGGCACGCTACCCCTGGGAGGGTCTGACCCTACACAACCGCTTCCGGGCGCTCCCGGTGCTCACCTCATCCTGGGTCGCTACCGGATGGAGCGTCGCCTGGGAGCCGGAGGGTTCGGGGTTGTATGGCTCGCCTGGGACGAGAAGCTGGAGCGCGAGGTGGCCGTCAAGGTGATCCCGCGCGAGCGCGGCGCCGGCGAGCGCGTGGAGCGCGAGGCCCGGGCGGCCGCCCGCCTGAACCACCCAGGGATCGTGGGCATCTACGAGCTGGCCTCGGACGAGCACGACGTCTATCTCGTCTCGGAGCTGGTTCGGGGGCGAACCCTCGCCGAGCTGACGCAGGCCGGAGCGATCTCCGACCGCGACGTGGCGCGCATCGGGATCGCGCTCTGCGAGGCGCTCGAGCACGCGCACGCGCGCGGCGTCATCCACCGCGACGTGAAGCCCGGCAACGTGATGGTGCTGGCCGAGCCTGCCGCCGGCGCGGGCTTCGCCAAGCTCGCCGACTTCGGCGTTGCCCACGTGGCGAGCCACGATCCGCTGACGCGCACCGGAGACATCGTCGGCACGCTCGCCTACATGGCTCCGGAGCAGGCCGAGGGCGCACGCGTGACGCCCGCCTGCGACGTCTACTCGCTCGCGCTGACCCTCTACGAGGTCTGGACCGGTACGAATCCGGTGAAGGCGGCCGGGCCCGCCGCGACCGCGCGCCGGCTCGGACGCCCGCTCCCGTCGCTCGCCTCGATGAGGCGCGACCTTCCGGTCGGGCTATGCGACGTGATCGACGACGCACTCGACGTCGATCCCGCCTTCCGCCCCGATCCGGCGCGGCTCAGGGCGGAGCTGTGTGCCGTCGAGGCCGAGCTCGCGGACGAGGGCGGCCTGGTCGAGCCGGCCACGTTGCGCAGGGTCGGGCTGCCCACGACCACGCGCCGGCGGCGGACGCTCCTCGGCCTCTCGCGCGACGGCGACCCGGCCGGTGGGCCGCTCCCGGGCTCGGACCTGCTCGAGGAGGGCCGCCGGGCGCCGCGCATCCCGGAGCGCATCGGTGCGGGGCTCGCCGCGGGCGGTCTGGTGCTTGCCTGCATCCTCACGCTCGGACCCGACCCCTCGTTCTCGCCCTTCGTGGCAGCGGCCCTCGCGGCGGTGGCCACCGCCGTGCTGCCGCGCATCGGCTGGCTCCTCGCCGTCATCGGTCTCTGTGCCTGGCTGGTGTCCCCGGAGGCGGACCGCCAGGGCACCGCGCTGGTGCTCGCGGCGGCGGCTGCCCCTGTCCCGTTCCTCCTTCCCCGCGCCGGGCTCCTCTGGTCGGTCCCGATTCTCGCGCCTCTGCTCGGCACGGTCGCTCTGGCGCCCGCCTTCGTAGGGGTCGCCGCGCTGGCGTCGACCCCAACCCGCCGCGCCGGCCTGGCGGCGGCCGGCTTCTGGTGGCTCGTGCTCGGCGAGGCGCTCACCGGCAGGGAGCTGCTGTTCGGCTCGCCCGACGGCACGATGGCCCACTCGACCTGGGAGGGCTCGATCTCGGCGGCGGTCTCCGACGCGCTCGAGCCGCTCGTGACCACGCCGGCGCTCGCGCCCGCCCTCGCCTGGGCGGCAGGCGCCGTCGTGCTTGCGTTGGTCGTGCGCGGCCGCTGGCTCGCGCTGGACGTCGTCGGAGCCGGGCTGTGCGCCGCCGCGCTGATCGCCGCACACGTGGCCCTGGGCAACGCGCTGGCCGCCGACGTGGCGCTCGATCATGCGCGCGGGGCCGTGGCGGGCAGCGTCGCGGCCGCGCTCGTGGTCGTTGTGGCGTTCCACATGGGGGGAAGCCGGGAGCCCTGGCGTGCTCCGCGTGTCACAACTGCTTAGGACTACCCTGCGAGGCACCAAATGAGCATGCTGCGGAACCTTGAGGCGAAGCTGGGCGGGCTCGTCGAGGGCGCATTCGGCCGTGCCTTCCGCACGAGCGTCCAACCGGTGGAGCTCGCCCACAAGCTGGCGAAGGAGATGGAGGACAACCAGATGGCCTCCGTGTCGCGCGTCTACGTCCCGAATCACTACCGGGTCTTCCTGTCGCCGAAGGACCGCGAGCAGTTCGCCAGCTACGAGCCGGCGCTCCGCAAGGAGCTGTCCGACTACCTGCTGGAGCACGCGAGGCAGGAGTCGTTCGCGCTCTCGACCCGCCCGCAGGTGGAGTTCCACACCGACGAGCGCCTCGACCTCGGCGAGTTCGGGATCCAGGCCCAGCTGCTGGCGCCTCCCGAGGAGGAGCACGAGGAGGAGGGCCCGGGCGCGCCCGCGCCGTCCGCCGGCGACTTCGGCCACACGATGGTGTACTCGCCGAGCCGCGACGCGCGCCGCGTCGAGCCCGCTCAGGACCGCCGTCAGGCGCTGCTCGTGGGCGGCGGCCGCCGCAACGTGCTGAGCGGCAGCCGCGTGGTGCTCGGCCGCAGCCGCGAGGCCGACATCGTGCTTCAGGACCCGAACGTGTCGCGCCGCCACGCCGAGCTGCGCCGCGACGACGGCGGGTGGCAGATCGTGGACCTGGGCTCCACGAACGGAATCAAGGTAAACGGGCGGCGGGTCGACCACCAGCCGCTGAGCGCCGGGGATCAGATCACCATCGGCGTGACGGACCTCACCTTCGAGCTCGACTGAGACATGGACGAGCCGCTAGCCGTCGCGCTCAAGTTCGGGTTCCTTGTCGTCCTCTACCTCTTCCTGCTGTGGGTGGTGCGGAGCGCCATGCGCGACCTCGCCAGGTACGGCGGGAGCGCCGCGGCCGCAGAGCCGGTCGAGGTTCCCTCACCCGGCAGGCGTCAGCGCAGCACGCCCGCGCCGCGCTCCGGGGTGGCGCCGCGCGTCCAGGTGGTTGCAGCGATGGGGCACGAGCCGGGTACGTCCTTCGAGGTGGGCGACGGGGTGATCTTCGGCCGCTCCGACGGAGCCGACATACGCGTGCACGATCAGTTCGCGTCGTCGGCGCACGCGCGCATCTTCGACCGCGGCGGCCACATGTACCTCGAGGACATGGGCTCGACCAACGGCACCTACCTGAACGGGCGCCAGGTGAAATCGGTCGAGCGGCTCCAGATGGCGGACACGATCCGGATCGGCGACAGCGAATACCGCTACGAGGAGTAGCGGGGTGGCGCTCAGCATCGTCGAGCAGGCCGGGCGGACCGACGTGGGCCGCCAGCGCACCGCGAACGAGGACTCGCTCGTCGTGCAGCCGCCGCTGTTCGCAGTGGCCGACGGCATGGGCGGCGCGAAGGCCGGCGAGGTCGCATCTGCCGTGGCCGTCCAGGCCGTCGAGGGCGCGCGCGAGTCCGGCGAGCCCGCCGAGGCGCAGCTCGCGGAAATCGTGCGCGACGCCAATCGGCGCATCTACGACCTGGCGGTGGCGGACGAGTCCCGCCGCGGCATGGGCACGACGCTCACCCTCGCCAAGGTCCACGGGGACGAGGTGAGCCTCGCCCACGTCGGCGACAGCCGCGCGTACCGGCTGCGCGACGGTGAGCTGTCCCAGCTGACCCGCGACCACTCGCTGGTGGCGGAGCTGGAGCGAAGCGGCCAGATCACGCCCGAGGCGGCGGAGCATCACCCGCAGCGCTCGATCATCACGCGCGCGCTCGGCCCCGAGCCGGACGTCGAGGTCGACACCTACACGCTCGCCGGGCGCGACGGCGACGTCTTCCTGATCTGCTCCGATGGCCTCACGTCCATGATCTCCGACGACGAGGTCGGCTCGATACTGCGCTCGGCGAGCACGCTGGACGAGGCCGCGGACGCCCTGGTGCGGGCGGCCAACCAGAGCGGCGGCAAGGACAACATCACGGTGATCCTGTTCCGCCTGGGCGAGGGCGACCCCGCCGGCCAGCCGGCCACGACCGAGCGGCCGCCTTCGGCGGAGGACACCGTCGTCGGCCTAAAGGCCGACGAGCTCCGGGCCGCGGCCAGCGCTCCCGCGGAGCCCGCCGCCGACGCGACGATCATCCAGCGGAGGGCCGAGCCCGTTGCGCCGGCGCCCGAGCGGCCCCGCCGCCGGAGCCGCCGCGGCCGCGGGCGGTTCGCCCTGCGGGTGATCCTCGGCCTGGCTGTCCTCGCCGCGGTCGTCGGCGGCCTGTACGCGCTGAGCCGTCAGGTCTACTTCGTCGGGACGAACGACGCGGGGCTCGTGACCGTCTACAGGGGCATTCCCTACGAGCTGCCGCTTGGCGTCAACCTCTACACGGAGGACTACGCCAGCGGCATGCCCGCACGGGCGATCCCGAACGCGCGCCGCACCCGCGTGCTGGATCACGAGTGGCGCAGCCGGACCGACGCCGTCGACCTCGTGCGCGCGCTCGAGCGAGGGCAGCTGGACGCCGGAGCCTCGAACTGATGTCGGCCCGCATGCGCGAGCTGTTCGGGCTCCTGCCCGTCTCGCTGCTTGTGGCCGTCGGGTTTGCCGCCGTGCTGTCCACCCGCTCCACCGACGTCTCGAACGCCACCCTCACCTACGGCGCCTTCTTCCTGGGCCTGTGCGTCGTGGGGCACCTCTTCATCCGCGCGCGGCTGCCGCACGCCGACCCGTACATGTTCCCGCTCGCCGCGGTGCTCGCAGGGATCGGGCTCGTCCTGATCTACAGGATCGACCCGGAGCTCGCCCGCGAGCAGGCGCAGTGGTTCGTCGTCGGCCTTGCCCTCTTCTGCCTGACGATCCTGCTGGTCGACGACCACCACGTCCTCGAGCGCTACCGCTACACGATCGCGGCGGTGAGCATCGGGCTCCTGGTGCTGCCGCGGCTGCCCGGGATCGGCGGCCAGGTGAACGGCGCCTTCCTCGCGATCAAGGTGGGGCCGATCCAGTTCCAGCCGGCGGAGTTCGCCAAGCTCGGGATCATCATCTTCCTCGCGAGCTACCTGCGCGAGACGGGCGACATCCTGGTGCGGCCGCGATTGCGGCCGCTGCCGTACCAGCGCCAGCTGATCCTGTGGGGCACCCCGGCGCTGCTGACGCTCCTGGGCATCGCCGTGTTCGACCTCCGGCCCGCGGGCTCCGTGCTGCTGGCGGTGTTCCTGTTCTCGCTCGCCGCGGTCATCCGCGACCGCCCCTCACCGAAGCACTTCGGGCCGCTCCTCCTGGTGTGGGGCCTCGCCATGCTGATGCTGATCGTCATCCGCGACCTGGGGAGCTCGCTGATGTTCTTCGGCGGCTTCCTGGCTCTGCTCTGGGTGGCCACCGCGCGGCTGTCGCTGATCGGCGTGGGGGCGACGATGTTCTTCGGCGGCGCCTTCTACCTCTCGCAGAACGTCCCGCATGTGGAGGAGCGCGTGGACGTGTGGCTCGACCCGTTCGCCAGGGGCGTCGTCGACAAGGAGGGCTATCAGCTGGCTCAGTCCCTGTTCGCCCAGGCGGACGGCGGCCTGTTCGGGCAGGGCTTCGGCCAGGCGCTCCTCGAGTTACCCGGGGGCGGGACGATCCTGCCCGCCGCGCACACGGACCTCATCTACGCGGTGCTCACCAACGAGGCCGGCCTGTTCGGCGCCGCGGGGCTGATCGGCGTCTACCTGCTGCTCGTCTATCGCGGCCTGCGCACCGCGCTCTCGGCCGCCGACGGCTTCTCGAAGCTGCTGGCCACCGGGCTCACCGCCGTGCTCGCGATCCAGGTGTTCGTGATCGTGGGCGGCGTCACGCGCGTGATCCCGCTCACCGGCGTCACGCTGCCGCTCGTCTCGTACGGGGGCAGCTCGATCGTGGCGAACATGGTGCTGCTCGCGCTGCTCCTGATCGTCTCCGACCACGCGCGCTCGGAGGCGCAGCGCCGCGGAGGCGTGGTGTGAGCTCGTGAACCGCCAGATCGTCCAGCTGTTCGGGCTCTTCACGCTGCTGTTCGCGATCCTGCTCGCGTTCACCTCGCGCTGGACTGTCTTCGAGGCGAGCTCGCTCGAGAACAACCCCGACAACCGGCGCCCGCTGATCGAGGAGCAGAAGATCCCGCGCGGCGTGATCTACGCCTCGGACGGAAGGACGAAGCTCGCGCGCAGCGTCGGCCACGGCCGCGGTGAGAACCGCATTTATACACGCACCTATCCGACCGGATCTACGTTTGGACATCCGGTGGGCTTCTCCTACATCCGGAACGGACGCCGGGGCCTCGAGCAGAGCCGCAACGACGACCTCGCGGGCAAGGAGGACGAGTTCAGCTCGATCCTGTCCGGCCTCGAGAGCCGCAGCCGCGAGGGCAACGACGTCGTCACGAACCTCGACGTGCGCGGCACTCAGGCGGCCGTGGCGGGGCTGGCGGGCCGGACGGGTGCCGTCGTGGCCATGGAGCCGAAGACCGGCAAGGTGCGCGTGATGGTCTCGGAGCCGGAGTACGACCCGAACCTGATCCCCTCCGACATCGGGCAGCTGAACCGCGACCCGAGGCAGCCGCTCCTCAACCGCACGACGCAGGAGCTCTACCCGCCGGGCTCGACCTTCAAGGTCGTGACCGCGACGGCCGCGCTCGACTCAGGCAAGCTGACGCCCGACACGGTGATCGACGGGTCGTCGCCGAAGACGATCTCCGGCGTGCCGCTCGAGAACGCCGGCGGCGAGAGCTTCGGGCCGATCTCCGCGACCGACGCGCTCACGAACTCGGTGAACACGTACTGGGCCCAGGTCGGCGAGCGCATCGGGCGCGAGACGCTCGTGGAGTACATGAAGCGCTACGGCTTCTACGCGGACCCGAAGCTCGACTACCCGGACACACAGAAGATCCCGAGCGGGATCATCAACGGCGACGGCGACTACGTGACGGACGGCTTCGACGTCGGCCGCGTCGCGATCGGCCAGGGCGGCCTCGAGGGCGAGGTGCGCGCCGGGCCGCTCCAGATGGCGGAGGTCGCCGCGGCCGTCGGGAACCGGGGCCGGCTGATGAAGCCGCAGCTCACCGACCGGATCGTCCAGAAGGACGGTCGCGTCAAGGAGCGCATCCAGCCCGACCTGCAGTCGGTCGTCATGAAGCCGGAGACGGCCGACGAGCTCGCCAACATGATGAGCCGCGTGGTCGAGGAGGGCACCGGCACCGCGGCCGCACTCGCTGGCATTCGCGTGGCCGGCAAGACCGGGACCGCCGAAACCGGGCCGAACCGCGAGTTCACCCAGGCCTGGTTCATCTGCTTCGCGCCCGTCGAGAACCCGCAGATGGCCGTGGCCGTGACGATCCCGAACGCCTCCGGGCAGGGCGGCACGGTGGCGGCGCCGATCGCCAAGTCGGTGCTCGAGGCGCTCCTGGGCGGAGGCGCCGGATGACGGAGGTCGCCGGCAACACGCTGATCGACGGCCGGTATCGCGTGTTGCGGCGCATCGGCTCGGGAGGGATGGCCGACGTCTACTGCGCCGAGGACATTCACCTCGGCCGGCAGGTTGCGATCAAGGTGCTGCACAGGCGCTTCGCGCAGGACCAGGAGTTCGTCGAGCGCTTCCGGCGCGAGGCCAAGTCGGCGGCGGGCCTGAACCACCCCAACGTGGTGGGCGTGTTCGACCGCGGTGAGCACGAGGGGACCTACTACATCGCGATGGAGTTCCTGGAGGGCCAGACCCTCAAGGACATCGTCGCCGCCGAGGCGCCGCTGTCGCAGGAGCGCGTGATCGACCTTGGCCTTCAGATCCTCCAGGCGGCGGGGTTCGCCCACAGCCACGGCGTGATCCATCGCGACTTCAAGCCGCACAACGTGATCGTCGACCACCAGGGGCACGCCAAGGTCACGGATTTCGGCATCGCGCGGGCGGGAGCATCCGAGATGACGGAGACCGGCTCGATCATGGGCACGGCGCAGTACCTGTCGCCCGAGCAGGCCCAGGGGCATGCGGTCACCGCGACCTCGGACATCTACTCGATCGGCGTGATGCTCTACGAGATGCTCGCGGGACGGCTGCCGTTCGAGGGCGACAGCGCCGTGGCGGTCGCGCTGAAGCATCTGTCCGAGCCGCCCGCGCCGATCTCACAGTGGCGCCCGGACGTGCATCCCGCGCTCGAGGCCGTCGTCATGGCGGCGCTCGCGAAGGACCCGGCGCAGCGCTGGCAGTCGGCGGAGGATCTCGCGGCCGGGCTCGAGGCCGCCCGCACCCAGATCGCGGCAGGCCCGAACGGCGGCCAGGACACCGCGGCGTTCGCGGCGATCCCGATGCCGGTCCCCGACGAGACGGGACCCACCAACCTCGCTCCCCCGTCGGTGGTGGCGCCGGTGGCCGAGCCGCTGGAAAAGCGCGAGCGGCGCTGGCCGTGGTACGCGATCGGGGCGCTCGCCCTGGCGCTCGTGGGGGTCCTCCTGTATCTGATCCTGAGCGGCCTGCTCGCGACGGAGAAGCGCGAGGTGCCGCGGGTGACCGGCAAGCAGCTCGTGGAGGCGCGGGCGCTCATGGAGCGCGCCGGCTTCGAGGTGCAGACCGAGCGCGTGCAGAGCCGCCAGCCCTTCGACCAGGTGGTCGATCAGGACCCGAACGGCGGCGAGGAGGCCGACAAGGGCTCCACGGTCACGCTCGAGGTGTCAGGCGGACCGGGCGACGTCCTGGTCCCGCCGGTCGAACGCCTGTCCGAGGTCCAGGCCGTGCGCGAGCTCCACAAGGCGGGCCTGGAGGTGACGACCGACCCGGAGTTCTCGGACAAGGTGAAGAAGGACTTCGCCATCCGGACCGTCCCGCCCGAGGGCACCGAGGTCACGAAGGGCACGCGCGTGCGCCTGCTCGTTAGCCAGGGCCCCGAGCAGGTGACGGTGCCTGACGTGACCGGCCTGACGCGCGCCTCCGCCGAGGCGCGGCTGCGCGACGAGGGCCTCGAGGTGTCCGCCCAAGAACAGGAGTCAGACGTGGCCGAGGGCGACGTCATCTCGCAGAACCCGACCGCCGGGACGCGGGTCTCGCGCGGCGCCACGGTGACGATCGTCGTGTCGACGGGCAAGCCGCAGGTCGACGTGCCGGACGTGGTGGGCATGAGCGAGGAGCGAGCCACCTCGCGGCTCAGCGGCGTGGGTCTCAGCCCCGTGCGCCAGGAGCGCACGGTGACCGACCCTGCCCAGGACGGGGTCGTGATCGAGCAGCGCCCCGGCGCGGGGACGCAGGTGGACGAGGGGCGGGAGGTCGTGATCGTGGTGGGAGTGCTGAAGGAGACCGACACGCTCGAGCCCGGCACGCAGACGACGCCCTGACGCGGCCGCCTAGCGCAGCAGCGACAGCTCCTGGACCTGCGCCTCTCCGCTCTCCGGCAGGTCGCTGATCCAGAGCAGGTAGTAGCGGTACAGCCGCCCGCGCGGGCGCCAGCGGAAGGTGTGGTCCTGGTTGACCGTGGCGGT
>Ga0105249_10006612_pt1 | contig 10085 bp, 9 predicted proteins | sample KBSS44metaG_FD_81522 | JGI IMG/M metagenome (GOLD analysis project Ga0105249, IMG submission 81522) | Switchgrass rhizosphere microbial communities from Kellogg Biological Station, Michigan, USA - KBS S4-4 metaG | ecosystem: Host-associated > Plants > Roots > Rhizosphere > Soil | place...
GTCCTCCTTTCTAATCAATACTTCAAGGGGGCCGATAATCAATGACAGGGATCTGACGGATGCATTAAATAGCGGAACCATTGCAGGGGCAGGACTGGATGTTCTGTCGGTTGAACCACCACTTGCAGACAATCCTCTTTTTGGTGCGGCAAATTGTATTATTACGCCACATATTGCCTGGGCTACCAAAGAAGCCAGAAGCAGGTTGTTGGCCATCGTGGTCAATAATCTTAAGGCCTTTATTGAAAAAACACCGGTTAATATCGTGAACAATTAATATGCATATACTGATAGCACCGAACGCATTTAAAAATAGTCTTTCAGCCAACGAAGCAGCAATTGCTATTCAAACAGGGCTTCAGGACAGCAGGCTGGACTGCTCAACTGAATGTTTTGCCGTAGGCGATGGGGGAGACGGAACCGCTGCATTGATTATAGAAAAATGCAATGGGGTCTATGTTCCGGTGATGGTTGAGGATCCCCTTGGCAGGCCCATACATACGACTTATGGACTAATTGATAATGGTTTTACAGCAATTATAGAGATGGCCAACGCTTCCGGTTTACGGTTGGTGCAGCCTGGGGAATTGAATCCCTTGCGCACGAGATCTGTTGGGACAGGGGAAATGATCAAAGACGCTATGAACAAAGGTGTCAGGAAAATGATTATAGGGATGGGCGGCTCGGCGACGGTGGATGGCGGAACAGGAATACTACAGGCACTGGGGATTAAGTTTTTGGATGCGGCTGGTAAATCGCTAACCAATCTGCCGGAAAGCCTGGTTGATCTGGCAGACATAGATATATCTGAGCTGGACGCACGGTTTTTTGGCATTGAGGTTATTGTTTTGTGCGATGTTAACAATCCACTGCTTGGACCATCCGGTGCTGCGGCTGTATTTGGTCCCCAAAAAGGTGCTTCTCCGGCCGATGTCTTAAAACTGGAAAAGGCGCTTCAACAATTTTGCAAAATCGTATTTAATAAAATTGGCAGTAATATCGAAGATTTTAAGTCTGGTGGAACGGCAGGCGGAGCCGCGGCGGGCCTGTTTGCATTTTTGCGTGCCAAACTGGTAAACGGCATTGATTATTTTTTGGAGCTTACTGATTTTGAAACACAGCTGTCACAAGCGGATGTCGTGATTACCGGAGAAGGCAGTATAGATGAGCAAACGCTGGATGGGAAGGGCCCTTATGGAGTGGCTGCAAAAGCTAAACTGAAAGACGTTAATGTGATTGGGTTGGCAGGCATGATTCCCCAGTCACCCAGTAACGAACTGAGGTTATATTTTGATGTGTTATTGGCTATCGGCCATAAACCTGCAAGTCTTCCCGAAGCAATAGCCGGGACTCGGGAAAGTTTAATTCGGATAGGTCATACAATAGGTAATTTACTTTCATTTGATCTGCACAACAACAAACAGGAAATTTAACGAAGTTGGAATTATGAAACCAGTGTGTATATATGCCATATGGCAAGTTCAGCCGTTCAAGTGATAATAATACTTTTTTTACAAGCCATTCCAATGGAACAACCCGGCCCTTTACAAATAAGATTAAGGCACTAAAATAATTTATTTCCTTCCTAATCACTGTTATTTTACCAATCGCCGTACCATTTAATGGTTAGCCAGGATGCACTGATACCCGTTGATTTTAAATAATTACCAACCGTAGTTGCTCTCTTCCGGGAAAGTGTTTCATTATAACTTGCTTCACCTACGCCATCTGCATGTCCTTCAATAAGGATATTTGTTTCAGGATATGTCTTGAATACTTTTACCAATTTGTCTAATGCTAATTGAGAATTGGAATTGATATTGGACATATTGGTTCCGAAAAAAACACCTGCTTGGGATCCATCGGTGTTACTTTCATTAAAGACAACATTAATGCCTTCGCCCACCCTGGTAACTTCTGCACCGGGTATTTCCTGTTTAATGGTTTCTGCCTGCCTGTCCCTCTTATTACCATAATGTCGCCCGCCACACCGCCTGTTACCGCACCAATAATAGCGCCAAGTGCGATGTTTTGTTAATTGCCAACATTATTGCCAATTACCCCACCTATCATGGTGATCAAGGCTGCTTTGCAGTGCTGACTGGTGGACAAACCATTCGAGGTCATGTTGTATCTGACCTGTATATAATACTCGTAAAAATCAGCGTTTTGTTTGTATTCCAAGTGTGTTTGCGAAACGCAAACAGATAGGAAATGCAAATAATCCGGTATTGTTTCGTATATTTGTTTACAAATATTGACTGTTTGCGTTTCGCAAACGCAGAAACAAAGTGTACATGAAAAACGATATTATCATACAAAATGCGCTGGGAGAGCTGATTAGACAAACCGGCATCAACGCTTTCTGGAAAATCGGCACTAAAGGAGAGCCCGATGGACGGCTTGAATTCAGGTATAATAATGAGAAGCACCCGGCTTTTATTGAAGTAAAAAGAGAGGTCCGGGCACACCAGTTGCCCGCCCTCGAAGAAATGAACAAACAGCGTCACCCCCTCATGGTTATTGCAGAATATATCTTCCCGGAAATAAAAAAAGAACTGCGTAACCGGGGCATCGCCTACCTGGAAACAAACGGCAATATCTTTTTTAACGATGGGAACTTATTTCTTTGGGTGGACGGACTAAAAACAAAACGGCTGCAAAAAATAAAGGCAGGAAGGGCATTTACCAAAACAGGGCTCAAACTGATATTCGATTTTTTGCTTCAGCCCGAGTTGGTAAACCTTACCTACCGGGAAATAACGGAAAAAACAACCATTGGATTCGGTAACATCAATTTTATTATCACTGATTTGAAAGAACAGGGATTTATGGTCCCGCTGGATAAAAATAATTACACCCTTCATAACAAGAAAGAACTGTTGGATAAATGGATGACCGCATTCCAGGAAAAATTAAAACCCCACCTTTTTATCGGGGCATACCGGTTTTTACGACAGGAAGACCAACTGAACTGGCAGGCGCTTCCACTGAACCTGGATAAAACCTGCTGGGGTGGCGAACCCGCAGGCGAAATACTCACCCGGTATTTAAAGCCACAGGAATTTACGCTCTACACACAGGAAAAAATAAAAGATCTGATAACCCATTACCGGCTTATACCCGATCCCGGCGGGGATATAAAAGTATACCAACAATTCTGGACGGATAATAATCCAACAGCCCATACAAAAACAGCACCTCCCTTGCTTGTCTATGCCGATCTTATGAATACCGGCGACCGGAGATGTACAGAAACCGCCCAAAAAATATATGATGCCTATCTACAGGACAAGTTTTGAAATGATCCGCCAGCAACCGTCACTACAGTTGTTACTGGAGGCGCTGGAGCGTGGGTTTAAACGGTTTGCCATTGATTTTTACCTGGTCGGTGCCGTATCGAGAGATGTATGGATGAACGGGATAAACAATATCGCCCCCCTGCGGGCTACCACCGACCTTGATTTTGCAGTGTATATAAATGACAAAGGCCTGTATGAGCAGTTAAAAGAATACCTGGTAACAGCAGAAGGCTTTACATCAAGAAAGCAAAATTCGTTTGTACTCATCTATACAGACGGGACTGAAGTTGACCTGATGCCTTTTGGGGCCATCGAAGATGAAAACCGGAAAGTAACGGTAGAAGGCTTTGGTTTTACCAGTATCCATGTGGATGGTCTGAAAGAAGTATTTGAGCAGGGCCTGCCCGAGATAGCATTGGACGGTGCCCGGCCTTTTAAATTTTGTACCCTGCCGGGTATTGTTCTTTTAAAGCTCATTGCCTGGGACGACCGCCCGGAGGACCGCAGGGACGATATTATAGATATCAGCGACGTTCTTTCTCATTTCTTTGAAATGTGCAAGGAGCTAATATATGAAGAGCACAACGATCTCTTTGAAAACCCTGCAAAAGACCTGCTTTTTATCGGAGCACATGTACTCGGAAGAGAAATAAAAAAAATTACCCTGCGCGATGAGAAACTGCATGCCAGGGTTCAGCGGATACTTGAACAAAACACGGCCGACCCGTTACAAAGCAAAATGGCCTTTATTATGCGTGCCTATTTCGACAATACTGTCGAAGAAAGCATTTTACTGATTAATGAAATCAGGCAGGGCTTTGAATAAAAGCGGACCCGAGCGATCATTAATTGTTGAATAAGCGATTTTTTTTATCTTTCGTTTTAACTGGTAAAGCTGCTGATACAGTTTTCAGTCCCCGTGCGGTAAAAAAAAGGGTTTATGAATAATACAAGTAACCATTCGAATACACGTACGCGTGTTGCTAGTATCATTGCCTTACTGAATGCGGCCGCTTGGTCGGTATGTTTACTATTTATTGCAGCACGTACCAATAGATCCGTTGTCCTGAAAGGCCTGTTTGCCTTCTGGGGTAGTTTTTCCGTATGCGGTACTTGTAATAATTAGCAGAAACTCAATTTTTGTAGCAAAACAACTCAAATATTGGGTGGTTATCATTTCTATTCTGCCGGTTATTTTTTAAACGGCCCGATATTTGTCGCCCGGGAAAACGCCTGCTTTTATTTTTCTACTGATTCACTTGATATCCTGGCTAATGATTGGTATCATGATGCTGCGCTCAGAAAAAAGCCAGCAGTGAAAAAAGTAAGGAATCTACAATTCATAAACACTTTTTTGAATATACCGGTAACTAATGTTTTTCAATTTGGCATTTGTAGTTGATATAACATATCAAGGCTTACTCTGCGCTGTTATATTTACTTTGTTTTCCATTTTAGCCCTTTCGTTTTCCTTTTTCAGAATATATTCAATCACTTCTTGTTTATCTCTAAAGCTTACACTTTCGGTATTGGTGCCGTATCTTTTCCTGACAAATTTTAGCAGCAAAGGTTTTGTATTCCCAAGTCTTGATAAATAGCCGATAAAAGAGAATAGTTTTATCCTCTCTTTGCCATTTACTAAAATTGTTTTACCATAATAAGCATTATAATTCGTGGCAGGATAACTGTTGTCATAAATCGCAATATTATTTTGTTTTGCCAAAAGTCTCCACAGAGTTGACTTGTAGTTGATATTTACATATTTGGTTTCTTTTTCTATTGTTGTATCATAATAGACACCTAAACTTTCGATACTATCCAATTTAACTTTGATAATATCACTTTCATGCCTTTTATTTTCTGGCAAAATTGGAATCGCCCATGGATGTACCAATTTGACAAAGCCAATTGTCGTATCATGATTAATATCGACAACGTATCCTTTTTTGACTGGCATAAAATCATAGCTTCTTTCATCACGCCAAGTACCGCGTTTCGGCCATTTGGATTGCAGCGAGTATCCCAGCTGACAAGATTGCAACAGCAAAGTAAAAAAGCACAATAGCGAAACCACTTTTAACATAAATCATCTATTTTCTCGAAGACAAGTTATCGGCAGTCCATCCAAAAAAAGCTGTCGGTAAAAGATTAGACCAAAAGATGCTGCCGGTAAATGTTCCCGTGCCCTGATCCGGATTTAAATTACCAAAACTTGCATGATTGAGGAAGTCATTAACCAATGATTGACTAATAGCACTCGCAGAATTATAGACAACACAATCCAATTTGTTATCCTCTCTGTATTTGAAATTTTTTGTCTATTTGATATAAAAGCCCCAAGGGTCGAAGACTCGAACCAAATTTTGCAAGATTTAAGGGATTTAAGCCTATTAGTAGGCAATTCCGACGCTAATGGGTAATAAAAAGTTCGAGGTTTTTAGTATCTATTTCATAGAATCCCTTAGTTTCTGAACCTTAGATATAACAGCATTTGCGTCCTCTATTCTGTTCTGCTTATATTCGTGAGAAGGGTATCCCTTTTCGCCGATTGGATAATTTTCAAATTTGTGTCTTGTGTGTTCTAAAGACTCAAGAATAAAATTCAGGTCTGACACGGTTAGCGTTTCCATAATTTGTCATTATTTTATTGTAATACTATACTAGGTTTCAAAAAAGGCGTCAAGAACTGCAGTATTATCCTCATTACAAGAAAATTTACATCTTCCTTGGAAAAATCATATATCCCAAAATCCTTAATATAATTCTTACTCATTGAGAAATACCCGGCTGCATAAGGTTTACTTGTACTTTTTATATAAAACCAAAAAAGACGAGAAGACATAAATTGTTTTAAAAACATTAATTCCCTCTCATTGGATCCTATCACCGCTATACCATTATAAAAAAATAAATTCTCATCTGTGTTAATAATATGGTTTGGAATGTGCGGAGTTATATGAGGAAAAAATAACTTAAAACGCATCAATGAATCTAAACCTCATCAAGCTCTTCTCCTATCTATTATCAAACAACATCAAAAGTTAATGTCAACCAGTTTTTAAAAGGATAATCTTCCGGGATACGAAGCAATTGATAAATATGAGAGATTAGAATTCCAAACTTTCATTGTTGACTTGATTTTGAAAACTGATGAGCTTGTTACACTTGTCACCGATAAAGTCTTCATAAAAGTTCTTTGCACCTGACATTAAACCTTTTTCATTTTTATAAAATTGTAAGCGACTAGAGTATAGTGTTGTGTAATTATTCATATTCATGTTACTGGTATCTGCCTGGATTTGCCGTAAATACTTTAAAAATTCTTCTTCAGGTTTTTCTTTTGCTGACCAGTAAGGATCAACTATTAACACCCGTCCGTTCTCATTGCTGTTTAGGTGCCTTATGATGATATTATTTAGATAATTATCGAAGAAACTGTAGCCAATCACAATAAGCAGTTTAGACGCTTTTAGCTTCTGAATGAATTGCTGAAGTAGTGTAAAGAAAGGATCTACAGAGAACAGTTTATATTCGAATCCTAATATTATATGTGGCTTTCTTTCATCGGGGTTTAAAGGATTAAAAGCTACTTCATGATTTGTTAGGCAACAAGTATCATCCTCGTTCAAATACCAATCTAAAGAACCGTGGATTTTACTGAGGTTAATTTTTGCATCTTCTGAATCAAACCATTTTGCGTCCCATAGGCCTTCAGAGTTGAAACCGGTGTTAACGGGAAATTCAGAATCTTTATTAAATACCTTTTCAAATACAAGGTCATAATTCAGGGTGAATATATTTATGTGATAATCTTCGTCATTGGTTTCTTTTAACAGCGTAGCAAAGGGGGCAAGCAATTCTTCTGCTGCTTTATAGTTATCAGTTGGCGTAATCCATTCTATGACCTTTTCGTAAATAAAATTTAAATACGTTTCAAAAATGTTGTCGTATTTAATTTCTAACCGCATTAAGCGTTCACTCCAACTGCCAACAAGAGGTTCGGGTATAATGTAATCCTTGTTTATTATTTTTCGGATTATCAATATATAGTCTTCTATATTAGGAGAATAAAGATCTGCACCTCCTGACCTGATATTTCTTAAATCACTTTGAAAAGAGAGGGAAGGCCGTATGAACTGATACAATTCAATAAAGGCTTTCTTGTAGTCCTTATACAAAATATGGTCTTGCGGTATATCAATAATTGCCTGATGCAATTTGCCAAGCATAGCCTTTGATATAAGGCAATTGGCTTCATAAGATGCACCTGCACCCAAAAGGAAAACGGCACTATCAAAGGTTTCTTTTAACGTCATAAAAACCACAGATTAGAGTGTGCGACAGGATTCTCCGGAAGCCTGTTATCCGGGAAATGAGCGGCCAGGTCTGCGACTATTTTTGAATAGGAAATAGTCACGGGCAGGCTGGCCTGACCAATCGACTTCCAATAAATCCTTGAAAAACTGTAAACCTGGTCAAGCAATTGTTTAGTATCAAATACATCATGTAAAACATTCTCTGACTTGTTTATCTTTATTTTTAATGGGAACGGATACTGGTAAATATTATAAAACTGCGTTTCATCATGCCTCATATTGTTTGACAAAAGGTATTCAGACCTATATTTTAATTCTATTATAGTTCCGCTTACCGGCATGATCTTATCATACATTGTATCAAAGAATACAAAATCTTTGCTTTTAGAATCATTAATTGTCAGCACTACATAAGGAATATTCAAATTAAAAAACTTAAGGACTTTTTCAATTTCATCAGCTTCTTCGTCATTCAATGTTTTATAGTAGTGGATAACAAGTTTGCTCACATTCAGATCTCCTTGCCTAAGAACTGTTTCAATATTCGCTTTCAAAGCCGAACCAATGGATTTCAAACTATCATTTTGAAATGAATCGAATTTATGAAATGTGCCATCCTCTTTAAAAAATAAACTGTTGCCTAAAAAAACATTGTCTTCAACTCGTTTAACACCAAATCCAATGATTAATTTGTCCGTAGAGAATGTGTCCAACTTCCAGGGAATACCACCAATTTTTGCAAGTATCGCAACTTGTATATTCGGGAGATGATACCTGAAATTTGTATTGAGAATATTTTTGTGCCAAATAAATTGAGAAAGAATACCTCTTTGCAACAATAAATATTTCACTTTATAGTATTCATCCTCGTTGTCTCCTTCACTTTCAATACGATTATGATCAGTTAGGTAAATCACGAAATAATTTAATCCGTCCTGGAAAGGATATGCCTGAATTTTAGTGGTCAATTCGGTCATTGGGTCATTGCCTTCCAATACGATTCTATGTTGATCCGCCATTTTAAAATTTACCTTTAGGTAGTCTTTTAAGCCCGGAGAGAATGCCCCTTCTTTAAGCCCGAGTGATAATGAAGTATAAAGCTTTTTAGCGGCCTCACTGTGTCCGGGTTTATATATAAATATGAATCTCAGATTTTCCGTATCGGGAACTGAATAAGGCCCGTATCGTTTTAGACCATTGTAAACACTATTATCTTCTCCTTCATTGGCAAACCTCAGTTTATTGGAAACGAATTTTGTTTTATGAATTTCAGTTTCAGCCAGCTTCACAAACCCATCATCGTAGATTTGAATATTGTCAGCAATGGTTTTGCCTTGTAAGTGTGCAGTATAAAAGGCGGTTATTTTTTGATAATATTCGAGGTATGTATTTTTCTTTGGGGAATTTTCAAATTGGAAGTCCAACTCTCTTTTTAAAAGGTAACTCAATACAGGATAAGCTGCATCTGGATCAATTGCTTGATCCGCCTTAACCCTGTTTATTTTACCATGTTCTATGTACTTAGAATACTTACCTGTGATCGTAATTTTTGAAAGTGTTTTAAGCGTAGTATATGATGTTCCATCAAAGGAGATAAGTAACTCCAATTTAGAAAGATTCGATACTGAGAGCTGACGCAGATTTATCTTTTCATATTCCCTAAATTGCTGTTTAACTCCTTTAGCAGTCCATACTTGGATTCCATTTACAAAATCATCAATGGTCATTAACCCTTTCTGCTCAAAATAATTTCTGAATTTTGATGTGATGTAAGGCTTGATGAAATACTTTTTGGTGGCGAGATTTATTGAATGCTCAGTAGCATTCTGAACAGGTGCGAGAGAATAGTACAGAAATTCATTTTGCTGTATAACATCAGGCTCTATTATTCCTTCAAAGATGGATGATCGCTTCTTTTTTGCACCAAAGAAATCCTCTGTGTTTACCCATATTGGAATCACGGGGTTAATTATCTTAAAATGCACTTTATTTATAACAAGATTTGCCATAGTAAACTTTTATCTTTCAAATAATCTCAGGTATTCTTCAAATACAAATATCCTATTGCGTTTGTATCCGGTTTGTTCTTTAAGTATGCCAAGATTGTGGAAATCTTTAATCAATGCATTGGCAGTCTGCTTCGTCACGTCGAGGTTCGTCATTACATCCGAAACAGTTACAACTGGTTTGCTGTACAGATAGGTAAGTAATGCTTTTGCATTGGGTAATCTTTTACCTAATGATACTATGGTATCCTTTTCAAGTTTATCTCTTAGTGCAATGATTTTAGTAAATGTGTCTATTGCATTTTTTGCCGTTTCAATAATGCCCACCAAAAAGAACTTTATCCATTGTTCTATCTTACTATTAATTGAAACAGCCATTAAATTATCGTAGTAGTGCTGCCTGTTTTTTTCAATAAAGTCAGACAGATATAGTGTTGGTTTGTTCAACACTTTTTGTGTTA
>Ga0105249_10006616_pt1 | contig 10084 bp, 7 predicted proteins | sample KBSS44metaG_FD_81522 | JGI IMG/M metagenome (GOLD analysis project Ga0105249, IMG submission 81522) | Switchgrass rhizosphere microbial communities from Kellogg Biological Station, Michigan, USA - KBS S4-4 metaG | ecosystem: Host-associated > Plants > Roots > Rhizosphere > Soil | place...
CTCTGACTGTCCAAGCAGGTTAGCTCATTTCCAATTCGCAGCGAACGCATACAACGCGTTGCGTGTGCGAATATAGAGATTGCCACCGGCGATTGCAGGCGTGGCCCATACCTCGTCATCCAGATCGTTCGTGGCGAGAATCTCCCACTGCGCATCAGCTTTAAGCACCGTCACTTTTCCGCTCGCGCTTACCACGAAGATCTTGCCGTCTCCAGCCACAGGAGATGCGTAGTACTCCTCGAGCGCGTTCGGCGTACGGCCCTGTTTCAAAACCTGTCCACTCGCCGGATCGAGACTCGAAACAATCCCACCCTCTTTCATCAAATACATGACGCCACGGTAGACCAACGGCGCCGGTATGCCTGGATAAGCTTTCTTAACCTGCCAGACGATGTTCGACGTTGTGAGATCGCCCTGACCGGCTAAACGAACTGCGGTCAGTCCGTGGCCCGATACAGTTGAGTTGCGAACGAAGTCGTGCTCAGCCCGCTCGATGTATCCGTCGTTATTCGCATCCAGCCAACCGAAGTGCTCTAAGGCTTCCGCTTGGGACTTCACTTCGTCGCGGTGAATTCGTTGGTCCTTATTGGCGTCGGATTGCTTCAGCATCTCATCGAAAGGCGGCAAAAACGGTTCATCACCACCTTCGCCGATCACGTAGACCATTTCTGCTCCCAGGACCGGTACGCCCTTCGGATACGAGCCGATCTTAGTTACCCACCACAATCGCTGGCCTTTATCGAGCGAATACGCATCGACGCTTTGTGAGCCGAGCACGATCACCTGCGCAGGTCCATTCTTCGGCTGGTAAATCGCCGGAGTAGAATAGGCCTCGAAGTTAGGACGGCTCTTCTTCCAGAGTTCCTTTCCATTGCGCGCATCTACAGCAATGATGAAAGAACCGGCACGCTGATCACACACCATCACGAGCGTGTTACCAACGAGAACAGGGGATCCGCCCATACCGTAGAAGCTGTTGAAAGGTCCTAACGGCACGCGCCATCGTTCCTTGCCGTCTGGCCCATACGAGATCAGTCCGAGCTCCGCAAAAAACGCGAACACGTTCTTTCCGTCGCTCACGGGAGTTGGCGAGGCGCCATCATTAGCCTTATAGATCGTCATGTGTCTCGCGCGTACTGCATCACGGCGCCACAAGAGTTTTCCGGTTTTTCGATCTAGAGCGAGTGTGATCAGTTTGTCGCCTTCGGTTGCGGTCAGAAATATGCGATCGGCAGTGACAACGGGTGACGATCGTGCGAAAGGTACGGGTGTTTTCCAGACGAGATTTTTGGTCGAGCTGAACTCGGCAGGTAGAGGAAAGCCCTCTGCGACACCCGTGCCGTTTGGACCACGGAATTGCAGCCACTCATTGGTAGGGTTGCCTTGCTGTCCGTATAACGTTGATTCAGCGAGGACCGATAACGCGATCGCTATCAGTAGGAAAGAAAGGGAGCGTTTCATGTTTCTTATCGTGCTTCGGGGCGATCGAATGCACGTCCTTTCTGGGCAAGGTAGTTCGGTTCTGGCTAATTCTCGCTCAGACTTCGGAGGTACGCAATAACGCAACGTCAGCATTAAACTGAATCATTAAGGAGAAACGAACATGACTCAGCAGGAACTGACTAGACCAACAGCCGCAATCGACCGCGCCTGGGCGATTCTGTTTGCGCGCCTGGTTCTCGGTTTGATTTTCTTCATGGCCGGAGTCATGAAGGTTTTTCAGCTCGGACCACTCAATCACGCCCGCAAATACTTCCTGCCCTTCGCCGACACGTTTCTGCCGGTGTGGTCGCTTTGGGCCATGGGCGTGGTGATTCCGTTCGTCGAGCTGATTGCCGGCGCGCTGGTTATACTCGGCCTTCGTGTTCGCGAGGCGTTGGTGGCGTTGGGCTTCGTTCTTGCAGTCGTCACTTTTGGACATCTACTGCACGAGCCTCTATACGAGTTTCACACTCACGTGATTCCGCGGCTGGCGCTGCTGTTGTTTGTTTTTCTCCTGCCCCGTGCCGACGATCGTTTTTCGCTCGATTATGTTTTATGGAAGCGTCGATTTTGACACCCGCCAAACGACTATTAGATAAATGGACTGGAAAGGGAGATAAAACATGTCGAATAAAAGCTCGCTCTGGGCTGGACGAATCCTCAGCGCACTGCCGGTGTTGTTTCTACTTCTCGACGGCGTTATGAAAGTGGTGAAACCAGCATTTGTCGTCGAGGCGACGGTACAGCTCGGATATCCTGAGAGTGTAATCGTCGCTCTCGGCGTCGTATTGGTCGCCTGCACGATCCTGTATTTAATTCCGCGTACGGCCGTGCTCGGCGCGATCCTTTTAACCGGCTACCTGGGCGGCGCGGTCGCTACGCATGTCCGTGTTGGTGGTCCGTTGTTTTCCATCCTCATGCCTGTGATCCTCGGGGCGATGCTCTGGGGCGGACTTTATTTGCGGGACGAGCGCGTCCGATCATTGGTATAAGATAATTACCATGGTCAAAATCCCTCTCACAATCGCCATTCTCCTGCTTGCTTGTATAACCGCTGTGGCTCAACAGCCAGCAGACTCTGCAGCGAGACGCTTCCAGGCCGGACTCGACGCCCAGAAGGCGGGACAATACGAACAGGCATTGCGCGAATATGCGACTGCGCTACAACTCGATCCGAAGTACTACTTCGCGCAGTTCAACTCCGCCAGTTGCTACGCTGAGCTTCAACGCTGGCCAGAAGCAATCGCTGCATTCCAGGCAGCAATCGCGTTAAGACCAAACGAAGCCATGACTTATGTTGGCCTCGCCAGCATCTACGCGAGAATGGACCGCACCAATGAAGCTATCGACGCTTTGAAACAAGCTCTGCGCCTGAATCCAAAAGTCCCGCTCGCACGTCGTGCACTCGCAGATTGTTATGCTCGTCTAAACCAGCACGACGATGCGATCCGGATTCTTTCCGAAGCGGCGCAACTAACCCCCGACGATCCCGACATCCTTCGAGACCTCGCCGGTCAATACGTCAATGCCGGATCGTTCCAGCCGGCGGTGGAGCTGATTAACCGCGTCATTGCTTTACAACCTGACCAGCTAAACGACTACATCGCTCTCGGCATTGCTTATGAACGAATGGGTGATCTGCAATCGGCCGTGAAAGCGCATGCGAAGACGGTGCAGCTCGATCCCTCCAGCGCTCAGGCTCATTACAATCTTGGCGTCACGTTACAAAAAACCGGGAACCATAAGGAAGCGATCGCGGCATTGAAACGCGCCACTGAGCTGAAACCTGATTGGGCCGAGGCGTATCTCTTCCTTGGCGGCTCGTATGAGGATCAAGGAGATAAAGAGAACTTCCTCAAGGTTCTCAAAGAAGCAAATCGCCTGAAGCCCGATTCGCCTGAAATACTTACCGAATTCGGACACGCACTGCGCGCCAACAGCAAATTCGCAGAGGCGATCGAGCCTTTGGAAAAAGCCGTGGCTCTACGTCCTAACGATGTCGAAAGTTTATATCTGCTTGGCAACACCTGTTTGATGGCGACCAAATATGATAAGGCCATCAAGGTCCTCAACCAGGTGCTGGTATTGCAACCGGATCACGCCGAAGCACGAGAACGCCTGCGCGTTTCGACAGCGAGAAAGAACCTGCTGCCTCGCCTCTTCTCCCTGAAGCAACAAGTGGAAGAAAATCCGCGCGACTGGAAAGCGCACGCGAGGTTAGCCGAGGCGTATCACGGTGTGGGAATGTTTCGTGAAGCTGATGAAGAGTATGTGAAAACGCTCGAGCTGGAGCCGAATCATCTCGAAGCCATGGTGAGTTTGTGCGTCAACTACTCAGAGTGGGGTAAGTTGGACCAGACCATCTCGTGTTACAAGGATGCAATCAAGCAGAAGAAGCATCATGTGTTGTACATGAGTCTGGGCGACACGTATCAACATCAGGGGAAGTTTGACGAAGCGATCGCGGCATATCAAAAGTCGATCGAATTGAAGCCGGAGTTCGCGTTCTCGCTCTATGGGCTTGGCTATTCGTACATGAAGCAGGGACGCTACGAAGAGGCAATTCAGCCGTTACAAAAACTGGTCTCAGTTGAGCCCAAGAACGTTAACGGCAATCACGCGCTCGGTATGGCCTACGCGCGGCTGGGAAACAAGACCGCCGCGATGCAGCAGTACTACATCCTCGAAAACCTCGACGCTCGTGTCGCAGCGGATCTGCTGAACGCAATTCCGAAGTAGGCCACAAAGAGGCACAAAAGAAATCTAGCCACGAAAACAGATATGAGTGTTCGTAAGTTAACTGCGCGTTTTGCACGCGTCTCGATAACAGGTCTGCTTCTACTGGCGACCGCACTGGGCCAGACGGGCAAACGAGAGCTCACGCTTGAATGGATCTTTGGGCCGGAAGGCCGGACGGTGGCGAGTGTTCCCGCGACAGCGTGGCTCGATGATGGCGCTCTCGTAATCCTCGACGATCGACGCCCGCCAGCCGCGCGAACGTTTGAAAAATTGAATCCGGCAACCGGCCAGAGACAGTCCATCGTTGACGCCGTGCGTGCGTTGGCGGATCTCAAACGCGCCGTCGAGGGAATGAATCCGGACGCTTTGCCTTGGCCACTGGCTTTCGATGGATCAGGCCGGCAAGCAGTCTACATTTTCAATGGAGATGTTTTTGTTCTCGAATTGCAAACTGCGCATTTCCGGCAGCTCACTGCAACGCCGGCGGAAGAAACATCCGCGAGCTTTTCTCCGAACGGCCGGCGCGTCGCTTACGTTCGCACCAACAATCTCTATTTCTTCGACCTCGACACGAATCGTGAGAGTCAGATCACGCGCGATGGCTCAGAAACGCTGCTGAACGGAACGCTCTCATGGGTCTACTGGGAAGAAGTCTTTGGCCGTCGCGACATCGGCTACTGGTGGGCGCCAGACTCACAAGCAATAGCGTATCTTCAGTCAGACGAATCAGAAGTGGACCTCAGTTACTTCGTCGACTTTGTCCCTTTCTCACCGCGCGTTGTGCGACAGCGCTACGCGAGAGCGGGCCGCGCGAATCCTCGCGTGCGACTCGGAATAACCGAGCTCGGACGCGACAACACTACCTGGATTCAGATAACCGACAAACCATTCGAATACATCGTGCGCGCCAAGTGGCTGCCGGATAGCCAACGGTTGAGTTTGGAGACCATGCCGCGTGTTCAGACCGAGATAAATCTGTATTTCGCCGATCGCAAAACCGGGAAAACTACGCATGTACTCACAGAGACAGATCCCGGTTGGGTAAACATGGCTGACGATCTCTACTTCTTCAACGACGGCCAGCACTTTCTTTGGCCATCAGAGCGAGATGGGTACTTGCATCTATACCGCTACCGGATGGATGGCGCGCTCGAGAACCAGGTGACGAAAGGACAATGGGCGCTCGCGAGCGCGGGAGGCATTGCGTTTTGGGTGCGTCAGGCGCTCGTCGGTGTTGACGAGAAGAATGGTTGGATCTATTTCACGGCGCTAGAGCAGTCGTCGGTAGAAAGACAGTTGTATCGCGTTCGGCCCGATGGATCCGGGTTCATGCGCGTTTCGAAAGAGCCGGGTACACATCGCATTTCGATGTCGCCAGACGCGCGATATTTTCTTGATAGATACTCAAACGTTCGTACGCTGCCAGCGTTGCGACTGCACACGAGTGACGGTTCAGTCGTGCAGACAGTCGCTGCTCCGCGAACTGAGGTGCTGGCGTCGTATGACGTGCAGGTCCCTGAGTTGTTTACGATTCCGGCGGATGATGGCTTTCCGATGCCTGCAGAAATTCTGAAGCCTAAAAATTTCCGCAGCGATCGAAAGTATCCGGTGGTGATGTTTATCTATGGTGGGGCATCGGCTCCACAGGTCATCAACGCCTGGCAGGGAGACACTCTGTGGAATCAGCTATTGCTCGAGGCCGGTTATGTTGTCGTCAAGGTTGATAATCGATCAGCGACAGGCATTAGCAAGAAGTTGGAGAACACAGTCCTCAAACGTCTGGGCGAAGCAGAGACGCCCGATCTGGTGGCCGCGGCGCGCTGGTTGAAAAAGCAGAGTTGGGCCGATCCGGCGCGTGTGGGCGTGTGGGGCTGGAGCTACGGCGGTTACATGACGCTGAATTTGATGACTCGATCGCAGGAGTTCAAAGCCGGCATATCAGTCGCGCCGCTCGTCGACTGGCGCTACTACGACACGAAGTGGACCGAAGGCGCCATGCGCACGCCGCAAGAGAATCCGAAGGGCTACGAAAGTACATCGTTAATGCCGCTTGCAAAACAGATGCATGGACGTGTCTTAATCGTTTTCGGAACGTATGACGACAATGTGCATCCTTATAACGAGTTCGCCTTCATCGACGCATTGATCGCCGCCGGTAAGAGGTTTGACATGATGGCCTACCCGATGCGCAAGCACGGCATCTCGGATGAAGCCGCCCAAGTTCATCTATATCGACTAATGCTCGATTTCTGGAAATCAAATCTTTAGCCACAAAAAGGCACAGAAGGTTGATCAGAGCCGCAGACTGAAGGGGAACTCCTCTTGTTTTCCCATATGAGCCGGTGTATTCTCCTATGGCCAAGCCATAGGAGAAGAATCGTTGTCAAACAAAACTGAAATCTGGCAGGGGACGCTCGCCTTGATGATCCTGAAGACGCTCGACACGCTCGGGCCGCTTCATGGATATGGGATTGCCCGTCGTATCGAGCAGATCAGCGAAGATCGACTCTCGCCGAATTACGGAACGCTTTATCCATCCCTGCTGAAACTAGAGCAAGAAGGCTGGATTGCCGCTGAATGGGGCGTTTCTGAAAACAACCGCAAGGCAAAGTTCTACAAGCTCACACGCTCCGGACGCAAACAACTCGAAAGTGAAACCAAAGAGTGGAACCAGACCACCGCGATCGTCGCGCGGTTTTTCGAGCCGGTGGAGGATTAGTCATGAAACTTCGCGCGTGGCTGTTGAGATTCAAGGGCTTGTTTTCGAAAGAAGAGCGGGAACGCGAACTCGCCGCCGAGCTCGAAAGCCACCTGCAAATGCATATCGACGACAACATTCGCGCCGGGATGTCGCCGCAGGAAGCCAGGCGCGTTGCCGTGATGAAGCTGGGTGGCGTCGATCAAACAAAGGAAGCTTATCGCGACCGCGCGGGGATTCCATTCCTTGAAAGCGGGGTCCAGGATCTTCGCTTCACGTTGAGACAGCTTCGCAAGAACCCGGCCTTCACTGTTACCGCCACAGCGATGGTCGCGCTCGGGCTCGGCGCCAGCGTAGCGATCTTCGCTTTCGTCGATGCCGCACTTATTAAACCGTTACCCTATCAAAATCCCTCGCGTCTTCTTTATGTCACGGAAACGGCGCCTGATATTCCACGTGGCGTCCTTTCGTATCCTGACTATCTCGACTGGAAAAAGTTCAACCAGGTCTTCGAATCTCTGGAGGTCTACAATGAACGTGGCTATGTGATAAGCACACCCGCAGGAACGGAAATGATTGACGGCGCGCGTGTGAGTGCCGGCTTCTTTCGCACTCTTGGTGTTAACCCGTTGCTGGGTCGGGATTTTCAAGCTGGCGAAGACTTGGTGGAAGCGCCGCGCACTTTGATACTCAGCTACGATTCCTGGCAAAAACGCTTTGGCGGTAAACAGGAGATCATCGGACAGCCGATAAGTATCGACGAGACTCCGTTCACGATCATCGGCGTTCTTCCGCAACACTTTCATTTCGCCCCTGTCGAGAATGCAGAGTTTTGGACCCCCGTTATCCCGGCCGGCGGCTGCCTTATAAGACGGAGTTGTCATAGTCTGCACGGTGTCGCGCGTCTCAAAGACGGTGTGTCAGAACAGGCGGCGCTCGCTGATGTCACGCGCATCGCAAAAGACCTCGAGGCACAGTACCCGGATTCAAATCGAAACCAGGGCGCAACCGTCGCGCCGCTGTCTGAAATAATCGTCGGAGACGTTAAGCCCATTCTGTTGCTGCTACTCAGCGGCGCTGCGTTACTGCTTCTAATAGCGTGCATCAACGTGGCCAGTCTTTTGCTCGTGCGCTCTGAAACGCGTCGCCGCGAGCTGGCTGTGCGACGTGCGCTGGGTGCGACAAGAGCGCGATTGATTCGCCAGTTTGTGATTGAGGGCCTCGTAATCGTTGTTATCGGAAGTGTCGTGGGTCTGGTTAGCTCTCATTGGGCCATGCAGATCCTAAGCGGACTGATTCCCACTGACATGATGGCGAGCATGCCATACCTCAACGATCTCGGGCTGAATTCTCGTGTGCTCATCTTTGCTATTGCCCTCGCTGGATTTGCCGCCGCACTCTTTTCACTCACGCCGGCGTTTCGTCTGTCGAGCCTGGAGGTTAGAGACGGCATGGCTGAGGGCGGTCGTGGTAGTGCAGGCAAAGTCTGGACGCGAATCGGCTCCAAGCTTGTGGTCCTGGAATTAACTACAGCGATGGTGTTGTTGGCCGGCGCCGGATTGCTTGGCAAGAGCTTTTATCGTTTGCTGCAAGTAGATGCGGGTTTCGAAACAAAACATTTGATCACGATGAGAGTTAGACCCCCGCTTCCGGCTTACGGCGAAGATGAGCAAGCAGTGGCGCTCGGGCGGAAAGTGGTGGCTGAGATCAAGAGTCTGCCAGGCGTAACATCGGTGGCGCTGGCTGATACTCTGCCGTTGACCTTCAACGGCAACACAGACTGGATCAGATTTGTGGGTCACGCGTACAACGGCGAGCATAACGAGGTATTGCAGCGCGGAATAACCTCAGATTATTTCGCAACACTACAAGCGAAGCTTTTACGTGGCCGAACCTTCACCGATGCGGAAGACTTGACGAAGCCCAGGGTCGTCGTCGTCAATCAAACTTTAGCGAAGAAATTTTTTCCGGGTGAAGATCCGGTTGGTCAACGATTTGCCGATACCGATCTGAATCCGAAATCGATAAAGGAGATCATCGGCATTGTTGACGACATCCGGGAAGGGCCGTTGGATGCTGAGATCTGGCCGGCCTATTACTATGCCTTCAATCAATCTCCTGACGTCGGTTATTCAGTGGTGGTTCGGACTTCGCAGGCAGGCGAGTCGCTCGTACCAACCGTTGCCGACGCCATACGCCGGATCGATTCGAGGATCAATATTTCAGGTCAGACAACGATGACGGCAAGAGTCAACAATGCGCAGACTGTTTACTTGCGCCGTTCCTCGACGTGGCTGGTTGGAGGTTTTGCGGTAGTGGCGTTGCTGCTCGGGGTTGTGGGACTCTACGGTGTGATCGCTTACTCGGTGAGTCAACGTACTCGCGAGATCGGAGTGCGAATCGCGCTGGGCGCACAACGAGGCACTGTGTATCGACTCATAATCAGGGAAGCAGGCGTGTTGGCGCTTGCCGGAATTGTGCTCGGAACGGGTTGTGCGATCCTCGCCGCCTCACTAATGCGTAAACTACTCTTCGGCACTCCACCCTGGGATTTGACGACACTTGTTTGCGTGGCCGCAGTGTTAGGAGCATCTGCGTTACTGGCGAGCTTCCTTCCCGCACGACGCGCAGCGTCGGTCGATCCGATCTCAGCACTGCGCGCTGAATAGAAGAAATTCAAAATGTTGTAGTTATCTAAGAACTTCGATCGCTCTCCAATCCATTATGTGCAACTTCCTCACGCGCTAATCCAATTCCAACAATTCCGATTATTTGGTTTCTGCTACGAGTGGGCCTGACGGCGTGACGAACTGGCTTCGAATGAAGCCATGTAACGGGGCACAGTCGTTGCACATTTCCAAACTCTCACCAATGGACCAATCCAATTTGTTGGAAGGAGAGTAGGGAAATGAAGATTACAAAAATCTGTATCCTCCTGGTCATTTGTCTTTGCCTAGCTGGCATTGCTAATGGCCAGGAAACTACGGGCGTCATCGAAGGCACTGTGGTAGACGCACAAGGCGCACGAGTTGCCGGCGCCACCGTGCTCGTAGAAGGGAATGCGTTCAGCCGCAGCGTCACTACTGACGGCGAAGGTTTTTATCGAGTCTTACAAGTTCCGGCGGGTAAGTATTCGATTACGACCAGCGCTACCAACTTCGCTAC
>Ga0105249_10006617_pt1 | contig 10083 bp, 9 predicted proteins | sample KBSS44metaG_FD_81522 | JGI IMG/M metagenome (GOLD analysis project Ga0105249, IMG submission 81522) | Switchgrass rhizosphere microbial communities from Kellogg Biological Station, Michigan, USA - KBS S4-4 metaG | ecosystem: Host-associated > Plants > Roots > Rhizosphere > Soil | place...
CGCTTTTGGGCGCAACAAAGGTTGCCATCCTGGCCAGCGATGGCGAAAGCGGTGTCACCCGCTCGCGATTCACGTCGACCGCGACCCTCAGTAGCAGCTGGGAAATGCCGAACGCGGCATCGATCACCGGCGGCGCGATACGCCGCTTCGACTGCAACTGCCGCTGCATGGCGATCAGCGCGGCATCGTCGCCCGCGACCAGCGCAAGCGCGGCATCACGCTTGTTCTGCGCGGCCAGGCTCTGCGCCGTCAGCAGGCGCAAGCTGACGTCGCGCATTTGCCCGCTCGTCGCGCCCGCCTTGATGATCGTCGCCGCATCATCGGGCTGGCCCATGGCAAGCGCCAGCAGCACGCGATGCTCCGGTGAATAGGCGCTTGCGAGCCCGGACAGCCCAGCCTTTGAAAGCTCCGACAATGGATCGCCGACGCCGCTTCCGAACGCGAGCCATGCCCTGATCGCGGGCACCATGAAACCTAAGGCCTGTTCGCGTTCGATCTGGGTCGCGGTCACCCTGGCGCCTTTCCAGTCTTTCGCCGCGACCTTATCGATGAGGAATAGCAAGCGCCCGTCGGGCGGCAAGGCACCGGCGGCATCGAGCAGCGCCGCCGACTTTACCGCAAGCGCCTCATTGCCGGCGATCAAGGCTTGCCGATATGTCCGGTTAGCGAGCAGGACGTCATCCGGCGACGTGCTGAGCACCGCGCCATATTCGGCTGCCGCCAGATCGACCAGACCCGCCGCATCGGCCGCCCGCGCGCGAACATATTGCTTGTAGGGCGACATGTCGGAGCGCACCGCGCCGGCGGGCGCTACGAGCACGGCCGTCAGCAGACTTGCGGCACATAGCCGGGCCTTCAGTCTACATGTTGGGATAGTTGGGCCCTCCGCCGCCTTCGGGAACCACCCAGTTGATGTTCTGGGTAGGATCCTTGATGTCACATGTCTTGCAGTGCACGCAATTCTGGGCATTGATCTGAAGGCGCGGATCGCCTTCGTCCCTGCCCACGATCTCATACACGCCAGCAGGACAATAACGCTGCTCCGGCGCATCATAAAGGGCCAGATTGATGTCGATTGGCACTGACGCGTCCTTTAGCGTCAAATGACAGGGCTGGTCTTCCTCATGATTGGTGTTCGACAGGAACACCGATGAGAGCCGGTCGAAACTGATCACGCCGTCAGGCTTGGGATAGGCAATCGGCTGGACGAGATCCTTGCGCCACAAGTCTTCATTGTCGCGATGGTTCTTGAAGGTGAACGGCAAACCGATTTTGAGAACACGCATCCACATGTCCGCGCCGGCGATCACGGTGCCGAGGAGCGGACCGAATTTGGCCAGCGCGGGTTCGGCGTTGCGGACGGTCTTGAGTTCCTTGGCGACCCAGCTTTCCTCCAGCGCCGCCGGATATGCGGTGAGTTCATCGCCCGACCGCTCGGCAACGACCGCATCAAAGGCGGCATCAGCCGCCAGCATGCCGGATTTCATGGCGGTATGGCTGCCCTTGATGCGCGGTACGTTCACGAATCCCGCCGAACAGCCGATCAGCGCACCACCGGGAAAGGTCAGCTTCGGCACGGCTTGCCAGCCGCCCTCGTTGATCGCCCGCGCGCCATAGCTGACCCTGCGGCCGCCTTCCAGGATCGCGCGAATCTCCGGATGCTGCTTCCAGCGCTGAAACTCCTCAAACGGCGAAAGATGGGGGTTTTGATAGCCCAGCCCCACCACGAAACCCAGCGCGACCTGGTTGTTCGCCTGATGGTACAGGAATCCGCCGCCGACTTCCTCGGTCAATGGCCAGCCCTGGGTGTGGATCACGCGGCCGGGGACATGCTTTTCGGGGTCGATGTCCCACAGTTCCTTGAGGCCGATTCCGAACGTCTGGGGTTCGCTGTTCGCCTCCAGGTCGAAGATCCGCTTCAGTTCCTTGGACAGATGGCCCCGCACGCCTTCCGCGAAGAACGTATAGCGCGCATGCAGCTCCATGCCGGGCTGGTAGTCCGGCTTGTGGGTGCCGTCGCGGGCGATGCCGAGATCGCCCGTCGCGACGCCCTTTACCGAGCCGTCATCGTTGAACAGCACCTCCGCCGCTGCAAAGCCGGGAAAGATCTCGACGCCCAGCCCTTCGGCCTGCCCGGCGAGCCAGCGACAGAAATTGCCGAGCGACGCGGTATAGGTGCCTTCGTTGCTCATGAAGGGCGGCATCATCAGATGCGGCAGCGCATATTTCTTGTTCTTGGTCAGCACCCAGTGCTGGTTGTCGACCACCGGGACGGTCAGCGGGCTATCCAGATCCTTCCAGTCCGGAAGCAGCTCATCCAGGGCAATCGGATCGATCACGGCGCCGGAAAGAATGTGCGCCCCGATCTCCGATCCCTTTTCGAGAATGCACACGGAAAGCTCTTTGCCATCGGCTTCGGCGCGCTGTTTCAGGCGAATGGCCGCGGAAAGACCAGCGGGTCCCCCGCCGACGATCACGACGTCGTAGCTCATCGATTCCCGTGCGGACATTTCTATTCTCTCTTCCTTATCATTCCGGTCGTCGCATCGCGCCAACGGCCTGTCATAACGCCGGTGTCGCCACATTGACCCGTTCGTCAACTCCACCCTTAATAGAAACGTGCGGGAGGAAAGATCAAATTATTGGGGTGCCGCTTTTGAAAGCGCGCTCGACTGGTGGCAACTGGCGGGCGCGGACGTGTGCGTCGAGGATACGCCGCGCAACTGGCTGAAACGCCCGACCGCGACGCCCCCGGCCGCGAGTTCCGGCATTGAGGTAGCCGCATCTGGCCAAGGCGCTTTGCCCGCGACGCTCGACCTGCTGAATGCGTGGTTGATGAAACCGGACAATTTACCTGCGTTCGGTGCCAGACGGGTGGCTTCCTCCGGGACCACGGCCGCGCATGTCATGGTGCTGGGTGACATGCCCGATGTGGAAGACATGGCCTCCGGATCATTGTTTTCCGGCGCTTCCGGGCGGCTGCTTCAGGCGATGCTGAGCGCCATCGGCCTGGATATTGCGGACGTTCACGTCGCAAGCCTCGCGCCTGCTCGTCCCGCGTCAGGCCGTATCCCTGCGAGCATCGAGAATGAGCTTGGCCGAATCGCGCGTCACAGGGCTGCATTGGTCGATCCCAGGCTCGTGCTGCTGCTCGGCGATGCGACGGTCCGTGTGCTTGCCGGGACGAGCCTGTCCGATGCGCGCGGGCGCGAACATAGTCTTAACCATGACGGGGGCAATGTCTCCGCCATCGCGACCTTCCATCCGCGTTTCCTGCTCCAGCAACCCGCCCGCAAGGCGGACGCATGGGCGGATTTGCGAATGGTGCTGGAGATAATGAAACCGTGACGCGCAAGTTGATGATCGCATTCGCCCTGGCGTCCACGCCATTGGCGCCACTCGCGGCGGCGACCGATACGGCGGTCGAAAGCCTCGCGGCGGTCTCCCAGCCGGTTGTTTCTCAGCCATCCGCCAATGCGATTCCCGCTCTGCTGCCATCCGCCGAGCGTGACAGCTATCGTTCCGTGTTTGCCGCTATTCGCGCGGGCCGCTGGGCGGATGCGTCGTCCCGGCTCGACGCGATGCCCACCGGATTGCTGACGCCGTTCGCGCGCGCCGAGCTGTTCCTCGCCAAGGGATCGCCAAAGGCGGACGGCACCGCGCTTGCCACCCTCCTCGGTCAGGCGCCGGAATTGCCGCAGGCCCAGCAGATCGCGCGCATGGCGCAGGATCGCGGTGCGCAGGCGCTCCCCGAATTGCCGGTCACCCGCAACCTCGTCAGCATGCCAGGCGCCTCGCGCCGCATTTCGGCGCGCAGCAACCGCAGCGATGCGGTGGCCGTCATGATCGGTCCCAAGATCATCCAGTTTATCAAGGACGACAAGCCAGCCGATGCGGAAGCCTTGCTGACCACGCAGCAGGCCGGCCTCACGCCCGAGGCGCTGACCGAATGGCAGCAGCGGGTTGCCTGGTCCTATTATCTCACCGGGGACGACACCAATGCGCGCAGGCTCGCGGTGTCGGCGCAGGGCGGCGCAGGTGAATGGACCGTGCCGGCCAACTGGGTCGCCGGCCTCGCCGCCTGGCGCCAGCGCGACTATAATGCAGCGGGCACCGCATTCGACGCCGTCGCGGCCAAGGCACGCGATTATGAAATGCGGGCAGCGGGACTCTACTGGGCCGCGCGGTCGGACATGGCGGCGGGACGTCCCGAGCGGATGCAGCCGAAACTGCGCACCGCCGCCCGCCTGCCCGAGACATTCTATGGCCTGATCGCCGGCAGCGCGCTCAACATCGCATCGGTCGCCAACAGCCTGTCGCTCGATGGCGTCGCGGTCGAATGGCAGATATTGTCGCGCTACCCGAATATTCGCGTGGCCGCGGCCTTGAGCGAAATCGGCGAAGGCGGCTATGCGGACCAGGTGCTTCGCCATCAGGCGCGCATCGGCGGAAATGGCGAGCATGGTGCGCTGCTGGGTCTTGCCGCCCGGCTGAACCTGCCCTCCACGCAGATCTGGCTCGCGCAAAACGGGCCGTCCGGCACCGCGATGCCGGCCAGCGCGCGCTATCCGATGCCAACCTGGGCGCCGCAAGGCGGCTGGCGGGTCGACCCGGCGCTGGTTTACGCCCACGCGCTGCAGGAGTCGCAGTTCCGGATCGATGCCGTCAGCCGCGCCGGGGCCATCGGCCTGATGCAGATCATGCCCGGCACCGCCCAGCAGATCGCCAGGCGCAAGGGCGAGGTCGTCGATCGCTCGATGCTCAATCGTCCTGCGGTCGCGTTCGAATATGGCCAGAGCTATCTTGAAATGCTGCGCGATGCCGTCGGAACGCAGGGCCTGCTTCCCAAGATCATCGCCGCCTACAATGCGGGGCCGGGCTCGGTCCTCGCCTGGAACACCAAGGTGCGTGATGGCGGGGATCCGCTGCTGTTCATCGAATCCATCCCCTTCGCCGAAACGCGCGGCTATGTCGCCACGGTCCTCCGCAACTATGGCATGTACTCGCGCGAGCGTGGACAGGAAGCGTCCTGCCTGAAAGCCATGGCGCAAGGGCTGTGGCCGCGCTTTCCCGGCTTGCCCGGCAAGACCGCCGTCTCCCTGAAAACCACCATGAGCGGCCTGATCAGTGCCGATTGACGAAAGCATCGCCTTCGTTCCCATTCGCATTGCTGTTCTTACGATATCGGACAGCCGCACGCTCGCCGATGATCGCTCGGGCGACACGCTCGTCGATCGCCTGACCAGCGCCGGGCATATCCTGGCGGCGCGCGATATCATCAGGGACGACGTCGAGGCGATCGTCGCCCATCTGCACGGCTGGATCGAGGATCCCGAGATTGACTGCGTGATCACCACCGGCGGCACCGGCGTCACCGGCCGGGACGTGACCCCGGAGGCCTTCGCCCAGGTCCGCGACAAGGAGATCGAGGGTTTCGGCGAGCTGTTCCGCTGGCTCAGCTATCAGACGATCGGAACATCGACCGTCCAGTCCCGCGCAACGGCCGCAGTGGCGCGCGGGACATATCTCTTCGCACTCCCCGGCTCGACGGGCGCAGTCAAGGACGGTTGGGACGGTATCCTCGCTACCCAGCTCGACATCCGCCACAAACCCTGCAACTTCGTCGAACTGATGCCCCGATTGCGAGAACGGTAGTTAATCAGCCGCTTGAGAGCTCCACGCCTTAATTGACACGCAGAGCATGGTACCAAATGGACTATTATACCGGATCAGTCAGCTGGCCGTTGGGCTTGTCCGATAACATATTCGTTGTTGGATGAAGCAGATGGGAGATTGGAAAACCAATCGTCCAGGTGGTGCCACTGCTTGCTTCAACCTCCAATGTCCCGCCAACCTGTTCGACGAGACGCCTCACCAACCCGAGGCCGTGGCGCTTGTTTTCGCGGCCTGGCTCAAAGCCACGACCATCGTCGCGGATGATGAGCGTCCCACGGTCATCGGTCCCTGCGTCGCGCTGGAGAGATACTGAAATTGTCCCTGTCCCGCTCGGAAAAGCATGATCAAAGCTGTTAGTCACAAGTTCCGCGATGACAATGCCGAGCGCGGTGACCAAATCCAGATCCAGCTGGATCGCTTCGTTATTGCAGACGAGCTTTATATTGTCGGCAGACGTCGGTTGGATTTCTGTTAGATTAGCACACAGGGTCTGCACATAATTGCCAAAGTCCAATGTGCGCGTAAGTTCGGTTCCAAGCAATTGATCATAGACCTGCGCCAGCGTCGTAACCCGACGGGCAATTGCCTTGATCCCTCTCTGTCCGGCAATATCTCGCGTATCACTTAGTTGCTTGCTGAGCATGCCATACACAAGTTGAAGATTATTGCGGACGCGATGTTGCAGCTCCTCGGCCAACACCTTTTTCTGATCCAGCAGCACTGCCATCCGCGCAATCGTGGTTTCGAGTACGATGGTGCGTTCGGAAGTGGAAACTGCCTCGGCCAGAACGTTCGCAAAACCTGTGAGAAAATTCACGTCATTTTGATCATAATCATGCTGCGTGTCGTTATCGATTTCGAGAACGCCATAGGGCCGTCCATCATTGCCTTTGATAAGAACATCGATCGTCGAGATTATGCCATGTTCCGCATAGAAAGGCGGAAGTTTGAATTCATCGTCTTCCCGCAGATCATTGCAGATCGATGGTAGGCCGGTCACGAATGCGCGCCCTTGGGGAGAGCTTGCGTCAGCTTTGGAGACGACATGACCAACGACACCGTCATGCCAACCATACCCGGCTTCGATAAGGAGATCGTCCTCATCAGGACGATACCGACATACCTTACAGAACGGCACGCTTAATCCGTCCGCACAAACCCGCGCTGCTTCCGTCAAGACTTTCAACAGATCGTTCTGACGCAGCGCAAAACTGCCAAATCCCGCCAGCGCCGCTTGCTGCCGAAGAAGTTTACGGACTTGTTGTGCCTCGTCGCTGGACATCAGGCGACCAATACGGGCGCAGCGGGCCTCAAGACATGAAAGCCGCGCGGAAAGGGTGGCAAAGCCGACCCGGTAGCCACAATGCCGGAAACAAGCTCAAGACCGCGGATGAGATCCACAGCACGATAGGGTTTGGAGAGGCAGGCGTGCCCGTCGGTGGCGGTCAGAATGACTTGAGATGTGTTGCCTGTGGCATAAAGGATGCCCAACCCCACGAAAGGGCTCAATTGCGCGGCAACGTCGGTACCAAATTCGCCATTCGCAAGCCGGAGATCCAGGAGCGCAAGATCAGGCTTATGACGCCGGGCGAGGTTTACCGCTTCTCTAACCGTGCGCGCGATGCCGCAAACGTTGTAACCCTCTTCGGTTAGGACGTCTTCTGCCATGTCAGCGATCATGAGATCGTCTTCAACGATCAGAACTTTAAGCACACGCAATCCCTTCGAGTCTCCGGCGCGCAGTTTCACTATAGTCTACCAAGTTTTTTGGGAAGTCTACCAAATGTCGACGAACACGCATTGAAGGATTTCATGTCTAAATATCTTTTCGGATTATTTGACATATATCAATATCGTCCTTTGTTTTTTGTTCCGATGTTGTTATATGATCGTAAACGAAAACTGGTCTAAAAAGTTGCCCTTCATTTTATATTTAAAGCATCAGGAATATTAGGTTTGGTTTTATGACGCAACAATCGACTGATATGGAAATTCGTCAGGATTTACTCACCTATATTTCGGAAATTGACGGTACGAATTGGAAAATTTGTGTTGATCGAGCAGTCGCAGCTGCAGCCATAGGTGTTGCGGTTTTGGATGATGACGCTTTCATGGCCTTCATGGCAAAAAGTCGCGAATTCCTAACGCTTTCAATGCGATGGAAGATTGAACGAATGAGTATTCGTCATGGTGATTTGGTACTTACGAGCGAAGATCTCGAAATCTAGTTAGAACTGCCCAAATTCCCTTAAAATAAATATTGAATGCTTATATAAATGTTAATCGTAATATGCTACATGTTCACCATCGTCGAAGCAATCTAAAGGCATCCGACGCCTGAGAGACCAGTTGTGCTCCCGCTTTTTCGGGATGACATTAATGGTTTTTTCTTCTGAAAGAAATTCAGCTCTTGATACTTTGAATCTCCAGGCAAGCGGCCTTTCGCTTCCTCCAATAACAAGTGCGCCTCCCTTCCGGACTCTGCCAAATAAGCTGATAGTCAAGCCGAGCGATATAGATATCTCGCTCGCGGAGCGTCTTGAAGCATTCGATTCCGCTGACACGCTCCGTACGAAATGCTGCGAAGTCTGGTCCCTTATTCAGGGACGTGAAGCCGAGATAGTGAACGCTTTCTGGAACAAGTACAATGCTGCGCCCTCCATCAACGGCCGATGGAAGGGAGAAGCGCTTGCGCAAATGGTCCAGAGAAGCACTGAGTATGTCCGACTGAAATATTCTCGCGTCAAAGACCAAGCCTGGGTTGAAGTAGCCATCGAAATGGCCCGGTGGACTGAGGTAGCGGGGGTGTCCGTGACGACTGTGTTCGCTGCCCTTGCGGAGGCTCACTACACAGTGACGGCAATCTTGAAAGCGGCCCTCGGGGATGATGCCGATAGATGTCAGAGACTGATGGAAGCTGTGACGTGCCTCTCACTCATCGAAGCCGACATCGTCGCCTCCGCGATCATGCAATTGAAAGCGCATAATGTGGCTGACGAGAAGGAGGAGCACGTAACTGCCTTCGAACAGGGCCTTGCTCCGGAAGTCGAAGCAATATCGGCAAAAGCGAACGCATTGCGTATTCAGACCACCGAAGCCGGCAATAATGCCCGCGAAACGACGGAAAGCGCGGGAAAAGTCTCTGTTGATGCGCAACAGTCGGCGCTCATGATGCGAATGACCGAACAGTCGGCAAACGGGCTGACGCAAGCAATCGAAAACACCTGCGGCGAGGTGGAAGATGTCACCGTCGTCGTCGACATCGCGGTCGAGAAGTCGGGCAAGGCTGTGGTTGTTTCCGAGATGCTGAGTGGTCATGTGGTCGACATCGAATCCATTTTGAGCCTGATCCGCACCATTGCCAAGCAGACGAACATGCTTGCGCTCAATGCTACGATCGAAGCGGCCCGTGCCGGCGGGGCGGGGCATACGTTCGCCGTTGTCGCGCAGGAAGTGAAAAGTCTCGCCAGCCAAACCGGTCGCGCAGTCGATGACATCGCTTCAAAAGTTGCAGCCATCCAGGCAGCGACGCGACAGATGCTGGAAGCCAATAAATCGACAGGCGATGCCGTGGATAAAGTCAAAGGCGTGGCGCAAGGCGTGCGCACAGCGATGGTTGCGCAAGCAGAAACCGCAACCCTCATCAGAACGACGATCGCTGAAGCGGCTCTTGCCAACGAGATCATATCCCATCGCTTGGCCGGAATTGACTCGAAATCGGAGAGTGTCGCTGCGGAGATAGGGCTGCTTGAAAACGGCCTTGGAGAAATTGTGGGCGCAATCAACGGTCTTCGGAACACTACCGCGAATTTTGTTCGCGAATTTCGCCCGAAGGAGTCACCCGACCGGAAATTGCCCGGCACGAGCGGACAAGTCCAATGCTGAGCGATCTGATCCGCATACTCATCGTCGATGATTCTCTCACCATTCGCGCGATCCTGGATCGTATGATTGCCAACGATCCAAAATGCGCAGTCGTTGGGATCGCACCGGACGTTGATGCAGCGCGATCGATGCTTGCGCGAACGCGGCCGGACGTCATCACGCTGGACCTGGCAATGCCCGGGATGAATGGCCTGGAATTTCTGGATGAGCTTGCCAAACAGACCCATGCCCCTGTCGTGGTCGTATCCTCTTCTACCAAAGACCACTCTGAAGCGGCTGCAGAGGCGTTGGCGCACGGAGCGGCCGCATGCTTCGACAAGGCCCATGTCGTCTCTGACGCGCCGCAGTTCATGCGCGTTCTCAAAAAAGCGGCTCGGCGAAAGCAACAAGAGGATGTCGCGCCTCCCAAGCGATATGCGCTTTGATCACTGCCTGAGCTTAGGGTCAGGACCTATTAATCGCATGGACGTGACAGAGGCTCAAAGGCGCCGTGGCAAGGCGGGAGCGCAGGCAGATAGCGGC
>Ga0105249_10006619_pt1 | contig 10081 bp, 6 predicted proteins | sample KBSS44metaG_FD_81522 | JGI IMG/M metagenome (GOLD analysis project Ga0105249, IMG submission 81522) | Switchgrass rhizosphere microbial communities from Kellogg Biological Station, Michigan, USA - KBS S4-4 metaG | ecosystem: Host-associated > Plants > Roots > Rhizosphere > Soil | place...
GCTTAGTACGGCGTATGAATTCATCGCCGACCACAGAAGTCTCGTGCCGATCGGCATCGCCGGTGTCATCTCATGGATTATCTGGCTCAGCCGCCGCCTGCTATCGACGCGCTACCGGCCCGTCCGGAACAGCTTTCGAACGACCACGTCCGTCGTCGTCCCGTCATTCCGCGAGGACCCCGAGGTCCTTGAGCGATGTCTGAAGACCTGGCTGGCACAGGACCCGACGGAGATCATCATCGTGCCCGACGTCGGCGACACCGAGCTGATCGCGCTGCTGGAACGCCGCAACGACCCCTCGGTGCGCGTGATCCCCTTCGTGCACGAGGGAAAGCGCTCCGCCCTCGGCGTCGGAATCTCCGCGGCGTCCTGCGAGGTCATCGTTCTCTGCGACTCGGACACGGCCTGGGAGCCCGGCCTGCTGGCGGCGGTCCAGATGCCGTTCGTCGATCCCGAGATCGGTGGTGTCGGCACCCGGCAGAATGTCTATGAGGCCCGCAGCAGCGTGTGGCGGCGGGTCGCCAACTGGCTGGTGGACATCCGGTACCTCGACTACGTGCCCGCCCAGGGCCGGGTCGGCGCGGTGGCGTGCCTGTCCGGGCGGACCGCGGCCTACCGCCGCTCCGCCGTAGCGCCCGTCCTGTACAACCTCGAGAACGAGTTCTTCCTCGGGCGCCGCTGCATCGCCGGCGACGACGGCCGGCTCACCTGGCTGATCCTCGCCTCCGGGTACAAGACGGTGCACCAGGACACGGCCCGGGCAATGTCGATGTTCCCGGACAGCCTGCGGGCGTTCATCAAGCAGCGGGTCCGGTGGAGCCGGAACTCCTACCGCACCTACCTCACCGCGATCTACAAGGGCTGGCTGTGGCGTCAGCCACTCATCACCCAGGTCGGCGTGCTCCAGATCGTGCTGACGCCGGTGACCATGGGCGTCGCCATGACCTACTTCGTGCTGTGGATGTTCCGGCCCGAGGCGAACGCGCCCATCATCGCGATCTGCTGGCTGCTCCTCGGCCGGGCGATCCGCGGCTTCTCACACCTCAAAGAGCACCCCCGCGACATCTTCATTCTTCCCCTGACGGTGCTGATGATCATCGTGGTCGCACTGCCCATCAAGACCTGGGCCCTCGTCTCGATGAACAAGCAGGGCTGGCTGACCAGGCGTTCGGACATGATCGGTGGCGAGGGCCAGACGGACGCCTCCACGAGGACCGGCGCGCCCGGAGCAGCCCCGGTGAGCGTCTGATGGCCATCTCCCGGCGAGTCGACCGACTGACCCGTCTCCCGCGGACGCTGGCCCTGACGCTGGTCGCGGGCCTGCTCGGCAGCGCCGCCGCGGCCACGATGGTCGCACTGGCCGCCCAGCCCGCACAGGCGTCCTCCGTGGAGCCGCTGCCCCCCGTGTCCTCCGCGGACGCCAAGAAGCAGGCCACCCTGGTGGACGCGGAGGACATCCGGCTACGGACGATGTTCGAGCGCTTCGGGGTGCTCACCAAGCCGACGCTGGTCGAGACCGCAGGCAGCCTGCCGACCGTGCTGCTTCCCGCCCGCGCGGAGCCCTACACGGCCTCCGACGTGATCAGTGCCGGTGGCGGTCGCCGCGAGGTCGACGGGGCCGTCCTGTTCACCGCGAACGTGCTCGTCGGGCCGGACGCCCGCCTCGTGATCAACTCGCTGGCGACCGAGCTCAGGCTGGCAAGCGGGCCGTCCGGCTTCGCGACCATCGCGGCCTGGCGCGGCGCCATGGAGCTCGTCGGCGCCTCTCCCGAGAACAAGCTGCGCGTCGTCGGCTGGGACGTACAGAACCTGCGGCCAGACACCACCACCGTCGACGGCCGCTCCTACATCCGGACTATGGGTGGTGAGCTCATCGTCCGCAACGTCGAAGCGAGCACCCTCGGCTTCTGGACCGGCCGCACCGGCGGCATCGCGTGGACCGGAAGCAAGGGTGAACCCAGCACCGGCGGCGCCGCCGACTCCGTGTTCAAGAACGACATCTACGGTGCCTACATCTCCGGCAGCGAAGGCATCCAGATGATCGATGTCCGGCTGGAGGACAACGAGCGCTCCGGGCTCGGAGTCCACCGGGACGCGACCGGCACGCTGATCTCGGGCGTCACGGCGACACGGAACCACGGCGACGGCATGACCATCGACCGTGCCTCCGGATCACGGGTCATGCGCAGCACGGTCACGGACAACGGCGGCGACGGCATCACGGTCGACGGTCGCGGGCTCGGGGTAGTGGCGACCGCGACCGGCGTCCAGGTCAACCAGATCAAGGACACCCTGATCGACAGCAACACGGTCAGCAACAACGGGCGTTACGGCATTCGCGTCGTCGGCGGTGAAAACTCCGTCGTCAAGAACAACGAGGTGACGGGGAGCCAGGTCGGCATCATCGTCAAGAGTGGTGCGAACGGCACCCAGATCACCGACAACCAGGTGAACGGCTCCACCGAGTCCGGGATCCAGGTAGGCCCGGACGCGCGGCGCACCGCGATGGTGACCAACACGATCACCGGCAGCGAGCGTGGCATCGCCGTCCAGAGCGCCACGACCAACATCATCAGTCGCAACAAGGTGACTGGCGCCACGGACTTCGCCATCGTGGTACGCGGCCAGGCGAACGACAGCAAGATCCAGAGCAACACCCTTTCCGGACGCGGCTGGCGGGCGATCGACATCCGCAAGGCCGTCGGGATGAACGCCCACGAGGTGAAGGGCAACAACACCGACGGCTGGGTGTCGCTCAAGCCCCACCACTGGTACACGCTCATCGAGCGGCATCCGGCCCTGCTCGTCTGGGGCATCCTGGCCCTGCTGCCGTTCATCGGCTGGTGGAGCCGGCGACGGGCGAAGAAACGGCCAGTGACGCATCCCTACCCCGAGTCCGACCTGTTGCTGCGACGGTTGACCGGCGGCACCATGCGGCCACCGGCTCAGCAGGAACTGCTCCAGGCGACGGCGGCCAGGACGCGGCCCGCCTCCGAAGGCCTCCCGCCCGGCACGCTGCGGTCCGCGCCCGTGGGCGCCGTGCCCCGGTCGCGGGCGCCCCGGCAGTACGACGTTCCGGCCGAACAGGCAGCGGTCCGCAGCCCGACGCGATATCCCCCCATCGACTCGGAGCCGACCTTGGTGGGGCTGCGCGTCCAGCGGAAGGTGCCGCGCGCGGTCAACGGGGATAGCCTGCCCGAGCCCGCCGCGCCGGACCAGGCGGAATCGTCGACGGGGGTGGGCAACGATTTCACCGCCCGGGTGACATCGGGGCCAAGCGGCGACACCGACCGGCCGGCCCAGCACAGAAGATCCCCTCGCCAGTCGGGAAGATGACGCCTTGCCCTGAGCGGGCGGACCAGCGTGACCAATCACGACAGGGAGACCATCGGTGAACGCCAAGGCGATGCAGCGGGACCGGCCACTCGTCCCGGTACACGGCCGCAGGGCGGTACGGGCGGCGACGCTGGTCCTCGTCGCGACGCTGGCGGCCGCCGCCTGCGGCGGTGGCGGGGACGACACGCCTACCGAGTTCGCGTCAGTGCCGGGGGCTTCACCCGAGCCGAGCGCGCTGCAGGGCTCAGATGACGGAGACGGAAAGGGCGATCCGAGCGGCGGACCGGTGGGCGCCGGAGGTACCGCCCCGACCGCGCCGGCCGGAGGGCAGGTCACCTGCCCAGCCGGCGGCGGCACCACTGTCCACGACGCGGACGACCTGACGGCGGCGCTGAAGGCGGCCAAGCCGGGCAGCATCATCAGGATGTCCGCGGGCCGCTATGTCGGCGACTTCAGCATCACGGTCTCGGGCACCGAGGCGAACCCGATCTGGCTGTGCGGCGCGACGGACGCCGTCATCGACGGCGAGGACGACACCAAGTACCTGCTGCACCTGAACAACGTGTCCTGGGTCCGGGTGGTCGGGTTCAGCCTCAAGGCTGGGCGCAAGGGCGTGATGGCGGACTCCGTCCACCATTCGATCATCGCCTCGCTCCACGTCAGCCAGATCGGGGACGAGGCCATCCACCTGCGCACCGCGAGCACCGACAACACTGTGATCGGAAACATCATCCGGGACACCGGCAACCGCTCGGAGAAGTTCGGCGAGGGGATCTACGTCGGCAGCGCCACGAGCAACTGGTGTGAGTACACGAACTGCGAGCCCGACCGCAGCAACCGCAACTCGGTGATCGGGAACGACATCGCCGACACCACCTCCGAGAACATCGACATCAAGGAGGGCACGGAGGGCGGCGTCGTCAGCGGGAACAGGGTCAGCGGCTCCGGGATGGTCGCGACCGACTCGTGGATCGACGTCAAGGGCAACGGCTGGCTGGTGGAGAAGAACACGGGCACGACCGACGGCGGGTCCATCAAGGACGGCATCCAGACCCACGTGGTCAAGGACGGCTGGGGCCGCCAGAACACGATCCGCACCAACCAGCTGACGGTGGACGGCGAGGGCTACGGCGTCTACATCCACGACGGCGTCCAGACCGAGAACATCGTCGGCTGTGACAACAAGGTGACCGGTGCGGGGAAGGGCCTGTCGAACATCACCTGCAGCGCCGGCTGACCGGCCTGACGTCGCCCTGAGCCGACCTGCTGGCTCAGGGCGACGTCAGGCCTGAGCGGACCTGTTTGACGCCGTGGCGCTGCTCCTGGAGCCAGTGAAGTTCCTGGGCCCAGACGCGCAGACGTTCGACGGCGGTGAGCTCGCAGGCCAATGCGTGGGCTACGGCTGGGCGCCGCAGAATGTCCAGTTCGTTGTCGCGGAACGGCCAGCCAGGGCCGTCCTCCTCGCTGGCGCGACGGAAGGCCGCACGTGCCAGGGCGATCTCGGCCAGGGCGTAGTCGACCTGCTCGCGCACAACGGCGTAGCGGGTGGCGAGATCTGCCCGACTGCCCCTCTCCTCTCCCACGGCGGGCCGAGCGAGCGGCCAGCGCGAGCCGGGACGTTCAGCGCCCACGCCATCCGCTGGCCACGCCGACGTCCCCGTCACACCTGGCAGCCGACCGTCCAGAAGGGCTTCGCCGGTCCGAGTGGTGGCCTGGGCCTCCCAGCCGCCCTCGTGGATGGCCGGTCGAGGACGAGCCCCGGATCCGAGCGAGACCGCAGGAGCCACCCAGCCAGAACCAGGCAGGGGTGCGGGGCCGGTCGCCGGCCCGACCGACATTCCTCGGGCGGCGTCCCCGGCCGCGCCCATCGCCTCGGCCGTCGCCGCGGCGGTCGCGGCCAACTCCGCCAGCAGGGAGGGCAGTGCGGCGAGCGGCGGTACGGCGGCGTCCCGCCCAGCCAGCGGCGCTGAAAGCACACCGGTGGTGGCCGCCGGGCCGACCGTTACCACGGGTGCGCCCCAGACACCGTCGCCGTGGGCCACGCCCGGATCACCCGTGATCACAACCGCGTCGGCGGCCGCCTTGTCACTGGTCGCTGCCGGGTCGGCCGCTGCCGACGCCATGGACACCGCGGACTGATCACGCAGGTCGGTCGGTCCGGATGTGACCAACAGGTCTGCGAAGGGGCGGGACGTGGCGGCCGGATGCCCACGTTGGCCCGAGCCGACGCCGTCAACGACGACGTCCCACCCAGTCTGCGACCCCATCGGCGATGGTGCTGGATGTGGCGTGTATAGCGCCGGGTACAGCGATGGCGGCCCGGCGACATCGATCGGGGCTTCATCGAGCGCGGTGAGTCCTACGCCGGTGTTCCCCGTCGGCACTGGAACGGACGCCGGAACGACACCCGTTGACAGCGATACGGCGGGCAGCGCGGCATACGGCGATGTCCCGACGACCGACGACGCTTCCACGGTGACGACTTGAGGGGTCACCGCGTCGACCGACATGACGCCCGGCAGCCACACTTGCGGCTCGGACGCCGTAGGAAGGGTCCCCGCCGAGTAGTGAGCTGTTGCCGGCTGCGAGTACCCGTATGCGAGCGGGTGCGACAGCGGGACCGGGGTCGGTGCTGGGACCGGCATTGGGGTCGGCACGACCGCCGCTGCGGACTGCGGCGGAGGTGGCGAGCCGTAGGACGACGACGCCTGGTAGGCGGTCCACACCGTGGCTGACGGGCCCGACGGGGGCGGTGTCGACGGCGGCGGTGTCGACGGCGGTGGCGGGATCGGACGGCCATACTCGTCCACCGCGAGGCGCCAGTCGGTCACCGGCTCCGACGACGGAGGAGCGGGCCTACCGGGCGTGCCCCGGGAATCCACGGAGGCGGTCGCGTCGATCACCCGGACATCCCCCGCGCCTGGCCGGCCAGGGGACCGACCTGGCGGCGGCGGCCCGACCACCGGATAGTCATGCGCGCCGTCGAAACGTTCCCCATACGGACCGTGGCCTTCATACGAGGCAAACGACGCAGACATGGTGAAGGAAGGGTACGGCGGTCCCGTGACCGGACGCTGCGCGCCCCAGACTCGCAGTGGTCGGGGTGCCGAGCCGTCGGGGCGGTGAGAGCGTGCAGGGTAGCGGGCGCCTCCCGGCGGGGCCTGTCTCCCCGATGGTTAGGCGAGTCGGGGCGGAGTCGGTGGGACCAGGCTGACGCCGTCATTCGGGACTACCTCGGTTTTACGGCTACCTCACGCGGTACGCGTGGGGAGGCTACCTCGTCACGAGTGAGAGCCATGCTACAGAGTGACAAAGCGACAACGGTGGGTAGCTGACGTATGGGGTCACCTCGTCGCGGTCCGCGCCCACCGCGTCGAGGAACGTCCATCGTTCGATGCCAGGCCTATCAGGGGGTTCAGGTGGAGGTAACCGCACCGTCAGCCGCTCTCGTGCTTGGATTCCCGCTGCTGATGATGCTCGTCATGCTCCTGATGAACGCTGTCGAGCGACGGCTCACCGGCTCGGGGCGGCCGACCGTGCGCCTGGCACCGGGTGGCGGTGACGAGGACATCGGTAGCGACGACCCGACCCCAGCAGCCACAAGGGACGTCGACCGGCCTGCTCAGGCCGAACCGCGCGGCTCTCTGCGCCGCATACCCGCACATCTCGTATCCGCGGATTTCATGCCCGCCGACCTTGTGCCTGCCGACCTGCTGGCCACCGACGCGGCCCGAGGGCGCGCTCCAGCCACGGTCCGGGCTGCCGAGGCCGGCATCCTGTCCGCACGAGCCGACGCCCACTACGGCTGACGCCGATATCTGACGGTGTTCACCTGACAGCGGCGGTGCGGCCCAGGAGGGCGGATCGTCGACCCTACCGAGGAAGGCCGCCGCGAGACTCGGACGATCCGGCTCGCTGAGCTGGGACAAGACGGAGCCGGCCGGTCAGGCCAGTGGCCGTGACCAGCTCCAGGAACGCCGGCGTTGGTGCCCGGATCTCCAAGGTGGCATGAACCCGTCGCAGCAACAGGTCCGCGCGGAGCAACGCGGCGAGCGCCGGGATGTCCACCCGGCGCAGGCCGCCGACGTCGACCGTCACCGTGCAGCCGCCCCGACCGAGCAGATCGCCGACCTGATCGCGCAGACAGCGCCGGCCTGGGCCATCCAACTCGCCGACGAGCTCGATGAGCACGTCGTCACCGCCCCGCGCGTCGCGGTGCACCGTCATCCGCAAAGCTCCGGCGTCGACCCGCATCCCACCCCCCGATCCCCTGGCCGTCGGCTCCGCCTGCGGCAAGATGGTTACGGAGAGTAACATGCGGTTCAACGTCAGGCCCTCAGCTCGACGGACGCGGCAAGAGTCCCAAAGATGCGAATCGCCGTGTACGACCCCGACCACGACCAACCCCGACCACGTCCAACGACGCGAGCCGCTCGGACCGGCCCGTCGACCGACGCGAACGCGACCCGCCGACCCGCCGACCCGCCTGGCAAACGGACGGGTTCCGGCCGCGAGGCCCCGCCGGTTCGCACAGAGCACTGCCAGCCTCGTGGCAGGAAGCAGTGACGCGGATCCGGCGGGAAACCCGGAATCAGCCGGAGATGAGTCCGGGATCAGGTCGCGGCACCGACGGCAGCCGGAAACCCGGCACGAAAGCGGCGGATGAGGGCGTTCGTTGAGGCGTCGTGCGCGAGCTCCGGCTGATCGGCGGCGGCGAGCTCCGGGATGATCCGGCCGGCGAGGACCTTGCCCAGCTCCACCCCCCACTGGTCGAAGCTGTTGATCCCCCAGATCGTCCCCTGGGTGAAGACCTTGTGTTCATAGAGGGCGATCAGCTGCCCGAGGGTGAACGGAGTCAGCACCGGCGCGAGCAGCGTGTTCGTCGGCCGGTCTCCGCTGAAGACCTTGTGCGGCACGAGCTCGGGGGCGACCCCCTCGGCGGCGACCTCCGCGGCGGTCTTCCCGAACGCCAGCGCCTCGGTCTGGGCGAAGAAGTTCGCCATGAGCAGCACGTGCTGGTCGGCGGTTCCCGCGCCGCCCGGGGTCCCTGCCGGATCGGCGGCAGGGTCCCTGCCGGATCGACGGAGTCGATCTGGGAGGTAAGCGATCTGGGAGGTCTGCTGGGAGGTCAGTTCCGGATGCGGGGGCTCGACGAACCCGATGAAGTCGGCGGGGATAACCGTCGTCCCCTGGTGCAGCAGCTGGTAGTAGGCGTGCTGGCCGTTGGTGCCCGGCGTCCCCCAGACGACCGGCCCGGTGTCCGTCGTGACCGGCCGGCCGGCCCGATCCACCGACTTGCCGTTGCTCTCCATGTCCAGCTGCTGCAGGTACGCGGCGAAACGGCTCAGGTAGTGGCTATAGGGCAGCACCGCCTGCGTCTGCAGGCCGAAGAAGTCCCGGTACCAGATTCCGATCAGCCCCAGCAGGACCGGGAGGTTCCGCTCGGGCGGCGCGGTGCGGAAATGTACGTCCATCGCGTGGAAGCCGGCGAGCAGCTGGCGGAAGTTCTCCGGGCCGATCGCGACCACCAGGGAGAGGCCGATCGCCGAGTCCATCGAGTACCGGCCGCCCACCCAGTCCCAGAACTCGAACATGTTCGCCGTGTCGATGCCGAACTCGGCGACCTTCTGGGCGTTCGTCGACACCGCGACGAAGTGGTGGCGGACGGCGTCCTCGCCGAGCGCCGCCACCAGCCAGGACCTGGCGGTCCGCGCGTTCGCGATGGTCTCCAGCGTGGTGAACGTCTTGGAAGAGATGATGAACAACGTCTCGGCCGGGTCCAGGTCGTGCGTCGCCTCCCAGATGTCTGAACCGTCCACGTTGGAGACGAACCGGGACTCCAGTGAACGGTCGGTGAATGTCCGGAGCGCCTCGGCAGCCATCGCCGGTCCGAGGTCGGAGCCGCCGATACCAATATTGACCACGGTGCGGATGTGGCGCCCGGTGGCGCCCGTCCACACCCCGGAACGCACCCGGTCGGCGAAGGCGTACATCTTCTCCAGGACCGCATGCACCCCCGGGACGACGTCCTCGCCGCCCACCTCGATGGACTCCCCGGCGGGAGCACGCAGCGCGACGTGCAGAACAGCCCGATCCTCGGTCGTATTGATCTTATCGCCGCTGAACATCGCCTCGACCCGAGCAGACAGCCCAGCCCGTTCGGCGAGCGCCACCAGCAACCGGATCGTGTCGGTGGTCAGCAGGTTCTTCGAGTAGTCCAGGTACAGCCCGTCGACCTCCGCCGACAACGCGTCGGCCCTACCCGGGTCGGCGGCGAACAGCGCACGCAGGCCGGTGCCGGCGAGTTCGGCATGGTGCGCCCGCAGTGCGGCCCACTCGGGCGTCTGGGTGATGACGACCGGCTCACCACCCAGGTGAGAGGGCTCGGAGCTCGGCAGCGAACTCGACATCGCGCGACCACCCTTCGGTTCAGAGCTGCTAGCTGAGATCTGCTGGAGCCAGTCTCTCTAACACTGGTCCGCTCCGTCCGGGCGCCGCGCTCCGGCCCCTTCCTTGCTTCGCTGCGGAAGGGACCTCCGCGCGGCGTCCTCCTGCGCGGACGTGCCCTCCGGCGACCTCCGCTGCGGCCCAACCCCCTTCGCTTCGCTCGGGGGCCGGGCCTCCGCGGAGGCGCGCCTCCGGGCCAGCTCAGTTACGTGACGCTTGAACGTCACGAACGGGCAGGCGCTCAGGGCCACTTCGCTTCGCTCGCGGGCCGGGCCTCCGCGGAGGCACGCCCCGGGCC
>Ga0105249_10006620_pt1 | contig 10080 bp, 4 predicted proteins | sample KBSS44metaG_FD_81522 | JGI IMG/M metagenome (GOLD analysis project Ga0105249, IMG submission 81522) | Switchgrass rhizosphere microbial communities from Kellogg Biological Station, Michigan, USA - KBS S4-4 metaG | ecosystem: Host-associated > Plants > Roots > Rhizosphere > Soil | place...
AATCGCCTATATGATGCTGAATACCGGCATGCTGACGCGCGATCCGCAGGACGTGCTCGATCTCTATTTCCGGCAATGCTCGGTGAACGTTACCTGCCGCGATCTTGCGATCATGGCGGCGACGCTGGCCAACGACGGCAAGAATCCCCTGACCGGCGAGCCGGTGCTGTCGACGGATTATGTTCGCGACGTGCTCAGCGTGATGAATTCCTGCGGCATGTACGACTATGCCGGCGAATGGGCCTATGAGGTCGGCATGGCCGCCAAGAGCGGCGTGTCGGGGTCGATCATCGCGGTAATCCCGGGGCAGATCGGTATCGGGGTTTATTCGCCGCCGATCGACACGCATGGTAACAGCGTGCGCGGCATCGCCGTCTGCCAGGAGCTCTCCGACGAATTCGGGCTGCACGCGTTCAATAACCGCACCAATGTCGGCAGCGTGATCCGCAGGGACTATCGCGGCGATGTCGTGCGCTCCAATCGCTTACGGACGCCGGAGGAGCGCAAATTGCTGGCAACAGAGGGCCACCGCATCGTGGTGATCGAGGCGCAAGGCGGCCTGTTCTTCGGCTCAACCGAGCGGCTGCTCAGGCGCATGGCCGAGCTTACCGCGGATGCGTCCTACGTCATCGTCGATTTCAAACGCGTGCATCTGGCGGACGCCGCCGCGCTGAAATTGATCACGCGGGCGGCACAGTCAATGGCTGGCGGCACCGCCGAGCTGATATTCGCCGACGTTGCCGACGATGGCCCCATCGCGCCAGTGGCGCGGAAACTTGGCGAGGAAGCGCAAAGGGCCCGCATCCGGACATTCCGCGATGCCGATGCCGCGCTCGAATGGTGCGAAGACGAGTTGCTGGCGAGCACGAGTTTTGTCGCTGGGACCAAATTCGCGCTGACCGCGCTCGACGTGTTCAAAGGTCTGAAGCCGGAGGAGTACCGGCTGATCGAACAGGTGGTGCGGCCGCTGATCTTCGACAAGGGAGAGGTCATCATCCGCGAAGGCGACGAGGCCAAATTGTTCTTCGTGCTGGCGCGCGGCTCGGTGAGTGTGAGGATCAAGACCAAGGGCGACCGGAAGAAACGCGTCGCCTCGATCGGCCCGGGTCTGACGTTCGGGGAAATGGCGCTGCTCGACGGCGGCAAACGCTCGGCGGAAATCGTCGCCGACGAGCGGGTGGTGTGTTACGGACTTGCGGTCGAAGAGATCCAGCAGCTCGCGGTCGCGAATCCAAACATCATGATCACGATCCTCGGCAATCTGACCCGCGACTTTTCCGAGCGATTGCGCCACGTCAACGAGGCAATCCGGACGTTGGAATAAAGCTCAGGCCGGAATGGGCGTTTCCGCAGGCTTGGACTTGATTTGCGGTTCGGTGCCGAGCGGCAGTTCAATCTCGACATAGAGGCCGGTTTTTCTGAAATCGACTTTGCTCTTGCCGCCAAGGCTATGGCGAATGCCATTGTCGATCAGTTGCATGCCGAACCCATTGCCGACCTGTTGGGGTGCATCGACCCCTCGTTCCTCCCAGATGAGTTGGACGCGATTGCCGCGAAGCGCTTTCCAATTCACCGCGAGCACGCCTGCATTGTGCGACAGCGCGCCATATTTCACCGCATTGGTCGCGAGCTCGTGCAGGGTCATGGCAAGAATCGAGGTGCACTGAGGCGGCAGCAGGACGTCGGGTCCCTTGATTGCGATCTTTGGGCCCTCCTCACGCCGATAGGGATCCAACTCGCGATTGACCATTTCGCCCAAGCTCGCCCCCGACCATTGCGATTCCAGGAGCAGGTCGTGAGCGCGCTGCAGAGCTTGCAGCCGCTCGCCAAGCTTCGTAGCCATATCCGTCGCGGTCTGATCAGGCGATTTGCGAACGCTGGCATGGACGAGCGAATGCACTATGGTGAGAGTATTCTTCACGCGATGATTGAGCTCGCCGACCAGCATGGCCTGGCGCTCTGCTGCGAGTTTTCGTTCGGTGATGTCGCGAAAGCTGATGACGAATCCAGCGGTCGAGCCGCCAAAACCGCGGATAGTCGCAACCGTATATTCAATCGGCAATTCATCTCCGTCGCGCCTCAGCAACAGCACCCCGGGCCCGCCGCCACCATCACCTTCATCGTCCTCAAGCCAGGCCGCGACGTCGGCGATCTCCACGCGCGTCGCCGGATCGCGCAAGGAAAAGACTTCGGATAAAGGACGGTCCTGGGCCTCACCGGCCCGCCATCCGGTAAATTTTTCCGCCGCGCCATTGGTCAGGATGATGCGGCCGTCGCGGTCAGTGGCGATGACGCCGTCACCGATACTGCGCACCGTGGTCGTCAACCATTCGCGTTGACCGCGAAGCTGATTGAGAGCCTCGTTCCTGTCGCGATCGGCGCGGCGGATGGCATCGATCGTGGTCCAGGCGAAGGCACCAAGCACGAGAACGCTGGCGACGGCAAAAATCGCAAGCGTCGAGGCCTCGTCGTAGGACGCCGTCAGCTGGGCCTGGTAGACGAACCAGCCGATCCCGATCGGAATCAGAATGACACCCGGCAAGAGTCGCCGCAGCATTTCCCCAGACGGCGAAGTTTCGAGCAAGACCGAGCCAATGCCGTAGTCGGGCATCGCGGCGAGAAGGCCCACGCACAACAAGAATGCGGCTATGGCGCCTTGCAAGGACATGGCCGCGAATGGGAAAGGATCGGCGGAATTGCTCAAGCCATAAAGCAGGCCGGTGAAAAAAATCAGGACTTGAGCAAGGGCCGTGATGATCAGCACCTGGCTACTCGCTCGAGCCGGCTGTTCCGCAGAGGCCAACGCCATCGCTGCGCCAAACAGGAGAAACGTGCCCGCCATGCCCGGCGCCATTTGCAGTGCTTGCTCTGCCGCAGTTGGCGTCGTTGCTGTGCCCACAAGCATGCCATCGAGGCCAAAATCGACGCCGAACCATCTTTCATAGATCGACAATGCACCAACCAGGGCGACGACGACGCCAAGCAGGCAACTTAGGGGCCTCAGATTGGGAAACGTGAAACAAAACAAGCCCAAGCCCGCACAAGCGACACCGGCCGCGCTTGCGGGCTTGAAGATTGGGGCATGGACCAGAATCGGATTGAGCGAAACGTCCGCCTGCCAAGCCCAAAGCGCCAAGAGACCAACCGCACACACGCCAAGCGCCAGCACCCTTGCGGTGAGTAGGGAGACGCGAACGCCCAGGGAATTGGGCGGTTTCAGCTGGGGATGGGATAACGCCCGCGTGGCAAAAACCATGATCAGACTAGTGGCCTAAAGTTTGATGGAATTGCGGAGTAACGCCAAAGGCGCGGCGCCATTGGCGCACCTCCCTGGAGCCATGGATTATACCCTAACTCGGAGGATTTCGATAGGGACCCGTGCCGAGTTGCCGCTTGACCGGATTGGCGCGGCAAGCCAGATGTTGGCATGGCTCAAAAGATCAAATCCAAATTGGGGGCGGCCCCAGTTCGCACCGAGACAGACGCCTTCGGCCCGATTGAGGTGGCCGAAGATCGCTATTGGGGCGCGCAAACGGAACGATCTTTGCGCAATTTCAGAATCGGCGAGGAAACCATGCCGAAGCCCCTGATCCGGGCGTTCGCCATGGTGAAAAAAGCCGCGGCGCTCGCCAATCTCGAGCTCAAGCTGATCGAGGCGGAACTCGCTCAAGCCATTGTAAGCGCGGCCGAAGAGGTCATCGAGGGGAAACTCGACGGGCATTTCCCGCTGGTCGTGTGGCAGACCGGCTCCGGCACCCAGACCAACATGAATTTGAACGAGGTGATCGCCAATCGCGCGAGCGAGATGCTTGGCGGTACGCGGGGCTCGAAGCGCCCTGTGCATCCGAACGACCACGTCAATCTCGGCCAGTCGTCCAACGACACGTTCCCGACCGCGATGCACATCGCGGCGGCCGTGGAGATCGCCTATCACTTAAATCCGGCGCTCGCCCATCTCTATCAGGCGCTGAAATCGAAGTCGGAAGCCTTCCAGGACATCATCAAGATCGGCCGCACCCATATGCAGGATGCGACGCCGCTCACGTTGGGCCAGGAATTCGGCGGCTATGCCGCGCAGGTCGATCACGGCATCGAGCGCATCAAGCAATCGCTCTATGGACTGTACGAGCTTGCGCAAGGTGGCACCGCGGTCGGTACCGGCTTGAACACCAGCCCCCTCTTCGCCGAGTTGTTCGCGACCAAGATCGCGGCGATGACCAAGCTTCCTTTCGTGACCGCGCCAAACAAATTCGAGGCGCTGGCGACGCACGACGCTTACGTGTTCGCCCACGGCGCGCTCGCGACTGTCGCGGTGTCGATGTTCAAGATCGCCAACGACATTCGGCTGCTCGGTTCAGGCCCGCGTTCGGGTTTCGGCGAGTTGAACCTGCCGGAGAACGAGCCAGGCTCCTCGATCATGCCGGGCAAGGTCAACCCGACGCAATGCGAGGCGGTGACCATGGTCGCGGCGCAAGTCATGGGCAACAACGCATCAATCGTATTCGCTGGCAGCCAGGGCCATCTCGAGCTCAACGTGTTCAAGCCGCTGATGGCCTACGACATGCTGCAATCGATCCGGCTGTTGGCCGATGTTGCAACGAGCTTCACCGATAATTGCGTGGTCGGTATCGAGGCCAATACGGACCGCATCGAGGAACACATGCAGCGTTCCCTGATGCTGGTCACCGCGCTCGCGCCGCATATCGGCTATGACAAAGCTAGCGAGATCGCCAAGACCGCGCATAAGCGGGGCACCACGTTGCGCGAAGAGGCGGTACGGCTCGGCCATGTCAGCGCGGAAGAGTTCGATCGCCTCGTGCGGCCCGAGGACATGATCGGCCCCAAGGGGTAAATTCCCTGATGCCGAAGCTCCGCACCAAGCGCTCCGTCACCATCGACCGGCACCGCACTTCGATTTCGCTCGAGGAACCGTTTTGGGATGCGTTGAGCGACGTCGCGCGAGAAGAGGGCAAGTCGCTCGCTGCGCTTATCGGCGATATCGATAAGTCGCGCGGCGATGAAAACCTCTCGGCGGCAATTCGGCTTTATGTGCTGGAGCGGTCGAGACGCTAGAGCGTGATTCCTTTCAATCAATTAGCCAGCTCTGCTCAAGCTGCCCTGGATCGCCGGGTCAAGCCCGGCGATGACGTGGAGAGAATCATTTGACGCATCATCTTGTCCGAAAAGTCTGCAACGTTTTGGGATGATGCTCTAGCCGCCGCCGAAAATGCCGACGCCCTTCTTCCAATCGTCAGGCGCGGCCGCGGGCCGCTTTGGGCGCTGTGGCTTGGGCGTGGCGGGTGTCGCCAAGTCCGTGCCGCTCGCAGCCGTCGCGTCCCCAGTGGTCGTCACATCACTCGCGGACGGGGTCGCGATCTCGGGCTGAGCGGACACGGCCTCCGGCGCAGGTTTGGCTACTTGTGTCTCCGGCTGCGGCACGGGCGCGGCGGGGACCTCGCGCGGCGGCTCGGCCTTTTTCGGCTCGATCTCGGCAGCCTTAGGCTCTGGCGGAGCGGGCTTCGCCGCCGGAGGCGGCGGCGGGTTCGGCTTGGCCGCGACCGGCGCTTTGGCAGCAGGTTTCGGCTCAGGGGCAGGTTCAGGTTCGACCGGGGGCGCCTTGGCTTCGGCCGGGAGTTTTACTTCCGCAGGCTCGACCTCGGCATCCGGTTTTGCTTCAGGTGGCGGGGTCTTGCCGCTCACGTCGAGAGTTTCCAGCCGCTCCACATCTTCTTGCATGCGGCGCATGGTGAGAAATGTCTCGATCCCCGCGGTGTCGACAGAGGGCGAGATGGTGCCGGCATTATTGAGCGGCCCGGCGAAGACGAGGCTGACCGGCGGAAGATCGGCATTGCCGTCGAGACGCATCTCCCACTCGCTGTCGAGGCGCAGGCTCGCGAGCTCCACATAGCCATTGACGGTCGTCGCCGAGCCCTTGCTCGCAAGCGTCGAGGGCTTCAGTTTCAGCGTGCCGTTCTTGATGTCGAAGGGGATGGAAACCGCGCCATATTTATATGTCCCCTTCGTCATGCCATCGCGAAGCGTGCGGGTGATGGCGGCGATCTGTTCCTTGTCCTTGAGTTTCTTGGTCTTGGCAGCCTCGACGGCGACGCGACGCAACGGCTCTTGCGACATTGCCTGCACGACACCGGGCTCGAGCGAAAGCGTGCCGTCCCCGCTCAAGCCGACGATCAGCCCAGGCGGACTCAAACCTTCGCCGGTCACGTTGAAGCTCACCGAGAACGGTCCTTTCGCCAGCACCTTGCCGGCGAGGCCCTTGGTCAGATCTTCCAGCTTGCCGCTCTTGAGGTCGGCGCGCGCTTCGAGACCCGCGCCGGTACCGCGCGGCGACAGCGAGCCCGATCCAGCAAATGTTCCGCCGAACAGGCGCCCCTGGAGCGAGGCGATCGACAGCGCGCCGTTGTCGACACGCGCGCTCAACACCGCGTCTTGCACAAGGAGGGGCGCGCCGAGCGAGAGCGATTTCGCCGCGAGCTTGAAGTCGCCTTCTATTCTCCCGAGAGAGCCGAGCGAGAAGCCGCGCGCCGGCCAGACTTCGGAGGTTCCGGCGCCGAGCGATCCCAGCATCTGTTCGGTCGAGGGCGTGCGCTGCCACGCCACAAGCCCGCCGAGAAGAACCGGGAGCGAGACATTGCCCGTCTTCGCGTCGACCGCGACTTTGGTGATCTCGCCGGAATTGTCGACGCTGACATTGCCCTGGACGGGCTCGCCGGCGATATCGCCGGAGACCCCCTTGAAGTCGATCCGCTGCGCGGTCTTGACGATTTCGGCCTTGAGATTGAGCGGCACATTGGTGGCGCCGGGCGACGCCTCGAAGCCGAACAGCATCATGGCGAGGCTGGCATTCGGGGTGGTGGCTTGAGCTTTTCCGGTCAGCGCCAGACCGTCGTCTTTGAGAGCGCCCTGCCCGTCAAAGCCGATGGTCAGACTTTGCGTTTCGAGCGCGACGTGTCCGGAGAGATTGGTCTTCGGCACGCCGTGCAGCTCGAAGCTCAGTTTGCCCTTGCCGCCGCTGGCGAGCTTGTCTTGAGGAACGTCAGGCAGCAGCAGGGCCAGAATGGTTTGCGGTCGTTCGCCGGCGATGCTGCCCGTCAATCCAATGTCGGCGGCATCGAGCTTGGCAGGTTCGCCCTTGGCCTCGGCCGTCACCGCGACATCCGACCCTCCCGCCTTGCCGGTCACGACCAGCGAAGCTTCGGTGGCATGGCCCTCGCCCTTGGCGACAAGCGCCAGCGTAATGTCGAGCGGCGCAAGGCTCGCCAGATGTTTCGAGCGCGCGATGCTGTCGGGCAAGCCGACAAGTCCGCTCGCCACCCGCAAACTGTCGGCATTGGCGGCATTGATGGCGAGATCGACCTGGCCTGACGGCGCGTCGCTCACATGCTCGATCCGGCCCTTGCCTGTAAGCTTCAGAGCGCCTTCGGCAAGAAAATCGAGCTCGGAGACATCGAGCGTGTCGTCGGCCAGGCTGAAATTCGCGGCGAGCCTGCCCGGCGCGATCGAGGGCAGCAACAACTCGCCGACGTGAAGTGCGACATGGATATTCTTCTTGCGAAGCGATGCGAGCGGGCTCGGCTCGCCAGCAGCTTGACTTTCCTGCTTCTGTCCTGCCGGCAGCCAGGATCGCCACGCCACATCCTCGCCGAGCACCTCTTTCAAGTCGAGACGGTCGCTATCGACCGCCAGATCGATGGCAGGCTTGTCGCCGTCGCGATAGGTAAAGGCGCCGGTGAATTTGGTGTCGCTCAAAGCGCCGCTGGCATTTTCGAGCTTGAGGTCGCCGCCGCCGAGCGTGGTATCGGCGGCAAGCGTGAAGGCACCGACGCTGGTTTGCGCCGAGATGTCGCGGTCGCCGGAAGCCCAGCGTGCGAGCGTGCGGAGCTTCGAGCCTTCAAGCTTGATCGGCCCGGCATAGACAGGCCCCTTGTCGCCTCGCGTCAGGAGCCCAGATGTCTCGATCTTGGTTTCCCCGGGAAGCTTTGCCGCAAGGCGCTCGATCTTCACCTGGTTCGGCGACGCGGTCAGCGCGAGACCGAGATCGCCGACAAGGTCGCCACCGAAATTGGCCTGCTCGATTGCGAGCACAAAACTGCCCTCCCCGATCGAGGCGGATTGGGTGAGCAGCTTCTCGGCCACTTGATTGAGGACCGCGGAAGGCGAAGCATTGGCTTCGCCGGCATCTTGCAGCAAGGCATCCACATCGAGGAAGCGCGCGGAGAGTTCGCCGTCGAGCTTACGGGCCTCGCCGAAATCAAAAGCGAGTTTGCCCTTCATCAATTGCGGATGGCCCTTAGCGTGGATGGTGAGCTCGAAACTCGGCAACTCGGCACGATCGGCGGTCGCGGTGAGATCCCCCTTCAGCTCGAAGCCGGAGCCAGTGTCCATGGCCTCGTCGGTGTTCGGCTGCGGCGCTGGCACCGCAGGCTCCGGCACAGCGATGGCATTGCGCACAATGACGGCGCCATCATAGCTCGGTTTCTGACCCAACCCGATGACATCGCCATCGAGCAAATAGACCATGTCGCGGTCGGGATCGCGAAGCGCGGATTTCAGATGGAACTTGCCGGTGGCATCGGATGCACTGGTCGAGAATTTCAGGTCCTGCTTGCGGTCGTCGAATTTATAGGTCGTCGCGACCTTGAACGGGCCGGACAAAGACGCCGCACTCGCGTCCCCCGTGACATCGGTGAGCGTTGCTACGGGCTCCCCTGCCCGCGTGAGCTCCACTGTCCCGCCCGTCACGTCGATCTGATCGAGCAGGACTTCCTTCGGCACGAAGGGCATCGCCTCGCCGGGGCGCCCGACATCGGCCCAGTTGCCGGTGCCGTCCGCGTTCATCTCAAGCCTCAGAACGGGTGCGGTGATGCCAATCTTGCGCGCCTCGATGGTGCCGCTTAACAGCGCGCCGATACTGAGCCCGGCTTCCAGCCGCCTCGCCTCGAGGAACGGCCTTTCGAGATTGCCGTCGGCATCGGCGACTTTGACGTCGTCGAAACGGAGCTGCGGCGCCGGCAGCAGCACGAGATGAACTTCGCCGCCGACTTTGACCTCGCGCCCGAGAAGCTTGGTGGCTTGCGCCTCGAAGACGTGGCGATAGTCGTTCCAGTCGACGAAATAGGGCACGGCGAACAGCGCACCGAGCACCAAAATCAAAACCGCGGTCAGACTGAGTAAAAAATGGTTCACGGAGCTCTATGCCTTGAGCGCTGGAACGGACGCGAACAGGCCGCGTATCGTCATCTTGGACTTAACCGTCCGAAGACCCGCGACTTTTCCTCATGATACCGCAAAGATCTTGCCTGGATTGAGGATATTCAACGGGTCGAGCGCCTTTTTTATGGCAGCCATGATCTCGACGCCAATGCCATGCTCGGCAGCGAGATAGCGCATTTTACCCTGGCCGACACCGTGTTCGCCGCTACAGCTACCCTCCATGCGGAGCGCGCGCTCGGTGAGGCGGTCGAGGAAAGCTTGAGCTTTGCGCCGCTCTGCTTGGTCGCCAAGGTTAAGCAGCGGCATGACATGGAAATTGCCATCGCCGACATGGCCGACGATGGGCGCGAGCAGTCCAGTCCTCTCAATGTCGTCCCGGGTCTCGCCGACGCAATCCGCCAGCGCGCCAATGGGCACGCAGACATCGGTGGTGATAATTTCAGCGGAAGCCTTCAATCCTCGCGCGGCCCAATAGGCATCATGGCGCGCCTGCCAAAGCCGGCTTCGATCTTCTGGCTTAGCAGCCCATTCAAGATTCCCGCCGCCGTGGTCGCGGGCAATCTCGGCGAAGGTCGCGACCTGCTCGGCCGTCGAAGCCTCGGTGCCGTGAAACTCCAGGAAGAGCGTCGGCTGCTCGGCGAGGCTGAGATGCGAATAGGCGTTGCAGGCTCTGATCTGCACATCGTCGAGCAGCTCGATGCGGGCGAGCGGGAGACCCATCTGCATCGCGGCGATGGTGGCGTTGCAGGCGCCCTCGATGGTGGCGAAGGGACAGATCGCGGCGAGGACGGTCTCGGGAATGCCGGCGAGTTTCAGCGTGAGCTCGGTGATGATGCCGAGCGTGCCTTC
>Ga0105249_10006622_pt1 | contig 10079 bp, 6 predicted proteins | sample KBSS44metaG_FD_81522 | JGI IMG/M metagenome (GOLD analysis project Ga0105249, IMG submission 81522) | Switchgrass rhizosphere microbial communities from Kellogg Biological Station, Michigan, USA - KBS S4-4 metaG | ecosystem: Host-associated > Plants > Roots > Rhizosphere > Soil | place...
AGTCCAGACCACGCCGGTTGTGGAAACGCCCGTCCGTGGTTTGAGCTGCGATGACGAACGAGAAGTACATCCGGGGCAAATCCTCGAGTCGCCCGGATGGATTCGGTTCCCGTACGGCACCAACCAGCCCGCGGGCGACGTCGTCGACGCAGTAGCCGTGCTCTCGACGGGGGACCGAGCCCAGGGCGTGCTCGAACAGGCCGATGTCGTCGCTGAGCCGCAGGAGGTGGTCGAACGACACGTCGGCGGTCACCGGGCCACTGCCGCCGGCCTGGTCGGGCCGCTTCGCGTCTGGCTCAGTCTGCTGCGGGTCCGGGCGACCAGCTCGGTGGCCAGTCGCTGGTAGCGGAGGGCGACCGAGGGCCACAGCAGGTCGGGGGCGCGCGCGGTGGCGGCGCGGGCCAGCTCGTTGATCATACTGTCATCGGTGATGATGCTGCGTATCGCCGCCGCGATGGCCGGCGCGTCGCCGTGTGGTACGAGCAGGCCGGTGCCGTCGCCGAGAAGCTCGACGGCGTGCGGGAAGCGGGTGGCGACGATCGGCCGCAGCGCCGCGACCGCCTCGATGAGAACGCCGGAGGTCACCTGGTCGCGAGAGTCGTAGGGCAGCAACACCACGTCAGCCGCGCGGACCAGCGCACCGAGCGATGCCGTGTCGCGGTAGCGGCCGTCGAAGGTGACCGACCCGGCCACGCCGAGCCGGCGGGCCTGGGCGACCAGGCTGTCGCGGTATGCCTCCCCTTCCCACGCGAGCACCTTGGGATGGGTCTCGCCTGCGACGACGTAACGCGGGGCCGGGTCGAGATCAGTCAACGCCGCCATCGCCGTGATGCCCCACTCGATGCCCTTGCCTGGCCCAATCAGCCCCCAGGTGAGGATCGTTGGCCGCCCGGACCGGACCGGCGTGACGCGGCGGTTGTCGGCGGCACCATGCGGGATGACCACCACCAGGCGTGGATCGACCGCATAGCCGGCGACGAGCCGTGCCCGCGCCGTCTCGGTCATGACGACCACCGCATCCGCGGCAGCAGCCACCGCTTCCAGGACATGGCGCTGGTGCGGGGTCGGATGCACGAGCACCGTATGCAGGACGACGACCACCGGCACGTCGAGGTGACGCAGCACCGCCAGTACCTCGTCGCCGTCCGCGCCGCCATAGATGCCGTACTCGTGCTGAACGACCGCGACATCGAACCTGTTCAGCAGCCGGGCTGCCTGCTGGGGACCACCCGGGGTCCCGGCCACCAGGTCCCCGACCACCCCGGTCGGGGCGGCCCACGGCGAACCCGGCGCGGCGGCCACGTCCAGCAGGCGCACCACCCCGCTGGACGCCCCGGGCGTGGAGCCGGTCAGCTGTTCACGCAGAGCCGCGGTGAATGTCGCGAGCCCGCACTGGGTCGGCGGATACGTGCTGAGGAAACCGTAGCGCAGGGGCACCCTGCTCACCTTCCGGTCGGCGCCGGCAGAAGCCGCCGGCAGGCGCGCGAGCGTAGAGCTCGCCTAGCGAACGTCCAGGAAGGCAGAGCGGGGTCAGAAACCCATATCTCCCATATCTGCCGTGCTGCCCCGTTCGGCAGCCGCCGCGGGGACCGGCTTAGGCGTACCTACCCCCTACCTCCCTCCTACCCCCTATCTCCCGACCTGACCGCCTCGCCGGCCATCCCCGCGATCTCGGCGGACCTTCTGGCGGCAATCGTGCAACGCGGCGTCCCGGGTTGACAGCACAGGGATACCGCGAACGCACAATCCGTTCGGCCGGAGTCGGAGCCATCGGTCGACATGACCCAGGCGACTACCCTGCAGAGGTGAACTGGCCCTCGGCGTCGCGGCGTCCCGATTCGGCCCCGGGGGAGCAGGCCGCCGCGCCGGACCGGCTCAAGGCCGTCGACACCGCAGGTCCGCCCGACACCGAGCCCGAAGAGCCCTTCGATCGACTCACTCGGCTGGCCGCCACGGTCCTCGACGCCCCGGTCGCCTTCGTCACGCTGATCAACGGCACCCGCTGCTACTGGAAGTCCTACGCCGGCGCGGTCGAGAAGGCCCCGCCGGGACGCCAGACGCCGCTGGAGGGCAGCCTCTTCCGCGAGATGATCGATACTGGACAGCCGGTCGTGATGTCCGACGCGACCCGCGACGACCACGCCCAGGACGACTTCCTCGTCCGCACCGCCGGGCTCGTCGCATGGGCCGCCTTTCCCGTCCACCATCCGGACGGGCGGATCGTCGGCGCCTTCGGTGCCGCCGACAGCCGTCCTAGATCATGGACGCAGCGCGACCGCACCGTCCTGCAGACCCTCGCCCAAGCGGTCTCCGGTGAGATTTCCCTGAGATACACGGCGGCGACCGCGACCGCGCTCGCCCGCACCCTTCAGGAAAGCCTACTCCCCCCGGAGATTCCCAGGCTGCCGGGGCTGGAGGTGTCGGCGCGCTACCGCCCCGCCGGCGAGGGATCCGAAGTCCTCGGCGACTTCTACGACGTCTTCCACGCCAGCCGTACCAGCCTCGGAATCGTGCTCGGCGACGTAGCGGGCAAGGGCGTCGAAGCCGCGAAAATCACCGCCCTCGCGCACTACACGATCCGCGCCGCGGCCAGCCACACCCGCGACCCGGCAGCCATCCTGAACCAGCTCAACACCGCCCTGCTCACCCAGAATCCGGACAGCGAACGGTTCCTCACCGTCGCATACCTCGACGTTCACGAAAGCCGCCGAGGCCGCACCGTGACCGTCTGCTCCGCTGGCCACACCCCGGTCCTGCTCCGCCGCGACCACACCGTGACCACAGTCGGAGCCCACGGCCTCATCCTCGGGGTCTTCCCGGATCCCGAACTCAGCACGACCCAGCTGCGCCTGCGACCAGGCGACACCCTCCTGCTCTACACCGACGGCGTCACCGAAGCCCGCCGCGGCCACGACCAGTTCGGCGACGACCGCCTCCGCGCACTCCTCGCCACCACCGATGCCACCACGGCGGACGCTCTCACCGCCGCCGTCGAGGCCGCGGTCCTTGCACACACGGGCGGCCCACCGCAGGACGACATCGCCATCCTCGCGATCCACCTGCCGGCCCGTGCCTGAGGTCGCGACCCTTGCAGGCGGTCTCCTCTGCCGGCCGACCGGCCACTGACGTGCGCCGCCGTCCAGATTGCCGATGCAGTGGCGCTCCGTCCGAAGGCTCGCGGCCAGCCCGATACCGGCCAGCCCGATACCGGCCAGCCCACTGGAGACGGGGCAGGGCGCGGCATGCCAACCGTGAGGCGTACGCCCAGACCGAGACCCGGGCCCGGGCAACGGGTTCAGTGGCGCCGCCTCAGGACAGGTGCGTGGCAGCGACTGCCTCGGCCAACGTCGGCCAGCCGGAACCGATCATCGCCCAGCCGTCATGACCCGCGCGCGGACTGGTGGGATCGTGCACCTTGACCTGCCAACTACCTGGACTGGTCTCCCTGGCGAACGCGGACTTGCCGCCGCACGTGCCGTAACGACTACCGAGCGTAGGCGCCAGCGTGTACGACGCGGACGTAGAGCCGTTCCGAGCGGACATGAGGTGCCTCTTTAGGAGAGATCACCGACGCGCCCGGCGCTGAGCCTGAGGCTCATAAAGCCACTGAGACTCATAGAGCCGTTGTGCTGACGCGCGGTAGGGCCGGCCTCGAGCCGGCTGCTTCCCAGCTACCCCAGCCTACGCCGCTCCCGTCCGCCAGCGCGCGGCGGAACTGCTTGCCGAGATGCAGTCGGGCGATGTCGTCGACGGGCCGGTTCTTCACCTCCCGACGTTGATCGGCTTCTGGTTCTCGTCAGCCGTCCTCGCGGCCACCAGATACCGGTAGCTGCCGCGAGGATGGCTGTGTTTCGCTGATTATGTAAACGTCGGCCGACTTGCCATCGGCGGAGGCTCCGCCTACGGGAGGCTCTGCCTACGATTGCGGCGCCGTCCGCCTCGGCATCGTCGATCGTGAGGTGAACCCCTACCTGCCAACGCGCTGAGCGTCGAGGTCGGAGAGCCGGGCAGGCCGCCCGCGGCGGACTTGACTTCGATCTTGGTGCGGTCACCGCCGGCGGCGCGCAAGTGATTGATCATCTTGTCCACGTCCTGCGGCACGCCTAAATGTGACCACGGAAGTAGCATTTGGAGTTACATTTTCCTGCTATGAGGCGTGGTGCATTGCCAGGAAGACTTCGTCCGGGTCAGAGCCGCCTCGGATCCACCTCCGGCCCCGCACTACGTCCAAATTGCGCCGGACAAACCGGCGTTGGTCGCAGACCGGCGGTGCAGCGGGTCAGCTCAGGGGGCAATGGCCGTACTTTAAGTGATCGTCTCTTCGGTAGGCTCGTGTTGGGGACCCCGAGAGCGTCGCCCAGGAGATGTGGGCACTGTTCGCCGTCTACCAGGAGCACAGCCGATGTTCTGAACTGCCAGGCTCAAGCTACTGGACGAAGGTGCCGCACCGAATTGTGAGCCGTCGTGGGCCTATCTGGGCGTGGATTTCTGCTGGCGTGGCATTGGGGGTGCCGCCGCGGCGGATGTACGAGAACCTCTCGATCGAACGCCAGCTCGAACAGGCCGGGGTCGCGCTGCTGGCCTGGAACGAGCCAATCAAGGTCGACTTCCGTCGGGACGCTCGTCCTGGAGGCCGCTTTCGAGCTCCCGGGCCGTGCGCGGTGACCGCGACGACGCGAGTTGAGACGCATGGGCCTGCGTTCCACACCGTGACCGTGATCATGGCTGGCCACTGAGGTGCGGAGTCGTCCTTGCTTGTTCGGCGCCGCACGATCCGGGACGGCTGTCGCGGCGTGCCTGAGAATCCGTCGATTTCCGAGGTGACACGCCAGGTACTCAAACGATTACCCTAAGTTAGGGTCGTGTCAGAGTGCTTGCCGACGGGTTGGCGTCGGCAAGGGAGCGTTCGTGGCACCGGTGATCCAATGGACTGGCGGGCGTCATCTGCCTCGGTGGGGCGCGGCCGTTGTGGGGGCCTTGACGGTGGCGACGGCGTTGGTCATGGCGGTGACGGTCGGGGTGATGCCGTCGGCGTCGGCGGCGACCCCGGCGGTGGGGTTGGGGACGGCGTCGTCGTTCGCGGTGCTGGCGGGTTCCACGGTCACCAACACGGGGCCGTCGATCATCTCGGGGGACCTGGGCGTGAGCCCGGGCAGCGCGGTCACCGGTTTCCCGCCGGGGACGGTGATCAATGGTGTCGCGCATGCGGCTGACGCGGTCGCCGGGCAGGCGCAGGCGGATCTCACGACCGCGTACAACGACGCGGCTGGGCGCACGCCGGCGACGCCGGTGTTGGGAGACCTGGGCGGTCAGACCCTTGTCGACGGTGTCTACAGCTCGGCCACGTCCCTTGGTCTGACCGGCACGGTCACGCTGGACGCGCAGGGTGATCCGAATGCGGTCTTCATCTTCCAGGCCGGCTCCACGTTGATCACCGCCCCGAACAGCACCGTTGCGCTGATCAACGGCGCTCAGGCGTGCAACGTGTTCTGGCAGGTAGGCAGCTCGGCCACGATCGGGGTCAACACCACCTTCGTCGGCAGCATCCTGGCTCTGACCTCGGCGACCGTGCAGACCGGAGCGACCCTCGCCGGTCGGGCCCTGGCCCGCAACGGCGCGGTCACCCTCGACACGAACACGATCACCACCCCGGCCTGCGGGCCTCCTCCGACCACACCTCCTCCCACGACACCTCCCCCGACCACACCTGCTAATTAGTCCAGGTCGCGACCTTCTCGCGGTCCGCCGCCGGGCGCGTCGGGGTGAAGCAGACGGTCGCGATCGTCAACCGCAGTGCGCCCGCTGGCCGGACGTGTGGTGATTCGAGGATGAGCGTCGTTATCACCCGGAACCACCGACACCCACATCCATAGAGTCACCTTATCGTCACCCTCCGTATAAGCTCGCCATGTCAGCGATCGTGAGACCTTCGTCGGCGATCTCCGCGATGAGGGTCTGTGACGGAGGTGTGAGGCACGAACGTGCTAATCAAGCCAGCCGCGGGGCCCGCGGACGAACAAGACCATTACCACCACGACGAACCCGGCCAACTCCGAATCGGGTGGCGCCGAACGATCCGGCGAGCCGGCCAGCAGAACCGGCACAGACGGCGGCCAGGCGGCAACGACCGGCGCCGGATACTGATCCGGCTGGTCTGCCTGGTTCCCATGGTGATAAGTGTGCTGGCCGGGCTGCAGGCGGTCTCGACCGCAGCGCCGGCACTGACCGCGACGATCGAGGACTCCAGCGTCGGCACCGGCACCAACCAGGTCGCCTACGCCGGCACCTGGACGGTGTGCGGGGGCTGCATCCCCACCACCCCCAACGGGAGCTTCCGCTACTCCTCCGCGGCGAACGCGACCGCGACCATCCGGTTCACCGGGACACAGATCAAGTTCTACGGGATCCGGGAGAGACACGGCGGCGTCGCCACCGTCAGCATCGACGGCGGCCCCGCCGCCGTCTTCGACACCTACGCGGCGACATCGAGCAACCCCCTGGTCTACGAGTCGGCCGTGCTCGCCAACACCACGCACACCGCCGTGCTGCGCAACCTCGGCCAGAACAACCCGCCCTCCGACGGGTTCGTCGTCGGTTTCGACCGCGCCCAGGTGTACGTCGACCCGGTCGTCCCACCGCCACCAGCCCCGGGCCAGACGAAGACGATCGAGGACAGCGACATCGGGGTCGGCGCCGTCGTGTACGTCAGCGCGTGGCTGGAGTGCAGGGGATGCGTTCCCAGCACCCCGAACCACAGCTTCCGATACTCCTCGGCGATCGGCGCCACCGCGACCATCCGGTTCACCGGCACCCGGATCCAGGTCTACGGCGTCAAGGAACGCCACGGCGGCATCGCCACCCTGACCCTCGACAACGGAACCCCCAGCAGGGTCGACACCTACGCCCCGACATCGAGCAACGCGCTGATCTACGACTCCGGCACGATCAGCGACGGCCCGCACTCGGTCATCCTCCACAACATCGGCGAACACAACCCCGCGTCGGACGGCTTCGTCGTCGCCTTCGACCGCGCCGTGTACACCGTGGGAACCGTGACGACGCCGCCGTTCATCGGCAACCGGTCGGGAGAACCCTGGTTGTCCGGGGCGAACGGCGACCCCCTGATGTCCCCGCAGTACGTCGACTCGTTCTGCCTGTCCCGCGGCAGCCTGTGCGACCTGGCCCATATCTACGTCCCACGGCAGAGCTGGTCGTCGATCACCAACCTGGACCTGGTGCGGGACAACTTCGGCAACTGGCCAGGCGAGATGGAGATCTCCGTCCCGCCGTACCCGGAGAACAGCGGCCTGACCCTTCAGCAGTGCGCGACCGGAGCCTACGACTCCCACTGGCGGGACTTCGGCAACTCGCTGAACAGGATCGGCCGGCAGACCTCCATCGTCCGGCTCGCCTGGGAGGCCAACGGGAACTGGTACCAGTGGTCCGGGACAGACCCGGTGGCATACGTCAACTGCTGGCGGAAGATCGCCGACGCGATCAGGTCCACCGCCAACCCCGACCCGCTGATCGGTTGGCCCATCAACGCGCACTACTCGCAGAACCCGCCCAGCCACAACCCACTGGACCTCTACCCCGGCGACCAGTGGGTCGACATCATCAGCATCGACGCCTACGACTTCTACCCAGCGTCCCGGACACTCGCCGAGTTCAACGCCCAGGCCAACGCCCAGGGCGGGGTGACCTGGCTGTACAACTTCGCCAAGGCACACGGGAAACTGTTCGGCATCGGCGAATGGGGCCTCGTGGCGGGCTCGGGCAGCAACGGAGCCGGCGACAACCCCGGCTACATCCAGTGGATGCGGGACTGGATGGTCGCCCGAGCCGGCGAGAACTTCTACTACGAGGCCTACTTCAACAACTGCGACCAAGGAAACGTCGGCTCGAACCTCTACCGACCACGCAGCTCCGGCTGCCTATACCTGAACCCGAATGCCGGAGCACGGTACCGGGCACTCTGGGCGCCGAACCCCTGACCGTGGGCCAGGCCTGACCAGACCCGTCCAGGTCTGGCCTGACCACCCCAGTCGCGCCCCTGTCGGCGGGCGATCCTCGCTCGCCGACAGGGGCGCTCCGCGTCGTTAGGACCAGCCCATGTACCCAAAAGTATGGAACGCCTCGATGCCCGTCTTGGTGCTGTGGGATGAACCGTCGCTCAACCCCTGGCGCCAGGGTCCGCCGTGCGCGGCCGGAGGCCGCGCCTTGACTGGCCATCTTGGCTGCCAGGCGGCGCCGGGCTGACGGTGAGTCTGGTCCCGCTCAGCCGACGTCCCACAGCCGCGCCGTGCCGTCGTCGCTGGCGAGGGTGCGCCCGTCGGGTCTGTCAAACGCCACTCGTCGCACAGGTCGGTCAATACCTCCGCGCAGAACGCCTCGCGAACCTCGGTCGCCGACATCGAGGCGCAGGTGGGTGCGCCCGGGTTCCCGGACGGCCTGCGAGCCGCTCTGCGGGGTGGTTCGTTTCGGCCTCTGCCGGTGCGGGAGCGGTTGATTCCCAAGCCGGGTGGGGGTGGGACGGTCCGTCGCCTCGGGGATTCCCGGTGGTAACGGATCGGGTCGTGCAGGCGGCGCTGAAGCTGATGATCGAGGTCACCCACCTCGGCGAGCGACCCAGTTCCGCCACGACCTGATCCCAGCGTTGTTGGCGTTCGGCGCGGCCTGGCTCGACGTTCGGCGCGGCCTGGCTCGAACAGGGCCGCGCACTGGGCTCGGCCGTCTGGCTTGTTCGTCAGGGCGGGGTCGGGGCGGGGTTGATGAGGGAGGTGTAGACGACGACGTTGGATCGGTAGCTGTGGGCCTTGCGGTCGAAGTCGCCTCCGCGGGTGACGAGTTGCAGGGCGCTGTAGCCGTGCGAGCCGTATACCTGGCTGGCCGGGAACTGGGTTTTGGGGTAGGTCGCCACGGCGTCGACGGCGAACCGGGCGACGGTCCCGTCCGCCCGGGTCACCGCGACCTGGTCACCGGGGTGCAGGGAACGTAGTCGGAAGAAGACTGCCGGTCCTCGGTAGGAATCGACGTGTCCGAGGATGACGGCCGATCCGCGTTCGCCGGGCGTGGGCCCGAGCCGGTACCAGCCCGGTTGCTGAGGGTCGGCGGGCACCTGCACCGTGCGGTCGGTGTTCAATCCGAGCTGGGTGAGTCCTACGTCGAGCCCGATGGCCGGGATGCTGAGGGCTACCGGTACCGACCGGGCCAGTCCTGCTCGCCGCGTGCCGGGTGCGGCGCCCGCGGCCGAGCGGGAGACGGCTGGTTGGGCGGTCGGCCAGGTGGCGGGAGCCTCCGCCGGCTGGGTGGAGTCGCGGAGGACGGTCGCGAAGCAGCCCAGCGCGACGAGAAGCAGAACGATCGCCGCCGCCCACCAGGGCCACGCCCGGCGCCCGAGTCCCGGGTGCCCGGGACTCGGGCACCCGTCCGGCGAGCTCATTCATCCCCACTCCGCTGGCCTTCGCACGCGTCGGCGTCATCCGGGCCGAACCCGACCGCAGGTCGCCGCCGCCGGCTGATCCCTCCCCCGGCAGCCGCGCCCGCGCCGATCAGCGCCGCGAAGCCGACAGCCAGCAGTTGGCCGTGACCGGGGCTGGTCGCCGCGCCGCCCTCACCGGTTTGCGGACCACCCTCGGGAATCACGTTCCCGCCGCCGGTACCAGCGCCCGCGCCGGTACCAGCGCCCGCGCCGCTACCGGTGCCAGAACCGGCACCTCCGCCGGCGCCTCCGGTACCTCCACCACCAACGCCTCCACCACCAACGCCTCCGCCACCGATACCGGAGCCGCCACCTTCACCACCGCCACCGGTGCCACCCCCGTCGGAACCTGGGAAGCCGCCCCCCGGAACGGGAATGGGAATGGGAATGCCGATGACGACGGGTCCACCAACAGGAGTGGTCGGCGGAGCCGTCGTGGGCGGAACCGTGGTCGGCGGAACCGTGGTCGGCGGAGCCGTCGTGGGCGGAACCGTCGTGGGCGGAACCGTGGTCGGCGGAGCCGTGGTCGGCGGAACCGTGGTCGGCGGAACCGTGGTGGGCGGAGCCGTCGTGGGCGGAACCGTGGTCGGCGGAGCCG
>Ga0105249_10006624_pt1 | contig 10077 bp, 11 predicted proteins | sample KBSS44metaG_FD_81522 | JGI IMG/M metagenome (GOLD analysis project Ga0105249, IMG submission 81522) | Switchgrass rhizosphere microbial communities from Kellogg Biological Station, Michigan, USA - KBS S4-4 metaG | ecosystem: Host-associated > Plants > Roots > Rhizosphere > Soil | place...
CAACCGATCCATAACCCACAAAGTCCCCATGCAATAAGTGAATCCCACAGATCGCCTATGATCATATGCCAGGGAAGATCAAACCAGATATGCCCGGTATAATCGCTCCATAACCAGCTAAACAATCCCAACGCCACAGCACCAGAGAATGCACGTCGTGCAATGGGGATACCTCCACGGGTCAACACGTAGATTAATGAGATAACAAGAAAGACATCAACGAGGAAACTTCTTACCATCCGCATCCCCATGCTTGTGTCAGTTGACTTGTGATAAATAACGGAAGCCGAGGGCTTTCCTTCCATCGATTTCATCATGTCTTGTTGTTCCTTTTTTGTTGGAGCACTGGGCATGCTATAAAGGCCATCCTCCGATAAGTTAGAATTGAGAACTGACATGATCTGGTCCTGGTTAGCAGTATACTTCATGCTATTGGCATGAGTAGGTAAAAACATCCATGAAGCAGCTTGCCATACAAAAATAATAACTGCTCCCACCAGGGAGCCGATTAACCATTTTTTCATAATAGTTGATTTTGGTTTAGTTTCAAAAGGTAAAAACTTTGAACAGTTTGGTCAAGAAAAATTATATACACCTTTTTCGTTGTACTTTCGGCATCCGAATATTAAGGAGTATATGTTTGAAAATTATCAATTTACAGCCGCCGAAAGATTTTTAAGATATGTGCAGATCGATACGCAAAGTGACCCACAATCCTCTTCATTCCCTACAACCGGGAAGCAAAAAGACCTTAGTCGTTTACTAGCTGATGAATTGAAACAACTGGGGGTTATGGATGCGCATATGGATGACTATGGATATGTATATGGAACAATTCCATCCAATACAAATAAAAAAGTGCCGGTTATTTGTTTCTGTGCCCATGTGGATACAGCACCGGATTGCAGTGGTATGAATGTGAAGCCGCTTGTTCATAAAAATTATAATGGGGCTGACATTGTGTTACCGGATGATTCAACACAAGTGATCAGGAGATCAGATTATCCTTACCTGGAAAAATTAACGGGGCATGATATTATTACTGCATCGGGTTCAACCTTATTGGGCAGCGATGATAAAGCCGGTGTTGCTGAAATAATGGACCTGGCGAATTTCCTGGTAAAAAACAAAGATGTAAAACATGGTGAGATAAAAATTTTATTTACGCCGGATGAAGAGGTAGGTAAAGGCACGGCAAAGGTTGATCTGAAAAAATTAGGCGCCGATTTTTGTTATACATTGGATGGTGGCGAGGCTGGTTCATTGGAAGACGAAACATTTAGTGCCGATGGCGTGCAGGTGATTATTCATGGGGTAATTGCACACCCGGGTTATGCAAAAGGGAAAATGGTAAATGCAATGAAGATAGCCGGGGAAATATTGGCAGCATTACCAAAGAACCGGCTTTCACCTGAATCGACAGAGGGGAAAAGAGGTTTTATTCATCCTGTAAGAGTGGAAGGTATCGCTGAAAAATGCACCATCGATTTTATCATCCGTGATTTTGAAACAGCAGGCTTAGAGAAAAAAGAAGATTACCTGCGTACACAAATTGAAGAGCGATTACGTACGTATCCTTCCGCATCATTTGAATTTAAAGTAACAGAACAGTACAGGAATATGAAAGAGGTATTGTTGTTGCATCCACAGGTCATTGATTTTGCAAAAGAAGCAATTGAAAGAGCAGGATTAAAAGTAAAAATGGAAAGTATTCGTGGCGGCACCGATGGAAGCAGGTTATCTTTTATGGGACTACCTTGTCCTAATTTATTCGCCGGGGAGCAAGCTATTCATTCCAAGCATGAATTTATCAGTGTACAGGATATGAATAAAGCAGTAGAAACGATGGGGCATTTGGTAAGAATATGGGAAGAGAAGAGTTAAGATCATTTATTAGTTGATAATAAAAATTAAATCATATGCAAAATTTTTGGGCAGAATACTGGTGGATACTGATCGTGTTAATTATATTCTTTGGATCTTTTTTTACAATTAACCAGGGCTATATCGGTGTCATTACCATGTTTGGAAAATACCAGCGTATTGCACGACCGGGACTTAGAATGAAGTTGCCCATTATAGAATCCGTTCTCAAAAAGGTTTCTATTCAAAATCGTTCGGTTGAACTGGAATTCCAGGCAGTAACTTCGGACCAGGCCAATGTATATTTTAAAAGCATGTTGCTGTATTCTGTACAAAATGCAGATGAAGAAACAATAAAGAAAGTGGCTTTCAAATTTTTTGCTGATAAAGACCTGATGCAGGCATTGATAAGAACCATTGAAGGGAATATCCGTTCGTTTGTGGCTACCAAAAAGCAGGCGGAGATATTGGGGTTACGAAAAGAAATTGTAGAATATGTAAAAGCAGAGATCGATCATACATTGGAAACATGGGGTTATCATTTGCAGGATCTCCAGATCAATGATATCACATTTGATAAGCTCATTTTGGATTCGATGAGTAAAGTAGTTGCCAGTAATAACCTGAAGGCAGCGGCGGAAAATGAAGGCCAGGCATTATTGATCACAAAAACAAAAGCAGCAGAAGCAGAAGGCAACGCTATCAAAATTTCAGCGGAAGCTGAAAAAGAAGCTGCACGATTGCGTGGACAGGGCGTGGCATTATTCCGGATGGAAGTTGCACAAGGCATGACCGAAGCTGCCGAACAAATGAAACAAGCAAATTTGGATACCAATGTAATCTTATTCAGTATGTGGACAGAGGCCATTAAGAATTTCGCTGAATTTGGCAAAGGAAATGTTATTTTCCTGGATGGCAGCGCAGAGGGTATGGAAAAAACAATGAAACAGATACAGGCGATGATGATGAAGCCGGTGGGAACAACTCAGAAATAAAAGCCGGTCGGAGCGGAATTATTGATTATTTATTATTAATTATTTCAGTTTTGTATTTGCTGAAATAAACTAACCGGGATAGGTATAGCGTGCAGCCACTTTTGCATAATAATAAGTAATTAATAATAAATAATCATGAAGAATATTGTAGGCCCCAAGACCTCATTGTTGTTAAATAACTCTAAATCTTCTTACCCTCTCACAACGTGGCACTGTTTTTTTCGTTCATTCACAGGTTGTTGAAAACAACTCGCTATTACTTGTAATTCATATTCTACTTTTGGCCACTAAAGATTAAAATCTATGTTTGAGTTTTTACAGATCGACACAGCTTCAAGGATTGCACAACAAGTTGCCGGGGATACGAACAATGACGGGTACACCAGTTTTTTTGAATTGATCAGCAAGGGTGGCTGGATAATGATCCCATTGGGAATAATGCTGCTGATGGCAGTTTATGTTTTTGTAGAAAGGTATATTGCTGTTCGCAATGCCTCAAAGATCGACGACAATTTCATGAACATCATTCGTGATCATATCGTGAATGGAAATGTGACGGCTGCCCGGAGCTTTGCCAAGAATACCAATAATCCTGTCGCCCGGATCATTGATAAGGGTATTCAGCGCATTGGTAAACCCATTGATGCGATTGAACGCAGTATGGATAATATTGGTCAGTTGGAGATGTATGAATTGGAAAAGAATATGGGTATTCTGACAGTGGTATCAAGGGCTGCGCCTATTTTTGGATTCGTTGGAACATTGGTCGGCCTGATGCAATTGTTCTCACAGATCTATCGTTCCGGTGGTGATATTAACCTGGGAGTTATCTCACAGGGGATCTATACGAAATTGATCACTTCTATTACAGGTCTTGTTATCGGTTTGATCGCATTCTTATGCTATAATTATTTACATGCGCAGGTGAACAGGACTGTGAATAAAATGGAAGCGTCTGCAGCAGATTTCTTAGATGTTTTGCAGGAACCTTCACGTTAAAAAGACCGGACTAATGAATCTCAGAAAAAAAGTACATAACGAGCCCGAGGTATTTACCGATTCACTGAATGATATTATTTTCATTCTGCTAATGTTCTTTTTGATCATTTCTACGATGGCCAACCCGAATATTGTAAAAGTGAACAATCCATCCGGAACAAAGGATACCAAGGCCAAGCAAAATATTGTAGTTACAATTGACAAAGAACAGAACTTCTTCATTGGTCAAACAAAAATTGACCCGGCCATGCTCGATAGTTTATTAAAAAAAGAAATTTTGCGGTTACGTCCGCTTATTGATACACCTTCAGTAGTTATCAATGCCGATACTTTATCCTACTATGGAGAAGTATACAGGATCATGCAGATCGCAAAAAGAAATAAGCCGGTGAAGGTGGTGGCAAATGTGAAGTAGATAGGATGGTTATATGGTTAGATTGTTAAATGGTTATTTTGCCGGCAGTCAACCATTAATTCATCAAACAATTTTTAATGCTTTTATCATCCTGTCTTTTCCTTGCATGTCTATTTTTAAGTCAGTTGTAAATCCGCTTTGACTAAATAAATCAGTTATTTCTTTTCCAAGATTCTCATGTATTTCACAATAAACAGTCCCATCCTGTTTTAAATGTGTTTTGGCAAAATCAGTAATAGCCGAATAAAAAACTAATGCATTATTATCAGGAACGAATAAAGCCATATGAGGTTCAAAGCGCACTACATTTTTATTCATACTTGTCTTGTCTTTATCGGGTACATAAGGTGGATTGCTGACGATAATATCAAAAGAGGAAAGCTGATTCCTTTCTGATTTATTTAAAAAATCCAGTTGGACATAATTTATCTCTGCCTGTAGTTTTGAACTATTTTGCCTGGCTACATTCAATGCTTCGCTGCTTATATCGCAGGCCCATACTTCAGCCTTGCGTAGTTTTCTTTTCAGCGCAATAGCAATGCATCCGCTGCCTGTCCCAATATCCAAAATTTTCAGATCGGAAAAAGGAAATTTAAGATTACGGATGATCCAGTCAACTAATTCTTCTGTTTCCGGGCGGGGAATCAATACATTTTTATCGACATAAAATTTTAATCCGTAAAACCAGCTTTCATTTAATACATATTGCACCGGTTCGTGTTGTAATAATCTTTCAGCATACTGCCTGAGCAGCGTTTCTTCCGCATCTGTAATAGAGGAATTTTTGTATAGCATTCGCTCTGCTTTCTTTGATCCTGTCAGGTGCTCCATTACCCAATCCGTTATCTGGCTGACTTCACTATCAGGATAAATATTGCGGACTTTATTCATCATAAAATAGGTAGCCTCCTGTATTGTCATAGCAGCAAACTTACGATGTGAATGGTGAATGGTCAATGTGAATTTGATTAATGCTGGCATTTTAGAATAGTTATTTTTGCAATTCACCATTCATAGTTGAATATTCACGAAACATACATGCATCGATGCATTGAGCTGGCTAAGCTCGGTGCTGGTTATGTTGCACCTAACCCAATGGTTGGTGCTGTACTTGTACATGAAGATGAAATTATTGGAGAGGGGCGCCATCAACAATACGGAGGACCCCATGCTGAAGTAAACTGTATAAACTCAGTAAAACAGGAAGACCGCCATTTAATTTCATCTTCCACTTTATATGTTTCATTGGAGCCGTGCTCTCATTTTGGAAAAACACCTCCTTGTTCAGACCTGATCATTAAACATAAAATAAAAAAAGTAATTATTGGTTGCCGTGATCCTTTTAAAGAAGTAGATGGAAAAGGGATCGAAAAATTGAGAGCCGCAGGAATTGAAGTCAGGGTTGGTATATTAGAGAAAGATTGTAAAGAGTTAAATAAAAGGTTTATGCTATTCAACACGAAACATAGACCTTATATCGTTCTAAAATGGGCAGAAACTGTAGACGGAAAGATAGCAAATGACAGTAGTGAACGATTGTTTATCAGCAATGAGTTAACCAATCGTTTAGTTCATAAATGGCGCAGTGAGGAAGCGTCTATTTTAGTGGGGACAAATACAGCTTTATCAGATGATCCGGAACTAACGGCCAGGAATTGGCAGGGACCATCGCCGGTTAGACTGGTTGTGGATATGGATTTAAGATTGCCACAATCTCTAAAGCTATTTGATCAAAAACAACCTACGATTGTTTTTAATAAAATAAAACATGAAGAGCAGGATCAATTGATCTATTACCAGGTCACGGAAGATGTAAATCTTATTCACCAAATTGTAAATGCTTTGTACCAATTAAAAATACAATCGGTACTGGTGGAGGGCGGCGCTAAATTATTGCAGTCTTTTATTGATGCAGACTACTGGGATGAGGCCCGGGTAATTACGAATGAAAAATTAATAATTAACAGTGGGTTAAACGCTCCTGTGCTGATTAATGCGATGAAAATTTCTGAGCAGCATATTTTATCTGACAGCATCGGGGTATACAAACATCAGGCTTTGAACTCCGGAGTAAATGAATGACTATTCTTACAATACGATTGAGAAACCCGCAACAGCTGAGTTTAAAGACAGGGGCAGTAAATTTTTAGCTTATGTTTTTCCTATACAAACTGTTGATGAATTTAAGACCAGGCTTTCCGAATTAAAGAAGGAGCATTCTAAAGCTGTTCATCATTGTTTTGCTTACCGGCTTGGGGCGGATGGAACACAATTCAGATCCAATGATGATGGCGAGCCATCAGGTACGGCAGGTAAACCCATATTGGGCCAGATCGATAGTAAGGAGCTTACCAATACTCTCGTTATCGTGGTAAGATATTTTGGGGGTACACTGCTTGGAGTGCCCGGATTAATTAATGCCTATAAAACTTCTGCAGCAATGGCATTGGAACAAACCACAATTATTAAAAGAGACATAACTAAAAATTTAAAGATACAATTCGATTATCCGCTGGTTAATGAAGTGATGATGATCCTAAAGAAATTTGATTGCGAAATTGTAAACCGGGAAATGGGCCTGTTTTGTTTATTTGAAGTGAACGTGCCGGTTAGAAATCTTGAACAATCTTATCAACTGGTTAAGTCAATGAAAGGGGTGGAGATCATAAGCTGACCACTTCTATTTTGCTTCTGCAACTTTATTTATATCTGCACTTTCCAATATTCTTTTTTCATAACCATTGGCTGCTACCCTGATCATAGCTTTGGCCAGCGAACTTGTATTGGTTACATAATTTTTCAGGGGCTTTAAAAGAAAGTATAGCGGTTTGAAAATGGCATATACAATATTATACCAGCGGGTTCTGGATCGTATTCCTTTTAATGGTTGGATATAGCCGGGTCTGAACATATAGGCGTTTTTAAAAGGCATGGACAATAATTTATTTTCCAGTTTACCTTTTACCCGTGCCCACATGCTCCTGCCTTTTTCTGTACTGTTAGTGCTTTTGCCGGAAATATAACAGAAAGTAAAATCCTTCCCGGTTTGTACTATCGCTTCGGCAATTTTAACTGTAAGATCATAAGTGATGGCATGATATGCTGCTTCGGATAAACCAACTGCTGAAACACCCAATGAATAAAAACAAGCATTATAATTTTTGAATTCACCAATAAGCGAAGCCATATCATCAAAATTTGAATGAACTATTTCTTTCACTTTCGGGTGTTGAGGATTTAAAGCCCGCCGGTTGATCAATAGAACAGATTCTACGTCGGGACTTTCCATACATTCCATTAATACTCCCTGCCCGATCATACCGGTTGAACCAAAAATTATTGCTTTTAATTTCATTTTTTATATTTTATTCAAATGTCAACAGGTTCATTTGTTTCGTTGAATTTGATTTTTCTTCCATCAACTACAATTTCGAAAATAAAACGGCTGTGCTTACCAAGAGATAAAGTAGCAGAGCTATTGGGATCTATTTCATCAAATATCTCTTTATTTATTTTTACTGTTGGCTTTTTGTCTGCAGGAGTTAAAATATAATACTCGGCAAAAATCGGGGTTTGATATTTTTCGGGTCTAAAATAAACAAGCTCTTTTATGTTTTTTCTAATGTCCTTTACATAGGGATGTACTAATTTGAAATAGTAGTTAAGAAAAAAGGCGGTAATGCCGGCATAGACGATTGCGAATACAAAAGGAGCCAGTAGAAAAAATCTTGCTTGTTCATCCTCATCATATTCGTTCATCCATCTTGCTTTAGCATCAAACCAGGCATAAATCAAAACTCCAATAAATGCAACATAAGTCGAAATAATGTAAAGAAGTTTTTTATTGCGAATGAATACTAATGTGTTTTTTTCTCCTTCGGTAAGGGGCTTTAATTCGGAATTTAAAACTAAGTTTTGTGATAACTGACTTTTCACAATTGTAAAGTTGCTTATTTAGCGAGATAACTCATAACTCAAGATCACTATTTTCCTCATTATACGCTACCTGGAATCCATTAATATCCAGCAACAGCACAAACCGGCACGTTGGTGCAAAAGTAATAAAGGCTAAAGTTCCCGGTTGTATAGCATCATACACATATTTGGGAATGGATAGCATTGGTCTTTTACGTGAACCGGTTTTTAAAAAGAAATTGTCGAAGAATGGAGTTTTATAAGAAACCGGGTAAAACCATGAAATCGTTTTTAATCCTTTTTTCAGGTCTCTTGTATACGGATATATCGTTTTGTAATAATGAATAATAAAAAGACAAGTGAAAAGGAGGAAAGAGATGCCGGCTAAAAGACGAATAGCCAGTTTAAAGCGTTGTGCTTTTTCAATGGTAATGTCTGCTGATTTAAGAAAGCTTATTAAATAAATTATCGTCAGTAAACCAATAAGAGCAAAATAGGCCGCTATGATGAATAAAGTTTTTTTTCTTCGTACCTGTGTCAGCACTCTTCTGTCTTCAGCATTTAATTCGATTTGTTCACGGTTGATGATCTTCATGGCAGTTTTATTTGAACCGGGTGCTCACTACCAGATCTTTGCTGCCTGCTGCATAAGTATAAAATCCTTCACCACTTTTTACACCCAGCCTACCGGCAGCCACCATATTTACCAGTAAAGGACAGGGAGCATATTTAGGATTACCAAAACCATCATGCAATACATTCAAAATAGAATGACAAACATCCAGGCCAATAAAATCAGCAAGCTGCAACGGACCCATTGGGTGTGCCATTCCCAATTTCATGACCGTATCAATTGCTTCCACACCCGCTACCCCTTCATATAAACTGTAAATGGCTTCATTGATCATGGGCATTAATATACGGTTGGCAATAAAACCAGGATAGTCATTTACAACACAGGGAATCTTTCCCAATTGTTTGCTTAGTTCAACGATAGTATCGGTTACTTCTTTACCAGTAGCATATCCATTTATCACTTCCACTAATTTCATTACGGGCACAGGGTTCATAAAATGCATCCCGATCACTTTATCCGGCCGGTTCGTAGTGTGTGCAATTTTTGTAATAGAGATGGATGATGTATTCGTCGCGAGGATTGCATTTTTGGGTGCATATTCATCCAACTGATCAAATATCTCTAATTTCAGATCCACATTTTCAGTAGCAGCTTCTACAACAAGGTCTGCTTCTTTTACGCCTTCGATCATGTCGGAAATACATTTGATATTTCCCAAAGCCTGCCTTTTTTGTTCTTCTGTAACAGCGCCTTTAGCAATTTGCCGGTCAAAGTTTTTGGTGATAGTAAGAATGGCTTTATCCAATTGTGCCAGTGAAACATCCACGATTGAAACCTTAAACCCGCCTTGAGCAAATACATGTGCAATACCATTTCCCATAGTACCTGCACCAACGACTGAAATATTTTTCATATGCAAATCTTATTGTTGCAAGATAATAATATTCATTTGGTGAAATTCTTCAACCAAAGACCTTTCATTGGACATTGAGAATTGAACACTGAAAATTGAGTATTTAATGCTCAATTTTCAACGCTCAATGTACAATACTCATTTAAATAATAATTTGAGATTAAGCTATAGTTCCCTTATCCAAATATTCCGGTAGGCAACCAGGTCGCCATGGTCCTGCAAAATGATAGACTCCCTGTTACTATGCATGGTGTATTTGGGAGTACCAATGTACTCTGTGCTGCCCCACAACTCTGTATTGTTTTGGACAAGCACACCATTATGAAATACTGTTACTCTTGCCGCAGACCTTAATGTGCTGTCTGCATTGAACTGGGGAGCGGTAAATATTACATCATAG
>Ga0105249_10006626_pt1 | contig 10077 bp, 11 predicted proteins | sample KBSS44metaG_FD_81522 | JGI IMG/M metagenome (GOLD analysis project Ga0105249, IMG submission 81522) | Switchgrass rhizosphere microbial communities from Kellogg Biological Station, Michigan, USA - KBS S4-4 metaG | ecosystem: Host-associated > Plants > Roots > Rhizosphere > Soil | place...
CACTCTTGCATAGTAAGTAGCAAAAGACTGTGGATCAAAGTCAGGATCTTCCCAATAGCCGATCAATTCAGCTGCACCAATGCTGTTCGTGTAAGTAGCAGCTTTTATGTCTACCGTATTTCCAACTGCAGGCAGGTTTCCCTTTGCACCAGCTTTGCGGTCGCCGCTCCAGACCACATTGTAAATTTTTTCCGTGCTTTTGCCATTCTTTGTTGTCACTTTAATGATCTGTATCCTGTCAAGGTTTCCGGAGTTGGGATCCTTAATTGCCTGCACCAGGAATTTTGGTTTGCCGTTACCCGCAGGCAAATCGGCACCCATCGGCACGCCGCCTGCGTAGGCTTGCTTTACCCAATCAGTTTGTTTCACCAGGTCTGCATTGTAGTTCCAGCCCGCGAAGAGACGAATCTTGATTCGCGGACCTGAAGTAGCAAAACATTCTTTCCTTTTCAATGCGTCAAAAATTGCGTCCCTTGTATTGCTTTCGGCCCATGCGCCTGTTATGCCTGCCGCACCGATTCGGATTGGAGGTTCGCCGCCCACAGAAGCTCCGGCAGCCAGGATCATTTTGTAATTCAGCGCAAGATTATCCTGCGTGCCATGGGATCCAGGATAATTATTCTCTTCACTGGAAGAGATACCCGAGTGATAATCTGATCCTCCCTCTACGCCATACTTGAAAGGATTAGCGCCAAGCTTTTCCTGGAGTTCCTGGCCAGTCCCAAATGCCTGTCGCACATAACTGCCTTTTTTAAATTTGCCTCGCTCGGTACTACCTAACAATATTTCATACAGTTCATAGTTGGCAAATTCATCATTAGGTGAAATAGAAGGATGTGTTTCACTTTGTCCTTTGCCCTGCACCATTTCAGTGAGCGGCTCATTGGCCATTCTTCTTTCGGCATATGCCCTGGTTAGTGGTTTCCCGGAAAGCGTTTTTGTATCGAACATTAAGCCATCGCTCACATTACCATTGTGCGGCACGGCCAATACATCACTTCCAGTTTTACGGGCGTTTTCTAAATAGGTCCACAGATTTTCCGGGTCCTGTGAATCAAATGAAGAGAAGGGTATGTCGGGTACTTTATCTCCTTTGAAAATAACGCAACGGTGTAAATTCTGGGAATGGTTATTTAGGTTGTTCGGCGCCGATGTCCATTCATAGCCGACGAGCGCAGTAAACTTGCCGGGTTTGTTATAAGTCTGGGCGGCATTGATCACACGTTGCCATGCACTCTTGATCACTTCCGGTTTGTTCAACTTGGGGTTAGGGTTATTCGCCGACATGTCAGCAACAAATCCGCCAAACGATTTAGCTACGTCTTTTTGATCTTTGCTCGTATACTGCCTGTATAATTCAGTACCCGCAAAAGGTCCGTTTGGATCTTTTGCTGCCAGGATGGCTCCAAGATATTCCGAATGGTCAGTAACTGCTAAAAAGTCAAGTGGTGCAATGCGTTTTACTTTTTGGCCCAAATACTCGACCTCTTCACCCATAGCAAATTTGTAGGAATCTTCCGGCAACAGCGTTGCGCCAAAAAAATTCGCGTCAGCAGAGAGTGCGGTGTGCAAATGCAGATCACCGAAATAGCAATTCCTGAGTGGGTTCACCGCGATTTCTGCTGCGGTGGTGTCTGGAGAGGATTTTTTATCTTTTTCTGTTTTACCGCTGTCGCTTCCGCCACAACTAAGAAGACCAAATACAACGATAAAAAATAGCACAGGTAGTAATTTCATTTTGTTTAGTTTAATGACAAGCGCTGGTCATTTGTTAGCCAGCGACAAATCGATCAGTCGGCTAATCAACTGGTTTAATAAAGATATTCGATTGAAAACCATGCGGCGCATAAACGAGACATCAGGCACACATTTTACGGTAAAATGGATGAGGTGGATAAGACTTAAGTCAAAAAAAAATCGAGGCAAGAGTAATCCTTACTTCTGTTGTTGTTGCGCACTTGTTGCAGCGTTTTTAGCATACCAGTATAACCAATAATATCTTCTAACCAGGTCACCTGGGTTTGTCATACTTCCATCTAAGATTTTGCCAATCACTGAATTAATAATTATTTATACCTTTTTGATAAATTTTTATTGTTTTTCGATAAATAATTATCTATATTTGCGGAATCAAATCGAACTAAAAATGAAATCATCGACAAAACTGGTATTAACCATACTTCACGTGATCGCCTGGATCATATTCCTCGGGCTCTGTGTCAAAACTGGCGCAATACTTTATTCGTTTTTTGTAAGCCTGGCCATCAATCCCGAAGGTGCAAAAAATATTTACATGGGGCTTGATCTTTCAAGTCTTTACTCTTTCGACAAGGGAAATTATGTCGCTATTGTTTCAGTAATGATCATTCTCTCGTTTTTGAAGGCGTTTCTTTTTTACCTGGTGGTTAAGATCTTTTTAAAGATCAATTTGGTCAATCCATTTAGTGAAGATGTTTCTTTACTGATATCACGGATCGGTTATATCGCTTTAACTATCGGTATACTGACAATAGTTGCGAACAAGTACTGTGATTGGCTGACGAAAAAGGGAGTTACATTTCGCGATCTGCAGCCAGTCTTGGGTGGGGCCGGGGAATTTTTGCTTTTAGGCGCCATCATCTTTATCATTGCGCAGGTCTTCAAAAGGGGAATCGAAATTCAAACCGAAAACGCATTAACCGTATAAATATGCCGATCATTGTAAACCTTGATGTGATGATGGCCAAACGCAAGATGTCGTTGAATGAACTTTCAGAAAAAGTGAATCTCACATTGGCCAATCTCTCGATCCTCAAAACGGGTAAAGCAAAGGCGGTTCGTTTTAGTACCCTTGAAGCTATTTGCAAAGCATTGGAGTGTCAACCGGGCGATATACTGGAATTTACAGAAAAGCATTAAGATTTAGGAAACGTTGGAACGACCTCGGGTGTTCATTTTTTCTTTTTCAACTTAGCATTTTCCTTTTCCAGGTTTTCTTTTATTCTGAACTTAACGATATCCTTTATCAATGTTAGCGGGATCGCTTGATCGATTGGAAACTGAATGGCTCCTTTCGAGGTTTTATAGTTGGTCAGCCTTTCCTTAAAAACTTTCATCGGCGACGAAGTAGGATAGAAGCCGATGTGATTTTGGTAGCCGGCAAAATACACAAGTATACCGTGGTACTTGAATGCCGGCATTTGGTAGCTAATCGTTTCTTCGGCGCCCGGGGCAGTTTTCTTTATCGTCGCCCTTAGTTTTTGCAGCGTTGCCTGCACATTTCCAGGAAACTGTTCAATGTATTCATCGATATTCCCGGCTACTTTAGAATTAGCTTTCATAAAAAATTCTTTTATGTTGTTCCCAAATTGGCTATTCCAGGATGTCGCAACTAAATCCATTTTCAGTAAGCAGGGTCATGATCTTTTCAACGCAGAAAGTCTTTCCTTCGACTCTCAGGATCTTGTCGCAATCATGAAGATCAAAATTTATTTTGTTATCCGGAAACTGTTTAAGCAAAATATCAACAATTTTTTTTGCCTTTTCAATCTCGTTCACATTTGTTTTAAAAACTTCGATCATTGTTCATCGTATGGTTTTGTAGTGCAGTCCTATAACCCCCGACTTGAAATTTTTTATTGCCAGCAATTTGAGATTGATCCTAGCAGGAATACTGAACAATGGTATGCCACTGCCCAGGATAACTGGATTGATATTGATCCTGTACTCGTCGATCAGGTCCCACTGCATAAAACTGTGGGTGAGACGAGGGCTCCCAAAGATCATGATGTTCTTGCCTGGCCTCTGCTTTAGTTTCAATATTTCCTGGTTAATATTTTCTTTTATTAAACGCGTATTGTTCCAACCGACTTTGTCCATTGTCGAGGATACTACAATTTTCGAGGTTTTTTCCATCCATTGGGCATGTTGAAGCTCCAGTTTGGTACTTGAGTCATTTGTCAATACGGTCGGCCAGTAACTCTCCATCATTTGGTAGGTAACTCTTCCAAACAGTGCTGTATCTGCATTATCTGCCAGCGCGATCGCATCTTGAAATATCTCATCGTCGATGGTGATCCAGTCCATTTCACCCCTTCGGCTAGCGACAAAACCATCCAGCGAAACGTGCATAAATGCGACAAGCCTCCTTGTGTTTGATTTAACCTTTGTGCCAGTGATAGTAAAAATATTTTTCAATTGGTGAACATGGCGTTGGGTATGATAAACCACAAAATGTACCAGCTCAAGTTTTGTGATGTCCCCAAAGATAGGATGGCTTATCATTTCGAATAGATTCACGTGCCTGCTTAACTCTTTTAGCCCGACGATAGATATCTCGAGGTTATCGATAACCAGTTTCTTTTGATAAATGTCGCGCGTCGGCAGAATAAATTCCGGCGATTGCAGTTTTGTTTCAAAGTCCAGAAAGGTCTTGTGCAACTGCCCTGCAATTGCATCGGGCGGTCTATCGGGTGATTTGCCGTTCTTATTCAAGAAGTTGATGATGCCGATGTTTGACCTTGTAATGTGTTCTGCAACTTGCGCAGCGGTCCAGCTCCCCGCAAAAGGAATTTCGTTGATCTGCGTTTCTGTAAATGATGATATTAATTCCAGTAATTCTGACGCTGTATGATCAAAGGATGCAAATAATTCTTCTGTGTCTATAATGTCCGTCATCATGGAAGTGCCTGTTATCATTTTTTCGAAATGTTTGGAACTTAGTGAATGGTCGCGGACTCCTTCGCCTTGACGAGGCAGAGCATTTCCGTTTCCGTTTTATACCATTCGACAACCTCCTTGGTTTTGTCAGCGCGATCATCTTCCATCATATCATGAAATACGTCTTTTATACAATCTGTATTGTCACGCCAATTAGTGATACTCACGGCCAGGTACTCGCCTTTTTCAATAAGATATCGCTTGCAATTATATTTTTCCGCTTCTCCCGCGTAGTTTTCTTCGGCAGCCGCTTTGTAAATTATTTTTCCCATTTCATCAATATGGCTAAGACCGTAGTAGGCCCGATGGGATCCATCTGGTATCATAGTTAGGAGGTCATGAAAGGCCTCAGCGACGCCGAGTGGAAATGTTCTTACCTCTTTTCCAAAAACTTTCAGATCGTTTTTTAAGTTATATGTTTCCATGTTTCAATTTTCAGTATGAATGCAAACCTAATACCGTTTCAAAAAAATCACGGGGTGCATATACGGCAATGTCAGGGGTTGGTTGCGACATGACCTTTTTTTACCTTTATGCTGTTCGAATTTGCTCTATTAAACCTGTGACAAGATGAAACATGTATCAATTCTAATTCCCCGCGGACACACAAGCCTGGTCAATATCGAAGGAACACATCAAATTCTTTCTGAAGTAAATAATCTTCGTGTTGAAAGAGGCAACACTCCGTTATTTAACATTAAACTGGTTGGTTTGTCAAACGAAACAAGTCAACCCAGCGGGTTATTTACCGTGAATCCCCATGTCCTGGTCAGTGATGTAAAAAAAACCGATCTCATTATCATTCCTGCTGTGCATGGGGACCAACGAAAAGCAGCCGAAGCCAATAGAGAATTCATTCCATGGATAGTGGATCAGTACCAAAACGGCGCCGAACTCGTGAGTTTTTGTATTGGCACTTTTTTCCTGGGTGCGACCGGTCTCCTGGAGGGAAAACAATGTACTACACACTGGAGATTTGTGAATGAATTCAGGGCGATGTTTCCTGATGCCAGTGTGGTTGACGATAAGATTATGACCGAGGATACTGGTATTTATACAAGTGGCGGCGCCTATTCTTACCTGAACCTTCTCATTTACCTTATCGAAAAATATGCAGGTCGCGAGATCGCAATCCTTATTTCGAAAGCCTTCATGATTGACATTGATCGTGTCAGCCAGTCGCCATTTATTATTTTCCAGGGACAAAAGGCACATGAAGATGAACCGATCAAAAAGGCGCAGGAATTTATCGAGAAAAATTTCCAGGATAAGATAACTGTTGAACAGCTGGCATCTATGTATGCGTTGAGTCGCAGAAACCTGGAACGCAGGTTCAAGAAAGCCACCTGCAATACTGTAACAGAATATATTCAAAGAGTAAAAATCGAAGCTGCGAAAAAGAATTTCGAGTCCAGCCGCAAGAACATAAATGAAGTAATGTACGATGTGGGGTATATGGATACGAAGGCCTTCCGGACAACATTTAAAAAGATCACCGGCTTATCGCCCATAGAATACAGGAAGAAATACAATAGGGAATTGGCCGTCGCTTGACCACTCACGGGGTTTTGTGCTCGGAAAGTCTATCAATTTTCTTTTGGATAGTTTGTCTGTCAATTTGTGTTTTTGCAAGTGAGATGGCTTTTTGAAAATTTTCGCTTGCTTTACGATTGTCTATTCCAGTATACAGTTCGCCCAAAAGAGTAAAGTAAAAATGGTTGTTTGTCAAGTTTAATTTCTCCGCTTCTATGATTGCTTCCTGTTTTCCATTTGCCTTTGAGAGAGCAAAGGTTCTGTTCAATGCTGCCACCGGTGAATATTCGAGTTGCAACAACTTGTTGTAGAGTTGTAATATATTTTCCCATTTTTCTTTTGTATCCGTTTTCTGAGTATTCCAATACGCAATCGTGGCTTCAAGGTGATATTTTGAGACCTTGTTTCCCCTCGAAGCGTTGTGGAGATGATAACTGCCTTTTGCGATCAATTCTTTGTCCCATAATGTTTCATCCTGGTCATCGTATAGTATTATCTCACCTTCTTGACTTTTTCTTGCTTTGAATCGTGAAGCATGGAAACACATTAAAGAAAACAAGGCGTGGACAGCAGGCTGATCTGTTTGTTCATTACCAATAAGAAGATCGGTCAGCCGCATAGCCTCCGCACAAAGATCTTCGCGCAGTATTGTATCCTGGCTTTCGGAATAATATCCTTCGCTAAAGAGCAGGTATAGGGTAGTGAGGACCGTTTCTAACCGATTACTAATTTCTTCGCTGGCCGGAAACTCGATCTTTACTTCTTCGATCCTTAATTTTTCTTTTGCCCTGAAGAGTCGCTTGTTGATGGTTTCTTTGTTCGTTAGAAAAGCGGTGGCAATCTCTTCAATCCCAAATCCGCAAAGGATGCGAAGCGATAAACCAATTTGTGATTCTACCGGAATAGATGGATGGCAGAGAGCAAACAACATTTGCAGTTGACTGTCTGTGATATTTTGTTCAGATAGATCAATTTCCATTTCTTCATTATCTGATGAATTATTTTTTATTTGCTTTGAAATTTTTTTTGCAAAAATCTGGTTACGTTGGAGATGATTCTTTGCCTTGTTTTTTGCCACAGTATAAAGCCAGGCTACAGGGTTTTCCGGAGTTCCTTTGTAAGGCCAGGTCTCAAGAGCTGATAAGAAAGTTTCGCTGGCGATGTCTTCAGCAATTTCTATGTGCTCAATTCCGAAAACCTTACACAGAACGGCCGCGATCTTTCTGAACTCTGTTCTAAATAAATGCGGTATGAGTTCCTGGTGTTGCATACGTCAGTTATGAAATGCGAGTCGGGAGCCAGGTGTCAACGGTGAACCTTTAACTCCGAGCTCCCGACGCCGGACTATTAATGTGTCCCGTCATTCTTTGCGATCTTTCTTACCTCCATACTATTGCCTTCACCCTGCAATACCGGGCAGCCTTTAGCAAAGTCGACTGCTTCGTCAATTGAATCAGCCTTTACGATGATAAATCCGCCGATGGTTTCCTTGATCTCGCCAAAAGGTCCATTCGTAACGACCGGTTTTGAATTTGTTGTTTTTACAACGCGGGCGCCATCAAAAGGCAAACCCGTGCCGCTTACAAACTTATTTTGAGCAGCAATGCCCCCGATCCAATCCATTGTTTGTTTCATCCATACCTCCATTTGTTCCGGCGATGCGACCTTTTTGCCGTCTTCGTGTCTCATGATCAATGCATATTCTTCCATGATTTTAAATTTTAATTGTTATTCAATGTATGATTTATACAACTATAACAAGCGAAATAGACAAAATTGGACGACAGAGGAAAAAAAAATTTTGCCCCCTTCAAGTCGGGAAGGTGGTGAAAAAGAAGGAAAGGAATTAATGAATATCTGATTATATTGCGGGTCTCAAAATTTCCTTCCGGAGGACGAGGATTCATGGACAAATTCGTTGTTTCAGCAAGAAAATACAGACCGCAAACCTTTGATACCGTTATTGGCCAGGGACACATTACAACCACATTAAAAAATGCGATCAAAAATAACCAACTGGCGCATGCATTTTTATTTTGCGGACCAAGAGGTGTGGGAAAAACAACCTGTGCAAGGATCCTAGCCAAGACAATTAACTGTGAAAACAGGACCGCTGACGGTGAGGCTTGTAACAAGTGCAACTCATGTATTTCTTTTAATGAAGGCATCTCTCTGAACATTCACGAATTGGACGCTGCCAGTAATAACTCGGTAGATGATATCAGGACTTTGGTTGAACAGGTGCGCTTTGCACCACAAGCAGGCAAATACAAAGTTTATATCATTGATGAAGTTCATATGCTCAGCTCCTCGGCTTTTAATGCATTTCTAAAAACGCTCGAGGAACCACCACCTTACGCAATCTTTATTTTAGCAACAACTGAAAAGCATAAGATCCTTCCGACGATTTTAAGTCGTTGCCAGATATTCGATTTTAAACGTATTACATTAAATGATACAATTGAGCACTTGCAGGACATCTGCAAAAAGGAAGTTATAAAAGCTGATAAAACCTCCCTCCAGCTGATAGCCCAGAAAAGCGAGGGTTGCATGCGTGATGCCCTCAGTATCCTGGATAAGATCGTAAGTTTTACAAACGGAGAAGTAAACTACCAGAATACCTTAGAACATCTGAACATCCTCGATGCAGATTACTATTTCAAGCTGACTGAATGCATGCAGCACCAGGACCTTGCAGGTGCTATGCTACTGTATGACGATATTAACAGAAAAGGCTTTGAAGGCGATATGGTATTGAATGGATTTTCGGAATTCATTCGCAACCTTCTTGTCTGCAAAGACGAAAAAAGTGCGGAGCTGCTGGAAGCTGTCGAAGATTTCAGGGAAAGATATGTTGCTACCGCAAAAAATATTTCTGCCGGTTACCTGGTTAGTGCGCTGAATGTCTTAAATGAAACAGAGATCAATTACAAAGCGGCACGTAATAAGCGCCTCCACGTTGAACTTGCATTGATTAAACTTTGCTACCTGCAACAAGCCATTGAGTTAGTCAATGACGAAAATGGTATATCAAAAAAAAAACTAGCTGAGAGGATCAAACCACTTGCATTTAGAAGAATTGAACCGCTAGAGGTCAGTCGGGAGGCCGGCGCCAGGAGCCGGACCGACAAGCCGAAATTGCTAATTGAAACTAATGTCGAGGAAGAATCTTTGACTTATAAAAAGGAAGATAAGGCACAAGACACAAGGATCAAGGCAGAAGTGACAAGTGACAAGGCACAAGCAACGAGGAACGAGCAACAAGCAACCAGCAACAAGCAACCAGCAACCAAACTCGCCGCTCTTGATAAGATCCGCAACCAGGTACGTGGAAACGGTAGCGGGGAAAATGGAAATGTTACGAAGGCGATCCAGTTAGACGAACTCCAACTGGCCTGGGACGAATATGTGATACAATTGAAAAAAGAAAAAAACCCTGCCGGTCAGAATTTTGAATTGGCTGAATTACGCGTGCAGGATGCAAACAGTTTTATCGCCCTAGTCAGCAACAATATCCAGCTGCGGTTTATAGAACAGCAGGGATTAACGGTCTCTCAATTTCTTCGCGAGAAGCTATGCAACAGTCAGCTACAATTTTATATCGTGATGCGGGAAAATGCGATGTCAAATTCTTTGACAGAAACTCCGTTGACATCACGGGAGCAGTTTCAAAAAATGGTGGAGCAATATCCCTTAATAAAAGAGTTGAAAGACCGGCTGAGATTGGAACTTGATTATTAGTCTCTGCACATAATGAAACCTTTACTTGTTTTACTGATCGTATTTGGAATTACTGCTACTGCTTCAAAAATCTTTTACCACAGCTGGAATCTTGAGTTTGCAGGA
>Ga0105249_10006634_pt1 | contig 10071 bp, 9 predicted proteins | sample KBSS44metaG_FD_81522 | JGI IMG/M metagenome (GOLD analysis project Ga0105249, IMG submission 81522) | Switchgrass rhizosphere microbial communities from Kellogg Biological Station, Michigan, USA - KBS S4-4 metaG | ecosystem: Host-associated > Plants > Roots > Rhizosphere > Soil | place...
GCTCCTTCACAGCGGTTCCGAGCCCTGGCGGTGTTTGTCCACTGCCAGGGCACTTCTGTGGCGGCTCACCGAGATGCGCTAGTTGCGCATGCACGGCCTCGCATGGACGATCGCCGATCTGGGTGGCCGCGACGTGCCGGGTCGAGACGAGCTCGACATCGCCTTGGCGATGCGGCGTGGCGAGCAGCCAGGCGCTGTGCGACGTCAGGCAGTCTGAGCCGTGATCAACTCCGATCGAAGAGCCCGGATGCTGCTCACGTGCGCTATGGAGGGCGGCGATCCCGCTGTCACTGAACTTGTCCAAAACATCGGTGCCGAGACCGCCTGGGCCAAGATCATCGAGGGTGTCCTCGGTGAGCCGGCTGCACAGCGGGCCGCAGCCGTACCGACTGATGCCGTAGAGCGGCTGGCCAAAGCGTCCGCTATGCGTTTCGTCGTGCCCGGCGATGACGAGTGGCCAAGCGGGCTTGATGATCTTCGGCATGCCGAATCCATCCAACGACGCGGTGGTGAACCGTTGGGGCTATGGCTGCGCGGTCCGGCACACCTGGCCCATCTCATGGAGCGTTCGGTCGCGATCGTCGGCTCACGGGCAGCGACGGCGTACGGCAACGGGATTGCCGCCGATCTTGCGGCAGATCTCGTCGAGTGTGGAGTGACCGTACTCTCTGGTGGCGCATTCGGTATCGACGTGGCCGCGCATCGAGGGGCACTCGCCGCTGGCGGCCCAACAGTGTGTGTCCTCGCCAATGGTGTCGACGTGGCATATCCACCCGGCCATGCTGCATTGTTTGAGACGCTGACCAAGGATCAGTTGCTGGTCTCCGAACTCCCGCCAGGGGCGCATCCCACCCGCATGAGGTTTCTGGCGCGCAACCGGCTAATAGCGGCCATGTCGCGGGGCACGATCGTGGTGGAGGCGGCACTTCGCTCTGGTGCCCGCAACACGGCCAGTTGGGCGCTTGGTTGCGGACGTCCGCTGATGGCGGTTCCGGGTTCGGTCTATTCCCGAGCGTCAACCGCTACGCACCTGATGATCCGTAACGGACAGGCGGTACTGGTCACCTCCGCCGCGGACGTGTTGGAGCTCATCTCCGACATGGGTCAGGCGATGTTGCCGCTTGCCCAGGGTGGCGCCCGGGCGACGGATGCGCTGAGCGAGACTCAGCTCGCGGTGTTCGAGGCGATCCCAGCTCGCCGCCGCGCACCGGCGGGAGAGATCGCCCTGGCTGCGAACGTGAGCGTCCCAAGCTGCTTGGCTGCGCTGACCGCGCTGGAGTCTGCGGGGCTCGTAGAAGGCGACGACCGCGGTTGGCTCGTCGCGCTCAGAGGATCACGATCGTGATCGAGCCTTGCGCCCGGGGCTCAGCGAGCTTTCTCCAGGAACGCACGCAGCAGCGGGCCAGCCGTGGAGGAGCCAGACTTGCCGTCGTTGACAAAGACAGCGACCGCAAGATCGCCTTGGGCGGCGATCATCCAGGCATGGGTCTTGAGCGGCTTCGAGCTGCCGTACTCAGCGGTGCCCGTCTTGGCCAATACCGGAGGTCCGGGAAGGTTGCCGAGCACCCGCCCACTCCCATCGGTCACCACCCCCCGCATCATGCTGCGCAGCTGGCGAGCCTCCTGTCGAGTCAGAGGCTTCCCCTTCGAAGTGGCTTGGGTCCCGTCGACCAGGTGCGGTATCACCGTCTCGCCCGCAGCGACCGACGCCACGACAGCGGCCATTCCCATCGGCGAGGCTTCGACCTTGCCCTGGCCGATCATCGCCGCGGCGCGGCCGGTTGCTGTCGAATCGTCCGGCACCGAGCCAAAGAAGGACGGAAAGCCTACGTCGTAGTCGATGCCCACACCCAAGGAGCCCGCGGCGTTCGCCAGGGCGGACCCGTCGAGCTTGCGTCGCTGTCCGATAAAAGCCGTATTACAGGACTGGGCGAGCGCTGTCCGAAACGTGATTGTGCCTCGGTGATTAGCCGGGTAATCGCTGTAGTTAGTGAACTTTCGCCCGTTCACCGTGACCGTTCGTGGACAGCTGATCTTGGAGTCTGGAGTCAACCCCGCTCTGAGCAATGCCAATGTGGAGACCACCTTGAAAGTGGACCCCGGTGGCGCACGGCCCACCGTCGCCAGCGACTGGCCGCGGTTGGCTTCACCGTTGGCGGCCGCAACGATGGCGCCGGTCGACGGACGAATTGCAACCAATGCACTGGCCGGCTTTGTCGACGCAAGCGTCTTTTCCGCGAGCTTCTGCAGCCCGACATTGAGTGTCGTCGTCAACGGCTTGCCTGGCACCGGCCTGACCTCGAAGAGCACGACAGGTTCGGTTTCGGTGGCGGGCGAGGGAGTGGGAGAGGGGCTTGCCGAGGCACCAGTCGGCTTGGCGGCGACCAGTCGTACGCGTACGCCAGGTGTGCCACGCATCTGCGCGTCGTAGCGTTTCTGCAATCCGTTCAACCCGACCTGATCTCCGGCGACGATGGCGCCGCCAGACTTCTCGATGTCCTCCTTGGTTGCCTCACCTACGGTCCCGATGATCGGTCGCGCAAAATCGCGGGTAGGTGCCAGCATCTGGCTGGTTCGGATGGAGAGCGCACCGGGGATAGCCCGGATCCTTGAGCCGAGCGGTAGATCCGGCGCGTCCATTCGAAGCACGATCGCTAGAACGAATGCATCGTTGCTGGCCGCGGCCACGTTCGCCGCGTACGTTTTGGCGTTGATCTTGACTACCTTTGCGAGCCGAATGGCGGATGCTCTGGCCTTATCGCCGCTTACCTTCGACTTGTCGATGCCAATCCGGAATACCGGCCGGTCTTCCACAATGGCGTCGCCGTCTTCGCCGAGCAGCTCGCCGCGCTCGGGATACAGACGCCGCTGCGTCAGTCGGTTCGTGCCGTCCAGCTGCGATTGCACGATGCTCGGCTGCCAGTTGGTCTTCCACTGTCCCGATTCTTCGGTCAGCTTGGCCTCGGTCTGGTACGCCCAAGGTTCCGGAATTCCCGGAAACGTCCAGCTGAAAGACAGGCTGGCAGTGGCTGAGGATCGGTCGCGTGACACCGACGCCACCGTCACATTCGGCTTCAGTGGACCCATACCGCTCACCAATGGCTTGAACATGTCATCGACCGCTGTGCCGGTGGAGCCCACGAAAGGCAACGGCGATAGATCCCTTGCTCTCAGGCCGGCGGCGAGCGCGGCAGCTGCCCGGTCAGGAGTATCGCCGTTGGAGTCCGGATTCGGCTTGGGAAGTGAAATCCCACATCCGGCCAGCGCAAGGGCAAGGATCAGCAACAGACATCCATATTGAGCCGCACGAGCTGGTGCGTGTCGGAGGCTCAGACCGCGGGACATCGGGCCATCCTGCCATCTGCGCCGAGCATGAGTAGTGTCGCGGCCATGGGCATCTACGCTAAGCGTCCGGCGAAGATGATCGGTCAGCTCGTTGGAGATGGCTTTGTCGTGCTCTGGGCAATCGGCTGGGCCATCGTCGCAATCTTCGTCCATCGGGTAATCGAGGTGTTGGCCACGCCTGCCAGGGAGACGGCGCGGACGGCCATGCGGTTGGCCGAGAATTTTCGACAGGCTGCGGCCGAAGCTGCCAAGGTGCCAGTCGCCGGTGAACAGATGCGGCGTCCCTTGGACGCGGCGGCGGGGACCCTCGGAAACCTGATCGATTCGGCCAATGATCAAGTGGTCAGCATCGAACGTCTGGCGCTGATCGTCGGTTGGCTGGTTTTTCTTATTCCGGTGGCAACCGTTATCGCCTTCTGGCTGCCACGTCGCATCCGCTTCTATCGGCAGGCTCGCGCCTCTCAAGTCTTTTTGGATTCGTTGGCCGACCTGGATCTGTTCGCCCTCCGGGCGATGGCTGCTCAACCGCTCTATGTGCTGGCCGAGATTAGCGATGACCCCGTACAGGCGTGGCGATCCGGTGATCGGGAGGTGATCAACAAGCTGGCCGAAGTGGAACTGAAGCGCAACGGGCTGCAGCTACCGGCAACCTTGCGCGCGGAATCAGACGAGGCCAGTATCAGGTGACAAGGGGATGGTCAGGTGAACCGGCATCAGTTCGAGTTACCGCTGGGCAGCGGCATCGACCGGGGCATGACCATCGTCCAATATGGCCACTACGGCCGCCCGGTGGTGGCCTTTCCGAGCGAGGCCGGCCGCGCCTGGGACTTCGAGAACAACGGCATGCTCGATGCCATCGGTTACTTGATCAACGACGGCCGCATCAAGCTCTACTGTGTCGATTCCCTCGACGCGGATACCTGGGCGGACCGGGGCATACCGACCGAGGAGCGAGCAGTACGGCATGAGGTCTATACCCGCTGGCTGACTCACCACGTGGTTCCGCATATCCACGCAGACACCTCGCCAGCTGCGGAGCTGATCACCTTGGGTTGCAGTCTCGGCGCCTATCACGCGGTGCACTTCTCCATGCAGCGGGCCGACCTCGCGCCACTGGCCATTGGCCTATCCGGAAATTACGACGTGAGCACCTGGGGCTCCTGGGGCGACCGCGGCGATGCCACGTACTTCGCCAATCCAACCGATTACGTGCCGAACCTGAATGGTGATCATCTGGACTGGCTACGCGGCCGATTGTCGATCTTGCTTGTGGTTGGTCAGGGGGCTTGGGAAACTCATCCCACTGGCGCCCTGCCGTCCACGGTTGAAATGGCCCGTCTGCTGCAAGAGAAGGGAATTCGCTGCGAACTGGATCTGTGGGGCTACGACGTCAGTCATGACTGGGAATGGTGGCAGCGCCAGCTGGCACATCACCTACCACGCTTCTGCTAGACCCGAGGAGGTCGAACGTGTCACCTAACCACCACTTGATCGGGTTACTGCTCGGTGCCGAGAAAGATTGGCCAGAAGCGTTCGAGGCAATCGCCGGCCGTCTCGGTGTCTTCTCCTACGCCGGCGCTGATCATGTACTGGATACCGAGAGAGTGCACATCCATCCTTTCAACCTGCGTGACCCGGCTCGCCACGAGGTTGTCATCGACCGGCTGGCGTACTGGTACTACCACCCGCGGGAGTGGCTGAAAAAGGTGGCGCTCATGGATGACGTCTATCTACTGAACTCCCCGTTCACTTTTCAGTCGATGGAGAAACACTCCGCGTACTGTGCGCTGATCCGGCTCGGCATGAACGTCCCGGATACGGTGCTGGTGCCCTACAAGAATCCGATCGACAACGTGCGGTGGGCCTACACATCGCGCAACTACAACGATCCCTTCGATCTCGTCGCGATAGCCAATGAGATGGGCTACCCCCTCTTCATGAAGCCGTTCGATGGCGGCGGCTGGCGAGGAGTGTCACGGGTGAGGGATCAGGCCGACCTGATGGCTGCATACGACGACTCCGGCGAGATGTTGATGCATCTCCAGAAGTCCGTCGAACCCTATGACGTCTTCGCCCGTGCTCTGACGATTGGGCCCGAAACCATGGTGATGCACTTTCAACCAGACCAGCCCATGCACCAGCGTTATGTCGTTGATCATGGCTTCTTGTCCGCCAAGGTGGGCCAGGAAGCCACCGCCATCACTCAGACGGTGAATGCATTCTTCCGCTGGGAGTTCAACTCCTGCGAGATGTTGGTGCAGGGCGACACGGTGATTCCGATCGATTACGCCAATGCCTGTCCGGACGTGGCCGTAACGTCGCTGCATTACTACTTCCCGTGGGCTATGGCGTCCTTGATCAAATGGACGGCGTTCTGTGCGGCAACCCGGCGCCGCGCAAAGCTGCATGTCGACACCGAGCCCTGGTTCGCCGTGGCCGATGATCCAGAGCTGACCTACCAAGCCAAGCTGATGCGCTACCAGCAGCTGGCTGACCAGCACTTCGAGAAGGAGCGCTATCTGGACTTCTGCGCCACGTCGCTGTCGGACATCGATGACATGGTGCTGGAGTGGGTGACATCGGCCGACTTCGACAGGATGCTGACTGAAACGATCATCCAGACCTATCCGGAGCACGAGCGGGAATGGTTCATGGCCCACTTCCGCGGCCTCATCGGCCTGTGGGTCAGTGATCAACAGCAGGTGGCAGTTTAGCCCGCGCCCAGCGATTCGCTGTGTTCAATGCCTCGCTCCGCTACGACGAAAATGCGGCGGAACGGCAGCACTGTGCCGTGCTCCCGGGCGGGGTAAGCCGCGTTGAGAAGCTCCTGGTATTCGGCGATGAATTGCGCTCGAAGATCATCAGGCAGCGCCTGCAGGACAGGTCGCGCCCCGGTCCCGGAGATACAGCGAAATACCGGATTGGGCCCCGTCAGTACGTGCAGGTAGGTGGTCTCCCAGGCATCGACCGCGCAGCCCAGACCAGCAAGATCAGCCAAGTACGAGGCCGCGTCGGCTGAAGACGGCCAGGTGACCTCGGTCAGCATGGGGGCGTACCGCGCGTCGGCGGCCAACTGACGAAGGAGCTGGTGACTGGGCTCCCCGAAGTTCCCCGGCACCTGGAATGCCAGCCATCCGTCTTGGCTGAGCGCCTTGACCAGGTCCGGCATTAGACCGCGGTGCCCCGGAACCCACTGCAGCGTGGCGTTGCTGATGATCACGTCCACCGGTGCTTCGGGCCGCCAGTCACGCAGATCCTGCACCTGGAAAGACACCCGATGGCGCGCGAACTCAACGGATTGCTTGATCATCTCTGGTGAGGAATCGAGCCCGAGAATCTGTGCGTCGGGCCAACGATCAGCCAGGGAGGCGGTGAGTTGGCCGGGTCCGCAGCCCAAGTCGACGACGAGGCTGGGATGAGCGGCCTTGACCCTGCTCAGCAGATCGAGGAAGGGCCGGGAGCGCTCGCCGGCGAACTCCAGATAAGTGACAGGATCCCAGACAGGCATCAGTTTCGACGATGGTAAGCCTCACGCCAGCTCGGCACGCTGGGCTTCCAGGCGAGAGACATGCCGGCCTCGGTGGGGGTGCGATTGGCCTTGCGGTTGTTGCAGCGAGTGCAGGCAGCGACGGTGTTTCTCCAGCTGTTCGTTCCGCCGCGGGACTGAGGTAGCAGATGATCAACGGTGTCTGCCGGACCCTGACAGTAGGCGCATCGATGATGATCACGACGCAGCACTCCGCGCTTGGACCAGGCCGGGGTACGAGCGTAGAGAAAGGTGGTCTTCACGTAGCGGATCAAGCGCAAGACCAGAGGCCACGGATAGGGACCGATGCGATGTCCGTCGCGGGCTTCCTCGACGATCGCGACTTCCCGGACCAGCATCCGAATCGCGTGCTGCACCGAAACCGTATGCAGGGCCGTGTTGTCGGTATTGAGAACGATCACCGCTGACATCTCACACCTCCTTCCGCCTGCATGGGTTGCGCCCAAGAGTGCACACAAGCTAATGACACCGTCATTGGGATTATGGCGGGTCCGGGCAAGCACTTGCACTATGACGGGCAGCCGTTTCGCCGACTGCAGGAGATCGCCGGGGTGGTTGCGTGAGGACAGAAGCGTTTGTTGGCGAGTAACGAAGGAGGTGAATTGGCGGCTGCCCGTCAGAGTGCAATCAACGACCGCACTATTTGATTGCTTCGCTCGCTGTGTTTGATCGCTCGCTCCGCTCGCTGCGATGTTCGCTGGGTAGCCGCCGTCTTCGTCGGATCCGAGGAAACGATTGTTTCGGGAGAACCGGCTTTGTTCTTGACACGTTTCGTCGGCTTCTCCTGCAGATCGGCGGCGCGAACATCGGGGCGCGGATCGCGCTTGGTTGCCACTTACTTCGTTGTCGCTCGCCGACGAAAAGCATGTCAGCTCACTCCTCCTCAGCACAGCGCGCGCGCGATCCGAGTAACGGGCAGCACGTTTCGCCGAGGGAGGAATAGCGGAGAGTGTCAGTCGTCTTGACTATTCTCGAATACATGTTCGATTATAAGAGGGTGTCGCCGCACGCTACCCGAAGCCGTATCCAGGACCTGCAGCAGAATGTCCAGCGGATGCAGGGGGTTGCGGTTTCGCGCACATTGGAGTCGTTACCGGGCCTATCGGGAGTCATTCAGCTCAAGACGGGTGAGGCGTACGGGGTAGATAGTCCGAGTCTGGCGACTGCGCTCGCTGCAGGGCCGTCGCAGGCGGGGGAGTGGGTCGCCTTTGTTGGAGTATCTGATCTCGGCCTAGAGGCGGCGGCACAGTTCGGAATCGATCTCGATCGGACCGTGGTGGTGCCGCGTCCTGGTGAGCTCTGGCTGAGCGTTACGGCCGGTCTTCTGGATGTGGCCGCTGTTGTGGTCGTGAAGCCCCCTGTGCCGGTCAGTGCTCAGCAAGCTGAGCGGCTCAAGTCACGGTTGCGAATCAAGGATGCGACCCTGGTGTGCTGTGGGGAGTGGCCACGGTGCGATGCGACTCTGACCATTGCTGAATCCTCCTGGATCGGGCTGGGCCGCGGTCACGGCCGACTGACTGCTCGGCGCGTCGTTGTCTCGGTTCGCCAAAGTGGTGGGCCGGTGCGGCACATACCGCTGTGGCTACCGGACGTCGACCAATGCATAGCCGAGCGTGATCACGAAATGTTGCCCCTTGCCGAAGCTCAGGCGGGATGAGACATGACCATCGTGGAGCCCTCCTCAGAAGTGTTTCTCCGCACAAGGCCACAAGAATCGGCCGAATCGCTTGATGAAACGTCGATACGTGGCTCTGTGCGGAAAAACGACGGTGGGCTCCAGCGCGATGCGCGAGTGGAGAGACAACTGGCTGTGTGGTGTCCTGACTGGCCGGTGGTCGCGGCTGGAGCTCACCAGGGTTTGAGTTCTGAGCTGCCTCTCGCCGTCTTCGAACGCGGTGAAGTGTTCGCCTGCTCAGCGACGGCCAGAGTCGAGGGCGTCAGGCGCGGGATGCGACGCCGCGACGCGTCCGCACGCTGTCCGGAGTTGATTGTTCTCGATCGCAATGAAGCGAGCGAGATCCGGACTTTCGAGAATGTGCTGGCAGCGATCGAAGAGATCTCGGCAGGCGTTGCTCCGGTACGACCCGGGCTGTGCGCGCTCCGAGTGCCGAGCCGCTTTTACGGCGGCGAATCAGAGGCGGCAGCGGTGGTGGCTGAACATCTGGTCGGTGCCGGGATCTGGGATTTCAGAATGGGGATCGCTGATGGCATCTTCGCCGCTGAGCATGCCGCGCGCCGCGCTGCACCTCAGGACTGCTGGGTCATTCCGCATGGTGGCTCTGCGGTTTTTCTCGCAGGCTTGTCGATAGGCGTCTTGGAGAACGCCGAACTCGTCACGTTGCTGCGCCGCCTGGGCATCCGCAGTCTTGGGGATTTTGCAGAGTTGGCCCCCCGCGATGTCCTCACCCGCTTCGGTCAGGAAGGTGCCTTACTTCACCGACGAGCGCGTGGATTGGACAATCACCCGGTCGTCTCCCGCCGACCGCCTCTGGATTTGGACCAACACGTGTCGTTCGTGCCAGCACTAGAGACGGTTGAACCGATCGTGTTCAGCACTCGGCAGACCGCAGAACGGCTGGTCGCCGAACTTGCCCATCATGGCCTGGTCTGTACCGAAGTTCGTATCGAGGTTGTGACCGATGGCGGCTGGACTGGATCTCGGGTCTGGGCACACTCGCGTTGGTTCGCGGCCAGCGACCTGATCGACCGGATCTACTGGCAGCTGCAAGGCGACCCCGCTCCAGAGCCGGTCTGTGAGTTGCGGCTGCTTCCTGTGTCTGTTGAATCGCTGGCTGATCATGGCGAGGGTTTGTGGGGCAGCGCGCTCAATGAGCATGTAGAGCGCGGTATCGCCCGACTCCAGGGCATGCTCGGCCCTGAGGAGGTCCTGGCTCCCTCGCTGCAAGGCGGCCGCAGTCCACGGGATCGTCAGCTGCTCAGCCCCTGGGGTGAACGACAACATCCCCAACGCAACCCACAATTGCCCTGGCCTGGCAGCATTCCGCCGCCGGCACCTGCCCGAGTATTTGCAACGCCAGTGCCATCGGTTGTGCTGAGCGAAGACCACAAACCGGTGACAGTCACCGATCGCGGTCTGCTGACCGCCGCCCCCGCCTTCGTCAGCATCGGCGAGGAATCGGATCTGATGCCGATCGATGCTTGGGCAGGCCCCTGGCCCA
>Ga0105249_10006639_pt1 | contig 10069 bp, 9 predicted proteins | sample KBSS44metaG_FD_81522 | JGI IMG/M metagenome (GOLD analysis project Ga0105249, IMG submission 81522) | Switchgrass rhizosphere microbial communities from Kellogg Biological Station, Michigan, USA - KBS S4-4 metaG | ecosystem: Host-associated > Plants > Roots > Rhizosphere > Soil | place...
GAGGGGCGCCGACGTGCCGCAGCCACCGGTCGACCCCTCCGTTCGAGGCGGAGGCAACGCCATCGGCGGGTCGTGGGGGGCGTATTACTGGAACGGCCTCATCTTCTCGTCAGAGCTCGATCGCGGGATGGACATCCTGGAGTTGACGCCGAGCCCACACCTGTCGGCGAACGAGATTGCCGCGGCGAAGCTGGTGCGATTCGATGCCTACAACCCGCAGAGCCAGCCGAAGATGACGTGGCCGCCGGCGTTCGTCGTCGTGCGGTCGTATCTCGACCAGCTGGTGCGGAACGGCGGGCTCGCATCGGAGCGAACGGCGGCCATCTCCTCCGCGCTCGACGTGGCGGAGATGAAGGCTGGCGCTGCCCGTGCAACGGCGCTGAACGCGCTCGCGCAGCAGGTGGACAAGGATGCCACCGGTGCGAAGGACGGTGCGCGCGTGCGTACGATGGCCGGCGAGATCCGGCGTCTTGCGGCGGCGTCGAGGTAAGTCGGCGACCGAGTCGTGAACCACAACGGGCGCCCTGATGAGGGGCGCCCGTTGGTGCGTGCGTCCAGGTAGCGATGTCAGAGATAGTATTCCCTGTCGCTACCTAACGCTAACGTTCACCTGCGGAGTGCCTTGGTAGCCGGCACTGTAATGTTGACGCTACCGCGATGTCGCCACGCACACAACCGGATGCCGGTCGCTCCGTCAGGTGCAACGGACGTTAGGCCGCCGCCACGTGGGTGCCGACCCGCTGCGCCGTAGAACCCCACGGCGAGGACCAGACCAGCGCCTGCACGAGCATCAGGACCAAGGGGGGAGCAAGAGCTGCAGGAGGCCGCGAAGAAGGAACAGGAGCTCCTAACGCGGCTGCGAGCGTTGCCGGACGGGCGAGCAGAAGGCCCAGGAGACGACGCGGATGATCGAGCGAGTCCAACCTTCGCCGGGTACCGGGAGTACCCGACGTACGACATGGTCAGCCGCTACTCGTCGACAAGCAGGATGTTCGCGGCGTTCGCGCTGGCGAATCTGTACCTGCTGCGGAAGCGGCTGCGGCCGGCGGGGGCGACGTGTCTCCGGTACCACCGCGCTCGGGAAGGCGGACGGACCTAACGCCGGCGAAGCCGGCCGAAAGGCTGACCCGCCGCTCGACCGGCACGCAGAATTCCACGAATCCGCAATCAGCGCCTCTATTTCAGAGCTTCCTTAGCGGATCTGGCTCGCTATCAACGCCGTATCCATATACTCGACGAGGCTGACAGGAATCCCATCCTCGAACGACCAGAAATGAGCGACTCTCGCCCGGAACCGCTGGCCGGTTGTCCTGGACGTTAACTCGACCTGAAGCTCCGCCGCGGCGCGATCGCCGTCGACCAAAATGCTCGTCGGGCGATACGAGTGGAATTCGAACTTTTCTGCAATCTCTTCCATCCGTTCGGCCAGCTCGTACTTGGTGTGGCAGGCCCGTGTATAGGCCGGCGGCGTATCGCGATCGGACTCCCATTCGAAACGAAAGTTGTCCGGCAGCCCACCCATGATTTTGGCCACGTTCCCACTTTCATAGTCGCGATACAATTGCGTCACCGTTTGCCTAACATCCATGGCGCTCCTCCTTCGGTATCAGTGCTACGCGGCAAGAAGGTCCTGGACGAGATGGTCCGTAATCAGCTTTGTCAGGACGGCCGACCCATTCTCCCCGTTCGTCATGGCAACAAAGCCAGGCTTCCCACCCGCCGACGCGACCGCCGCGCAGTGAAACCAGTCATTGTCTCCACCGTGATAAATGACGTCGCGGTTCTTGTTGTGGAAGATCCGCCATCCGAGCGCCCATGACGCGGGGTGCCGACCGCCCTCGGGTGGTACGTGCGGACGTAGCATCTCGCGAACACTGGCACGCGTGAGGTGATAAGCGTCGATTGGAGGCGGTCCAGTCCCCGCGCGGATGCTGCACGCGGACCCGGACGTTCAGCCAGTTCGAGTCCCATGGCACAGTCGTCAAGTGGGGGAACTGGTACCCGACCAATGTCAGTTCCAAGGAGCCGTCGCGGCCGACGAGTCGCATCTTCGCCCACCTCACCCTGTGTCGCGGCCTAAACGCCTGAAGTTCAGCTGCGGAGCGCCGTGGTTGCGGGCACCGGAGACTCGAATCTCGTACAAAGGCGATCGGCAATCAACCTGACGCCGTCCGCTCCGTCAGTTTGCAACGCACGTTAGGCCGCTCGGTCGCGAAGCTTACTTGCGCTCCTGGCGATGGAGCCTCTCTTCGTATCCCTGCAGCAACTGCATCAGCTCAGCGCATTCAGCTGACTGTGCTGGAACGCCGCTGAGGTACTCTACTCGCTCTCGAACGAGGTAGTACTGTTCGTCGTCGCTCGTGAGCCGACCGCGAGCCCGGATGTGGGCGATCCGCCAGAGACGCATGTATCTCCCTGAAAGCCGTTAGGCGGTCAGCGACGGGTCATGGAGTCGGCGCAGTAGCGGCCGCGACGTCACAGCGAGAAGGCGGCATGTCCGCTGTCGGCGCGACGTGGGCGAGGTAGAGTCGAGCGACTGTGGGAACAGGAACGGGGCCGTACGACAAGACGGTGTCGTGGAACCGGCACAGATTGAACGCGGCACCCTCACGCCGCTCTGCTTCGCGACGCAGCGCCCACCACTCGTGCAGGCCCACGGGATACAGATTGAGCTGGACGTAGTCGAGCTGCGCGCGCTGCAGCTTCGCGGTCGCCTCGGGCTCCTCCTGGAACGCGTCACGCACGAGGTACGGAACCACGCTGTCCGTCGGCATGTTGCCTGTATGCAACCGTGTGTCGATCACCACGTTCGAGTAGTTGCGCAACAGCGCCTTGAGCGCCGTGAGTCGCGCCTTCACCGAGTCGCCGCCAGTCATCCCCAACCGCTCCATCGCGTGCTCGGCGTACACCGCCCAGCCCTCGACGTACGCGCCGTTGCCGTAGACCACGCGAAGCGCGCGACGCCACTCGGGCGTCACGCGGTTGGCATACTCACCCTGCACGAGATGCCCCGGTAGTGCCTCATGGATCGTGACGTTCAGCATCTTGTAGCGATTGTACTCGCGCAGCTTGCCGTCGGCGCGCTCGTTAGGCCATTCCTTCGGGATCGGCGTAATCCAGTAGAACGACGATAGCCTGGGCTGCAGTGCCGGTGCGAACACCGCGCCGGCCACACCGTACGCCCCGCGCATGAATACCGGCGTCGGGATGACCTTCACGTTCGAGAAGTCGGTCAGCGATATCACGCGGTGCTCGCGAACGAACGCCGCGAGCGTCTCGATGTCGTTCCTCGCCTGCGTCTCGAGCGAATCGCGGTTCGCGTGTTCCTCGCCGATGCGGCCGAGCACCTCTCCGACCACCGATTTCTGAAACAGCGTCGTGTCAGAAGCGGCGTGACGATGGCCCGGGAACCACGAGTCGTGCAGCGGCCGCGCGAGCGCGAACATCTGCGACCGGATGGTCACCATGCTGTCTTCCGCGCTCTTCAACATCTGCTCGGGTGTGATCGTCGACTGGAGGTAGTACCGCCATTTCGTGTCGAACATCTCGCGGCCCATCCGCCAATCGAAGTTGGCGAGATGAGGCAGGGAATCACGCACGAACGTGTTGAACCGCTCGATCGCCGCAAGCGCAGCCGGCTGCGCGGATGCATACGCCTGCTCGGCCTTCGTGCCACGAACGAACTGTGCGCCGGTCGTCGTGATTATCTCGGTCACGCCGGCCATCTCCTCGATGGCGACGCGTCGATACACGTCGTTCGAGGCCTTCAGATTCGCGAGCGCGGTCTCGATGTACGCCGGCACGCCCGCAAGGCGGGCAGCGAGATGCGCCGCGCGTTGCGCGGTGTCAGCGTACTCGAGGCTGATGTTGGTAAACAACGTGCCTCCAAGCGTCTCCGGATACATCTGCGGCCTGCGCTCGGCAAACCGCTCCTTGTCCAACGAGAACAGGGCCAACGCGGCCGCATCGGACAGGAGGTCGTAATCCGCCTGGGTCTGCGCGTCGAGCGTGGCGCGATTCGTCGCCTTCAATCGACGCTGGATGTCGGTGAAGAACGCGCGTTGCCGTTCCTGGTTGGCGGCCGAGAAGTCGTCGAGCATGGCGTCGAGGTGGAGCGTGTCGCGCGAGCGCGGATCGACGTAATCATGCAGTCCCATTGGCGTGGCCCAGCGAGGCGCAAATGCCAACGACCCGTAGACGAAATCCTGAGCCACGTCTGGCAAGGACTCATGGCGGCAACTCAGCGCGCTCGCCGTCAGGCAAAGCGCGAGACTCGGGCCCAGACGGCGAACCGCGCGCCACGTCACGAGCACATCACGCATGAGGCTCTCCTGTAGAATGGTCGCCGTACAGTCGCGGGAAACGTACGAGTTGCTCCGAAGATCCACGAGGTGCGGTGGCAGCCAGTCATCAGCTGTCGCGTTACAAATCGCACATACTATCGTGTGTCATTCGCTGCGTGACCCGATCTCGATTCGAATGAGACTTTCCGCCGCGACAGTTTCGACCGACACCGGAGCTCCAATCTTGCCCGTGTCACCGGAGCCGTGCTGACACTCGGCGGCCTCGCGATCGCGTCACGCGCCGGGGCGCCGGCCCGATGGTCCACGCTCGATGAATTCCTGACGAACGGTATCCGGCTCAGCGCGCAGGAGCGTATGCTGCTTGCGCGCGGCGGAGCCGTCGCCAGGACGCTGCCGACAGCACCGGGGGCAGCTGGCTGACGCACGTCGTGCGGCGGGGCTCCAGCGCGCCTGGTTCTGATGGACTTCACGATCGCAGGTGCGTGTTGCGGCCTAACGCCCTCAAGTTGAACTGCGAGCGGATTCAATAATCGCGAGCGCAGCGAGCGTCCACAGCCCGCTCGTCAGTTCCAACGGACGTTAGGCCGCGTCGGCCACGGCAGTCTGTGGTAGAAAAGGGTCATAGGGAGTGCCAATCCTGGAATTGGCGACCGTCGCCGCGATGGATGCCGTAATGCCGAATCGTTTCCCCCCGAAGCAGGTCCGGCGCCAAGGGCAGCGCTGCGTAACAGTTGTGATAGACGTCAAGTGACAGAGGCTCGCAAATGTCGCGCAGCACTGCGATCGCGCTCAGTGAAGTGTTCATCGTTCGGTTGACACCGCGACGACCGCCGAACTGATGGCCAAGTAGCCTCGATTTGATACGCGGGTCATTGGGAACCGCGTGGACGAGCACTTCCTGACCGTAGAGAGCGGTGAGCACATCGTGCGCGGTGAAGTGGCCGCTACCAACGCCAGTGTTGTTGTACAGTACCAACACTCCGGGATACGCTCCGCCAGCCAGATTTCGCAGTTGCGCCTTGGCGTCGGTGATTTCCTGACGAACACGCGCTCCGGGTACGTACACGGCGTCTGCTCCTCCATGCTCCACCAACTCTCGGACGAGTCGGGCGTCCTCCGGACCGGGGTCGAGTTGCTTGACCTCCGCCACCACGACTAGAGAGCCAATCGTAAGCCGATAGTCGGCTGTACGCGTACGCGCGCGCGGAATTCGTTCACAACGGACTCCGTACGACGTGCAAAAGGACTCGAAAAGGCGTTCGGATATTGTCTGTAAGGACATTGCAAGCCGTTCAGCGGCCTAACGTCAATTGGACACTTCCGTAATAACCAGCCCTCAACGGCGTAGCCGTGAATAGCCGGCGCTTCCCCGCCGCCGAACTCGGCGGGCGGCGGCGTGGCCCCGCCACGGTGTCCAAAGTAGCGCCATGCCACGCGATTGCGCAGCGCCAGAAGGCCGTGTCGCGAGTTCGGCGGCGAAGGATGCCGACTATTCCAGTGGCGGCCGAGCATCGTCGTCGCCACGCCACACACCTCACGACCCTCTCGACCCTCCACTCCCAACCCGGGGTCGAGTCCCATGACTCGACCCCGCCTCTCCCGACGCTACTTCGCGTTATGCGATCCCCGGTGCGCATACCCGCTCTGCACGGGAAGCATCACGTGCGCGATCGGCATCCCTGGGAACATCACGTACGGCCCGTACGCGGTTGGCTTCGTGGGCAGCCCCTCGAGCAGCGTCGCGTCGGGGTAGAGGATCATCACGTGCGGCCCAGCGTGGTGCCACTGGTTCGTCGGCGTCGCCTTCCGTGCCGTCGGGTCGGTGTTGCTTCCCTCGGCGTCGCTGGTGAGCATGTACGCGTATCCAACACGTGTGACCTTGGGATTCTGTCCGGCGAAGAAGGCGGCGAGCGCCTCGTGGAACGTCGAGTCCATGCACAGCGGGTCGTTGCCGGGCGTCGTCGCGTCGTCGGGCAGGCAGACCCACCCGTTCGTGCCCTGACGCAGCAGCGCGAGACCCTCGCCCTCCTTCGAGGGCCAGTCCTTCACCGTCGCGTTCTTCGAGATCTCTTCCGGCCCCGCCGTCAGCGCGTTCGCGATCTTCGCCTCTCGCGACGAGGCGGCCGTAACGCTTTGGGCGTGCGCGTCCTGCGGGGCGACAGAACCGACCAGCATCGAGACGGAGAGAAGACCGCAACACAGAACCGGCCTGCACCACACGGTAGAGTGGGCCGGCCCGGTGCCGATGCTCAGCAGCGGACGCGACTCGACCGATGACCAGGTGGACGCACTCGTGGTCGTGCCGCGGTGTTCGACTGCGGGAGCGGCGCCGACGGTGGCTTCGTGGCGCGGGTGACGTCGCATCGGGAAGGCGCCCCCATCGGTGACGGCGGTGAGCAAGTGAAACATGACTGCCTCCAGTCAAAGGGTCGACAGGAGGGTACGACGTTGCTTCTGCGGCCGCGTCGCGAGATCAGGTCATCGGCCTAACGCCGGCCCGATGGCCGAAACAGGCCATCCCCCTCACAGCAGCTGCTGCCGTGCCGCCTGCGCCACCGCCGCCGCGCGCGACGACACCGCCAGCTTCCGCAGGATGTTCGAGATGTGCCGGTGCACCGTATGCTCGCTCAGGCTGAGCCGCTTGGCGATCGCCCGGTCTCCCGCTCCCTCCGCCACGAGACGTAGCACGTCGAGCTCACGCGGTGACAGTGCATAGGTTGCGGCGACGCCCCGGCGCTTCGCGCTGCCCGCGAACGTGCGCACGAGCGCCTTCGCCTTACGCGCGTCGAGCACCGCGCCCATGCGCTCCAGCATCTCTGCCGCCGCCGTCGCCTCCGTCACCGCGAGCGCGCGTCGGCCGAGCGCGTTGAGGACTCGCGCGAGCTCCATACGGGTGCGCGCGAGCTCGTACTGATCGCCGCCCGCCTCGTACCGCTCGATGGCATCTTCGAGTGCGTGACGAGCCTCGTTCGTCTGACCGGTTGCCGCGAGCAACAACCCACGTGCCGCGCTCGCGGCTGCGCGCAGCGGCTCCGTGGCGACCACCGCGCCGATCGACGCCAGCTCGTCGATCATCCGCTGCGCGTCGTCGAAGCGGCGGTCGAGCACGTAGGCGCGCGTGATGACCTCCACCGTGCGGATGCGCTCGGCGCGCAGCGCGCGCGGGATGCGTCGCAACAGCCCTTCGAGAAGATCGATGGCCTCCGGAAGACGGCCGCGATCGAGCGCCAGCTCCGCGCGCCCCAGCACGGCGAGTGGATGCGTGCCGAGCCGCTGGAACAGCGCCTCGGCTTCGTCGGGCCGTCCCTGCCGCCGTCGCAGATGCCCCATCTGCACGAGCGCACCGCGAACGAGCGGCGGCCGACGCTGCTCGGCATGGCGCATCGCGGTCTCGAGCTCGGCGTCGGCAGCGGCGAGCTCGCCGCGAGACATGAGGATCGATGCGTACGACGTCCGGCAGATTACGAAGAAGTTCCCCATGTGCCACCGGTCCGCGAGTGCGCGCACGCGCTCGCACCACTGCGCAGCGCGCGCGTAGTCGCGCACCTGCTCGCACGCGTTGATGAGGATACAGCATGCGGTCGCGATGAGGCTCGGGTCGTGCATCTCCCCGGCGACCGCGGCGGTCGTCGCCTCGTCGAGGCGGCTCATTCCCTCGGCCACCTGTCCCTCGACGATCATCGACATCCCTTCGACGGCGAGGGCGATCATCTCCGTGTCGACCGAAGCACACTGGCGGCTGATCGCGATGGACTCGTTGCATAGCCGCCGAGCGGTCACGGGGTCGTTCTCGGCCAACAGCGTCATGTGGGCGCGGAACCCGAGGAGCAGGGCACGCTCCGGCGACGGCTCCGTCACGTCGCCGAGGATGCTCTGCGCGCGCTGCAGCCATCCGTTCGCAATCGCGGGATCGCCGCGGAACTCGAGGACATCGTTCGCGAGCCAGACTGCACAGCGCACCGCGCCGCGTGCATCGCGGGCCTCTCGATAGAGCCGGAACGCCTCCTCTCGCGCGCCGAGGGAGACGTCGGCGAGGTCGAGATACGATGTGGCGATGGCGAGGCCCTCCCACGCCTCGGCCGACGGCGCCTCGCGGACAGCGCGGTCGAAGTGTACGCGGGCCTCCTCCCAGTCGCCGCGGGCGAGCGTGGCATGGCCCTGGTCGAGCACGGCCGACAGGGAAGCGGACGAAAGCTTCTGCTTTGCGCGCGGTGCAGAATCGGGTTTGGCCACGCTTTCAAACAAGATCGTTGCTCGTTCCGCCGCCAGCCCGTGCGGGCTGCGACCGGTGGGTGTCATCCCGAGGAGCCGCCGGCGACGAGGGATCTTGCCGACGGAGCTCGTGGGAAGTTTGGCCACGCTGATCGCACGCAGGATCCCTCGCTTCGCTCGGGATGACATGGTGTGCTGGGACGATATGGTGTGCTGGCTCGCTCGGAATGACGGCAGCTCACTTGCCGCCGTCGATGGAAAGCACCTGCCCGGTCACCCAGCCCGCATAGTCCGACGCGAAGAACAGGACACCGTACGCGATGTCGTCCGGCGTCCCGAGCCGCTTGAGCGCGATTCGGTCCACCAGCGCGCGCTGACCCTCCTCGCCGTACGACTCCCACTGGCGCTCCGTGGCCGGGTTCGAGCGCACGAAGCCGGGCGCGATGTTGTTCACCGTTATCCCCCACGGACCCAGCTCGTGCGCGAGCTGGCGCGTCAGCCCGATCTGCGCCGCCTTCGCCGACGCATACGCCTGAATGCCCGTCAGGCTCACGCCGAGCCCCGCGCCGCTCGAGATGTTCACGATCCGCCCGTAGCGGGCCGCCTTCATGCCCGGCGCGACCGCCTGCGAGGAGAGGAACGCACCCGTCACGTTGACGTCGAAGATCGTCTGCCAATCCTTCTGCGAGACTTCCTCCAGCGGGCGCCCGACCTGACCCAGCACGCCCCCGGCGTTGTTCACCAGGATGTCCACGCGCCCGCTCCCGCCCGACGCCTCACCCACGAACGTGTCAACCGCGCGCTTGTCCGTCACGTCGACGACGCGCGCCGCACACGTCCCGCCTCTCGCGGTGGAGAGACTCGCCGTCTCGAGGACCTCATCCTCGACGACGTCGCACGCCCACACGTGCGCGCCGCGCTCGGCCAGCGCGAGGCTGATCGCGCGACCGAACCCGTGCGCCGCGCCGGTGACGATCGCGGTTTTGCCAGAGAACGCGACGTTCACCGTCGAGGCTCGGCGGCATGCGTTGCAGCGAGCACCTCGAGCGTCTCGATCGATTGCGCACGAACGCCGTTCTCGATGTCGTGCACGAGCTCGACGAGCCGCTCGGTGAGCGGAGTCGCGACCGCGGCCTCGCGGGCGAGCGTCACGACGATACCCAGCTGCGCATCCACCTCCGTCCGTCGCTTGCGCACGGCGAGGTCGCGCCAGATGCCGCTGTGGGTCTTGGCCGAGCGACGGTTGTGCGCGACGAGAGCATCGAGGGACCGCTCGGCGGCGCCAGGAGGAGCGTTAGGCATGTACGCCGTCGGGTCGAAGCCGTCGAACGCTTCGGGTGTGACGCCGCGCGCGCTCGCAACGGCAAGGTTCTCACGCGCGAGCGCGATGTAGAGGTCGTGGTGCGTGGGGTTCGCCAGCGCGTCCGCGATCGACTCGTTCGCGAGCGCGGTCGCGAACAGCATCGCACCGTACGCTTCCTTGCCCCACAGGTACCCCCAGATGTTCGGCGTGGCGATCGCCCGGTCGTCGAAATCGAGCCACGCATCGCGAA
>Ga0105249_10006645_pt1 | contig 10065 bp, 8 predicted proteins | sample KBSS44metaG_FD_81522 | JGI IMG/M metagenome (GOLD analysis project Ga0105249, IMG submission 81522) | Switchgrass rhizosphere microbial communities from Kellogg Biological Station, Michigan, USA - KBS S4-4 metaG | ecosystem: Host-associated > Plants > Roots > Rhizosphere > Soil | place...
GCCGGCCGGAGCCCCGCCCGCAGAGGCACCGCTGCCTGACAAGCCGAGCAGTGTGGCCGGCGGCTGCGCCGGATGGACCGGCGGCGACCCGGCGGTCCCGCCCGCACTGCCCGTGCCTCCCATGCCCGCCGCACTGCCCGTGCCGGCCGGACCGGTGGGTCTGGCGAGGCCGGCGGGGTCGACCGGGTCGCCGGAGCGGCTGGTCGGTGTAGGCACGGCCGGCTGGGTGGGGGTGACGCCGGCGGGGAGGTCGAACATCGAGTCCTGGCGCGGGCCGGTGACCAGGCCGCCGACGCCGGAGAAGTCGAGGAGCACGTCGCCGAAGCGAGCGCCCCGCGGCCCGATCGAGTGCAGCCGCACTCGCGCCAGCTCATACATCGTCGTGCTCCTGAGCCTCCGGTGCCTCAGTCACGCGGGCGCTTCCGGGAGCGCCCGCGTCGAGGAGGTCGGGTTCGGACGGAACGACGCGCAGGCCGCCGTCGGGGTCGGCGATGGTGACGACGCCGAGGGCGAGCAGCTCCTCCATGGCGGCATCCGCGGCCAGCTCCCGGACCTGCACCTGGTAGCGGGGCGTGGTGCGGAACGTGCCGCCCCCCTCGTCGCCGACTTGCGCCAGACAGCCCGACTCGACGAGGAACCCCATCGCCCTGGCGATGATCCCGGTCGTCGAACCGGCGAGCCGGCGCGAGTCCCGCGTCGTGCCGGTCGCCGGTCGGCGGGCGTAGAGCCGCCAGGCCGCCTCGAGCCGGGGCTCGTCCGCCGCCGAGCCGACGGCGTGCCAGGCAGCATGATCGGCGAGCGCGCCGGCGACGGTCGGGTCGGCGCTGCTGACGCGGGCGTCGAGGAGTCGGGCGGCCTCGCGGACGAACGCGTCGACGCCGTCGACGCTGACCCGGCCGACGTACGACTCGTCGGTGAGGTCGGCCGGGCGGGGAAAGGCGAGGGCGGCGATCGCGAGCTGCGCGAGCGCGTGCAGCATCCGGTCGGCGGCCCGGTGCTCGCCGCCGCCGCGCCGGGCATAGTCACTGATCCGCACGGTGAAGGCCGACTCGCCGGTGCCGCCGGCGACCAGGCCCGCCCGGTCGGAGACGTCCAGCACGACGATGCCCAGCCCGTCCGCGACGGCGTGCGTCAGCTCCGCGAAGCCGGATTCGTGCAGGTAGCGGCGGACCAGGTCCCGGTAGTGCGCGTCCCGTGCGGGCACCAGCCTGGGCCGCAGCCCGAACGCGACCAGCTCGGCCGCGTCGCGGACCGTGCCCTCGACGGACCTGCCGCCACTCGGCCGGGCGGGTGTATCCGCGCCGTCGCCAGCCCCGGCCGCCTCGCCGTCGTCGTCCGCATTCCGGCTGGTCGTCGCGGGCGGCGTGAGGTCAAGGAAGTCGGTGTCGTCGGTGTCGTCGGTGCCGATGGTGGACGTGTCAACGTCGGTCGACGGGTTCATCGCGCGCCCACCAGGTCGGTCGGGGTGGTGCCGCCCGCCGCGCGGTGGCCGTGGCCGGGCACGGCCCGCGCAGCGGCGGCCGCGGCGATGCCATCGTCGCTGGCCGGTCCGCTGGTCGCTTCGCCGCCGGCGGAGGCGGGCTCGTTGTCACGGGCGGGGCTGGGCCGGCTAGTGACGACGACGTGACCGACCAGCAGATCGGCGCCGGCGAACTCGGGATCATCCAGCGCGGTGCCGTCGTCGACGGCGAGCAGGACCTGCTCGCCGGACCTGGGCCCGGCGGCGTCGCCGGACTCGGTGGCGTCGCCTGTGCTGGTGCCTGCCGCGACCAGGGCGGCCAGCCTGGGGCTAACGGCGTGCAGCGCGAGCAGGACGAGCAGCTCGGCCGCCTCGAGGGCGACGGCCTCGTCCGCCGCCCGCCTCCGGGCGGCGGTGAGCAGCCCGGACAGCCGCCTCGGCGCGTCCGGGTCGATCTCGTCGAGCAGGCCCAGCGCAAGCGTCCACGCGTCGTCGCCGAACCGCGGCGGCTCCTCCCAGGCGACCAGTTCGGCCTCCGGGACCGGAGCTCCCAGGCTGTCGCGCTCGGCCGGCGGCCGTAGCAGCGCGTCGACCAGGTCGGCCAGCCGCGGCGCGCGCGGTGGACGGACACCGACGGCGCCGGGGAAGAACGCCGCCGTCACCCGCCCGGCCTCGCCGACCGGCCGGGCGAGCGTGGGCGCCAGCAGCTGGGTGTACAGGTCGACGCCGGTGCCGCCGCCGGCGGCCGGGGCGGCGAACTGCTGGCGGTCCTGCTCGGCGCGGAACACGGCGAACGCCTCCTGCAGGCGGGCCTGCAGCTGGGTGTGCCGGCGCACGCAGTCCGCGACGATCGTGACCAGGTCGGCCGCGGCCCGTTTGTGCGCCGGGTCCTCGGCCGAGTCGCGGTAGCGGCGGATGTGGGTGAGGATCGCGTTCTCGTGGCGGTATCGGGCCTCGACATGGCTGAGCGCCTCGTCGACCAGGGCCGGCAGCGTGTGCAGCCAGTCGACGGACAGCACGTCGCGCCGGGTGCCCTCGAGGCTGCGGCGCAGCTGCTCGGCGTACTGCACGGTGCGGTAGCGGGCTGCCTCGGCGGCGGTGCGTGCGTCGGAGAGCCGGCCGCGGCGGATCAGGTTGTCCAGCGTCACCTCGGCGGCGACCTGGGCGGAGGTGACGTCGGTGTCCAGCGCGCCGACGAGGACGGTGACCGCCTCGTCGGTGGCGCGCAGGTAGATCTCGCCGGCCGGGTCGGCGAGCTCCACGAGCAGCTTGAAGTCGAACCGGCGCCGCTCGTACCGGCCGTCCGGGTGGTAGGTGCCGTAGACCGCGTCGAACCCGCGGTCGACGCTGCCGACGTTGATCAGGTTGTCGAGCACCCAGCGGGCGACCCGCTCGTGCTCCGCCGCCGGGCGTGCCGGCGCCTGCGCTGCGACGAGTGGGGTGAGGCGGCGCAGCACCTGGTCGTGGCTCGCGCCCCGGTCGAAGTCCATCGCGACCGTCACCAGGTCGATCGCGTGCAGCGCCAGCTCCGCCATCGCGTAGACGGCGAGCCCGGCGCCGTCGAGCAGCCGCTTGCGCGCGTCCAGATCATGCAACGGCGCCGTGAGGGCGAGCGCCTTCAGCCGCCGTGCCATCCCGTCGTCCACCGGATCCAGCGCCGCGCTCCGGGTGTTGACAGGCCCGTCTGGACCACCGTCCGCCCTGGCCCTGCCAGGAACGCCAGTCGCGCCGTCGCGGGAGGACGGCGGGTCCGGGAGCTGGGACGGGATAGGCGGGAACATCGGACGCAAGATTACCGGCGGCGCGGCTGCGCGGTCGTCGGGTGACGGCCGCTAGCTGGAGCCGATGGGATCACCAACCGGCGAGATGGGCTTCGATCTTGGGGCAGGTGTCCATCACGACGCGCAGGCCGGCCGCCTCGGCGCGTGCCGCGGCCGCTTCGTCGCGCACCCCGAGCTGTAGCCACACCGCACTCGCGCCGGCGGCGATCGCGTCGTCGACCACCGGGCCGGCGAGCCGCGAGCGGACGAACACGTCCACGACGTCCACCGGGAACGGGATGTCGGTCACCCGGGCGTAGCCCTGCTCGCCTTCGAACGCGACCTTCGACGGATGCACCGGGATCACCCGTTTGCCGTGGGCCCGCAGGTAGTGCGCGATCTGGTAGGCCGTGCGGGCGCGGTTGTCCGACAGCCCGACCACCGCCCAGGTCTGCGTCTCGGCCAGCAGAGCCCGGATCGTCTCGTCGTCTCCGTAGCGCACACCGGTCCCAACCACCACACCAGGCGGTGTCATCCCCCTCACCGAGGCGGTGGCCGCTCCACCTCGGGACCGTCCGCACGCGACGATGGCGGCATGGCGGTGCAGCGCGACGTGGCGGGTGGCGACGGTGGGGTTCCGGCCGGTCCGGGACGTGGCGACGGGCCGCGCGCGGTGGTGTTCGACCTCGACGGGGTGCTGATCGACTCCGAGCAGGTGTGGGACGCGGTCCGCCGGGAGCTGGTCGCCGAGCGGGGCGGGCGGTGGGCACCGGACAGCACTCAGGTCATGATGGGCATGTCGACGCCGGAGTGGGCCGACTACCTGGTGAGCCTCGGCATCGGGATGACCGCCGACGAGGCGGTCGACGAGGTGCTGCGCCGGCTGGGCGAGCGGTACGGCGACACGCCGCCGCTGATCGGCGGCGCGGTGGGCGCCGTGCGGGCGCTGGCGACGGCCGGGCTGCCACTCGCGGTCGCCTCCTCGTCGCCACACGCGATCATCGGGCTGGTGCTGCTGTCGGCCGGCCTCGCGGACGAGCTGGGGACCTTCGTGTCCTCCGAGGAGGTCGGCCGGGGCAAGCCTGCGCCGGACGTCTACCTGGAGGCCGCCCGCCGCCTTGGCGTCCCGGCGGCGGGCTGCGTCGCCGTCGAGGATTCGACGAACGGCGTGCGCGCCGCAGCCGCGGCGGGAATGCGGGTGATCGTCGTACCGAACCCGCACTTCCCGCCGTCTCCGGATGCCGTCGCCCTCGCCGCGGTCCGGCTTGACCACATCGGCGACCTGACCCTGGAGACCGTCCGCGCCGCCTACGCGTCCGCCTGAACCACCGGACACGCCCGCGGTCGGTGCCGGGCACGCAGCCGTCCGCGGAATGTGCGGCGCAGGCCACCGCGCCGTGTGCGCCTGCCGCCGGCGCAGCGCCGCGCAAGCGTGACGCTGCCTGGAGTAGTGCCGGTTCGGAGCCCCGATTCCGCCTACGATCGTCTGGTGCCCAAGCCACACGTTGCCGTCACCCGGACGCTTACGACCCCGCGGGCGGGTGGCCGGTGAGCGAGAAGTACCGGCTGGTGCTGGCGCCCTCGGCCGAGCGGGACCTCGACCGGCTTCCCGAGCTCATCACGGTCGACGTCAAGCGGTTCCTGAACGGCCCGCTCCTGAAGGACCCCTACCAGGCCGGCAAGCCCCTCGGCGCGCAGGAGGAGACGACGAAGAACGCGCGCTCGGCCGGGCGGGAGGGCGCGACACCGTCGGCGACCATGTTCGAGGCGGCCGAGCATTCGTGGCGGATCCTGTACCGCGTCGACGCGAACACCCGCACCGTCCGGGTCATGGTCGTCGGGCATCGCCCCCGCGTCGTCCGGCGTCTCGCCGACCCGCCGCCGCGTATCCCCTTCGTCGACCGCTTCCGCTAAGCGGGCGTGCGGAACGTTTGGGCAGGCGTGCGGAACGTTCCGTGACGAGCGCGGAACGTTCCGGCCGGGGGCCGGGACGTCTTATGCGACGTTGACGCCGAAGTCGACGGCGATGCCGCGCAGGCCGTTGGCGTATCCCTGGCCGACGGCACGGAACTTCCACTCACCGCCGTACCGGTAGAGCTCGCCGAACAGCATCGCGGTCTCGTTGGAAGCGTCCTCGGTCAGGTCGTAGCGGGCGATCTCGATGCCCGTCTTCGAGTCGACGACGCGGATGAACGCGTCGCGGACCTGGCCGAACGTCTGCCGCCGCACCTCGGCGTCGTAGATCGAGACCGCGAACACGACCTTCGACGCCTGCGGGCTGAGCGTGTACAGGTCGACCGTGATCTGCTCGTCGTCGCCACCGCCGCCGCCAACCAGGTTGTCGCCGAGGTGGTGCACGCTGCCGTCGGGGCTCGTCAGGTTGTTGAAGAACACGAAGTAGCTGTCGGAGAGGACCCTGCCGCGGTCGTCCAGCACGATCGCCGACGCATCGAGGTCATAGTCCGCGCCGGACGTCTGCCGCACCTGCCAGCCGAGACCGACGGTGACCGCGGTCAGGTTCGGCGCGGCCTTGCTGAGGGAGACGTTTCCACCCTTGGACAGGGACACGGAGGCCATGGCCACGAAGCCTAGTACCGCCCCTACAAATCGGACCATGGGATACACGCCGCCAAGGCCCCGCGGCGGCGGTCACCAAGCCGACGCCCCAACGACTTGACCTCGCGGTTGGACATCGGTACTAGCGTCAACCCAGCGTCAGGGCTGGGCGGTGTCAGTGGCCTGGGCGTCCGCGTCCGTCGCAACCGGCCGTGCGGATCGGCCGGCTCCTGGCGGGCGTCGGCCGACCCGTGCGAGGCGGAACTGGCGCGTGGCCAAGGCGGCGGCGGGTGGGAACAGGACCAGCACGGGGAGCATGTAGCGGTAGTCGAAGCACACCGTCGCGGCTGGGACGACCAGGACCGCGAGGCCGAGCGCGACGAGCAGCGCGCAGTCGGCGCCGATCCGGCGGCGTTCGCCGTCGCCGGCGTCCGCCCTTGCCGGGGAGACACCGTCGGACGCGCCCTCGGCAGAGGGGTCGTCACCGGGCGGCGCAGGCACGATGGCACCGTGGGCCTCGGCACTGCGGCCAGCCGGACCGTGTCGAGGCCGCCCGTGGCGCCGCCGCCAGTGGCGCGGCCGCCAGTGGGCGCGCGGCCGCGGGAGGCCGAGCCCGGTGGCGGTGAGCGCCAGGACGACGAGGACGGCTAGCAGCGGGCCAGGAGTGTAGGCGACGTGCTGGTAGGCACGCAGGAAGCCGCCGGCCCGCTCGTGGACGACGCGGGGCGGGTGGCGCTCGTCGAAGTCGAGCAGCGGCTCGCTGACGTGGAAGTAGCCGGGTGTGCTCGCGTCCGGGAAACGCCAGGCGCCGTCGGGCCAGTCGCGGTAGCCGGTGTAGCGGCCGGGGGCGAAGTAGTGGCCGACCTCGGCGGCCACCATCCGCACGTAGTCGACCGGCTGGCGCCGGATCACCTCGTGGGCGAAGCCGCCGAGTACCTGGTTCCTGTGCCCCTCGGTCCCGGTGAGCTTGAACCGCGGGCTGGTGTCGGCCCAGACGTAGTAGTTCGGGCCCGGGCGGTCGTCCGGGGGGTACGGCGAGCAGAGGGTGAGCTGCTCAGGGCTCAGCCGCAGCCTGGCGCAGTCGGCAATCGGCACGACGCGGCCGTAGAGCCAGGCGTCGTCGCCGCCGGAGAGCGCGTACGTCCCGTGGTACGAGTGGTACCAGTTCGCGTAGCCGGCCAGTGGCGCGGCGAGGACGATGGCGAACGCGGCCAGCCGCAGCCAGCCGAGCCGCCGGACGATGATGTAGCCGAGCGCGAGCACGCCGAGCACGACGCCGAGGGTGCGCACCAGCCCGGCGGCGGCCAGCAGCCCGCCGGCGAGGGCACAGGCGGCGACGGACGGCCGCGGCGACCACAGCAGCGCCACCAGCGCCGCGACCAGCAGTGCCACAAAAAGCGTCTCGGCCATCACGAAGTGCTCGATGTCAAGCTGGTACGCGTCGAGTAGCACCGGAGCGGTCGCGAGCGCCGCCGCGGGCCGCCGGACCCGCCGGCGCAGCAGCAGCGCGTACAGCGCCAGCCCGATGCCGAGTCCGGCGGCGTGCTGGACGGCGGGCACGACGGCGAGCCGGTGGGTGTGCGCCAGCACGCGCAGCAGCAGGGGATAGCCGGCGGGGCGCATCGGGTCGGGCTGGTGGAGCCGGGCGAGCGTCAGGTAGGCGTACGAGTCGCCGGAGAACTCGAAGGCGGGCCGGTAGGCGTACATCGTCAATGCCCGCAGCCCGGCGCCGACGATCAGGAAGATGGCGAACAGCCAGTGCCGGCGCGCCCTGGCTGCCAGGTCTGCCGGGCCTGCCGCCAGGCCTGCCACGCCCGCGACCCTCGATGGGCGGAGCGGGCCGAGGGGGACAGGCCGCTCGGTTGGGTCCCCGGGTGGGGACGTGCTGGTCGCCCGCCCGCGGCCGGTACCCAGGCGGCCGGTACCCAGGCGGCCGCTGCCCGTGGGGCCGCTGCCCGTGGGGCCGCTGCCGGTGTGGGCACCATCGGCGCCGAGGCCGTCGGGCCCGGTCTCGACGGAGCCGGTCGTCATCGTGCGCCGGCGCGAGCCGCCCTGCCCGCCTCGTCGATGCCGTTCGGCCTGCTGGCGGTGTGTCCGGTGTGGCTCCCGTGCCCGGCGCCGCCGGCATGCCCGTTCTGACCGGCGTGCCCAGCCTGGTTCGCCTGCGCGGGGAGACTGAGATGCGTCGTGTGCCCGGAGCCGGACGACGTGATGGTGGCGGCCGTCGCGAGGCCCGGGGACGCGGTCGTCGCCGCAGTGCTCGTCGCCGCAGTGCTCGTCGTCGCGGCAGTGGTCGCGGCCGTGGTTGTCATGAGCCGCAGGTACAGCGTTCCCAGCACGCACTGCAGGCCGAGGGCCGTCACGGTCACCGCGAGCCCCGCCGCCGGCAACGCCACCGGCGCGCCGATCCGGGGTGACCAGCCCGGCCAGGGTGTCGTTCCCCGCCCTGCCCCGGTGTCGTCGTCGCTACCGGTCGCCACGGCGACGAGGACTCCCAGTACGACCGTTGCCACCAGGCCGGCCGCGAACAGCGCGGTCCCCAGGTAGGCGCCCCGGCCGGGGGCGAGCAGCCAGCGGACCGGCCGCAGCGGGCGCTGGCCCGGCATCCGCCAGCCAATCCGGCCATGGTGCGCGTCTGCGAACATGCCGAGCAGCACGAGCTGTCCGCCCACCAGCGCCGCGACCAGGCCAAGCAACGTGCCAATCCAGCCGTACGGCTCCCACACGCCGCGGACTCCGGCAATACCGGTCATGTCGACTCCGGTCATGCCGGTCATGCCGGTCAGGTCGGTCGTGCGGCCCGGGTCGCTCGCGGCGGCCGCCAACAGCGCGCTCTGCCCGAGCACGCCGAGCGTCAGCAGCAGGAGGCCTGGCAGGACGAACAGGTGGCGCGGCGCGAGGAGCAGCATGAAGCGCAGGTGTCGCCAGCCGTCGCGGATCGAGTCCAGCTTGGAGGCGCCCACCCGTGGGTGATAGGTGATGGGCACCTCCACGCACCGCAGCTGGGCGCGGGCCGCGGCCACCACGATTTCGGAGGCGAGTTCCATCCCCTCGCTACGCAGAGCCATTCTGGCGCATGCCTCGCGTGTGAACGCTCGCATGCCGGAGTGTGCGTCGGAGGCCCGCACACCGAACAGCCGATTGAGGATCGCGGTGAGCATGGGGTTTCCGATGTAGCGGTGCAGCCAGGGCATGGCCCCCGGCATGATGTGGCCGCCCATCCTGGAACCGAGCACATAGTCGGCCTCGCCGCGCAGCAACGGCGTGACCAGGGCGTCAAGCGCGGTGAAGTCATAGGAGCTGTCCGCGTCGCCCATGACGATGAGCCGGCCGTGGGCCGTCGCGAATCCAGCGAGATAGGCATTGCCGTAGCCTCGCCGGCGCTCGGCCACCACCCGTGCGCCGGCGGCGGTCGCGCGTGCGGCGGACGAGTCCGTGGAACCGTTGTCGACGACGACCACCTCGCCGGGCAGCCCGAGCCGGGCGAGCCCCGCCCGTGCAGCCCGTACGCAGTCGCCGACCGATTCCTCCTCGTTCAGGCAGGGCATGACGACCGAAATCTCGACCGCGCCGGCGGAGGGCTGGTCGCCGCGAAGGTGAGCGCCGGCCTGACCTGGGCCGTCGGCCGTTCCGCCGCGTCTGCCGGCGGCGGCTGGCCAGCGGACGGCCTCCACGGGTTCGTCGTCCACCGTCCCTCTCTCTGCCGAGGACGAATCGCCCTCAAGCCGACGAGCGCGGCGGCCCGCGCCGCATGTCGATGGCATCCCACGGCATGTCCTGCCTCGACCGGCGCTCTCATTCTCGCCGGGCGTCCACGGGTCTCGCAGGACGGCAGGTCAGTAACCTACCTTCCGGGCGTGCTGTGCCGGGACCGGTGCCCCCGTCCGTTGCGGGCCGGCGGGTAGGGAATCGGAGCTGGGGCGCCCCCACGTTCCTTGGCGCCGGCCGCTCGGTGGTGGAACTCGCTGGCTGTTCGTGGTCCCGCAGTGGATGTCTTGTTGACGACGGCTGGGCGGCGTGGACGACCGCTATTCGAATCTTGTGATGAAAAGTAGGATAACTACCTTTTCGCACCGATGTGGCCCTCGCGTTGGCTACTCTCGGTGGCGGATTGAGGCCGGTCGAGCGCTCCTGGACACGCTCCGCGACCGTCGAAGGTACCGCTATAGGCAAATTTGGAACCTGCCATGAAAACACGCCGGGGCGGTAGCCAGCAGGTCGTTGTGACTGCAGTAACCGGTAGGCGTAACGTCTGGTACCCGTGCAGGCGAGTTCTTCTCAGCGGGCGAC
>Ga0105249_10006646_pt1 | contig 10064 bp, 11 predicted proteins | sample KBSS44metaG_FD_81522 | JGI IMG/M metagenome (GOLD analysis project Ga0105249, IMG submission 81522) | Switchgrass rhizosphere microbial communities from Kellogg Biological Station, Michigan, USA - KBS S4-4 metaG | ecosystem: Host-associated > Plants > Roots > Rhizosphere > Soil | place...
CGCTGTCGTCGTCACGACGCCAGACCAGCGACCACGTCCACAGCGGCGTTGGATTGACTACCTGCCGTCGCACCAAACCGTTGGGCTGCGGCACGTTTTGCCCCTTCGGGTTGTTCAGCACCGGCCTGCGGAGGCGACGGATGTGCTCGAAGAACTCTTGCCCGGTGACTCCACCGTCGTCGACGCGCATCAGCCTCGCTCCGGTGTCGGCGGCGAACTGTTCGGCGTAGCGGTTCCACGATGACCACGTGGCCTCGTCGGCGTCCACCAGCACCACGGTGTCCTTCGCGTCGACGGGTGAGCTGTCCGAGCCGACGCTCAACGCGTAGAGCTCGTCCACCCCGACGAGGCGGGCGTCGAGCGACAGCGACGCGAGATCCGTCGTCTGCACCCAGCAGATCGCGAGGTCCAGGCTTCCGTCGGCGACACGTGCGGCCTGGGTATGTGATGGCATGACCCAGGTGTCGACGCGCAGTTGAGCTACGCCCGCGGCTCGCTCCGCCCAATCGGTGGGACACCAGTTCACGTACCCGATGCGTACGGGTTCGGACGCCACCAGGCCGGCCGCCCGTCTGCGCAATGCGTCGGCCTGATCCACCAGTGCACGGGCGTGCGGCAGCAGCGCCGCACCGCTGGCGGTCAGGGCCACCGATCGCCGGTCGCGGTCGAACAGGCTGACCTTCAGGTCGCGTTCGAGCGCCTTGATCTGTTGAGACAGCGACGGACCCGCGATATGCAGTCGCTCGGCAGCGCGACCGAAGTTCAGCTCCTCGGCGACCGTCACGAAGTAGCGCAGCTGGCGCAGCTCCACGCGGCAAGCGTAGTAGGCATCGCCTACCACCAGAGAGCGAACCGGTCGTACCACCCGAGCATCAACCGGTGCCGAGCCGGCGTTGCAGCCAGCGTCCACTGAAGAAAGGGATCGAACAATGAGCATTTCGCAACGCGTCGCCGTCATCACCGGGGCCTCGCAGGGCATCGGCGAGGGCCTGGTGACGGCCTACCGCAAACTCGGCTACGCCGTGGTGGCCAACTCCCGCACGATCTCCGAGAGCGACGACGCACTGGTGGTGGCCGTGGCCGGCGACATCGGGCAGCCGGGCGTCGGGCAACGCATCGTCGATGCGGCCATCGAGCGCTTCGGCCGGGTCGACACGGTGATCAACAACGCCGGGATCTTCATCTCCAAGCCGTTCACCGAGTACAGCGACGACGACTACGACGCGATCACTGGCGTGAACCTTCGTGGCTTCTTCGAGGTTTCGCGTGCCGCGGTGGCGGCGATGCTGTCACAGGATGCCGGCGGGCACATCGTGAACATCTCGACCAGCCTCGTCGACCACGCGAATTCCACGGTGCCCTCGGCGCTGGCGTCGCTGACGAAGGGCGGGCTGAACGCGGTGGCCAAGGCGTTGGCCGTCGAATACGCAGACCGCGGCATACGCGCAAACGCAGTGGCGCTCGGGGTGATTCGGACGCCGATGCACGAACCGGCTTCCTACGACGCGCTGGCGGCGCTCCATCCGGTCGGTCGCCTTGGCGAAATCGACGACGTCGTCGAGGCTGTGCTCTATCTCGAGAACGCGCCGTTCGTCACCGGCGAGATCCTGCACGTGGACGGTGGTCAAAGTGCAGGACACTGAGATTCTGAATGGCGTCCTTGAGCAGTGGAAGGCAGGCATCGACGCGCATCAGCCGCAAACGGTCGCCGCTATTTTCACCGAGGACGCGATCTTCCAAGGGCTTCGCCCCTACAGCGTAGGCCGGGACGGTGTGGCCGAGTACTACGACAGCCAGCCGCTCGGTATGACCGTCAGCTATCAGATCCTCGAAACGCGCAGGCCCTCAGCAGAATCGGTGGTCGGTTACGTTCGGGCCGACTTCGCGTTCCCCGACAGGGCCACAGTGAGCCTGAACCTGGGCATAGTTGTCACCCACCGCGAGGCCGGCTGGCGCATCCTGCACTACCAGGCGTCCCCGCAGATGTGACCCGCAATTCATCTGTCGTTATGGTCGCCGTCCGCGGCATATCGGGAAGCGAACACCTCCGCGGCCGTCGCGGCGGCCTCTTCCGGTGTCGGCATGTCCAGTTCGCGCCGCAGGCCGTCGCGCATGATCGCCGGGTCGTAACCCATCACGCGCACGCCTTCGACGATCAACGTGTGCAGTTGCGACCGAGCCTTGTTGCGGGCGAGATCGGCAATGACACGAATCTCGTCGGCCAGTTCGCGTTCCGTCATCTCCGTCACCGTGGGCGACAGCTCGACGTGATCAACCCTGCCGTCCAGGCACACCGTGACCGACACCGTGCCCGCCGGATTGGTGACGGTGTACATCGGCGACGAAAGCTCTTGATTTGCACTGTCTTCGGGTGCTGGCACGTATTCGTCAAACGCCTCTAGCGCTGAGTAATCATCATGGTCGTCCGTCACGGCTCTCCCTCAGCGCGGCATCTGGTTGTCGAGCTTGTCCTTCTCCGCCAGATCGGTCTCATCGTACTTATCGGCGGCATGGCGCAGTTTCCCGGCGAGCTCGGTGCTCACTCCCGCAGTGCGATTACCCGCCGCCGCGCGCTCGGTTTCGGCCGCCGCCACCGCAGCGTTGGTCACCGCACAGATCAGGCCGTGGGTCTTCGTCATGTTTTCGCCAACGCCCTGCACGGCCAACACCGCCGAGCTGATCCCGCGCGCCGCTTCATCCTGAAGCGAAGCCAGACTTCGGATGGTGGCCGCGGCAATCCGCCTGTCTTCACCGTCTGTCATCGATACCCTCCTGCAGTCACGCTAATGCGGCGGATCAAAGTCGCCGATCGAATCCTGCTGTGTCGCAGCCGTACTCACCTGCTGATACATCGCAAGCGCCTCGCGCACCGCGGCGGCGTTGGCATTGGCGTTGTTGTGCATGTCCCACATCTTCGCCGAGGCATCCTTCAATGCCATTCCGACGGCCACCATCTCGGCCTGCATCTGGATGGCCTTGCCCACTTCCGGGATGACGCCGAGGGTCTGCGTGTACTCGCCGTATTCGGCCAGCCAGTTGTGCAACCCGTCGAGAACACGGCGGGTCTCGACAAGCTCGCCTGCCTCCCTGCTCACGATCGAAGCCACTTGGCTGTCCGCGTCGGCCAGCGTGGCCACCCGGTTCTCCTGTTCGCCGACCCGCCGCTGGTATGCCTCAGGGGCGGGGCCGCCCTCCCACGATGAATTCGGGTGCGCATCCGCGAGGCTCTTCTTGGGATCGGCGAATGCGCGCGACCCGCTCGCGAAAGCCTCACCCGATTCAGGATCACCGTCGCCGGTGGTCGACAGCATGCCCTGAATCACCTTCTGGCCGCCGACCAGAACCGCCGTGGGCGCGATGTTCAGCGGCGACGCGGATTTCCCTACGCTTTTCGCGACGTCGGCGATATCGGCGAGCTTGGCCCGCTTCGCGACGAACTCGACCACTTGAGCGGCGTTGCGGACCTTGCCCGCCGCGTCAGTGACGAAGTCGTAGACATTTCCGACAACGTCGAAGATCCCCATGCGCTCGCCACCCTTTCCTCAGTGAGGCTAACAGCGCAGCGATCGGCTCTCCCGCACCAATTTCGCGGCGGCTCAGCTCAGGGCGGGAATCACCTCGCGCTCGAACAGCTCGATGCCGGAACGGTCGTAGGCGGCCTCGGGGAAGTTCAGGATCGCGTACTCGCAGCCGAGATCGCGCATCCGCGTCAGCTTCTCGACGATCCGCTCAGGGGTGCCCGACGCCGAGTCCGGAGACGTGAGCGTGCCCAACATGCCGTCGACAGCGGCCTCGTTCGCGACGGCGACCTGCCTGGCCCGCAACCGGGCGACGCGGTCGGCGACGTCTGCCTCCGACTCACCGACGACCGCGTTGAAGTTGGCCGACCGCACGATTGCGTCGTAGTCGGTGCCGACCTCGCGGCAATGGTCGGCCAGCACCTGAGACTTGTGCGCGAAACCTTCTGGCTCGGAGGTGAAGTTGGTGTATCGGGCGTACTTGGCGGCGATCTTCAGCGTCACCTTCTCACCGCCGCCGGCGATCCACAGTGGAAGACCGCCGTCGGCCAACGGCTTTGGCTCGACGATCGCGCCGTCGACTTGGTAATGCTTGCCGTTGAAGCTGACCTCGCCTTTGCGCCACGCGTCGCGCATGATCTGCACGCCCTCGTCGAGCATGCCCAACCGAGCCCCCGCCGACGGGAATCCGTACCCGTATGCCCTCCACTCGTGCTCGTACCAGCCACCGCCGATGCCCATCTGGACCCGGCCGCCGGAGATGATGTCGGCGGTGGCGGCCACCTTGGCGAGGTAGACGGGGTTGCGATAGCCCATCGCCGTACACATCTGGCCGAGTTTGATCCGCGATGTGGTCGCCGCGTAGGCCGACATCAGCGACCACGCCTCGTGGGTGGCCTCGTGCGTCGGCACCGGCACGGTGTGGAAGTGGTCGTAGACCCATATCGAGTCCCACGCGCCGCCGTCCGCGTAGGAGGCCAGATCTTTCATCACCCCCCACTGGCTCGCAGTGGGGATGTCCACCAGGTCCAGCCGCCAGCCCTGCGGTATGAAGAAGCCAAAGCGCATGGGTCTCGACTCTATGCCGCCATCGGTGGTGGGGCGACGTCCTGTTCGACATGCGACACACAAGTTCGTGTGCCGGTAATTGGCAAACATCCGTCATGGTCCACCTATGCTGATTTACGGATACGTCAAATAAGGATCGATGTAGGACGCGATGACGGCCCGAACCAAGTACCAGCGGATGCGCGCAGTCCATCTGAACGCGGTCCAGGCCGCGCTCGTCGACCACACCGCGCGCCTCGACTGGACCCCCGAACAGATTGAGCGGTACCGCGAGCATCAACTGCGCGCACTGCTGTCATTCGCCCGCGAGCGGTCGCCGTTCCACGCGCGCCGCCTTCGCGCTCTCAATCTGTCCTCGGTCACCGTTGCGGACCTGGCGTCAGTGCCGGCAATGACGAAGGCCGACACCCAGAACAGCTGGGACGACATCGTCACCGACCGCAGACTCAACCGCGATCGTGCGGAACGCATTCTGGCAGAACAGGAATGGTACTCGTACACGCCCGACGGGTATCAGGTGTTCAGCTCGGGCGGCTCCAGCGGCGTGCGCGGTGTTTACGTCTGGAGCTGGCAGTTCTACGTGTCCGCCGCATGCCTGGCATGGCGGAGCCAAGCGCGGGCGGAGCGGCGTGAGACCCAGCCGGGCCCGACGCGTATGGCGGTGCTCGAGGCAGGCGCGCCACCGCACGCCAGCACCCCGCTGTTCGATGTGCCGACCGTCACGGGCATGGAAACCGTCGTCATTCCCGCCGGAGACCCGTTCGACGAGGTCCTCGCGGGGGTAGCGGCCGCGCGGCCGACACACCTCGTCGGCTACCCGTCGGTCATCGGCCGGCTGGCCCAGGCGGTGCTGGCCGGCGAACTGGACTGCCATCCGGTGCGGGTGAGCACCAATTCCGAGCCGCTGCTGGACGAGGACCGGCAGGCGATCGCCGACGCTTGGCAGGCCCCCGTACACAACCTGTGGGGATCCACCGAGATCGGGGTGCAGGCGGTGGGTTGCGGTATCGGCGAGGGTCTGCACATCTGCGAGGACGAGGTGGTGCTCGAACGGGTCGACGAGAACGGCGCGCCCGTGGGTCCCGACCAGCCTGCCGCGCGCACGTTGGCCACCGGGTTGGCAAATCGAACCTTCCCGTTCATCCGCTACGATCTCGGCGACGAGGTCAATCTGCTGTCGGGTCCGTGCGAATGCGGCAGCGCGTTCGCCCGGGTCGCCGACATCGGCGGGCGGCGCGACGACGATTTCCGCTACGGCTCAATTACGGTGCCCGCCATCACCTTCCGCCATGTTCTGGGCACTGATCCACACGTCTCCGAATACCAGGTCATGCAGACCACGAGAGGTGCCGAAATCCTCACTGTCGGCCGTCCCGACATCGACAATTTGGCCACGTCGGTGGCAGCGGCGCTACAACGCTGCGGGCTGCCGAACCCGAGTGTCAAGATCCGGCCCGTCGAGCGCATTCCCCGCAACCGGGCGAGCGGCAAACTCAAGCGCTTCATCGCGTTGTAGGCAAGCGGGACCCGAACGAAACCCGGAATTAACCAGCGAAGTCTGATCATGAGTTATGGTGTGCCTCACACCAGCACTAAAATGTGAGCTAGCGCACAGAGGAGGCCCAGGTGCTCGGTCATAACGGTCGTCCGGTCCCCAGACCAAAGACCCGGCTGTCCGGCGCCGGCGGATCGGTCCACGGCATCCACTGGGTCAAGAACACATTGTTGGCCTTGATAGCGATCTGCGCGCTCGCGGGCATCGTAAGTACAGCTGCGATGGGGCAGACCCAGGCCGCGCTGGCGATCGGCATCGTCGCGCTCGCATTCTTCTCTCGGGCCTGGTGCTGACGCGCGACTAGCCTGGGCCGCATGGCCCTCTCAAAGGAAGAACGCGAACAGTTTCTGGCCGAGCCGCACATCGCTGCGCTGTCGGTGAGCGCAGGCGACAAGCGCGGACCGCTGACCGTCCCCATCTGGTACCAGTACAGCCCCGGCGGTGAACCGTGGGTGATCACCGGCACTGGTTCACGCAAGCACCGTCTCATCGAGACGCAGGGTGAGTTCACGCTGATGGCCGAGCGCCTCGAGCCGACGGTGCGTTATGTCGCGGTCGACGGTCCGGTCAGCCGCATCGAGGAAGGCACCGACGAGCATCTCGTGGAGATGACCAAGCGTTACCTCGCTCCAGACAAGGTCGACGGTTATCTGGAGTTCGCCCGTCGCGAGCACTTCCCGATGGTCGCCATCTTCCTCAAGCCCGAGCACTGGCTGTCAGCCGACCTCGGCTCCGTCTGACGTCATGTCGTCGAAACACCTGCTGTTCAAGCTGATGTACCGGCTCGGGTTCACCCCGTGGGATGAACACCCGCTGGCGACCAGCCTGCGGACTCTGGTCGAGGGCGATGACGCTCTGCAGCCAGGCGCCGCGCTGGACATCGGCTGCGGCACAGGTGATTCGGCGATCTACCTCGCGCAGCACGGGTGGCGCGTCACCGGGGTGGACTTCGTGGACAAGGCATTGGACAAGGCCCGCACGAAGGCGGCGGCCAAGCAGGTTGCCGTCGACTTCGTCCATGCCGACGCAACGCGGCTGTCCTCCGAAGGCGTCGGCACAGACTTCACGCTGATCGTTGACAACGGCTGCCTGCACGGCATGAGCGACCAGGATCGCGACGCTTATGTCCGCGAGGTCACGAAGGTCGCGGCGCCCGATGCCCGGCTGCTGATTGTGGCGTTCCCGCCGGGGTCTTTCCCCGTGCGCGGGATCGCCCCGGCCGACGTCGAACAGCGGTTCAGCCAGGGCTGGCAGCCGCTGTCCGCCGGACGCGAGCCCGGACTGTCGGTCAACGACAAGTTCGACGCGCGCTACTACCTGTTCGCGCGAGCCTCGTAGAGCGCGGCGACGGCGGGCAGGCTCACCTTCAGCGCCGGATTGCGCGGGAGTTCGTCGACGACGACGAAGTCGACTGGCACGTTGTAGACCGGCAACGCTTGGCGGACAAGCCCTTTGAGCTCGTCCGACGATGGTACCTGCATGCCCGGCGTGGGTTCGATGGCGGCGAACGGCACCTGCCCAAGCCGCTTGTCGGGCACCCCAACTACGCAGGCGTCGCGCACGGCCGGATGTGAGATCAGGACGCGCCGAACGGTTTCCGGCAGGATCTTGAAACCACCGCGGTTGATCGCACCGTCGGCCCTGCCGTGCAGGGTGACGAATCCGTCGGCGTCGATCGAGGCGATGTCGGTGGTGCGGATCCAGTCCGGGCTGATCGGCGCGACCTTGGCCTCCAGCAGTCCCTGCTCGCCGGTGGGCAGTTCGGCGCCCGTTTCCGGGTCGACGACACGCACCCGGGTATCCGGTAGCGGCCTGCCAACACTATTGCGCTTCGACTCACCGAACTCCTCGATGTCGGCCGGCGTCCATGCACACAGCGATCCCGCGAATTCTGTTGCGCCGTAGGCCAACCGGATCGGGATATCGAAGTGCTTCTCGAACTCGTCGCGAGTCTCGGGGTCGAGCGGCCCGGACGCGCTGATCAAGAATTCGAGCGAGGCCAGGTCCGCCTTGGGCACGTTGGCGTCGAGCAGCATACGGACGACGGCGGGCTGCACGCCGGAGCGCTTGATGCGGTGGGTCTTGATGGCGTTGACGAAGCCGTCGACGGTGAAGCGTTCGAGCATCACGATGCGTCGGGCGTTGTGCACGCCTGCGACCAATTGACAAACCCCGATGCCGCCGAACTGCCAGTAGGCGAACTCCGGTGGAGCGTCGGGCGGGGCCTTCTCGCCGCTGGTGACGCTGAAAACAGTGCGCTCCAGCACGGAGGTCTTGATGTCCTGGCGCTTCGGCGGGCCGGTGGTGCCGCTGGTCAGAATCTGAAGGGCCACACCGGGTTCGACGTCAGCGTGCCTGCGACCGGCGTCGCGGCTCTCGAGGCCGTCGACCGCTGTGACGAGCGGCTGGGACGACGAGACGGCGACGCCCGCGCTGCCTGCCCGCTTGGCAGCGGCGACGACATCGTCGGTCCAGTCCTCGCGGTCGGCGACGATGGCGGCCAGGTTGAGCTTTTCGACGTCGCGGCCGATTGCTTCGGCCGACTGGAACGAATAGATCATCGAGACGGGGCGGCCCGCGGCGAGGAAGCCGATGATCGCGGCGGCATGCGGGAGCCGGTTGCGGACCACCAGCCCGACGGGGGCGCCGTCCGGCACTCCCGCGTCGCTCAGCACCGAGGCGATCGCGTCGGCGTATCCGGTGATGTCGCTACCGGAATACCAGCGGCCTTTGAACTCGATGCACGGCTGGTCGCCGTAGCTCGCGAGCCCTGCCGCGAACGTTTCGGTAAACCTTTCGGGCACGCCTAGACCCTAGCCAATGGCGTCATGTCATCGCCTCTGCCATCGCGATGTGCCCTTCGAAGCCAACCTCGTTCGCCATGGCGCGGTAACGGTTCGTGTAGTCCCGGTACCCGGCTTCGTCGCCGCAGGCTCGCGCAAGCAATGCGTGCATTCTCAGTAGCGACAGCTCAGTAATCACCACGCCCGCTTCCGTTGACGCGGCGGAGAAGCGATCTATCACGTCGCGCGCGGTTTCGATGTCGGTTGGTCCACCGCGGCTGAGCAGGATCTCGACCAGCGCCTCGGCAGCACGCCCGTAGAAGGCGATTGCGCCCGACTCCACTTCGCTCTGCAGAGTGGATTGAAGCGAGTCGATGGCGCCGTCGACATCTCCCTGGCGGGCTTGTTCCTCCGCGAGCGTGATGTCGATCAAGAACAGGAACACCATGATCGAACGTTGTTGCAGGATCGCGTCACGGGCAGCCGTCAAGAGACTCAATCCACGCCTTCGATCCGGTTCGTCCTGCTGTGCCAACACAAATCCGTGAAGGAAGCGGGCGGCCTCTAGTTGGAGATCGTCACTGCTGGCTTCAGCGACCTCCAACATTTCGGCGGTTTCCCGCACCGCAATCGCACCAGGCCGCAGTGCGCCGACCACCGTAGCGATGCCGTACATCCAGAGCATCACGACTGGTTGGCCGATCGGAATGAACTCCCTGACCATCATGGCCGCTTGGGAGAAGTCATCCTTCCACCCGGTGACGCCCAGAAACATTCGCGCCGTAGCGCGGTACATCAGCGCAAGCGACAAGGGCGACTCGATGACCGCTCCACCTTTGAGCGGGTCGCCGTCGGCTAGATCGATGAATCGTTGTGCGAGCCGCAAGCTCTCAGTGAGGTCACCGCCTGTCAGCGTTGCAGTGGTGGGACCAGGCAGCAACGTCAGCTCCAGCATCGGATCCCCGATGGATTCTAGAAGGCCCACGAGTTCGAAGGCCAGCGACAGGGATTCGCGATAGCGCCCAGCAAAGACGTATGAGGTTACGCGGCCGGACATCGCCATCGCGAGCGAGACCTTGTCGCCTGCGGACGTGGTGAGTTGGCACACTTCTTCGAAGGCCTGTTCGTCGAACGCAGACC
>Ga0105249_10006652_pt1 | contig 10061 bp, 10 predicted proteins | sample KBSS44metaG_FD_81522 | JGI IMG/M metagenome (GOLD analysis project Ga0105249, IMG submission 81522) | Switchgrass rhizosphere microbial communities from Kellogg Biological Station, Michigan, USA - KBS S4-4 metaG | ecosystem: Host-associated > Plants > Roots > Rhizosphere > Soil | place...
CCACGGATTTCGACGGGGTGCCGATCTCGATGACGGACTTCTCATTCAGCGTCGCGGTCGGGCAGGCCTGCACGCAGGCGCCGCACGACACGCACTCGGAGTCCATGAAATCCTTCTGCTCCGCCGGAGAGACCACGGAATCGAAGCCGCGGCCGGCGATCGTCAGCGCGAAAGTGCCTTGCACCTCCTCGCAAGCCCGCACGCAGCGCGAACAGACGATGCATTTGGAAGGCTCGTAGGTGAAATAGGGGTTCGAGGCGTCGATGCCGGGATTGGGATGCCGGCCGCCATCATAGCCGTAGCGCACTTCGCGCAAACCCACCGCGCCGGACATATCCTGCAGCTCGCAATCGCCATTGGCCGAGCAGGTCAGGCAATCGAGCGGGTGCTCGGAGATATAGAGCTCCATCACGCCTTTGCGGAGGCGCTTCAGCCGGTCGGTCTGGGTGTGCACCACCATGCCTTCGGCGACGGGAGTCGTGCACGAGGCGGGCGTGCCGTTGCGGCCTTCGATCTCAACCAGGCAAAGCCGGCAGGAGCCGAACGCCTCAACCATGTCGGTGGCGCAGAGCTTGGGGATCTGATTGCCGAGTTCCATGGCCGCACGCATGATCGAGGTGCCTTCGGGCACGCTGACCTTCACGCCATCGACCGTGAGCGTCACCTCTTTGGTGGCTTTGGAGGCCGGCGTGCCGTAATCGATTTCTGTGGTCATCGACATTGGAGTTTCCTCATTCAGCAGCTTCAAGGCGCTTCTTCTTCGCGCCGAAATCCTCGGGGAAATGCGTGAGCGCGCTCATCACTGGATATGGGGTGAAACCTCCCAGAGCGCAAAGGGATCCAAGCTTCATCGTATGGCAAAGGTCTTCCAACACCACGAGATTGGCCTCGCGGTTCTCGCCCGCCACGATCTTGTCGACAAGTTCCACGCCCCTGGTCGAGCCGATCCGGCAGGGCGTGCACTTGCCGCAGGATTCAATGGCGCAGAATTCCATGGCGAAACGTGCCTGCTTGGCCATGTCGACGGTGTCATCAAATACCACGATTCCACCATGCCCGATCAGCCCATCGGCTGCGGTAAACGCCTCGTAATCGAACGGCGTATCGAACAATTCGCGGGGGAAATAGGCGCCGAGCGGGCCGCCGACCTGGACCGCGCGCACCGGACGCCCCGTGCGGGTGCCGCCGCCGACCTCATCGACCAGGGCTCTGAGCGTGATACCGAATGCCGTCTCGTAGAGCCCGCCATGCTTGATATTGCCGGCAAGCTGGATCGGCATGGTGCCGCGCGAACGGCCCATGCCGAAATTCTTATAGAACTCGGCGCCGTCGATCATGATGATCGGCACGGAAGCCAACGACAGCACGTTGTTGATCACGGTCGGTTTGCCGAATAGCCCGACATGGGCCGGGAGCGGCGGCTTGGCACGGACTTCGCCGCGCTTGCCTTCGAGGCTTTCGAGCAGCGAGGTCTCCTCGCCGCAGACATAGGCGCCTGCGCCCATCCGCACTTCCATGTCGTAATCGTATTTGGAGCCGGCGATGTTCTTGCCGAGCATGCCGCCTGCGCGCGCCGCGCGGACGGCGATCTCCATCGCCTCGACCGCGTCCGGATATTCGGAGCGGATATAGACATAGCCATAGCTGGCGCCCACCGCGATCCCGGCGATGGTCATGCCCTCGATCAGCACGAAGGGATCGCCTTCCATGATCATGCGGTCGGCGAAGGTGCCGCTATCGCCTTCGTCGGCGTTGCAGACGATATATTTCTGCTGCGGCGGCGTCGCCGCCACCGTCCGCCACTTGAATCCGGTAGGGAAGCCTGCGCCGCCGCGGCCGCGCAAACCTGAATTGACCACTTCTTCGACCGTCGCTTCCGGCCCGATCTCGATCGCCTTGGCGAGGCCCTTATAGCCGCCATGGGCTTTGTAATCTTCGAGACTGCGTGGATCGACGATGCCGCAATGCTTGAAGGTGAGGCGGGTCTGGCTCTTGAAGAACGGAATCTCCTCGACCAGGCCGAGGCTCAAGCGATGCGCCTTGCCGTCGAGCATGCCGGCACCGATCAGCTCCTCGACATCAGACGGCTTGACCGGCCCGTAGCCGACACGGCCTTCGGGCCGCGCCACTTCCACCAGCGGCTCCAGCCAATACATCCCGCGCGATCCGGTGCGCACGATCTCGATATCGAGGCCCTTCTGTTCGGCGAGCTTGAAGAACTGCATCGCGACTTCTTGCGCGCCCACGCAAAGCGCGCCGGAATCGCGGGAGATGTAAATGCGGACGCTCATCGCTGCGCCTCGTCGATCAGGCGATCGAGCTTGTCTTGATCGAGCATGCCGTAAACATGTTTATCGAGCATGGCTGCGGGCGAGGAATGACAAAGCCCGAGGCAATAGACCGCCTCCAGCGTGACGCTGCGGTCGGTATTGGTGCCGCCCATCTCCACACCGAGCTTCTGTTCGGCGCGCGCGGCGAGCGCATCGCTCCCCATCGCCTGACAAGATTCTGCGCGGCAGAGCTTCAGCACGCGCCGTCCGGGCGGCTCTTTGCGGAAATCGTGGTAAAACGTGACGGTCCCATGCAGCTCGGCGCGGGAAAGGTTCAATACTTCCGCCATCAGCGGGATTGCGGCCTCTGGCACGCAGCCGAAAGTCGCCTGCAATTCATGCAGGATCGGGAGGGCGGCGCCCTCTTCATGCCGGTGACGCGCGATAATTTCGCCCGCGCGATCGGCGTTCCATGGCTCGTATCTTGGCATGCCCAGCCGCTTTCTTGAGCAACCTTGAAAATGGGAAAAAATGCCCGGAAAATCAACAAACCAGGGCCATGACCCGATCGGGATTCCTGATCAATGTCACAGGCCCGGACGGACTGCTAAGCGTTGAGAACGACCGCCAGCTGCCGCGCTTCGCTCACCAGGGCGTTGATCAGGGGGGTTAGCGGGTTGCGGTGGGGCACAACCAGCCCGATCGAGTGTGTCACAATCGGGTCCACGATCGGGATGGCCCGGACTTTTTCGGTCAAGCCCAGCACTTCGGCCAGCTTTTCCGGCATCACGCTGGCCCATTTGCCGGTCCTGACATGAGCGAACAGCACGATAATTGAGTCGGATTCAAGCGTGGGCGACACCTCGGCCCCGGCTTGGCGGAGCAATTGTTCAATGATCCGCCGGTTCTGCATGTCGGGGGTGAGGAGGCAAAGCGGTAACTGGCCGACTTCGGCCCAGGTCACTTTTTCCCGCTCGCCCAGGGGGTGGTCCGACGAGGCCAGCAACCGGTATTCCTCGCTGTAAAGCGGCACGGTCTGCACCCGTCCCAAAGGCTCATTGTCAAGATAGGTCAGTCCCGCATCGACCTCGAGATTTTCGAGCAGGCCCAGCACTTCGATCGAATTCCGCGACAGGATGGTGAAGCTCACATCCGGATGCTTGGCCCGGTAGGGTGTGGTCAGCATGGCGACCATGGCGAGCGCGGTCGGGATGGCCGCGATCTTGATATGACCGGCGAGACCATGTTTCAGCGCATCGATCTCTTGGCGCATGGCGCGGGTGTCGCCGACGATCCGGCGCGCCCAGTCGAGCACGCGCTCGCCCTCCGGCGTGAAGCCTTGGAAGCGCGAGCCGCGCTGCACCAGGAGCACGCCCATCGTGTCCTCGAGCTGCTTGATGCCCGCCGAGAAGGTCGGCTGGCTAACTCCGCACGCTTCCGCCGCATGGCCGAAATGTCGCTCTCTGGCGAGCGCGATGATGAATTCGAGCTTATCGATCATGAAGGACCCCGAAGCTTGGGATTGTGGTCCCGCGCCGCATTTGGAGCAAGTACGTCAATGGTTCATCTCGGAGGCGTGGGTTCGGTCCATGGCGAGTCCGCCCGACAGATCGGCGGACACGACCCCGGCGCCGAGCGCGAGCAGCGTTAGAAGTGCCATGGCAGAGATTTGAGCACTCGTGGCGCCGCCCGTCATCGACATGGTGCCACGCGACCGTTTCGCGTGGACCTTTTGGGCAACCCTCTTCGCGCGTGATTGCGTGCTCGGCTTCACATGAGCCGGCATCTCGCCCGAGACGTCATGAATGCGCGAAGCCTCCGCCTCCATGCTGTGGCCGCCATGTCCGAGGGCCCGCACGCTTCCCATGCCGTGTTTCAATCCAACGGCGACAAGCCAAACGTTTACCGGATAGGCGATGATGGCGCCGACGAGAGTTGCGAGCGACATGATCCCCCAGAAATAGATCGAATTAATTTCCATCGCCTTCACGTCGCGGCTCATCAGCCAAACCATGACCGGGATCATCCCCGCCATCACCGCGTTCATCGACAGCCATTCCGGTACGAAGGAGCGCCGCACCGCGGCAACATACGATCCGCCCAGCATGTCGCGCATGAACAGCGCTTGAAAAATCAAAAGTCCGAAGCCGAAGCCAAAAGCATATTCGACTCCAACGTCGATCAGCATGGGCAATCCCAGCGTTGCCGTCGTCGCGGCCGCGAAAATGACGCCGGTTGCGTCGCCGGCGAGACAATGCACCGTCGAGCCGAGTGCCTGCTTCCACAGCGGCTTGATGAACTCTTCATGTTGATAGGGCCCGGGCTCCTGGCAGGAGAGCACATAGAATGCTGCCGCCACCGGCCCGGCATAGAGGGTGACCAGCACCCATCCAAATTTCATCACGGTGAGCTCTGGGTTCCGTGTGAACGCGTCCCAGGCGACGTAAACGACGGACAGTCCCGTCAGGACGAACCAAACGATCAGCGCATAATGGAGCATGGTCAGGCTTCAATTCCGGCCATTTCCGGCCATGGTTGATCGTTAACCGGTTTTGCACTTCGGCATCCATTATTTGCCATGGAAAAGAAAGTGCTGGCTTCGCAAAACTCTAAATTGGGGTCTGCGTTAAGGGTACCGGTAGCATTTCAATGCAAAGGTTCTGGCGGGCTAAACCCCCGTCGACCTAACGAAGAAGGAATCAATAAATGCTTAGAAAACTCACGGTTATTGCGGCCGTCCTGGCAGCTCTGGCGATCCCAGGCGCAGCCATGGCCAAGCATGGCGGTGGCGGCCATCACGGCGGCCACCATGGCGGCCACGGCCACTGGAAAGGTGGTCACGGCCACGCTCATTGGAACAATAAGCACTGGAACAACCGCCACTGGCATGGCAACGCCTGGCGCGGCGGCCATGGCCGCTGGTGGGGCGGACATTGGTACGCCTATGGCGTCGGCTCGTGCTGGCGGCTGGTGCCGGGTGGCTGGGTCTGGGTTTGCAACTAGATTCTAGCGCTGTTTGATTGGAGGGACGCTGGCCTCGGCCGGCGTCCCATCCTTTTCGGGCTCTTGAGTTTGGAGTAAGCCTCGTCGCGAAAGGCTCCAAACCATGTTCCGACGCCTCTCGCTCATTGCGGCTTTTCTTGCCGCCTTCATGTTACCAGCTGGCGTCGCCACCACAGTGAGCACGTACTCGACCGACGCCGTTGCCAAAAAGGGTCATGGCGGTGGCAGAGGCGGCCATCATGCGAAGCGCGGGGGCGGGGGCGGACATCACGCGCGCGGCCATCGCGGTGGTGGCCAACCTGCGCGCGGCCATCGCGCCAATCGTGGACATTACGCGCGCGGATATCATGTCCGCTACGGAAATTATAGCCGCCACAGAGCCTATGCTCGCGGTCACTACAGCTACCGACCTTACGCCTACCGGCATTACTCCCGGCACTATTATCGCAATCATCGCGGTCATTGGTATTACGGCCATCGCCGGCACAATTACTATTACTATAGACACGAGATCCGCCGCTCCGTGTCGCACTGGAATGGACGCTGGTGGGGCGGCCGCTGGTACGCTTATGGCGTCGGCCCGTGCTGGAGCCTGCAGCCCGGCGGACTCTTTATCTGGGTCTGCGTGCCTTAAACTTTCGCTGCTCAATGGTCGCCGTGAGCCTCGCGCTTGCCCATCTCCATGTCCTGCATCATGTCGTCGTGGGCCGGAGCGCTTTTCACCAGAGCCTGGTATTCATCGGCGCTCAGCTCAGGCAATTTCTGTAAGAACGCCACCACGTCCCAGAGCATCTCGTCGTCATGCGTCACGCCCCAGGCCGGCATGCCCGTCATCTTGAGGCCGTGCTTCACCACCCAGAATTCCTCCGCCGGACTGAGATCGCTTCCGCGACGAAGCTCCGGCGCTCTTGGGTAGAGGCCGCGGGCGATCTCGGTCCGCTTCATGCCAGGCGCGAGATGGCAGGAGCTGCACATCGCCGCATATTGCCCGGCACCTGAAGCGATGCGCTTCGAGTCGGTGAGGTCGCTCGGCACCGCCACGCCCGCCGCGCGGACGGCGATTGAGCGTTCGCGGACTGTGTTCATCAACCAGAAAACCGGCTGACTGTGCGGCGTGTCGGCGGCGACGTTGAACGACCCCATACGTACGAGCGAGGCGGCAACGATGGCGGCGAGCAATGTCCCGACCGCCAATGCCGCGAAGAACCATCGTCTGCCGGAACGCATCTATTTCTCCGTGGCTTCCATCGCATCGTGCATATGGGCCATGCAGCCCTTCATGTCTTGCTTCGCCATCATATCCTGAGCCATTTGCATCTCCTTCATGGCCGTGGTCTTGTCCTCTCCATCTTTCATGGCCTGAATGTCGGCGTTCATCGCGTTGATGTTGGTCTTGTTGCATTCCATCTTGTGCCCTTCATGAGCCGCGACCATGGCGCGCGGGGTGCCCACCAGAGCCGTCAAGCCGAAGGCGACAAGGACGAGTTTGGCAAAAACGAACTTGCGCATGCTGTTTCTCCCTTGTGTTTTTTGCAGAGCGGATCAGTGGCGACCCTCAATGGCCGCCGGATTTCATGCCCTTCAAGTCCATACCCGGCATGTCCATGCCTTTCATGTCCATGTCCTTCATTGGCGCTTCAGGAGGCTTGCCCGCGCCTTGGCGCTCCGCGTCGCCCGCCGCACCGGCATCGACCTCATAGGCCACCGTTCCCGGCGGGTGCTTATACCAGCCCGGATCGCGATAATCGTCCTTGGCGAGTCCTTCGCGGATCTTCACCGTGGTGAACATGCCGCCCATCTCGATCAGCCCGAACGGCCCGGTGCCGGTCATCATCGGTAGCGTGTTCGGCGGCAATGGCATCGCCATCTTGGCCATTTCCGCCATGCCGGTGGTTCCCATCGCCATCGCCGTCGGCGCAGCCTGGGTAACCGCCTGATCCAGATCCCGTTGCGCCACGCCGATGAAATTCTTCACCTTGTGGCCCATCGCGTTCATGGTGTGATGGCTCTTGTGACAATGGAAGGGCCAGTCGCCCGGCGCCTCCGCCACGAATTCGATGGCGCGGATGATGCCCACCGGAATGTCGACGCCGGTCTCCGGCCATTGTGCGCTCTCTGGCACCCAGCCGCCATCGGTCAGCGTGACGCGCATCACGTGGCCGTGCAAATGAATCGGATGGTTGGTCATGGTGAGATTGGCCATGCGTATGCGCAAGCGCTCGCCGAGCGCGGCCGGCATCACGTCGATGCCGGGAAACACCCGCGCATTCCAGGTCCAGAGATTGAAGTCCGTCATCTCCGCGACATTGGGCAGCGCGCCGCCGGGCGTGATATCGAACGCGCTCATGATGATGACGTAGTCGCGATCCACGCGATGCGCATTCGGATCCTTGGGATGCACGACGAGAGATCCCATCATCCCCATCCCCATCTGCACCATCTCGTCCGAATGCGGGTGGTACATGAAGCTGCCGCTGCGGGTGAGCTCGAACTCGTAGACGAAGGTCTTGCCGGGCGGGATATGCGGCTGGGTGAGGCCGCCTACGCCGTCCATGCCGTTCGGCAGGATCAGGCCGTGCCAATGGATGGTGGTGTGCTCGGGCAGCTTATTGGTGACGAAGATGCGGACCTTGTCGCCTTCGACTGCCTCGATCGTGGGTCCGGGCGTCTGGCCATTATAGCCCCAAAGCTTCGCCGTCATGCCCGGCGAGAGCTCCCGCTCGACCGGCTCGGCGACGAGATGAAACTCCTTCCAGTCCCCATTCATGCGCCATGGCAGCGTCCAGCCGTTCAGCGTGACCACCGGCTGATAGTCCTGGCCGTTCTGTGGGGGAACCGGAGGCTGCATCGCGGGCGACGCATTGACCGGCGCCTCGGGGATCGCGGCGGCTTCGGCGCGGCTGCTCACCGCGGCAACGGAGGCAAGCGCCACTGCCGAGCCTTGCAGAAAATGTCGTCGTGACAGCATCGGGGTTTCCTTACGCATACTATTGTTCCGTACTACCGTCGGAGGCGATGAGGGGGCTCGTGTCCTGGCCGACGCTGCCGCCGCCGAGAATGGCGACGGATAGGTCGGTGGAGGCGAGCCAGAAATCCTTGCGCGCTTCGATGCTGGCGAGCTTGGCCATGCGCCAATCCTTGGCGGCCTGGATCAGCGCGAAGGCATCGACCTGCATGGCGTTATATTGCAGCTCGGTCTCCTGCGAGATCGTCTCCCGGAGCGGCAGCACGTCGGTGTCGTATTTCGTAGCGATGCCGTAACTGGCCTTATAGGCGGCATAGGCTTGACGGGCTTCCGACGCCGCGTTCACCACTTTCTCACCTAGCAGATTGACGGCTTCCATATAGCGCTGCTCTGCCTCTCTCACTCTGGCTCTGCCGAAATCGTAGATCGGAATCTCGAACGCGACGTCGAACCCGCCGCCATCGGCATGCGGCTCGCCTCGATCCTTCTGCGTCTTGGACACGCCAGCCGCATCGAGCACATTGACGAAGCGCGTGGTGCGCGTCATCCCGTAGGACTTAGCAAGCGCCTCGACCTCGAGCCGCGCGATCTGCAGATCAACTCGTTTGTCCATCGCCTGTTGCTCGATCGCGCGAAGACTGCGGAGCGAATTGGGGAGAGGCGGTAGCGCGCTCGGCAAAATGGCGGCGATGTCGTAGTGCCAAAGCCCCATCAGGCGGGTGAGCTTCTCGCGCTCGGCAGTCGCCTGCTGCCGCGCCGCGTCCAACTGCGCCTCGATTTCGGCGGCGAGCACCTGTTTCTGCGCCTGCTCCAATCTATTGACTGCGCCGGTCTTGGTCATGTGTTCCGCAAGCGTGGCGGCACTCGCAGCCTGGCTCTGCACCTCGCTTAAAGCGACAACCTTCTGCCGCGCCGCCACCGCCTTGAAATAAGCTCGCCGCGTCTCCGCCGCGAGCGACAGGGTCTCCAGTGCCGCGCGGAGTTGCGCCTGCTCGAAGCGCATGCCGGCGATCTTCGCCCGCGCCGGCAAGGTCGCGATCGACAGAATGCTGCCGACGATCTGCCGCTCGATGTCGAGCTCGAGCGAGGTCGAGATCCGCGAAATAGAGAAACCTGGCACCGGCGGCCGGCTCATCTGCACGAACACGGCCTCGTCGATACCGAGCTGGTTATAGGCCGCTTGCAGGCCGAGATTGTTGAGGAGCGCGATCTGCACCGCCTCGTCCGCGCTCAAGCTCTGCTGCAGCAGTCGCGTGACGGCATTCTGCACCCGCGCCGCATCGTCGCCCGAGCGGACCTTCACCAGATCCTTGTTGAGATCCTGGCCGGCGACGGCAGCGACCGTCCCCATCCCGCCATCTGGCGAGAGCGAGGCGCAACCCCCGAGGAGTGCGAGTGGGATCACGGCAAGGAGCCGCGAGACCCGAAGGCAATTCAACATGATCGTCCCTTGTCGGTCGACGAAAGCACTCGAAAGCGGGACCCGGCCCCGCGACGCAAGAGCTAGACGGACAGGGAGGGGATCGGCGGCCGGTCGAGCTGTTCCGGCAGGCCGGCGGTCGAATTGATTTCGCGTGTGGGGTAGGGGGTGGAGCCTGCAAAGATCGGATCGACCGCCTGTTCGCTCGTCGTGAGCGCACTCAAGCAGAACACGCCGCAGCAAGTCGATTTATGCCCGTTTCCCGGCGTCTGATGCTTGTGGTCTTGATGCATGTCCGCGACGGCTGTCATGCCGTGATTCCCCTCATCTGCCTGCGACAGGCAATGGGCGGTGGATGAGCCATGACCGAAGGCGACAACGGCTGGTGGCATGGCAAAGCAGA